>OBLR010000371.1_pt1 | contig 10972 bp, 11 predicted proteins | sample 1519891 | NCBI WGS metagenome assembly OBLR01 (sample SAMEA3113583, study PRJEB22503) | soil metagenome | reverse complement strand
GTCGAGTAATTGCCCTGGAGGATAGAAAGCCCCGGCGGCAAGGTGAGGCGATTCGGGCTAAAGAGAACGTAAACCGGCCACAGGAATTCGTTCCAGTTTGTAAGGAAAGATAGCACCGTCAGCGTAGCCAGGGCAGGTTTGGAGTTAGGTAACACGATGCGCGTAAAGACCTGGAACTGATTTGCTCCGTCTATGAGCGCCGCCTCCTCCAGTTCTATGGGAAGTGACACGAAGAACTGCCTCAGGAAGAAGACCCCGAATGCCCCCGCCGCCGTAGGAACGATAACTGCCAACAAAGTATCGATCCACCTCAGGTAGTCGACTATCAGGTAGCTCGGCATGAGGAAGATAATCGGTGGGATGAACAAGGTGGAGATGACGACCACGAACATCACGTTTCTCCCGCGAAAGTCTAGCCGAGCTAGTGCATAGGCCGCCGGTGCAGCCGTGGCGAGCACCAGCACCACGTGCGCTACCGCCGCGAGCGCGCTGTTGAACAGCCACCAAAGAACCGGCGTCTGCGAAGTCGTGTTCAATATCGTCTGGAAACCCACCGTCGAGAAATCGCGAGGAAACCAGGTCGGAACCGACTGTGTAGCTTCGGCGTTGGTCTTGAACGTGGTCAGAAACATCCACACTACCGGTACGACGAACACAGCCGTCAGTAAGATGAGGACAACGTAGGATAGAGATAGCTTGGCAACTTGCGGAATCCGCGAGTCTCGCCGTGACGGTGTTCGTACAGTCGACTGAGTCACTCCTCAATGCTCCTTTCGCCGCAAGAACACGAAGTTGAGAATGCTGATCACCACCAAGAAGAAGGCCAAAACGTAACTCATCGCCGCCGCGCTGCCCATCCGGTAGTTCCGGAGTCCCTCTTCCGCTATGTACATGACGGCCGTCTGCGTCGCCTCACCCGGGGCTCCCTCGGTTATCAGGTAGGACTGGCCAAACATGTTAGCCGAGGCAAGGATCGTTATGGTTATGACGAACAGGAGAACAGGCCTCAAACCCGGCAGGGTCACGTGCCAGAATCTCTGCCACCGGTTTGCACCATCTACCTTCGCCGCATCGTAGAGTGCGGGGTCTATGTCCTGGAGGCCCGCCAGGTAGATGACCGCGTTGAACCCGAGCGTCCACCATACGGTCACCCCGACCAAGGAGATCCACACCCACGGTAGCGAGGAGGTCCATGCTATGCTGTCAGGTAGTCCCAGTTGCCCGAGGTAGTAGTTCACATATCCTACGTTGCGGTCGAGCAGGAAGCGCCACAAAATGCCTATCACGGCCACCCCGAGCACGTAGGGGGCGAAGTACATAGCCCTGAAGAAGCTCTGCCCACGGAACTTCTGGTTGAGGATCAAGGCTACGATCAGGGGTATGACTACCAGCAAAGGCACCGAATAGAGGGTGAATTTGCCCGTTGCCGCCATACTCTTCCAGAACAGCTCGTGGGTGATCGTGCCGGGGGTAAACAGCTCCGCGAAGTTATCGAGCCCCACCCATTCCTTCACTGGAGCGAAATAATCCCACTGGTGGAGGCTCATCCAGATCCCAAAGAATGCCGGAATCAAGACAAAGACGACGAACAATATAAGGTATGGCACCATAAAGAGATACGGTGTCAGTACGTTGGCCCTGACAGATCCCCGCCTCTTGGCACGAGGTGCCTCATACTGTGGCGCTTCGGCTTCGAGCCCCCCGGAGTTCCGTTTATCCACCAGGCTTAACCCTCGTACGTTTCGCGGCTCTCTTTGAGGAGCTGGTTGGCTCGCTCGTTTGCCTCATCGAGCGCAGATTTGGGCTCCTTCGTCAACAAGAGCGCTTGGTTCAGCGCCGGTGCCAGCGCGTTCCTGTCGATATCGTCGAAACCGGGCAGCTTCGGAGAGAAATGTACGTAGGGGAGCTCCTCGGCAAACACGTTCTGCTCCTTCAGGCTCTGAAACGCCTGAGTTTCCCTTACGCTTTCTCTCGCCGGAACCTGCCCGGCCTCGGCCCACTCCGCTGAGTTCTCGCCGATCCAGTTAATGAAGACCTTCGACGCCTGCAGCTCGTTGGGATCTTGATTTCGTTGCTGAGGAATTACGAAGTTGTGCGACCCGGCCCAAGTACCTTTCTCCGCCCCTACTCTCGGCACTGTAGTGACGCCCCACTCCAGATCCTTGAACTGCTTCCAGAAGTTTATCTGCCAGGGGCCGATCCACATGAAGGCGCCCTTGTCATTATGGAAGGCCACATCATCGGTGTCTGTGCCGACGTTCTTGGGGCTGTAGCCTTCCCCGACAATATCAGTCAACCACGTTAGAACCTCGAGGTTGGGTTCGGAATTGATGGTCGCCTCGGTCAGATCCTCGTTGAAAAGGCTGCCACCAAATTGCGGAATCAGGGACTGGAACAACCAGCTTACCGTCGGCCACGTTGGCTCGATCCACCAACCCTCTATACCCTCTGCTTTGAGCTGCTCCAGCGCACTTATGAACTCATCCCCAGTCTGCGGCGGTTTGTCGGGATCCAAGCCACCTTTCTCCATAACCGTTTTGTTGTAGTACAGCGCGTAGGGCCACACGTCCAACGGGATGCCGTACCGCTGCCCCTCATAGGCTCCTGCCTCCCAAACCGCCGGTGTGAAGTCGCTCGCCTTGAGCCCCAGCGATTGAGCCACGTCGTCCAGCGGCATGATGATGTTGCGGGCAGCGAAGGTTGGCACGTAGAAGCTCTGCATGAGCGCAACCTGGGGGCCTCTTCCGACGGATATCGCACTCGGCAGCTTCTGGTAGAACACGTCCCATTCGATGGCGCTCATCTTGACTTTGATGTTCTCGTTCTGGGAGTTGAAGCGCTCAATCAACTTCACCATGTATGGCCCATCTCCGCCGGTCAGCCCATTCCAGAAATCCAGTTCCACGCTAGGCCCCGAATACCCTGCGCCACCACCAGTCTGAGGGCTTCTTGAGCCGCCACAGCCCGATATTATGACCAGTCCCGCACCAGCCATCGCCCCCACAGACAGGAACTCCCGCCTCGTAAACCCACGGTTCACCGGTCGATCCATATCCACGTTTTCCTCCTAACGCATGTACCCCTATGCTTAGCCTACCACGACTCGCACCGCCCCGTCCGGGTCGGAAGCTCGGGTGGTTCCGCGACGAAGGCGAAAGACTCGTAGGGTATCAAAGGCGGTTTATGCTGCATAGAGTACTAACTCCTTTCCGTCTACCTGTGCAATCACCCTGTGCCCGCTCTTGGCTGCGACTTCCTGCGTTTTCCGGAGTGGCAACACGCTTTACCCACGTTTCGGTTTTCTTGTCTTTCTAGGCCGGACGCGATGCTAGGCCGTCGTCGCCTCGAAGGCTGTTATGGTTGTGTCGCTAACAGGCCCTGCCATCCTCAGCATTTCCTTACGCCCGACATCGCTTGGCATCTCACGGAGCGTGTGGTTGCAGAGATTTTCTGTAGATTCGGCTTCTCTACGGTTTAAGCTGCGGTCTCGGGCCGATGCCCACGGTCAGATCAATGCTTGCGTGTCTCACCCCCTCCAGTTCTGACTGTTGGCGTTCGCCAGGCCAACTTCGACTAACCGTATTCATCTACTCCTTCGTAGCTCCGGCGGCGAGACCGCTCACTATGTAGCGTTGCAAGACAACGAAGGTAAGCAAGATCGGCAGCGCCACCGTGGTGGACACGGCCATGAGGTTGTTCCACTGGGTGCCGTACTGGCCAATGAATCGATTGAGGGCAACCGTGATGGGGTACATGTTGTTGGACGTCATGAGCGTCAAGCCGAACACGAACTCGCCCCACACCAACACGAACGCCAAAGCTCCGACCGCGATTAACCCCGGCACCACCAGAGGCAGCACTATCCTGCTAAAGGCACCTAGCCGCGAGCATCCGTCGACCATCGCTGCATCCTCGAGGTCCCCTGGTATGCTTAATAAAAAAGGTCGCAAGATGATTATGGCAAAGGGGAGGACGAACACGGTATCAGCCAAGATCAATCCTGGGTACGTGTTGACCAATCCAATGTACTGGAAGAGGACAAACAGCGGTACCGCAAGGTTTATTGGCGGCAGCATCTGACTTATCAGCAGCAGCAGCAGCACCAAGCCTGCTAGACGTAGCCTAAGACGCGCCAAGGCATAGGCGGCAGGCAACGCCAAGATGAGCGTGAGTGCCATAGTGCCCACACTAATGATTACGCTGTTGATGAGGGCTTTGTGTATTGCCGGGTTGTGGATAACGGCGCTGGAGTAGGCGAGAAAAGTCGGTGGAGACGGCACCAATTGTGGCGGCACGGCGAAGATGCCCTGGGAGGATTTCAGCGACGTTGCCACCATCCAGTAGACGGGAAAGACGTATGCCGCTATGATTATGATGCCTACCAAAGTTCTGCCGTACCCCCGGCGGTACAGTCGAACGAGCATGCTCATATCAGGCTGCCTCCTCGCGACGAACGAGCAACAGATAGACCACCGACAATGCGAGCGAGATCATCAGCAATAAGCTCGCGGCTGCGGCGCCGGTGCCGAACTGGTAGAACTCAAACGTCAGATTGTATGTCAGGATGGGCAAGGTAGTGGTCGCATTCGCCGGACCGCCACCGGTCATCACGAAGATCAGATCGAAAACCTTGAAGGTGTAGATGAAACCCAGGAGTAACACGGTAAGCGATACTGAACGCATCTGGGGCAAGGTGATGTACAAGAATCGCTGCCAGGCATTAGCTCCGTCGACCTTGGCGGCTTCATAAAGCGAGAGCGAGATGCCTTGCAGCCCGGTGAGTAGCAGGAGGGCGTTAAACGGTATACCCAGCCATATATTAGCGACTATCACCCCTGCAAGCGCTGTATTTGGCTCGGAGAGCCAGTAGTGATCACCCCGGAGCAGGCCCAGACCTTGCAGTAGGTAGTTGATCACGCCATAGTCGCCGTCCAGAAGCCATTTCCAAATGCTGGCCGACACCACTATGGGCATAAGCCACCCTAGCAGCAAGAACGCTCGCATGATACCGCCGCCGGGGAAGGGCCGCTGGAAGAATAGCGCCAGCGCAAAGCCGATTGTGAACTGGAACAGCAAAGACCCTCCGGTGAAGATGAACGAGATGAGCAGTGAGTGCCAAAAGGTCGGGTCACCGATCATCGTTTTGTAGTTCCTTAGACCCACGAAAGGGGCGTTTCCAGACAGTAAGGTGCCCACGTTCACGTCGCGCACGCTTATGTAGAAGTTGTAGAGCAAAGGATAGATCATCAAGAGAACGATGAAGATTACCGCGGGGGCCACGAAGAGGTAGTTTCTGGCCTTGCGTAGCTTTATCCGATCCAGCTTGCCCTTCGCTCGTATCCTCGTCATGAGCTTTTGACTCTGAGTCATCTTTGCCTACCATCATTCCTGGTTTGCTCGGTTGTAATTCGGTGCGAGGCGAACCTGCTCACCGTGAATGCCTCGACTCCTGCGGCAGCAGGGTTATCTCGTTTTGCGTCCGGGACGATGCCATCCCCACGCGGCGCTGGCGACCGATCGGCACCTGCAACGCCTCAGTGAGGTCTGAATAGTTGGTCGGCGGCTTCACTCCGGCCGCCTTGGGAAAACCGTGGTTGTAGACAAGCGCGAGACAGTTGGCACGATCACGTACGCTATGCTCCTGGCTACAGGTTGGTCTCCTCTTTTGCATTTGCCCGCTATTCCCACCGGAAAATATAGTTTCCTACCACACCTGACTCAGGTGCTTGTTTCTACCGAAGCGTCAATCTGCAACCAGACCCGCATGGGGCCCGGTTCGCGGTTGGCCCAAGCGTAGTAAGGTACCGCCGTTATTCTCACCGGCTTTCCGTGGGACGCTCTTCTCCCCTCCAAGCGTGCCGTCCGGTAGAGTCTGCCTTCCCATCCCTTATCAGGAGCGACGACTTCGGCACTCGCTTCAATCACAGTCACGCCACCCAGAAGCTCGGCACGAAACTCGGATGGGAAATCCGCTCTTGCCTGCAAAACCACATCGCGCGGATCGACGCCGGAGTTATCCGCCTGCTCGACGCAGTAGAGTATGGGGCCACGCATCAGGGCGACCTTACCTTTGTTCTCCGTCACGTGGGGATGGCTCTCTACCAATCGCACCGGCATGGGCAGATGCAGGAGCACCGTATCCCCCGGCCGCCACGCACGCCGAATCTCTGCGTAGGTTCCAGGAAGGATCTCTTCGTCGAGAGGTTCACGGTTTACCCTGATGGAAGCTCCTTCTTCACACCACGAGGGTATCCGCAACATGAGGGAGAACTCACCCTCGCCCTCGACCCCGATCTCGACTTCGCCGTCCCACGGGTAACGAGTGCGCTGCTTGAGCTGGATCAGTCGGTTCTCATCGAGTTCGACGCTCGCCTCGCCTTGGGCGTAGAGGTGCACCCAGACGCCCTCTCCAGAGGTGCTGTAGAAGTAGCCGGGCAGGGAAGCCAGCAGGCGGGCAATATTGGGCGGACAGCAGGCACAGTAGAACCAGGGCTTCCGGCGATGGGTCCCATCGCCAGCCAGGGGGTTCTGGTAGAAGTAGTGCTGGCCGTCGAGCGAGATGCCCGGCAGGAGGGCGTTGTAGAGCGTGTGCTCCATGAGATCGGCGTAGCGGGCGTCGCCACCCAGCACCAGCATGCGCCAGTTCCACATCACGCTGCCTATTGCGGCGCAGCTCTCCGTGTATGCTCGCTCGTTCGGCAACTCGTAGTCCTTGCCGAAAGCCTCGCCCTCGTAGCGCGAGCCGATGCCGCCGCTTACATACATCCGCCTCGTGGTAACGTTCTCCCACAAGCGCTCCAGGGCCTCCAGGAGCGCAGGCTCGCCCGTCTCTGCGTAGAGATCAGCCGCCCCGCAGTTCAGGTAGACGGCGCGCACCACGTGGCCGACGATCTCGTCCTGGTCCCTGAATGGCTTGTGGTCCTGATGATATTCCCTGCCGCTGACCAGGCCGTGACCCCGCATGTCGACGAAGAACCGGGCCTGATCCAGGTATTTGTGATCGCCTGTATCCCTGTAGAGTTCGACAAGCGCCATCTCGATCTCCTCGTGGCCGTCGGTGCCCACGAGCTTGCCCTCGTCTTCCGAGCCGAACACGCTGCAGATGTGGTCCGCGAACCTGCGCGCAACCTTCAAGAGCCGCTCGTTGCCGGTCGCGCGATGATGAGCAACCGCCGCCTGGATCAGATGCCCCGCTACGTACAGTTCGTGCTTGTCCGTCAAATTCGTCCAGCGCTCGGAGGCTCTGTCGTAGGTGAAGAAGGTGTTCAGGTACCCGTCTGGCTGCTGGGCGTCTTCTACCTCCGCAATCGCAGCCTCCACCATCCGCTCCAGTCCGGGGTCGGAACTGGCAACGAGTTCCCAAGAGGCGGCCTCGAGCCACTTGTAGACGTCCGAGTCGTTGAAGTAGAGTCCCTGAAATGGACCATCGATTTTGCCGGCTGCGCGCCGGAAGTTATCCAATCTTCCCGTCTTCTCAATGTGTTCGAACTGCGAGGGCAGAGTCACCTTGCAGTTGATCTGCCGTCTGGGCTCCCAAAATTCATCCAGCAGCTGCACGTCGTTTAGCGGCACCGGACGCAACCTAGCGTGGGGACTAAGGGACGTACTAACCGTGACTGCTGGAGGCCGATCTGAACCAATCATGCCATATCCTCTCTGATTCGAGGCCCCGAAAAATCCGCAGGCCATCGCTGTTGGTAGAAGGCCGGCGATATTTCACGCGGAGCGCATCTCCTCAGGTAGCTCCGGCGTTATCTCTTTCTGCGCCTGGGCCAGCGCGTCGTCTACGCTGCTCTGGCCGCTGATCGCCGCCTGCATGGCATCCTGGATGGCGCTTGAGATCTTCGGATAATTGGGTCCGTAATTCCGCGGCTTGGCCACCAAGAGCTGCTGGGCAAAGACGCTATATACCGGATCTTTGGACCAATACGGGTCATTGAGCAGGGGCTTTTGGCTTGGCAGATTGCCGGTGTCGATCTGAAGCTGCTTGAAATTGTCGGGTTGCTCTATCCACTTTATGAAGTCCCAAGCGGCATCCGGGTTCTTGGCGGATGTGGTTATGGCCAAGCTCTCACCGCCCAAAACGGAAGCATGCTGTTTACCTTTCGGCAGCACGGTAATCTCCCAGTTGAGGTCTTTAGCCTCACTCGTTATGGTCGGAAGCTGCCACGGACCGTTGACCATCATGGCGGCCCTGCGATGCATAAACTCGTTCAGTACGTCTGACTGGGTCCAGTTCAGGATGCCGCGCGACATGCTGCCATTGTTGACCATGTCCACCCACAGCCCTAACGCAGCCTTGCCGCCCGCGCTGTTAATGGTGGGGATGTCCGCCCCTGATTGCCACAGGAAAGGAAGCCACTGGAAGGTGCCCTCCTCACTCTGGATAGCGCTTACGGCCAGCCCATGGCGGTCGCCTGTAGTGAGCGCTGCGGCAGTTTTCCTAAGCTCGTCCCAATTCGTGGGCGGACTTACCCCGGTCTGCTCGAGGAGATCCTTGTCGTACCAGAGCACAATACAGTTGCTCACCATTGGGAGGCCGTAGTTCTTGCCCTGCCAAAGCGTAGTCTCGTAGGGAGCCTCGAGGAAAACGTCAGCCCTTCCCCACTCCTTGATCTGCTGTGTCAGATCGGCGAATATACCGAGCTCGGCAAATGACGCGTGGTCCGGGTTGTCTATGATCACAATGTCGGGCAGTTGACCGGTGGTTGCACCCTGTAACAACTTCTGCTTGAGCGAGTCGAAGGGAACGTAGCGGTGCTTGATCGTGACGCCAGGATTGGCCTTCATGAAACTCTGGATATGAGTGTTTACAGCCTCTTGCGCTGACCCCTGAAAATAGCTCCACATGGTGTACGCGCCCTCGCCACCCCCCTCCTCGCCGCCCCCACCGCAGCCTGAAACGCCTAGCCAAAGAGCCCCGGCTAGCCCGGCCCCACCTATCTTGAGGAAGCTCTTACGTGTCAGCGCGCGACGGACCAACTCCTCCTGGCTCACGTCTACTCCTCACCCCTTCGCTTGACCCTCTCCCTTATTCCCAAAGTTCCTCCCTCACCCTTAGGGAGTTCCCCACTTTCCGAAATCGTTTTTTGATCCTAGCAGAGCACTCAGGGTGCGTCAATTGAGCGCAAACAATTGAGTGGCCATCACCTTTAGGCTTGCGAGGCGCGCTTCTTGTTGGGCGGTTTAGGTAAGGATGGTATCTTATCTTGAGCGGTAGTCGCTTCCGTGCGCTGGTTCGCGAGAGCTGAGAAACAGAATGTGTCCGTGTCTCAAAGGAGGGCAGTGGTCGGAAGAATCGATAAACGAACCCGGGCCAAAATACGAGATGTCGCGCAGCTTGCGGGAGTCTCTCCGGCTACGGTTTCGAAAGCGCTTAACGGCGCGCCACATGTAAGTGCGGGAGCCAAGGAACGAGTACTCAGTGCCGCGAGCATGCTGAACTTCCGTCCCAACGGCGTCGCCCGCGGACTAAGGACGCAGCGCACACAGACGCTGGGACTCGTTACCGATGATCTAGAAGGCGTGTTCACCACTTCCATGCTATTGGGACTCGAAGAAACCGCTAGTGCGGATGGTTTTAACGTGTTCTTGTGCAACAGTCGAGGTGACCTGACACGCGAACAGGCCCACTTAGAGGCGCTACTGGATAAGCAAGTGGAGGGGGTGGTGCTCTGTGGACACCGTGCCCAGAGGCGCGGCGCACCTGCGCTCTACATGGGGTCTGTACCCGTAGTCTACCTTCACCAGTACACGCAGGAAGAGGCAATAGCCTCGGTAGTGCCTGACGATCGTGGCGGCGCTGAACTAGGTACAGCACACCTTCTGGAGGCTGGCTGTCATCGAATCGGATTTATAAATGGTCCCCCCGATTACGAGGTCACCCACCTTAGGTCTGAAGGTTACCAGCGCGCACTTCAACGAGCAGGAATAGCCTACGATCCTTCCCTAGTGCGCGCAGGCAGGTGGGCTCCAGGTGCTAGCTCCACGGCGGGTGCCAATGAGAGCAGCGGGTATCAGCTGACACACGAACTCATGGCGCTTAGCCAGCCCCCAGATGGCATTTTCTGTGCAGCCGATAGCCTGGCCGCGGGTGCGCTTGATGCGCTGCACGAGCTAAGGATCAAGGTGCCACAAGATGTACGGGTGGTCGGCTTCGATAACCGTTCTTCCGCCGCCCCCCAGCGTCCGCCTCTAACCACCGTTGCCCTTCCCCTATACGACATGGGCAAGCTAGCCGGCAAGCTCTTACTAGCTGCCATTCAAGGCCATGCCACAGAGCCGTCCATACATCGGGTGGCATGCCACCTAGTGGAACGTCAGTCATCGGCAAGCGAGGTGTCTGGCCATCATACTAGCTAGCCAATCTCTGCAGGCCGCCCACCCTCACCTTCTCGTAGCGGGCGTCGACCAACAGGTAGGGATAGCACGCAGCTTCCAGCGTTCGGCTCCGCCAGGCTGCGAGCTCGACATCTAGACGGCCGGCTAACGAGGAGATGAGGCTCTTGGAGAAGGAGGTGCGTCGCCCCCGCGCCTGCCCCACCGCGCGAAGTCGCTAGCTTTCTTGTGCAACCTGCGATGCTCGGCGGTAGAGCCCCCGATCAGAATGGTCAGGTCTTCGCGGGAGATTCCACGGACCTTGATGCTAAGGCGTTCGGCCTCAGCCTCGAACGCCGACCAGTCGGCGAGGCCTGCTGCCGCCGCGTCGAAGAGCCCAAGCAGGCAGCGTGGCGCACAGTGGTGTACGTCACGCTAGCCTCGATGGCCATCACGCCGCCCTGGGCTTCGCCGGTCCAGATCACTCCGATAAGAGGATGACCTTCGCCACCTACACACTCGCCACAGAAGGCACGCAAGTTGCTACCACAGACGCGCTAGAAGAGACCTTTTCTTGAGCTGGCTGTTGACACGCCTCAGAAAAAGGGCACCGACAGCTCCGTTGAAGCTCTATATTTTTCCACTATTTGCAGGA
>OBLR010000370.1_pt1 | contig 10986 bp, 7 predicted proteins | sample 1519891 | NCBI WGS metagenome assembly OBLR01 (sample SAMEA3113583, study PRJEB22503) | soil metagenome | reverse complement strand
CGCCGGAGCCGTGCCGTCGAGCAGCCGGACACGGTCGCGGCGCCGCGCCAGCCCAGTCCGCTGCCGTAAGCGGGTCAAGCGGGCACAGCCGGGGCAAGGCGGGCAGCCGGGTCAAGCGGCGCCGGCGATCTCGGCGACCCCCGCGAGGAGCCGGTCCACGTCGGAGTCGTCGGTGTACGGCGCGATCCCGGCCCGTACCGCTCCGGTATCGCCGAGCCCCAGCCGCCGCGAGCACTCGATGGCATAGAAGCTGCTGGCCGGCGCGTTGACCCCGCGCTCGGCGAGCCGTTCGTACACCTCCTGCGGCGGCACGCCCGCGATGGAGAACAGCACCGTGGGCGTGCGGTGGCGGTGTCGCGCCCCGTACATCACCACGCCGGCGATCTCCGCCAGCCTTGCCTCGATGCGTTCACGCAGCGCGTCCTCGTGCTGTTCCAGGGCCCGCATCGACGCGATCAGCCGCTCACGCCGCGGCCCGGGCCCGGGCCGCACCCCGCCCGCCGGGACGAGGTCGCTGAGGAAGTCCACCGCCGCGGTGGTGCCGGCGAGTAGCTCGTACGGCAGGGTGCCCAGCTCGAAGCGCTCGGGGACCGCGTCGCTCGCCGGCACCAGCTTGTCCGGGTGCAGCGTCTCAAGCAGCTCCGGCCGGGCCGCGACGAGGCCGAGGTGCGGGCCGAGGAACTTGTACGGCGAGCAGGCGTAGAAGTCGGCGCCCAGCGCGGCCATGTCGACCGCGGCGTGCGGCGTCAGGTGCACTCCGTCGACATAGACGAGGGCGCCGGCGGCGTGCGCGTGGCCGGCGATCGCGGCGACGTCCGGCCTGGTGCCGAGCAGGTTGGACGCCGCGGTCACCGCGACAAGCCGGGTCCGGTCGGACAACTGCGACCGGACGGCCGCAACCGGCAACTCGCCGGTGACCGGATCGAAGTCGGCCCGGCGAACGGTGGCGCCGCTCGCCCCGGCCGCGTGCACCCATGGGCGGATGTTGGCGTCGTGGTCGAGCGTGGTGACGATGACCTCGTCGCCCGGGCCCCACGTCTTGGCGAGCGCCCGCGAGATGTCGTACGTCAGCTGGGTCATGCTGCGGCCGAACACGATGCCGCCCGGGTCGCCGCCCACCAGGTCGGCGGCCGCCCGCCGGGCGGCGACGACGATCTCCTCGGCCCGCCGTTCGGCGGCCGTGACGGTGCCCCGGTTCGCGATCGCCGCGCACAGGGTGGCGGCCACGGCGTCGGCGACGACGACGGGGACCTGCGAACCTCCCGGTCCGTCGAAGTGCGCCGCGCCTTCCTTCAGCGCCGGAAAGTGTTCTCTGACCGCGCCCACGTCGTACGACACGTCGACATCTCCAGCCCTGTGCTCACCGGTGTCCGGCCACCGTCAGCATGCCCGGCGCGCGTGCCACGGCAAACCGCCCATGTGGGCATCTCTCGTACCACGGGCGGATGGCACGGCGGTCGCGGGACCGCTCCGGCGAACGCCGGTGACTCGCAGGTAAGTTACGGTTCTCGCCCGGGACGTTACATAGTGTTTCTATCATGGACATTCGCGTGCACAGAAAGCGTGCATTCCAAGTGGCCATGGGGTGGGTTTTGTGACGCATGAACGTGGCGGCCGACGTGATGCTCTGCCGGCCGAGCTGACGAGTTTTATCGGCCGCGAGGCAGAGGTCGAGGGGGCCAAACGACTGCTCTCGCAGTCCCGGTTGGTCACCCTCACCGGCCCCGGCGGGGTGGGCAAGACCCGAATCGCGCTACGTGTGGCGGCCGAGCTGCGCGATGGCTACGCCGATGGCGTGTGCCTGGTCGAGCTGTCGGCGTTGCAGGACCCAGGGCTGCTGGCGCACACCGTCGCCGCCGCATTGGGGTTGCCCGAGCAGACGGCTCGCCCGGCGATCGATGTCCTGACGGACTATCTCAACGACAAGCGGCTTTTACTCCTCCTGGACACCTGCGAGCACATCATCGACGCCTGCGCCATGCTCGTCGACGCGCTGCGGCGGGAGGCGCCCGAGCTGCATGTGCTGGCGACCAGCCGGCAGCCGCTCAACTCGATCGGCGAGCACACCTTGTCGATCACGCCGATGCCGGTACCCGATGTCGTTGAGGAGCCGTTCGCGAAGCCGTACGACGCGTTGGCGTTGTTCACCGAACGGGCGAACGCGGTGCTGTCGGAGTTCGCCCTGACCGAGGACAACTGGGCCAGGGTGGCCGCGGTGTGTCGCCGGCTGGACGGCATTCCGCTGGCCATCGAGTTGGCGGTGGTACGACTGCGCGCACTGTCGCTTGAGCAGTTGGCCGCGTTGCTCGACGATCGGTTCGATCTGCTGACCGGCGGTGCGCGCAGCGCGCTGCCCCGGCATCACACGCTGCGTACCGCCATCGGCTGGAGCCATGAGCTATGTACGCCCGAGGAACGGTTGCTGTGGGCACGGCTGTCGGTCTTCGCGGGTGATTTCGACATGGCCGCCGTGCAGCAGATCTGCGTCAGCGATGTGCTTGCGGCCGAGGGGATCCTCGGCCACCTGATCAGCCTGGTCGACAAATCGATCCTGACCCGGGTGGAAAGCGGCCTGGGAACTCGGTATCGGCTGTTGGACTCCATCCGTGAATATGGCCGGGAGTGGCTGGCCTCACTCGGCGAGGAACGTGAGTTCCGCGGACGGCACCGCGATTTCTACTTCGCGATGGCCGAACAGTTCGATGCGGAGTGGGTCGGCTCGGCCCAGACTTCCTGGATCAAGCGGTTGAACGCCGAGCGCCCGAACCTGCGGGTCGCCCTGGAATTCTGCCTCGCCGAACCAGAGGAGGCGATGGCCGGGCTGGCCATGGCGACCACGTTGTGGGGGTACTGGCTGTGCTCGGCACGGCTGTCGGAGGGCCGCTATTGGTTCGAGCGAGGGCTGCGTCTGGTGCCCGAGCCGACGCCGGTACGGGCACGGGCGTTGTGGCTGACCGGCTGGTTCGCCATCATTCAGGGCGATCACCCGGTCGGCGAACCGTTGTTCGAGGAGTCCCGGGCGATCGCGGAACAGATCGGCGACGACTCCGCGCTCGCCTACGCCATCCAGTACCTCGGCGGCATGTACATGTTCCGGGGGGAGGCCAAGCGCGGCCTGGTCATGTACGAGGACGCGTTGGCCCGGCTGCGCAAGCTGGACGACCGTCCCGGCCTGGTGATCATCATGTTCCAGCTGGGTCTGTGCTTCATCCTCAACGGCGATGTCGATCGAGCCCTCGCCGCCTGCGCCGAATCCCTCCGGCTGAACGGCGACACCGACGAGCGGTGGTGCCGCAGCTACACCCTCTTCACGATGAGCCTGGCGTACTGGGTACGCGGTGATTACGGCAAGAGCGCCGAGGAAATATCAAACAGCCTGCGCATGAAGCATGAGCTCGGTGATCTCCATGGCATGGCCCACTGCATGGAAATTCTCGGCTGGGTCGCCGCCCAAGAGGGTCGCTACCAGCGGACGGCCTGGCTGATGGGCGCGGCCGCCGTCCTGTGGAAAAAGATCGGAAAGCCCCTGTTCGGCATCGAGTTCCTGCAGGTTTATCACGACACGGCCGAGTGGCACGCCCAGCAGGCACTTGGCACGGAGGGCTATGCGAAAATCTCCCAGATGGGGGCCGAGCTCACCTTGGACCAAGCGGTGCGCCGTGCCACCGGGGACGAGCCGGAGATCTCGTACGATCCGTCGACCAGCGGGGAGCAGGAGGTCCCGCGCTCGGCATTGCTAGATTCGCCGACGGGGAAATCGCCGGTCAATTGATGATCTCTAAGCCGACCATCCCAGAACAGACGGCTCCCGGATCGGTGTCGGGCGCCGCGCGGTCGCCGCTGCCCGATGCGGGCGGCGGTCTGGCCGATGGCCTGCGGGATCCCGAGCGCATCGGCGTCGAACTCGCCGAGACGTTGGTCCCGCGGTGGGCGGATCACGCCGTGGTTCATCTGCTCGACGAGGTCATCAGTGAGGCCGATGCCCAGGCACCCGAGGCGGCTGGGCCGCCGGCCTTTACCGTCGTGCATCGGGTGGCCGTCGCTCATTCTCCCGCGTCGGTCCGTCCGGATTCGTTCTTGTTCGCGGGGACGATCTTGCGGTTGCCGGCCGATGCGCCGGTGTTGATCTCCTTGTCCAAGGGGCACACGGTGCACGTCCCGCATGTTGACGCGTTCACCGCCGATCACCTGGCGGCCCAGTTAAGGACACCGCTCTGCGCGAATTTCCTGCAGGGCTGTGCCGTCTTGCTGATGCCGCTGATGGCGGGCGAGAAGGTGCTGGGCAATGTGATGCTGGTCCGCGACCCCCGTCGTCCGGCGTTCGACGACGATGCGGCCGCGACCTTAACGGAGCTGACGAAGTGGGCCGCATGGTCCATCGACACCGCCCGCATTCATGCTCGGCAGACGCGTCTCGTCGCCGAATTGCGGCAAGGGCTCTTGCCGGATCTGCCGCAGCGGTTGGCCGATGTACAGGTGTGCTGGCGTTATCTACCTGAGAGCCGGACCGACCGGATTGGTGGCGACTGGTTCGATGCCATCCCTCTCGGCGACGGCCGGATCGCGCTGGTGATAGGCGATGTCATGGGCCACGGCGTCAACGCGGCGATGGTGATGAGCCGGTGCAAGACGCTCGTCCGCACCTTGGTCTTGCTCGGCCTCTCGCCCGATGAGGTGCTCAGGCGGTTCGACCGGCATTTCGGCGAAGTGGCATGTTTGTCCGGCGATGATCACGTAGCCACTTGCCTCGTCGTCTTCTACGACCCGGCGAAACAACAATGCCAGGCCGCCAACGCCGGTCATATCCAGCCCATCCTCGTCCACCCCGACGGACGCCGCGAAATCCTCGACATCCCCACCGGAGCCCCCATCGGCGCGGGCGGGCCCGGCTTTCGCCCCCGCGCCGTTCCGACGAGTCACGGCAGCATCCTGGCGCTATGCACGGACGGCTTCGCTGTCCTGCACCACACTGACATCGACCAGGCACTGACCCGCCTGTCCGCCGCGCTGACCGATCCCGGGCGCCCGCTCGACGAGATCTGCGAAAGCGCGTTTCGGGGGATCGACCTCGAGGCCCGCGGTGACGATGTGACGCTGCTTTTGGCCCGGCTGCCCGGCGGTGCCGCGCCCGAGAGCGTCACCTGACGGACCCCTTCACCCCATACCGGCAGCGGAACGTTAAGCGCACACGTTCATGCGGCTGTCGCTGAGGATGATATTGCGGAACGTGGTGTTCTCTCCACAGGGATTCTCGGTGACGGCCGAGTTGGTCACCGTCAGGTTTTGGATGATGATATCGCGATTGTTGGGGAACTCTGTCCGCGCGGCCAGCCGGATCTCGCCGCCGCGGGTCACCGCGCCGCTCACCGCCGCGATGTTCACGTTGTAACAGTTCTCGATCAGGATCGAATTGTTTCCCGCATCGGCGATGTCGACGCGATCGATGACGAGTCCGCCGCTTTCGGAAACGCAGAACACGCCACGTCCGCCGCCGCGCGCGATGACGGTCCCGACCCGGATGTTCGTGGGGTAGCTCCCGCTGACCCGACCGTTTCGATTCGCGGTTCGGAAGGCCGCGTAGCCGGTGCCGGTGCCGGCGCCCTGCGCGTCGACCATTCCCACGGTGGCGTTGATGGTGTCGTTCAGCAGCAGTCCGGCATGGCGGGTGTTCCGGGCCGTGACGGTCCCGATCGTGAGTCCGTCCAGCCCGTAGGTCTCGACTCCGTGCGTGCCGGTGCCGGAGACGAAGACGTTGTCGATCCGGATGTTGCGCGAGCGCACGCTACGGTCGCCGTGGTTGTCGATGCGGATGCCGAGACCGCCGGAGAGCGGAAGCTGGATGTCGCCGAGCACGACGTTGTCCACGTTCCGCATGAATATCCCGTACAGCGGGGTTCCGGTGACCCGCAGATGCGGCACCTCGACGTCACGGACCCCGCGGGCGTAGATCGGCGCCTGGTCTCCGGACCCCGAGCCCGTGACGTTGATGGTCCCGCACACATCCAGCACCGTGAAGCTCCGCAGCGAAATGCGCGATCCCGCGCTGATCGAGCCGTCACCGCGGACGACGACGCGCTCCTTCGTGGTGCGACCCGATCTGAGGCTGTCGATGGCGGCCTGGATCGCGGCTCGCGTGTCACCGCCGCTGTAGACGGTGGTGCCGCCGTTGCGGGCGGTCCAGGTGCCGCCGCTTTGGGTGACCTCCGCATTGAAGGTGCCCTCGCCGCAGGTCGCGAAGGTACGAGGGTCGGGGTCGGCGGCGGCCGGCTGGAGTCCGGCGATCGCGCCGACCCCGGTGAGCGCGGCGGCCGCGATGACCGCGGCGCGGGTCCGCCACCGCTGATTTCCGGGTGACGCGCTTGGCAGGGACATGGAAACCTCCCGCGGTCTTCTCTAACGCAAACTGCTAAACGTTTGCTCACTAGCAATGGCCGCTGAAAGAAGAACCTGTCCCGGTTATATCGAGGCGATTCGATAGAGTCGATACCTTTTCATTTGTTTCATATCGAGTTCGATATATCGAACAATCGGCGAGGGCTGCCTGTTATGGCAGGCTCGACGCCTGTCTATCATGACGGAGATGCTGACCGATGCAACGATCGAAGCGCGCATACCCACCCAGGACCTGGCCCGCGCCCGCCGCTGGTACGCCGAAAAGCTCGGCCTCGAACCGGTAGAGGAGCGTCCCGGCGGCCTGCGCTACGAGGGCGCGAGCGGCGTGTTCTGCTTGTTCGCCTCGGCCGGCGTGTCCGACGGCTCGTTCACCCAGATGGCGTTCTACGTCGATGACATCGAGGCGGCCGTCGCCGCCCTGCGCGCCCGCGGCGTGGTCTTCGAGGAATACGACGGCGCCGTGAACGGGATCATGGACATCGAGGGCAACTATCCGAGCAAGGGCCGCGGTGAGCGGGCGGCGTGGTTCCGCGACAGCGAGGGCAACATGTTCGGCATCGCCGAGGTCGTACGCTAGGTCCCGCCGGGGCGGTCGGGCCCTCAGCCGGGGTGGTTGATGGTCCAGAGATACTGTCCGAGCACCTCGCGCGGGGTCACCACCCGGTCGAGGAACATCAGACCGTCGAAGCGGCAGTTGCAGGGATTGCGCTCCTCGGTGTTCTGCGGGAAGCTGCCGCCGATCTTGATGCCTGTTGGGTCGGTCGCCGAGGCGAGGTCGGGCTCCGGCTCGCCGGCGACGCCCCAGGGGTCACCGGTGACGGTGTAGAAGCCGTCGAGCGGACGGCCGTTCTTATACAGCGCCATGGTCGCGTTGTCGAAGTCGAACGTCGCGGCCAGGAACACCCACTGATCGCGCGGCAGGATGGTCTGCCAGTCTTCGTTCGCGGCGAAGGTCAGCGAGGCACTGCCGTCGACGCGCCGGCCGAGCGCCACGACGCGCAGGACGTTCGACACGTTGATCACTTCGAGCAGCGCCCGTACGTCGTGACCCTGGGAGTTGCCGCTGAGCACGCCGGCCAGCCCGACGGCATTGAAGAGGTCGCCCGGGTCGGGCGTGGTGGTGTTGAGGTTGGGGTTTTGGCCCGTGGTCTTGAACCACCCCATGATCGAGATTTGCTTGGCGGCGTTGAAGGCATGCAGGGTCGACACCCCGGTGGTCGAGAAGACGCCGGCCTTCCAGTCGTCGTTGCCGGCCAGGGTGGGGCTCTGCTGTCGCGTCTGAAGCGACATCCGGCTGCTCGGATAGGCCGCGTCCCGCACCCGCATCGCCCCACCGCCGTTGACGAGGTCGATGTTGGTCCCGGACGAGCCCAGGTCGCGCTCTTGTCCGGGATCGCCGGGGACCGGGTGCTCGAAGTCGTAGAACGCGACCAGGTCGCGCCGCAGCGTGGGCAGGATGTCCGGCCGGATGCGCCAGGTGCCGGCGTCCTGCGGGGTGCCGGCCGCCTGCGCGGTGGCGGCGGGCCGGTCGGTGACGCCGCGCGCGGCGGGGGCGGTGGTCGCGGCGACGGAAGGTGGCGCCGCGACCACCGCGAGCGACGTGCCCAGGAGCGCGGTCAGCGGCGCGGCGAGCAGCCGGCGTGACCGGCGGCGGGCCCGACGGAGTCGCGGGACGAGCGCCCGACGATTTCGCATGGTCTCCTCCATGTCTGTGGCCTCGCCCGCCGTCGCCCCCCGCAGCGGGAGGTGGGCGGTCGTCCTAGTCCGCCGCTGTTCCGGTGACCGTGAGGTTGCGGATCCGGCCGATGTTGTCGAACGAGCCGAAGCCCACCCGGCCGGAGTCGAACGTGGTGTCCACCGTGGTCATCAACGGGTTCTTCGAGCCGTCGATGTAGACCGCCGTCTCGCCGGAGTCGGCGCAGCGGACCACCCGGACCCGATGCCATTCGGCGTCGGTGATGGCCGGCGGTGCGCCGCGGGACAGCACCGGGTTCCACTGATCCTCGATCCGCAGCCGGTCGGCGTTGTTCACGAGGAAGACCCCGTTATGCGGAAGAATCGTGTTATCCGTCGATAGGTGGGCGTAGTAGAACTCGGTATCCGACCGGTGCCCGAAGACCACGATCACATCCCGGTTGGTGATCTCGACGGGGGTGTCCAGCCGTACCTCGGCGTCGATCTGGACGTTGCCGAACACCGGACCCTTGGTCAGCACCGCGTATTCGAATGGCCGCCGCGGACCCGGGCGCTCCACGCCCGCCTCGGCCAAGATGACCTGGTCGCCGGGGAAGCGCCACTTCGACGGGGTTACCGGGGCCCAGTTGCGCGCGCCCATGACGCGGCTCAGCCTGGTGTCGCCGATCTCGCACGAGGCGAAGTGGCGAGTGCCGATCACTTTGAAGATTTTGCCATTCGCCTTCGCGATCAAGTAGAGCTCGCCCTTGGCGTCGGCCGAGAACCGCAGATCGACGCGGTTGGGGTCGCCGAGCGAGCCGGGGCCGGACAGGTCCTGCATCCGGATCCGCTTGCCGGCCTCGTTGTAGAGCTGCATCTGGTGGATCGTGGCCAGCGGCCCGCCGCGTCGCATCTCCCGCTCGTTGGTGTAGAAGACGCGGCCGTCGACGATGTCGCCGAAGACGTACTTGCCGCGCAGCGCGGGCGCCTTGGTGCCGCGGTAGACGACCCCGCCGGAGATCGCGTGCCCGACGTCCGACGTGCAGTTCCAGTCTGGCGGCGGGTTGTGGTCGAACGCCGCCACCGGGTAAGTAAAGCCGTTTTGCGCGTCGTCGGGCGGCAGCGGGAAGAGCCGGTCACAGGGGTTCACCGGCTGCTTTTCGAAGACGAACGGGCCTTCGCGCTCGCTCCAGCCGAAGTTGTCGCCCGGGCGGACGTCGTCGACCATCTCGACGTTGTGCTCGCCGATGTGACCAAGCAGCAGCCGGTGGGTACCGCCGGTGTCCCAGCTGAACCGGTGCGGATCGCGGTAGCCGTACGACTGGATCTCGCCGAGCGCCCCGGCCCGGCCGACGAACGGGTTGTCCGCCGGGATGCCGTACTTGCCGTTGGCGCTGTTGGTGCCGCGCGGATCGATGCGCAGCATCTTGCCGTGCGGGATCGACAGGTCCTGCGGCTCGGTGTTGACCACGCCCCTGCCACCGTCGCCGACCGCGAGGTAGAGCTTGCCGTAGTCGGCCTCACCGGGGCGGGCGGTCGGGTTGAAGTCGATCTGCTGGATGCCGTGGATCTGCCCGGCGAAGCCGATCCGCAGTACCTCGCGGCGGCTTCCGCTGAACGTCCCGGCGGCCGGATCGTCGGCGGTCCACTCGGTCACGACGCCGTGGAACAGGATGGTGCCGGCCTGGATGAAGTCCGGCATCGCCGTCGTGAGCGAGGCCTGCTCGACGTGCACCGTGTAGAACCGGCCGGTGTCCTCGAAGTCAGGGTCGAACGTCACGAACCCAAAGCCCTGGCCGAGCCCGCGGCCGGAGAAGAACTGCGGCGCGAACGTGGCGCCGACGTCGAGGTATTCGTGCGGCACGCCGCGTTCGACCAGATACATTTTGCCGTTGAGGTCGGGCACGAACTGGCGGCCCGAGCCGTCCGGGATCTCGCCGATGTAGTTGATCCGCGCCCAGCGCATCAGCCGCTGGTCGGTCGGCGGCGGAGTCGGCGAGGACTGCGGGAAACCGGCGTACTCCTTGACGACCAGCCCCAGGCCGGACGTCACCGGGTCCGGCAGCGGGTCGCGGATCGGATCTCCGGTCGGCGCGGCGTTGGCCACCGGCGAGCCCATGGCCGCGACCAGAACGGCCGCCACGATTATCAACAGGTACCGTCTAGGCTTCGACATCCGGCTTTCACCCCAGGGGTTCGGGCGCTCGGAAGGCGCTTTCCAGAAGATACTCAGCAGGTAAGTAGTCGACAACCCGCAAAAACGGGGAAATATCCTCACTCTGCGTGACAACATCGACAAATCATCGATCGGGAGGCTTGTCGTGCCGACGAAACGCAGCCCCGACGGCGACGGCGCCGACGTACGCGACGGCGTGCCGATGACCAACCTCGGACAGCCGCTGTTCGACGGCGCGGCGGCGACCAAGGGCGACCTGGTCGACTACCTCGACGCCGTGCGCGATCGCCTGGTGCCGGAGCTTGCCGACCGGCCGCTTTCGGTCATGCGGGTACGCCCGGGCCAGGCGCCGTTCATGCAAAAGAACGTGCCGAAGTACGCGCCGTCGTGGATCCCGACGGTGTCGGTGTGGGCGCAGGCGTCCAAGCGCGAGGTGTCGTACGCCTTGTGCGACGACCGCCGCACGCTGCTGTGGTTCGCCAACCAGCGGGCCGTCGAATACCACCCGACCCTGATCCGCGCCGACGCCTGGAACCGGCCCACGTACATGGTGCTTGACATCGACCCGCCCGGCGCCGAGGCGTTCGCGCTGGCCGTACGGGCCGCCCACCTGGTCCGCCAGGCGCTGTCGGATGCCGGTCTCGCGGGCGCGGTCAAGACCAGCGGCGCCAAGGGCGTGCACGTCTTCGTGCCGGTCGGCGGCGACGCGTCGATCGAGGAGGTGGCCGCGGCCACCCGCGCGC
>OBLR010000369.1_pt1 | contig 11009 bp, 9 predicted proteins | sample 1519891 | NCBI WGS metagenome assembly OBLR01 (sample SAMEA3113583, study PRJEB22503) | soil metagenome | reverse complement strand
GGCCAGTGGGTGCATGATGGCGCGCAGTTCGCGTGCCGCGGGGAGGGTGCTGACTCGGTCGTCGGGCAGTGCGTCGAGAACTTGACCGACTACCCGCAAGATCATGGGCCGGCGTCGATAGCTGTCGTCGGGCAGCTTCTCGATGCTGGCCAACGCGTGCGCGAGACCGCCATCAATATCGCGATCATGGATGAGTGTGACCGCCTGGAAGAGTTTCGCTGTGGTCACCCCTGTACGCCGGTGTGGCGGATACAAGGACAGACATGCTTCTTGGGCGGCCGCCGCCGCTGGGGCACGGAAGCTGGTGTAGACCCAGCTGTCGGCCATATGGAGGATTCCTTCCGGCCAACCCCACAGCGAATCCTCATCGGCTGTGACGCTCTCGGGCAGTTCCGCAAAGGCCCGGCGCATATCTGTGAGGGCGGCCAGGGCGCCGGGCTCGTCGCCCTGTTTCATCAGGCCGTACGCGCGGTTCTTGTGTGCCTCGGCGAGGCCGCTGGAGGCGTGCCCATCGGCTATATGTATCGCCTCATCGGCCAGTGCGACGACGCTTTGCGCTGGTCGCACGCTATTAAACGCGTTGATCGCCTCGCGGGCGCGCACCCACACCCGTAGGTCACGGTCGCCCGACTGGTCGGCGGCGTTGCGCGCGGTGCGCCACCATCGCCACGCCGGGCTGAACAGGCCCATGCTGTGCAACTCGTCCGCCATTAAGGCACATAGCTGCGCGCTCACCCGCATCAGACTCGCACGCACCAATGGAGCCTTCGTCCGTTTGACGAGTTGATGTGTCTCGTGGATATCCACGGCAAGGTCGGCAACGACCTCTTCCGCCGACTGAATAAAGACGGTATGACCGTACTCCCAGGCGATGCGCTCCCAATCCGCTGCGGAAAGGTCGCCGTGGAGTGCGATGGACGTTTCCATTCCGCCTCGAAGGCGCTCCAGAGCATCAATAGGGATCGTTCCCCCGACGCCAAGCGCGGCCAGAACGCGCAAGAGTGCACGCCGCTCCACGTCGTCCTCCTCAGCCGGGCCAACCGGTGACCCGCCTCCAAGGCTACGTGCAGGCTGCGAACTCTCGTCCTGGTCGTGGCCAGACGGCGGGAACAGCGGCATGGGGGTCTTGCGGAGCTCTTGGATCTTGGCGTCCCGCTCGGCCTGGGCTTGGGCCGCCAAGTGTTGGCGCCGGCGACGGAGCAGCTCTTCGACGTCTTCGGCGCCCGCAAGGAGTTGCCCGGAGGCGCCGAGGGCGGTGTCACAGCGCCGCCAAAAGTCCAAAGACATCTGCTGGCGGCCGGTTTCGGTGTTGGCGATGGTGCTGCGGCTGTAGCCGACCTGCGCCGACAGCCGCGCCTGGCTGTCGCCGACCGCCTTGCGGAGCGCGGCGAGCTGATGGCCGAGTGCGCGCCGAGCGGCGTCGATGGCGTCCGGGCCGGTCACGTTCCGCCTCCGATCAATCACGCGACGTTCGCATCTTGACATACTTCGCAGTCATTTCGGCACTGGTTCGACCACAAGCTGTCGATGAACTGTCCAAAGCGGCGGCCTGCCCTCAACGACGACGGTGACGACGAGGTTGGGTCAAGCGACATCCAGGCCGACCACCGCTTCATGGGGAGTCGCGCGAACACCGACTTTGCCGAAGGAGGCCGCCGTCGATGACGGTCGCCGAGATGCCCAGAGAGGCACATCACCCGGCCGCACCGGCGCTTTGCCGGGTGCGGGCTTGGCCGCTGCCCATCGGCGCGGCCCACCATGCCGAGCGCACCGCCCGGCGGATCATCCGCCGGGTACTCGAAGGCTCCGGCGCCGGCCGCGACGAGGTGGTGGAGGCCGAGACCGTCGTGGCCGAGCTCGCCGTCAACGCCGTCCAACACGCCGTGCCGCCCTATGAGCTACGGGTGGTGTTCGTCGGCCGGCTCTGGCCCGTCTGGTGCGATGTCGCCGACAGCAGCGCCGACGTCGAACGCGTCGGGCGACGACTCCGCAACGCCGTTATGTCCGGTGACGCGGTGTCCGAACTTACGGTGCGCGGGCGGGGGCTGGTAATGGTGAACGGCCTGTCCGCCGGTCGGTGCGCCGCCTACCTGACGACGGTGTGCCACACCCGGACGGCGGGCAAGGCGGTCGGATTCGCCCTCCCAGGCGCCGGGCCCATCGCATGAACGCGCAGCGCACGCACCCCAAACACCCTCTCGATCACGAACCCCAAGCGGTCACCTACGCGCGCGAGCAGGCCGGGCTGACCAAGACCCAACTCGCGGCCGCCTGTGGCGTGTCGCTGAGCCTGATAAGCGAAATCGAGGCGGGAACACGCAACGCCACCCCGGCCATGCTCGGCAAACTCGCCGCCGCCCTTAACTGCCCCCGCGTCATCCTCGAACGCAAACGAGCGTGATCCGCATGCTTCTGGGGCCCCACGACATCGCCCGGCGCCTCCAATACCGGCACCGCCCGGGATGGTTGATCTGGTACGGCGCACAGACACGGCAGTACTGGGCGCTGGCCTCCTGGGCGCGTACGAGACACAGCATGTTCGGCGCCGACACACCCGAAGGGCTCGAAGCGGCCATCACCACCTTCGAAACCCTCCACCCCAAGCCCGGACAGCGGCCCCATGCACTGGCTGATTGAAGAGATCGAAGAGACCGATGACTGCGGCGTCAACTGGCGGCGAGCAGAGCTGACCGACTGCTACTGGCATCCCCGCATCGCGATGCTGGAAGCGCTGGCCATCATCGAAGACGAATGGCGCCCGCCGCAGTCCGCGCTGCGCGAACTCACCACGGCACTCACCGAGGACTCCACCGCCATCTTCTGGGAAAAAGGGATCCGGATCGTACGGGTCGGGCAACGGCCATGCGCGGGCGTCGGCGGCGTGCTTCCACGGTGATCGGCCAACGTGGTTCCGTTGGGGCGACATCCTCGTTGCCATCGCGTGCGGTCCCGCATGGGCGGCGAACCGTTCTAAGGTCGGGGGTACTACTCGTCCGCCGGTACGTACGCCAATTCAGGAGCGGTCATGACGCGTCCCCCAGATCCCGGCCAGTCGTACGGGCCGCCGCCGCCCCGGCCGAGCGGTCCCGGCCAGCCGCCCCAGCCGCCGCTCCAGCCCTCGCCCGCGCGGCCGACCCCCGGTCCTGGCGCACTACCGCCCGGCTGGGACTACCAAGCGTTCGATGACGCGACTGACGCGCGGCCCCCCGAGGTCGGCAAAGGCTTTTTCGGCGCGCTCTTCGACACCAATTTCAATCACCTCATCACCCCGAAGCTGATCAAGCTGCTCTATGTCCTGTTGCTCATCGTCATCACACTGTGGAACGTCGGGCTGCTCGCGCTGGGGCTGGCCATCGCGAACTCGGACAATGGCTGGGCTTGGGGAGTGATGATCATCATCGTCACGCCGTTCCTGTGGCTGATCGAGGTTATTTCTTCGCGGATTATCCTGGAGGCCGTAATCGTCCGTTTCAAGGGCGTCGAATATCTGCGCATCATGAAGGACAAGGACGGGACGCGCTGAGCATCATGCGGATCGCGCTGAGCCAGATCGTGGCCGACCCGGACCCGGCGGCCAACCTGACGACGATCAAGTCCGCCACCAAGGAGGCCGCGAGCAAGGGCGCCCGGGTGGTCGTCTTCCCCGAGGCGACCATGGCCTGCTTCGGAGTCCCCCTGGGCCCGGTGGCCGAGCCGCTCGACGGCCCCTGGGCCGGCGCCGTACGCGACATCGCCGCGGAGGCCGGCGTCGTCGTGGTCGCCGGTATGTTCACCCCGACGCCCGACGGCCGGGTGACCAACACACTGTTGATCACCGGCCCCGGCGTGGCGGAGCACTACGACAAGATCCACCTCTACGACGCCTTCGGCTTCGCCGAGTCGGCCACCGTGGCGCCCGGCGACCGGCCCGTGACGTTCGAGGTCGACGGCCTGCGGCTGGGCGTGGCGACCTGCTATGACGTGCGGTTCCCCGACCTGTTCCTGCGGCTGGCCGACGACGGCGCGATGGCCGTCTTGCTGCCGGCGTCTTGGGGCAGCGGACCGGGCAAGGTCGAGCAGTGGGAGCTCCTCGTACGGGCCCGCGCCCTCGACAGCACGACCTGGGTGCTGGCCTGCGGGATGGCCGACCCGCGTACGGCCGGCCGCGAGCCGATCGGCAAGGCGCCGGGCGGCGTCGGCCACAGCCTGGTGGTCTCGCCGTTCGGTGAGGTGCGCGGGCGGCTCGGCGCCGCGGCCGGCCTGCTGGTGGCCGACGTCGACGCCGAAGAGGTCGCCACCGCCCGGTCGACGATCCCGGTGCTCGCCGGTCGCAGGTTTCGCAGTGTGTTCGCGGACGGCGACCAGGCGACGCGGACGGGTTAGGCTCGCTGCGGCAGCAAACAAGTCGCACCGAAGAGCGAAGCGCGAGGCGGACCGTGGCCGAGTTCGAGACGCGGCGGGATCCCGGCGTCACCCACGCCGACCACCGTGGTCACCTGCCCGGTGAGACACACCGGGACGCGGCCGCCCCGCCGCCGCTCGCCGGTCCGGCCCCGGCGCTGCTCCGGCTGCCCGGCCCGCTCGCCGAACGGTTCGCCGTCGTCGGCGAGCTTCCCGTTCAGGGCGCCGAGTCGGATCTGCTGCTGGTCCGCGACGCCCAGGGCGTCGACTACGTCGTGAAGATCTATCGACGCGGATACGGCGCCGACCGCGAGGTGTGGCGCAAGCTCCCCGAACTCGCCTCGCCCCACGTCGTACGAATCTTCGAGACCGGGCGCGCCGACGACCGCGACTTCGAGGTCATCGAGTACGCCCCGGCGGGCAATCTGCGCGCGCTGATCCCGGCCACCGGGCTCGAGCCGGGGCGGGCCGCCGAGATGGCGGCGCAGCTCGCGGCCGGCGTTGACCTCCTGCACCGCGCCGGCATCGTCCATCGCGACCTCAAACCGGAGAACGTGCTCGTCGCGAGCCAGGACCCGCTGCGTCTGGTCATCACCGACTTCGGGCTGAGCAAGGTGATCGAGCAGAGCATGGTGTTCGCCTCGTCGTCGCGGACGCTGGCCTACGCGGCGCCAGAGTCGCTGTCCGGGCAGGTGTCGCCGGCCCGCGACTGGTGGTCGCTCGGCATGATCGTGCGCGAACTGGCGACCGGGCGGCAGCCGTTCGCCGGGATGAGCGAGACCGCGGTCGTCGACCACCTGGCCACCCGGCCGATCGGCAACGACGACATCGCCGACCCGCGGCTGCGGCTGCTCTGCCAGGGCCTGCTCACCCGCGACCCGCGGCGCCGCTGGGCCGCGGCAGAGGTCAACGCGTGGCGCGGCGGAGCCAGCCCCCCGGTGGCCGTGGAGCCGGCGGCGCCGCCCGCCGGGGGTGCGACTCGACCGGTCCCGGCCGGCGGCGACGGTCCCGGGCTGCCGTTCGCCGGCCGCCGTTACACCGACCGCACCGAGCTGGCCGCCGCCCTCGTCGACAACTGGGACGAGGCGGCTCGATTCTTCTTCGGGCGAGGCGAGTCGGGCGAGGCGTGGCGGACGCTGCGCGACTGGCTGGCCCGAGTGGACGAAGCCGACGCAGGCGGTGGCGGCAGCGTCGCCGACGGCGGCGCCGGGCGTATCGAGCTGATCGATTCCCACCTCACGGGACCGCGGCCACCCGATGTCAAGCTGCTCTACCTGGTGCGCTGGCTCGACCCGTCGCTGCCGCCGCACTATCTCGGTCGCCGCGTCACCGCGGACGATCTGCCCGGGCTGGCCGCGCTCGCCAACGAGGCCCCGCACCCAGACCACCGCACCGCGTGCCTCATCGGACGTGGGCTGTGGGACCACGACCTGCTGCCGGTGCTGGCCGGGTTCGCGGGCGGCGACGATCTCGCCGCGGCCGACTCCCGCTGGCGCGGGCAGGTGGCCGCGTGGAACGAACTGGCCGGCTGGCTGCGCGACCGGCTGCCGCAGCCGGCCGCGAGCAGGCTGCCCGACGCCGGGGCACCCGGTCGGGACGAGCCCCCGGTCGTCTTGCTCACGCTTCTCGCGCTGGCCGCCAAACCCGTCGAGACCGGCGAGATGCTCGCCAGGGCCGCCGTGCGGGCGCGCGATTCGGTACGTGAGCCGGTGCCCTGGTTCGCTTGGCTGGCCGACGGCGCCGGCGACGATCCGCTTCGCCTGCTGGCCGTCATCCGCACCGCGCCCGATGCCGCGCTGGAGGCCGAGACGTACGTACGTAACCGGGACGCGGCGCGGCAACAGGCAGCCGAACGCGAACGCCACTGGGCCGACCGCGAACGCGTCCGCCGGGCCGGGCGGCCTGCCGCCGTCGCCCGCGCCGTGGCATGGATGCTGCCGGTCCTCGCGGTGTGGGTCGTCGGCGGGGCGCTGGTCGGCGCCGGCCTGAGCCTGGAGCGCGGCGGCGGCGCCGGGGACACCCTCGGGCTCGGCGTGGGCGGCTTCGTCTTGCTGTCGGTGGCCGCCTGGTCGGTGCAGCTGGGCGCCGAGATCGTCCTCGCCGTCCGCCAGGGCCGGGACTATTTGGCCCTGGGGCCCTGGTCGGCGATGGTCAAGACCTTCGGCCTCGCCGGCCGCGGCCTGAGTGGGGCGTCGCGGGCGATGTCGGGCGCGAGGCGGCGGCGCGGCGAATCGCGCGGACGCGGCTGCCTGCTGGCTGCGGTCGGGCTGTTCGTGCTGTTCATGGCGACCGTGTTCTTGCCCGCGCTGCTGTCGATCTCCCGTGCGCTGTGGTTGCTGATCGTCGTGGTCGTCCCAGTCGCCCATACGATCGCGGCGGGCGTACGGCAGCACAGGTGGCGCCAGACGCACGAGCGGACCAAACACGACGTACTCGGGCAGAGCCCACCTGCTGGGAGGACGGCGTGAGCGGATGCGCCGGGAGCGAGCCCGCCGAGTGAGCGGAGCGGCCGGCGAGCCTCCGGGCGAGCCGTCCGCGCAGCGAACGAGAAGGGTGAGCGAGCCATGAGCGCCGAGCGAGCCCGCCGAGTGAGCGGAGCGGCCGACTAACCTTCAGGCGGGGCGGGTGGGAGAGTCACAGCCGTCAGCGCAGCAAACGAGGAGGGTAAGCGACCCATGAGCAGTGGCGTCGAGGCCGACATCGCGCTTGATGCCGCGGTGGTGCTCACCCTGGGCCTGAATAGGGCCCTCGGCCGGGCGGCCGGGCTCGGGGCCGCGGGAGCCGAGGCGCTCGCCGCGCTCGCCGCGGTCCGGGCGGCGGCCAGGCAGGGCGCCGTCGATGAGCTCGAACGTTACGACCGGGCGGTCCGCGACGTACTCGACCACAACGCCAGGATCGCGGCGCTCGCCGAGTCGCAGCGCCAAGCCGAGCAGCGGTTCGGCGTCCGCCTTCATGTCCTGCCCGAGCCGCTGACCATCGCCACGCAGTCGGCCGACGATCTCGCGGCCTGGAGCTCGCGCGCCGACGTCGAGATCGGCGAAGCGGAACGGGCCCTGTCCGAGCGGGTCGCGGCCGCCGTGGCCGGCCGAATCTTCGACACCCCGGCCGCCGGATTGACCAGCGACGTCGGCCATCGCGAGCCGGGGGCCGCCCAGCCATCGGCTGCCGAGCCGTGGGCCGCTGAGCCGGCGCGGCCCGCCGAGCCGGCACAGGCCGCTGAGGCGTTGCGGCGGGTGCTGTCGCGGCTGCCGCCGGACACCGCGGCCGCCGACTATCAGCACGTGACAGAGGCGGCGCAACGGGTCGCCGGCGCGGCCACGCCGAGCGCGGCCGAAGGCCTGCTCACCGAGGTCAGGCTGCGGGTGCAGCGCGCCACCGAGAACGCCGTGCGGCGGCGGGCCGAGCTCGCTCGCCAGGCGGCCGACCAAGAGGCGCGCGAACAGGAGGAGGCCGAACGTCAGTACGTCCTCGACGCGATCACCTCGGCGTTCACCGACATGGGATACGAGGTCGACGCCGGGTTCGAGACGGTGACAGCCGAGGCCGGCGAGGTGCTCCTCACCCGTGAGGAGTGGCCGCGGCACGCCGTCAAGATGCGGCTCGACGACGCCAGCCAGATCCGCGCCGCCCTGCTGCGTACCGAGGCGCCGCGCAGTGACGACGAGCGCCGTCTCGACGTCGAACGCGAAGAGCAATGGTGCGCGGCGTTCGAGGAGGCGCGCGCCCGGCTCGCAGCGGCCGGGGTCGGCTCCGATGTGCGGTGGCGCCTCGAACCCGGGCTGCAGCACCTGCCCGTCGCCGCGACGCCGCGCGCCCGGACGACCCCTGCGGCCAAGGCCAAGACCAAAGAGCGTGGCCGGGAGCGGCCCGGCGGCGAGCCGCGCGACCGCGATCACCGATGACCGCCCGGTCCGGTTCGACCTCGCGTTACGCTCACAGAGCCTGCTTCATGAGCCCCGTTCGTCGCGAGGGCCGGGCGGAGCGAGCGCGGAGGACGGTGAGCGACCAATGAGCCGGGAGCGAGCCTGCCGAGTGAGCGAAGTGGCCGGCGAGCCTCCGGGCGAGCCGTCCACGCAGCGAACGAGAAGGGTGAGCGACCAATGAGCCGGGAGCGAGCCTGCCGAGTGAGCGAAGTGGCCGGCGAGCCTCCGGGCGAGCCGTCCACGCAGCGAACGAGAAGGGTGAGCGACCAATGAGCCGGGAGCGAGCCTGCCGAGTGAGCGAAGTGGCCGGCGAGCCTCCGGGCGAGCCGTCCACGCAGCGAACGAGAAGGGTGAGCGACCAATGAGCCGGGAGCGAGCCTGCCGAGTGAGCGAAGTGGCCGGCGAGCCTCCGGGCGAGCCGTCCACGCAGCGAACGAGAAGGGTGAGCGACCAATGAGCATCGATCAGCCGACACTCGGCGGGCGGCTGTTGGGGTGGCCGGCCTTCGTCCGGGAGCTGGACGCCACGCTTTCGGTGCATTCGCAGTACATCTTGTCCGGCAACCTGCACGACAGCTTCCTGACTCCGGGGCCCGACGAGTTCAGCCCGGCCCAGCTGCTGCCGCTGCGCGACCTGCTCTGGGAGGCGCTGCGCACCAGCGGCTACAGCTGCATGCTCGTGTACGACCCGGTGGACGGGCTGCGCATCCACCCCGGCGGTGACGCCGAGGCCTCCCAAGAGGCCAGCACGGCGGCGGCCCGGCTGCTGGGCAAGCTCAAAGGCGACGAACAGCCCTCGCTCGAGGCGCTGCGCCGGCATCTGACCGCCGTGGCCCGCCCGGAGGAAGGACCCGTTCGGGCGGCGTTCGTGATCGACGAGGCGTCCAGGATCGCCCGCTCCCCCACCGACCTGGAACCGGCCGAACGCGACTTCTTCCGCTTCTGCGCGAAGCTGTCCCGTACCGCGAGCCCGGTGCGGGTTGACGGGCCGCGGCCCAAGCCGCTCTACAACCCGATCATCTGGCTGGTCGAACGGCCCGGCGATCTGCCGCCGTGGCTGACCTCCGGCAACGAGAACATCCGCGAGATCACCGTGCCGCGGCCGCACCTCGGCGACCGGCAGGAGACCGCCCGCCTGCTCGCCCGCGCCTTCGGCATCACCAACGTGGGGGCCGATCTGGTCGCCGCCGAGGCGTGCGACGCGTTCGCCGAGCAGGCCGACGGGCTCACTTTGCAGAGCATGATCGAGGTGACCCGGCTGGCCAAGGAGCGCAATGTCGCCCTCGCCGACCTGCCGGACGCGGTCCGTACGTACAAGCTGGGTGTGCTCGACAACCCGTGGAGCCGCGGCCACCTGCGCAAGCGCGTACTCGACGGCGAGCAGCGCGTGCCCGACCGGGTCGTCGGCCAGCCGCAGGCGGTGACCAAGACCCTCGACATCCTCAAGCGGGCGGTGCTCGGCCTGTCCGGCGCCCAGGCCAGCCGGTCCGGCAGCCGGCCGCGCGGCGTGCTGTTCTTCGCCGGGCCGACCGGCACGGGCAAGACCGAGCTGGCCAAGGCGATCACCTCGCTCGTGTTCGGCGACGAGTCGGCCTACCTGCGCTTCGACATGAGCGAGTTCTCCGCCGAGCACGCGGGCGACCGGCTCATCGGCTCGCCACCCGGGTACGTGGGGCACGAGGCGGGCGGTGAGCTCACCAACGCCGTGCGTGAGGACCCGTTCCGGGTGATCTTGTTCGATGAGATCGAGAAGGCGCATCCGCGCATCTTGGACAAGTTCCTGCAGATCCTCGAGGACGGCCGGCTGACGGACGGGCGCGGCAACACCGTGCATTTCTCGGAATCGATCCTTATCTTCACCTCTAACCTGGGGATGTTCGTCGACGACCCGCAGACGGGGCGGCGGGTGCAGAACATCTCGCCGGCCATGCCGTACGACGAGATCGAACATCGTCTGAAGACCGCTGTTTCCGACCACTTCACGACGGTGCTGAATCGGCCCGAGCTGCTCAACAGATTCGGCGACAACATCGTCATTTTCAATTTCATCGGCCCGAAGGCCGCGGCCCGCATCTTCGACATACAGCTGGCCAACATCTGCCGGCGCGTGGCCGACGAGCATCGGCTCACCCTCGCCGTCGGCGGCGACGTGTTGGAGACGCTGCAGAAATGGTGCACGAGCGAGCTGGAAAAGGGCGGCCGCGGCATCGGGATGGCGTTGGAGTCGTATTTCGTCAATCCGCTCGCCCGCGCGCTGTTCGACCACGAGCACGCGGCCGGCTCCCGCGTCACCGTGACCGCCATTCGGCGCGAGGGCAGCATCGTGGAGCTGTCGCTGGCATGACCTCGACCCCCTCCGCGTCCTCACCCCCCTCGGCCTCTTCGACCCCGGCGGCCGTCGCGCTGCTGCTGGCGAAGGCGCACTACCCCGTCACCGCCCTAGGCCCCGGCACCCGGGCGGGCCTGTGGACCCAGGGATGCACGATCGGCTGCCCGGGCTGCCTGTCCCGCGACACCTGGGACGCCGACCCGCGTACGGCCGTACCGGTTCGTGCGGTGCTCGGGTGGCTGGACTCGCTGCCCGGCCCGGTCGACGGGGTGACGATCTCCGGCGGCGAGCCGTTCCAGCAGCCGGACGCGCTGGCGGAGCTGCTACGCGGCATCGACGCGTGGCGCGGCCGCGGCGGCGGGAGCCGCCACGGCGACG
>OBLR010000368.1_pt1 | contig 11011 bp, 14 predicted proteins | sample 1519891 | NCBI WGS metagenome assembly OBLR01 (sample SAMEA3113583, study PRJEB22503) | soil metagenome | reverse complement strand
CGCGTCGCGCTCGGCGCCGCCGGCGCTGTCGTCGCCGCCGCGCTGTGGTGGCGCGCCAACCCGTCGGCGTGTCCCTACGGGCAGCGCTTCTGGGTGGAGGCGCCGCACCCGCTCATCACGCGCCGGCGTCTGCGCGGCGTTCTCAGCCCGCGGCCGGGCGAGCGCGTGCTCGAGGTCGGTCCGGGGACCGGCTACTACACCGTCGACGTGGCCGACTGGCTCGCGCCGAGCGGTCGGCTGGACATCCTCGACCTCCAGCAGGACATGCTCGACCACACGATGCGCCGCGTGCGTGAGCGCGGGCTGAACAACGTGACGGCCTCTCAGGGCGACGCCCGTCGCCTGCCGTATCGCGAGGCCACCTTCGACGCCGCCTTCCTCGTTACGGTCCTGGGCGAGATCCCCGACCAGGACGCGGCGTTGGGCGAGCTCGCCCGCGTGCTCAAGCCCGGTGGGCGGCTCGTCGTGGGCGAGCTGTTTGGCGACCCGCACTGGGTCAGCCCGGCGCGGCTACGCCGGCGCACCGAAGCGGCGGGCCTCTCCTTCGTCCGGCGCGCGGGCTCGCGCGCCGGCTACTTTGCCCGGTTCGACCGCTGATCACCCTGACAGGTAAGCGAAGCCGGCTCCGGCGGTGCCCGGCAGTCGCGCGCGCTTCGGTCGCTACGCAAACTCTTGGAGCGGGCTTGGGTGCCTGGGTTCGTACACGCCGATCTCGCCCGCTCCGGGGATCTTGAACTGGGCTACCCGGCCCCAGCCCTCGTCCTCGATCGGCGATACGAACTCGACGCCCTTGCCCTCGAGCTCCTCGACGGTCTGCTCGATGTCATGGCACATGAAGAAGAGGGCGTGATGGCCCGGGCCGCGGCCCCAGCCCGACCCGGGATGGACCGCGACCTCGCCCGGGGGCAGGGCGAAGATCAGCCAACCCTCGCCCGCGTCCACCCCGTCGAACCCGAGCACGTCGCGAAGAAAGGCCCGGGCTCGCTCGGCGTCCTCGGCGAAGATGATGGTGTGCGCCCCGGCGATCATGCTCCGGATCGTAGTGCTGGCCTGACCGCCCGCGCGGCACGCTGCCCTTACCTCGCGGGTGGTGGATCCGCCCGGGGCGGCCGGACACACTCGGCACGCACAGACCGCGCAGCCCGGAGCAAGGTACGTGAACGCGCCACCCGAGAGCCGCGGCGCACTCCTGGCGGCGCCGGCGCGCGATACTGGTCCAGCAATGTCGCAGGAGAACGTCGAGATTGTCCACCGCTCGTACCGGCTGCTCGAAGAGCTGCGAGACGCGCGGCCCGGTGCCCTCGAGCGCGCCTTCCGGGAGTGCTTCGAGGAGGGGCTCGAGGTGCGCATTCCCGACGCATATCCCGAGGGCGCCCAGGTGTTCCGCGGCCGCGCGGGGCTGAAGCGCTGGGTCGACTCGACCAGAGAGGTCTGGGATGAATGGCGGTTTGAGCCGGAGCGCTTCCTCGATGCGGGCGACCAGGTTGTTGTGCTCGTGCGCGTCGTGGCGCGCGGAGGTTCGAGCGGCGTCAGTCTTGACCGCGAAACCGCGCATCTGTGGACACTCAGAGAGCGGCGGGTGACTCGGTGCGAGGTCTACCTGGATCGCTCGGAGGCTCTCGAAGCCGTAGAGCGGGAACAGATCCCCGGCGGTCTGCGAGGTAGCGCTTGACGCGCTGCGGTTGGTCCAGGCGCTCGAGGGTAGAAGCAAGCTGGGCGAGCAAACCTGAGATGAAGGAGGAATGAGTGGCTGGACCGAATGAGCGTGGTGGAATCGCAGGGGTATCCCTCGGCGGCATCATCGTCATCGTTGGGATCGTCCTGATCTTCGTCTGGAGCTTCTGGATCGGGCTGATCGTCGTCTTGGTAGGCCTCATCGCCTTCGGCGGCTTCGCGCGCGGCAAGTGGTACTGAGCGAGGCGCGGCTCGAGTAGCGCCTCGCGATCCCGCTGGACCTCGAACGTCGCGAGACCGCGCGCGCGAGGGCCGGTTGCCCCTCGCCGTGCCATCCTGAGTCCATGACGATCGAACGAGTGGGGGTGCTCGGAGGGGGGCTGATGGGCTCCGGTATCGCCGAGAGCGTCGCGGCCGCGGGGCTTCCCGTCGTTGTGCGAGAGATTCACGACGAGGCGATCGCGGCGACGCGCGCGCGAATCGAGGGCTCGCTTGCACACGCCGTCGACCGCGGCAAGCTCGACACCGCAGCCCGTGGGGCCGTCGTGGCGCGCATCGACCTCACCACCGAGCTCGACGACCTCTCGGACGCAGATCTCGTGATCGAGGCTGTTCCCGAGGACGCCGCGCTGAAGGGCGCCGTGCTCGCCGAAATCGCCTCGCGCGTCTCGGCCGACGCGATCATCGCCTCGAACACCTCGTCAATCCCCATCGCCCAGCTCGCCGCGCGTGTCCCGCGGCCGGAGCGCGTGCTCGGACTTCACTTCTTCTCTCCCGTGCCGGTCATGAAGCTCGTCGAGGTGGTCGTCGCGCTCGACTCGAGCGACGAGGTGGTCGCCACTGCGGGCGAGTTCGTCCACCGGATCGGCAAGGTCCCGATCGAGACGAAGGATCGCTCCGGGTTCATAGTGAACATGCTGCTCGTGCCCTATCTGATGGCCGCCGTGCGCATGTACGAGGACGGCTTCGCAACGCGCGAAGCGATCGACGAGGGCATGCGCCTCGGCTGCGGCCATCCGATGGGGCCGCTGACCCTCTGCGACTTCATCGGCCTCGACGTGCTCTACTCGGTCTGCGACTCGCTCTACGAGGAGTTCAAGCGGCCCGAGTACGCCCCGCCCCCGCTCCTCAAGCGGATGGTCGCCTCGGGCCGGCTGGGGCGAAAGACCGGCCAGGGCTTCTACGAGTACGAGCCCGCGCCGTCGCCGGTGGCGGCCTGATCGCCGCCGCCGAGACGTAGGCGGTCCCGACCGAGCCTACGAGGGCACGGACGAGATCCAGTGGGTCGTCATCGCCAGGGCAATGGCGTGAGCCCCGCCCTTCAATAAGGTCTCGCGCAATGCCAGACCGCGCCGCCATCGTCACCGGAGGCTCGCGAGGGATTGGCCTTGCGATCGCCGAGGCGCTGGGTGAGCTGGGCTATGGTCTCACGATCGCGGCGCGGAGGCCCGAGCCGCTCGAGAGGACCGCCGAGGAGCTGCGCGGCAAGGGGTTCGAGGTCGAGCACGCGGCGGCGAACGTGGCCGACGAGGAGGGCATCCGCTCCGTCGTGGACCGCCACCGCGAGCGCTATGGCCGGCTCGACGTGCTCGTCAACAACGCCGGCGTGGGTGTCGGGGCGGCGGTCGCCGATCAGCAGACCAAGTACGTAGACCTGCAGGTCGACGTGAACCTGAGGGCGATGATTCTGTTCTACCGGGAGTGCACCGCGATGCTTCGAGCGGCGGGCGCCGAGCACCGGAACGCCCTGGTCGTGAACATGTCGTCCCTGTCCGGCAAGTCGGGTCAGCCGTGGTTGTCCGTTTACTCCTCGACGAAGGCCGCGGTGGTCGCCTACACGCAGGCGATGAACAAGGAGCTGAACTCGGACGGTGTCAAGTCGGTCGCTCTTTGCCCCGGATTCGTCGACACGGACATGAGCGACTTCATCAAGGAGAGCGTCGGCGCGGCCGAGATGATGCGCCCCGAGGACGTCGCCGAGGCGGTGCGCTTCATCCTGCGGCTCTCGCCGAACTGCGTGGTCCCCGAGATCATCTTTCAGCGCCCCGGGGAGGTTCTTTAGCCCAGCAGTGACGGCGCGCTGGCGCCGTGCCAGTCGTGCCGGTACAGTCGCAACCGCGTGGCCGTCGATCGGCTCAGCAACGAGGACGTGCGCATCCTGGCTCGTGAGCGCGGGTCCGTGTGTGGCCATCTCTGCAAGATCCTGGTGGTCGACGGTGAGCACGACGCGAACGCCGTCCGAACGCACATCGGGCCCCGCTTGTCGGCCGTGCCGCGCCTCAGCGACTGCCTCGTGGAGGCCCCGTTGGGGATCGCTCCGCCGGTCTGGCTTGCGGATGAGGACTTCGCGCTCGAGAGCCATGTTCGCGACGGCGGGCGCGCTGCCGATTGGGCCGAGCTGGAGGGCGCGGTTGCGGCGCTCATGGAGGAACGCCTCGATCGCGAGCGGCCCCTTTGGACGATGGATGTCGTGGCGTTGTCCGAGAATCGCACCGCGCTCGTGCTGCGGTTGCACCACTGCATGGCGGACGGGGCGACCGCTATGCGCATCATCCGCGTGCTCCTGCTCGATCAGGACCCTTCGGCCGCGGAGGGGCTCGCGCCGACCGCGGAGGCGCCGCCGACGATGGTGTCCGCCGTGCGCCCCACGCGCGCGACCCTGCTCGGCGACGCGCTTCGTTGGCGTGCGGCCTGGGTCGTGCGGGGAGCACGAGCCCGGGGCGGCCGCGTGACGAACGGCGGACCCCGCCGGCGCGCCCGCCTTGCAGCGATTCGCCGCGAGCTCTCACCCGAAGGACGCCCGTCCCCCCTTGCACGCCCCGCTGGTCCGCGGCGGAGGGTGGCGCTCTCCTCATTCGAGCTGGACGAGATCAAGGCGCTCGGACACAGTGCCCCCGAGCGCGCCACGGTGAACGACGTGGTGCTTGCGGCGGTCGCGGGTGGCCTCCGGCGCTGGCTTGCCCAAACCGGAGCCGAGGCGCACGAGCTGCGCGTCAAGGTGCCGGTGAGCCTCCACGCATCGGACGAGCCCGACTCGGCGAACCGCGACTCGTTCATGGTCGTGCACCTGCCGCTCGACGAGCCGGACCCGGTCGCCCGACTGTGCGCGATCGCCGCCGAGACGAGGGAGCGAAAGGCCGCGCACGACGCGGACGAGATCGACGCATTCTTCAACGATCTCGGCCGCCTGTCGCGCTCGCTGCAGCGCGTGGCCGACCACTGGGCGATGAGCCCCCGCGTCTTCGCGCTCAACGTCTCGAACGTGCCCGGGCCTCAGGGTGCCCTCACCATGATGGGCTCGCCGTGGCTCGAGCTCCACTCCGTCGCCGAGATCGCCGAACGCCACGCGCTGCGCGTGGCGGTTGTCTCGGCCGTCCGCCGGCTGTCCTTCGGGCTGTGCGCGGACGCCGATGCGGTGGAGCGCCTGGACCTCCTCGCCGACGGGATCGGAGAGGAGCTGCGGGCACTGCGGCTCGCGCTGCCCCGGCCCTGAGTCCTCGTCAGGAATCCTCGACGTCCTTGGCAGGGTCGAAGTCGTCGTAGGCGACGGCGAGCTTCTTCGGCACCACCATCCGCCAGGCGTCGAGGACGAGCTCGCGCATCTCGATGGCGTCGATGGCCGTCAGGCGGACGAGCACCCATTTGAACCGGAGGTCGGATCGGCTCGGCATCATGAACTTGTCCGGCTCCGACTCCACGAGCGCCTCGCGCTCCTCCTTCGGGAAGGCGAAGCCCATCACTGTCTCGTCGCGCGAGAGGGCCACGTAGACGATCCGACCGACGCGGAACTTCACCCGGTCCCGCACGAGCGCCTCGGTCGTGCGTGGCAGGCTCATTGCGAAGGAGCGCACCTCCTCGACGGTTACTCCCGTTTGGGTGGGGCGTCGGTCCGTCCTAGGTCCGTTTCCGGGCATGGCCTCAATCGTCCATCCGGCGGGCCGGCTCGCCGTGCGACCCGTGGGCGCGGGCGGCCGGGGCCGGGCGGCGTGACGCGGCCTCGAGCGCCTCCTCCATCGTCGCGTACTCGTTCACCTCGAGGATGCGCTCGTCGTCGCCGAACGTATAGACGCAGGCGTAGCGGATTTCACTTCGGAGTTCGCTGCGCTTGCCCGTGCCGGCCACGTGCTGCAGGCACACGAGACGCCCTCCCACCTCGATCGACTCCTCGATTGGGCCGGCGTCGCCTTCGTTGAAGTCGAATTCGTCGAGCCAGTCCTGCATGTAGGCGCGTACGCCGTCATGACCGCGATACGTGCCGGCATCGGGGGCTCCCTCGATCGCCGTCCAAACGATTTCGGGATCGAGCAGCTCGAGCACGACGTCGAAGTCGCCGGGGGCCCAGCCCTCCCTGTAGAGGCGCGAGACGATCTCCTCTCGCCTCGATCTGCGCTCCTCGCCCAACATGCCGCAGCAGTTGTGTTTAGCAGCACTCCGCCAGGCGCGAGCCCTATGCGGTCCGGATGCCGGCGGCGGCCTGCAATCCGAGCGTCTCGATCGCCTGCTCGCGCAGCTTGTGCTTCTGGACCTTGCCGGTCACCGTCATCGGGAAGTCGCTGCGGCTCGCCACGTAGCGAGGGGCCTTGTAGTGAGCGATCTTGCCGCGGCAGTACTCACGCAGCTCGGCCTCGTCCACGGTGGCGCCCTCACGGGTTATCACCCAGGCCATGATCTCCTCGCCGTAGCGCTCGTCCGGCACGCCGACCACCTGGACGTCCGCGACGGCGGGGTGGGTGTAGAGGAACTCCTCGATCTCGCGCGGGTAGACGTTCTCGCCGCCGCGGATGATCATGTCCTTGATGCGGCCGACGATCTTGACGTAGCCGTCTTCGGCCATGACCGCCTGGTCGCCGGTGTGCATCCAGCGGGCCTGGTCGATCGCCTCGGCGGTTCGCTCGGGGTCGTCCCAGTAGCCGAGCATGACGCAGTACCCGCGGGTCTGGAACTCGCCCGTCTGGCCGCGCGGCAGCGTGCGGCCGGTATCGGGGTCGGCGACGCGGATCTCCACGTGCGGGTGGACACGCCCGACGGTCGCGGTGCGGTGCTCGAGATCGTCGTCGGCGCCGGTCTGCGTCGATACGGGCGACGTCTCCGTCATGCCGTAGCAGATGGTCACCTCTGACATGTGCATGCGGTCCACGACCTTGCGCATCACCTCGACCGGGCACGGCGAGCCGGCCATGATTCCGGTGCGGAGCGAGGACAGGTCATAGGAATCGAAGTCGGGGTGGTCGAGCTCCGCGATGAACATCGTCGGGACGCCGTAGAGCACGGTGCAGCGCTCGGCCTGAACCGCGTCGAGCACGGCGCCAGGCTCGAACGCCTCGGCCGGCAGCACCACACATGCGCCGTGCGAGGTGGCGGCGAGGTTGCCCATCACCATTCCGAAGCAGTGGTAGTAGGGCACCGGGACGCAGATGCGGTCCCGTTCGCTGATGCGACAGCCCTCGCCGACGAAGAAGCCGTTGTTGAGGATGTTGTGATGCGACAGCGTCGCGCCCTTGGGAAAGCCGGTGGTGCCCGACGTGTACTGGATGTTGATCGGGTCGCTTGGATCCAGGCTCTCCGAGCGCTCCCGAAGCGCGTCGACCGCGATCGCGTCGGCGCCGGCGAGCAGCTCGTCCCACGACGGGGTCCCGAGGAACACCGCCCTCTCGAGCCCCGGCAGCTCGCCCCGCACCTCGTCGACCATCCCCACGTAGTCGCTCGTCTTGAACGACGGTGCGGCCACCAGCATGCGACAGCCCGACTGACGCAGGGCGTATCGCAGCTCGTGGGTGCGGTACGCCGTGTTGATGTTCACGAGAACGACGCCGACCTTGGCGGTGGCGTACTGCACCAAGGCCCACTCGACGCGGTTCGGGCTCCAGATGCCGATCCGCTCGCCCGCCTCGAACCCGGCCGCGAGCAGGGCCCGCGCGACGCGGTCGACCTCGGCGTCGAACTCGGCGTAGCTGAGCCGCACATCCTGGTGCCGGGAGACGATCGCCGGCCGATCGGCGAAGCGCGCGGCCGTACGCTCGAGGTTGGCCCCGATCGTCTCCCCGAGGAGCGGCACCGGGCTGGCGCCGTGGGCATAGGAGGGAACCTGCCGCGGGCCCATCGCCATCGATGCCGATCCTATCCCGAGGAGTCCATTCTCGGAGGAGCCCCAGCCGGGCGGTTACGGTTCCGGGCTCGCTACGGCTGGCGGCTCATCTTGCGCGTGTCACGCGGTTCGACGTACGGCTCTTCCTCCTCCGACCGGGCGCCGGACTCGATCGCCCGACCGCGCTCGAGCTCGGCGTTCAATTCCGCCCCCAGGAGGATTACGACGTTCGAGATCCAGAGCCACACCAGGAAGACGATGGGCCCGGCGAGTGCGCCGTATGTCTCGTTGTAGGAACCGAAGTTCGCGACATAGAAGGCGAACGCGAGCGACGCGAGGATCCAGCCCAGCACGGCGACCACGCTGCCCGGCGAAATCCAGCGGAACCCGGGCTGCTTGACGTTCGGTGCGGCCCAGTAGAGCAGCGCGAACATCAGGCTGACGAGGACGAGGAGCACAGGCCACTTGGCGATGTTCCACACCTGGACCGCGGTGTCGCTCACGCCCAGGAGGTCCCCGGCACGTTTTGCCAGTCCGCCGCTGAGGGTTACCGCGACCGCGCTCACGGCCGTGAGCAGCATGAGCAGTGCCGTCAGCCCGACGCGGACCGGCAGGGTCTTCCAGATGGGACGTCCCTCCTCGATGTCATAGATGGCATTCGAGGCGCGCATGAAGGCGGCGATGTACCCCGATGCCGACCAGATGGCGACGAGGAGGCCCACCACGAAGAGCACTCCCGCCGAGCCTCGGCTGCCCTGCAGGTTCTCGATCGCGCTGGTGAAGATGTCCTTCGCGGGCCCCGGAGCCACGCTGCCGAGGTTGTCGATCAGGGGCTGAGTCGCCGACTGCCCGATCAGGCCCAGCACGGACACGACCACGAGCAGCGCGGGGAAGATCGACAAAACCCCGTAGTAGGTCAAAGCCGCCGCCCAGTCCGTCAGGTTGTCGTCCCGAAACTCCCTGACCGTCCTCCGCAGCACGCCCCACCACGACCGGCGGCTCAGATCGGTCGGGCCTTCGGGATCGCTTTTCCTGTGGAACCGTGAGTTCTCCATCGTCGCCCCCTCCTCCTAGTCGCCGGGCCAGACGCCGGTCACGCGCTCGAATCCCCTGGCCCCGCCGCGTTGGATGACCGCCTTGACCGCACCGAACACGAGCCCCTGGGCGGCGGCGGCGAGTACCACCTCGCGCCAGCCGTACTCGGATTCGAGGGCCTTTGGGGCTTCGTCCTCGTGCGAGATCCGCTTCCAGATCTGCTTGAAGATCGTGCCCGCCAGCATCGCGCCGAGCACGCTGAACAGGATCGAGATCGGTGTGTAGAGAACCTTGGCCATCTCAACGCCTCCGCAAGGCCCAGCCGAGGAACACGCCGACGATCAGCGCGCCGCCGATGGCGGGCAGCGGGCGCCGTTCGGCCGCGGCCGCCGCCTGCCCCGCGATCTCCTTGGCGTCCTCGGGCGTCGCGTTGGACATTCGCTCCCGGACCGCGGATGCCTTCTCCTGAGCGCGCTGCTGCTGCTTGCGCAGCGCCTCCTGCGCGCGCTGTTGCTGGTTGCGGAGCGCCTGCTTGCGTTCGTCGGCGCGGCGCTTTGCCTGGGCCTTGATGTCGGTCTTCGCCGCGAGCGCCTCGACGGTCTCGCCGAGCTCTTCGCGCGTCTGCTCGATCCCCTCGCGGATCCGCTCGGGGTCCTTTTCCTGGCTCGGGTCCGGCGCGCTGGGCGCGGATCTCGACGGTGCGGCCTCGGTCAGGCCCTCGTCTGGGTCGTCGGTCTTGGTCATCGCTGCGCTCTCTCCTTCACCGTGCTGATGTCTTGCTGCACGCTCTCCACCGCTTGCTCCGGCGTCGGCGGGGTGGCCCGTTCGACGCGCTTCTTGCCCAGCAGCCCCGCGAAGCCGGCCGTCGCCAGCAGAACGACGCCGACGATCGCGGCGGCCAGCCAGGGCTCGACCAGCGTGCCCAGGGCGATGATCGCCGCGGCGACCAGGGCCCCCACTCCGTAGAGACCGACGAGGCCCGCGCCGCCGATCATGCCCGCACCGGACCCGGCCTGCCTTCCCTTCTCCTGCATTTCGGCGGTGGCCAGCCGCAGTTCCTGACGAATCAGCGTCGTGGTCTGCTCGGAGAGCTGGCGGACCAGCTCACCCACCGAATTGCTGCTCTCATCCGCTCTCCCGTGTCTGTCGGTCAGTTCTGCCATTCCCCTCACCTCACTTGTGCGGACTCGCCACCTTCTCCCCCGGTGGGGACCGGGTAAACCCGGATCACGTCGCGGCGCCCGAAGTGAAACGCCTGTGTCACCAGGTCGCCGGCCGGAGAGCGCCCGGGCCAGACCATGCTTGACGGCAGGGCTGCCCGACAGATAAGGGACCAACTCATGCGAGTGCGCGGCCGCATCTACGACTGGCAGATGCCGCTGGAACGGGCTGCGCTCGCGGCCGCGGCCGAACTCGCGGCCCCAGGCGAAAGCGACCGGCTGCTCGACGTGGCGACCGGCACCGGCGGGCTGCTGAGGGTGCTTGCCCGGCGGAGCCCCCGGCCGGCCGAGGTCGTCGGAATCGACAGCTCCGCATCGATGCTCGCGGTCGCCGCGGCGAAAGGTCTCCCGGTCGGATGGAGGCTTCTCCCGGCCGACGCGCGGCGCCTCCCCTTTCCGGACCGGCGGTTCGAGGTCGTCACCGCCTGCTACCTGCTCCACCTGCTCGACCGAGAGGCTCGTACCCGGACCATCGCCGAGATGGCTCGCGTCCTGCGCCCGACTGGTCGGGTCGTCACCGTGACGGTGGAGAGCCGGCGGCCGGCGGCCCGCGCCGCGCTCACACGCCTGCCGAGGCGGTCGGGCCTGCGACCGCTCGACCCGAGCCACGAGCTGCGCGCCGCCGGGCTCGAGCCGCAGCGCGCCAGCTTCGTGCGGGACGGCTGGCCGTCCCTCTGCGTTCTCGCGCAGCGGCGACCGGGTCAAGCGCCGCCCGCGTGAACTGCCCAGGCCCTCCGCGCGGTCAGTTCGGAACGAGCAGGAACGCGCGGGTGGGCGCCGCCTTCCCAGGCTCGCAGAAGCCGGAGCACGTCGTGCCGACGATGCTGCCGTCGTCGTTAATGGCCTGGGCAACCTCCAGCACCACGTTGCCCGGCAGGTTCGTGACCACGGCGTTCAGGTCGACCATCCGACCGTTCGGCCACACGAACGCATGGCCGGCGTTGTTTGGCGGGCTGTTCCCCGTTCGGGAGCCGCCGACGACGTCGCCGTCCACGTT
>OBLR010000367.1_pt1 | contig 11011 bp, 7 predicted proteins | sample 1519891 | NCBI WGS metagenome assembly OBLR01 (sample SAMEA3113583, study PRJEB22503) | soil metagenome | reverse complement strand
GTACGACGCCGAGCGGCTGCGGGCGAACACGGTGCCGACCGCCGCGGCGATCTACGTCGACGACATGCACGTCGAGCGCCGCTTCGCCGAGGAGACGGCGCGGACGATCGGCAACCTCCGGCCGTGGATCACGAACGAGTACCAGCATGACGGCGTGCGCGTCGACGGCGGCGACCGCGTGCTCGCCCGGCTCATCGACCTCGTCCGAGACCGCGCGTAGGACGCTCGGGAAAGTCCTGTCCGTCGGGCCGCCGCGGCGGGACGGTGAACCGCGCCCGCAAGACCCCCCGCGAGCTTGCGTTTCGCCGCCCTCGACCCCCTTGACACGGTGAATCAGCAGTGCTTAGCTGCGGTGCTTAGTTAGATAAAGCGGATCTATCAGTAAAACTATGCATTCCGTGCTAACCAGCACGTCAAAGGTCCCGGTGACAGGAGGAGGGGGAGAGGAATGGAGCACCATGACGGTGGTGGCGGCGGGGTCCATGGCCCGGCGCCCGACGGGCTCAGCCGCCGGGCGGTGATGGGACGGCTCGCCGTCGGCGGGCTCGCGCTCCGGGGGGAACGACCGCGTCGACACGACCATCGCGTCGGCGAAATGGCCGCTCGGCTCGACGGTGAGCAGCCTGGACATCGCCAACTCGTTCGACCTGGTGTCCATCACGGTGCAGTCGCTCGCGCTCGAAGGGCTGCTCAAAAGCGGCAACGACCTGAGCCTCCAGCCGGGGCTCGCCATCTCCCACCAGCAGCCGGACCCGCTGACCTGGGTCTTCCGGCTGCGCGACGGCGTGCGCTTTTGGGACGGCAGCCCGCTCACACCCGATGACGTCGTCTACTCGCTCAATCGGCACGTCGGCGAGAAGTCCACCTCCATCCTGGCCGGCTACTTCGGCAAGGTGAAGTCGGTCAAGGCCAGCGGCCCCGGCGAGGTGACGATCACGCTGTCCGAGCCGGACCCCTTCCTCCCCTACATCCTGGTCTTCAGCCACATCCACTCGAAGGCGTTCGCCGCCCCCCTGGGCGATCAGCTCGGCGTGGCCGGCCCCAAGGTCAACGTCATGGGCACCGGCCCGTTCCGCGTCACCTCGTTCGCGAGCCCGAGCAACCTGACCGTGGAGCGCCACCCCGGCTACTGGGGGCCGAAGCCGGCGGTCGCCAAGGGCGTCCTTAACGAGATCACCGATACGCAGACGCGGCGGCTGGCGATGCAGTCGGGCGAGATCGACGGCGCGTTCGGCGTGCCGCTCGCCGACACCAAGGCCTGGTCGCGGATCCGCGGCGCGAAGATCCAGTCCGCCCCGGGGATGCAGGTCGCCTACATCGCGATGAACGTCACCCGGCCCCCCTTCAACGACATCCACGTGCGCCGCGCGATCGCCTACGCGCTCGACAAGCAGGGCTACATCAAGGCGTTTCTCGGCGGGCAGGGCGAGCCGGCCACGACGATGGTCTCCCCTCAGCAGTGGTCGGGGGTGATGGACCCGAAGACGGCGCGCGACCGCTACGCCACGCTGCCCCAGTACCCGTTCGACATCAACCGGGCCAAGCAGGAGCTGGCGCAGTCCGCGCACGCCTCCGGCTTCACCCAGACCGTCGAGTTCGCCGACTCCAATCCCGAGCTCGGCAAGGTCCTCGTGAGTCTCGGCGAGACGCTGAAGCCGCTCGGGATCACGCTCAACGTCAAGGAAGTCCCCAAGCAGCAGTGGCTCACCCACAAGCGCGCCGACGTGCCTCCGGGGATGCAGATCGGCTTCTACTCCCCCGACTACGCCGACCCGGCGAACCACCTCGAGGTCTTCTACCCCTCGGGGGCCACCAACAACTCGACGACATACTCCAGCAAGGCGTTCGAGGCGGCGCTGGCCAAGCAGCGCGTCGCCGGCGGCAAGGCCCGCGTGGAGCCGCTGATGGAGGCGCTCAAGATCGCGATGACGGACCTGCCGTACCTGCCGGTGTACTGGGGTAACCAGGTGATGGCCGTCAAGGACGGCCTCGCCTACGACGGCTTCAACGGCCTGTTCTACTTCCAGCCCTGGCTCGGAAACCTCCGCCGCGGGTGAGCGGGACGAGCGTGCGCGCGAGACGGCGGCGCGCCGCGAGGGTGAGCGGCCGGTGGTTCACCTTCGCGGTGCGGCGGATCGCGGCGCTGGTGGTGCTGTTGATCGCGCTGTCGTTCGTGGTGTTCTCCCTGCTCTACCTCGCGCCGGGGGGCCCGGAGCAGGCATTGCTCGGGACGCGGCCGGCGACGCCCGCGCTGAGCGCCGCGCTGCGCGAGAAATACCACCTGGACGAGTCGTTCTTGCGGCAGTACTGGCTCTGGCTGCGCGACGCGGTACTGCTGGACTTCGGCGACTCGACGCGCACCGGACGCAGCGTGTCCGCCAGCCTCGCCGATCGCGTCGGCGTGTCGCTGTTCGTCGGCGGCTACGCGTTCACGCTCGCGATGGTGACGGGCGTTCCGCTCGGGGTCGTGGCGGCGCTGCGCAAGCGCACCGTGCTCGACCGCGGCGTCGTCGGCCTGGCCGTCGTGGGCGTCAGCGCGCCCGCGTTCGTCACCGGGGTCTTCCTGCTGTACGTGTTCTCCGTGGCGCTCGGCTGGTTCCCGGGCTTCGGCGCCGGCGAGGGCCTCGCCGACGGCCTGTGGCACCTGACGCTGCCGGCGGCGGCGCTCGCGCTGTCGGTGATGGCGCTCGTGCTCAAGCTCACCAGGACCGCGATGATCCATGCGCTCGACCAGGACTACGTGGCGTTCGCGCGCGCCCGCGGGGTGCCGGAACGGCGAGTGATCGTACGGTACGCGCTGCGCAACGCGCTGGTGTCGGTGATCACCGCCGCCGGGCTCGTGCTGACCGTCGTGCTGACCGGGTCGGTGCTGGTGGAGGTGACGTTCGCGCTGCCAGGCCTGGGCTCGCTGCTGGTCGACGCGGTCGAGAACAAGGACCTGCCCATGCTTCAGGGCCTCATGATGGTGATCGCCACCGTGATCGTGCTGGTCAATCTGGCGATCGATCTGCTGTACACGCTGGTCGATCCGCGGGTCCGCATCGGGAGCGCGGCGTGAGCGCCGCGGCGGGCTCGCGCGGGGCGCGCCGCCGCCCGTCGCCGCTCATGCTGGGCTGCCTGCTGGTGGTGGCGGCCATCGCGGCCTGCGCCGCGACCGGAACCCTGCTGGCGCCCCAGGACCCGGGTGAGCAGACCCTGCTGACGGGCGTCCAGCCGCCGAGCGGGGCGCATCTGTTCGGCACGGACGACGCCGGGCGGGACATCCTGTCGCGCGTGATCGCCGGTGCGCGGGCGGCGCTCGTCGGGCCGCTGCTTGTCGTCGCCGGCGCCGCGCTGATCGGCATCCTCATGGGCATCGCCGCCGGCTACCGCGGCGGCTGGCTCGACGCGCTCGTGATGCGCTGCGTGGACATGATGTACGCGCTGCCCAGCCTGCTGGTCGCCATCGCGCTCATCGGCGTGCTCGGCGGCGGCTACTACGCCGCGGTCGGGCTGCTCGTGGTGCTCACCGCGCCGGTCGACGTGCGCATCATCCGCGGCGCGACCCTCGAACAGCGCGCGCTGCCGTACGTCGAGGCGGCGCGGACGGTCGGGCTCTCCCAGCGGACGATCATGTTCCGGCACATCCTGCCCAACGTGGCGCCGCTGATCGTCGCCAACAGTTTCCTCAACTTCGCCTACAGCCTCGTGACCCTGTCGGCGCTGTCGTTCGTCGGCCTCGGCGCCGGCCCGGCCGAAGCGGACTGGGGCCGGATGCTGAGCGACAACCTGCAACTGATCGACGCCAACCCCGTCGCCGCGCTGGCGCCCGGGGCGATGCTCGTCCTGCTCGCCACCAGCATGAACCTGCTCGGCGACCGGTGTTACGAGCGCATCTTCGACCGAGGACGCCGATGACGAACCCCGATGCCGCCTCCGGCATCTCCCCCGAGGCCACCCCCCAGGCCAACCCTCAGGCCACCCCCGAGGCCACCGGGCACGCGCTGCTCACCGTGCGCGACCTCCGCATCGTCGGCTCCGTCGCGGGACGCGAGCGCACGATCGTCGCCGGTCTGTCGCTCGATCTCAGCGTCGGTGAGACGGTCGGCATCGTCGGCGAGTCTGGCAGCGGCAAGTCGATGACCGCTCGCGCGCTGGTCGGCCTGCTTCCCGACGGCGTGACGGCCCATGGCGACATCCGCTACGCGGGGCGGCCGCTGCGCGGCGGGACGCGCGCGGTCCGCGGCTCGGACATCGCGCTGATCTTCCAGGACCCGTTCACGATGCTGAACCCGCTGATGCCGTGCGGCGACCAGATCAGCGAGTTGCTCACCGGCCCGGGCGGCCGGCGGCTGCGGCGCGCGGCCCGGCGGGAGGAGGCGGTCAGGCGACTCGCCGAGGTCGGGATCGACGACCCCGGCGTCGCGCGCGCCTACCCGTTCGAGCTGTCCGGCGGGATGCGCCAGCGGGTGGCGATCGCCGCGGCCATCGCCCGCGATCCGAAGGTCTTGATCGCCGACGAGTCCACGACGGCGCTCGACGTGACGACGCAGCGGGAGATCCTCGACCACCTGAGCCGGCTGCAGCGCTCGCGCGGGATGGGGCTGATCCTCATCACACACGACCTGCGCGTGGCCTTCTCGGTCTGCGACCGCGTCGCGGTGCTGTACGCCGGGTCGCTGCTCGAGCAGGGGCCGGCGACCGCCATCGACCGGGACCCGCGCCACCCGTACACCCTGGGGCTGCTGCTGTCCGAGCCGCCGGGCGACCGCCGGCTTGAGCGGCTGGACGCGATCGAGGGGTCGGTGCCCGCGGCGGAGAAGGTCGCCGATCAGTGCGCGTTCGCGGCCCGCTGCCGCTGGGCCCGGGAGCGCTGCGTCGCCGCGCGCCCCCCGCTGACGACGGTCGCGCCCGGACGGACGTCCGCCTGCGTCCGCGAAGACGAGATCGTCGAACAGATGCGGTCGCTGCGGGACGCCGCCCGCCATCCCGTGGCCGCGCCGGCGCCGGACGCGCGCTCGGGCGCGCTGGTCGAGGTGCGCGACCTGTACAAGCGGTACGGGGAGCGGCAGCGCGGCAAGCGCGCCGTCCAGGCGCTGGCGGGCGTGTCGATCGAGATCGGCGCGGGCGAGAGCGTCGGGCTCGTCGGCGAGTCCGGCTCGGGGAAGACGACGCTGGCGCGCAGCATCGTCGGCCTGGAGGCGCCGGACGCCGGCGAGATCCGCATCGACGGCATCGACGCGAGCGACTACCGCGGGCTGCCGCGCAGCCGGCACGAGCAGGTGCGCCGCACCGTGCAGATGGTCTTCCAGGACCCCTACTCCACGCTCAACCCGGCCCGCACGATCGGCGCCACGCTGCGCGAGTGCCTGGCCGCGCGCGGTGTGCGACGCGCCGACCACCGCGGCCGCGTCGCCGAGCTGCTCGCACAGGTCGGCCTGCCGGCCGAGTACGCGGCCCGCAAACCGGTCGCGCTTTCGGGCGGCGAACGGCAGCGCGTCGCCGTGGCGCGGGCGCTGGCCGCGGACCCGCGGCTGATCGTCTGCGACGAGGTGGTCTCGGCGCTCGACGTCTCGGTGCAGGCGCAGATCCTCAACCTGCTGCTGTCGCTGCGCCGCGACCATGGCGTCGGCTACCTGTTCGTCACCCACGACCTCGCGGTCGCGCGCCAGATCACCGACCGGATCTACGTGCTCCGCCGGGGCGAGATCGTCGAATCGGGGCCGACCGCGCAGGTGCTCGACCGGCCCACGCACCCCTACACCCGTACTCTCATCGGCTCTGTTCCGGGAGCCGAACGGCTGGAAGGACGACTGTGACCGGTCCGCACGGCATGCGCTCCGCGCGTCCGCAACTCGATGAGCTGTACGCGTCCGGGCCGGGCGGGATCGTGTCCACCTCGCACCCGCTGGCGACCGAGGCGGGGGTGGCGGCGCTGCGGGCCGGTGGGCACGCGGTGGACGCCTACCTGGCCGCCGCCGCGGTGCAGGCCGTGGTCGAGCCGACGATGACGACGATCGGCGGCCGCCTCAACGTCTTCGTCTACGACGCGGCGACGCGTCGCTCGCACACCGTCGCCGGGCCGTTCGGGCGGCCGGCCGCCGAGGAGGGCGACTTCGACCGGGGAGCGCTGCGGCAGGGTCGCACGGTCGTCGCGCCCGGCTGGGTCTGCGGCGCGCACGCGGCCTGGCGCCGCTGGGGACGCCGCGGCTGGGCCGAGCTGTTCGAAGCGGCGATCGGCCACGCCACCGATGGCTTCGTCGTCGACCAGCTCCTGTCGAACCAGATGTTCGGGTACCGACGCACGATCGGCCTGCATCCGGAGGGCCGCGAGGTGTGGTTTCCCGGCGGATATCCGCTCGCCGTCGGGGACACGCTGCGCCAGCCGGCGCTGGCCGGCACCCTCGAGCGGATCGCCGCCGACGGCCCCGGTCACATGTACGAGGGCGACTTCGCGCGCCGCTATGTCGAGCGGGCGCACGCCAACGGCGGCCGGATCACGCTCCGCGACATGGCCGCCCACCGGGGCGCCGCCGTCACGGCCGAGGTACGGGCGGTGCCGACGGCGAGCGGCCACGAGCTGCACACCGGCGCCACGCTGCTGGGGATGGCGCTCAACCTCGCCCATATCGGCCGGCTCGCGGACCGCGGCCGCATCGCCAAGCGCGGCGAGAGCCTCTACCTCGCGCTCCGCATCGTCGAGGAGTGCTGGCACGCGGGGCTCGACGCGGCCACGGCGAGCGGTCCGGCCGTGGAGAAACGGCTTGTTGAACTGGCCGCGCCTGAGCACGCCGAGCGGCTGTGGCCGGAGGTCGAGTCCGGCCGGCCGCGTCCGTACAACCCGGTGCCCAGCGAGACGAACGCGCTGGTCGTGGTCGACGCGGACGGCAACGTGGCGCACGGCAGCCACTCGATCACGTCGGTGCCCTTCGGCGCCGGCCTGATGGTCGACGGGGTGATCGTCGCGCGCCCGGTATCGCTCTACACCCACCCGATCGATTTGGCGGACACCACCGGCGCGCTCGTCGGCGGCGTGCTCGGCGCCCCGCCGGGCGTCGGCACCTCGGTGCTGGTGACGCGGAACGGCCGCCCCGTGTTCGCGGCCGCCTCACCGAGCATCTCCTGCTTCACCAACCTGTTCCAAAACGCCGTCAACGTGCTCGAGCACGGGATGGACCCGCTTGAGTCGGTGCATCAACCGCTGTTCGGCGCCCCGGAGGAGGCGACGCTGAAGCCGATGGTGGAGGCGACCATGGGCCTGGACGTGCTGGCCGAAGCCGAACGGCGCGGCGCCCGGATCACACCGGTCTCCCCCTGGGAGGTCGAGATGGGCTCCTGCCAGGCGGTCCACTGGGACGCCGACGGCACGCCGCACGGCGTCGCCGACCCGCGCCGGCGCGGCCGCGTCGCCGCGCTCCCCGCCCCGGCCCGGCGATAGCCCGGGTGGCGGGGCGGGTCGTAAGGGTCAGTACTGAACGGGCGGGGCGCCGGCGGTCGATCGGCGGATGATGACGAGGAACCGCCAGGCCAGCGCGACGTTGAGCGCCGCGAAGGCCGCGATCATGCCGAGCACGCCGCCGACGGCGGCGCCCGCGGCCTGCAGGGCCAGGCCGGGCACGAACGCGACGGTCAGCGCGGTCCTGATCCGGGCGAGGCCGAGCGCGGGTTGGACGGTGAAGACGCAGAACAGTACGAATACCAGCGCGTGCGCGGAGCAGCCGATGGCAGTGAGTGCGACCCAGCCGGCCTCAAGACGATGGAGCGCGCCGGCGGCGGCCAGGCTCGCCAGCACCACCCCGGACGCCCCCGCCGCCGCCAGTCCGAGCAGCCGGGGCGCGTGCCGCAGCGCGACCCGGCCACTTGAGGAAGATCCCGTGCGGGACAGCGACGCGATCAGCAACGAGGCCAGCGAGTCGGTGAACAGGACGCCGATCACCCGGCGGCAGCTGCCGATGTACAGGGCATAGACGGCGACCGCGGCCGGGCCGCTCGCCTGCATCAGCAAGATGACGTCGAACCCGAAGAGCAGGAGGAGCAGGGACTGGCCCGTACTGTAGACCCACCCCTCGCGCAGCAAGGTCCGGGCGAGGCCCGCGTCCCAGCCGGCCGCCGGACGTAGCCCTAGCAGCATGAGCGCCGCGCAGACGGCGTTGGCGGCGGCGAAGAGCGCCGCGTAGGTGCCGGCGTCCCCGTGTCCGCCGGCCAGGACGGCGACCAGTGCGAGCAGGTATCCCCCGGCACCGGCCAGCCGCAGTCCGGAGGCCAGCAGCTGGCGGCCGCGGATCCGCAGCAGCGACTCGGCCAGGGACATCACCGAGACCGACGCCCCAAGCGCCGCCGCCGGCCACAGCCGGGCGGCGTCCGGCACCGGGGCCAGCGCCAGCAGACCCGCGTAGCCGGCCGAAACCAGCAGGGACGCCCCGGTGACCACGACCAGCGCCGTCCCGGCGACCGCGCCGCCATCGGCTCGGGCGGCCATCGCGCGGCTGGCGTTGACGTGGACGCCGAGCAGCATCGGGATGCCGAGGATGACGCCGATCGCCTGCATGGCCACGAACGTCCCGAACGCGCCGAAGCCGTCGAAACGGGCGATCAGCAGGCTGGCCACGGTCACGATCACGCTCGCGGCGGCCGACATCATCGCCGGGGCCCAGGAGCGCGCCTTGGCGCCGAGTGCGCCGGCGCGGCCCCGGCGCCGCGGCGGCGCGGCCACTCCGGTCACCCGCGGACCGCCTCGGCATACGCCTGGAGCGTGCGGGCGGCCGCCGCCTGCCACGAGTGGTGGTCGTGAACGTACCGGCCCGCACGGTCTCCCAGCTCCGGATCCTCCTGTCCCACCACCCGCGCCAGCGCGGCGGCCAGTTCGGCGGGTTCCCTTGTCGTCGTGCGCAGGCACGCGCCCTCGGCGCTGCCGACCACCGCTTCGTCGAACCCGGGCCCGACGACGGTCCTGGCCCCCAGCGCCATCGCCTCCAGGGCGACGAAGCCGAACGGCTCGTACGACGACGGGAACGCACAGGCGTCGGCCGCCACCAGGTGGTCGCGAAGCTCGTCGGTGTCCAGGAACCGCCCGAGCAGGTGCACTCGCTCGGCCAGGCCCAGCCGCGCCACCCGCTCGCGCAGCCTGTCGTCGAGGGACACGTCCGGCCAGCCGGTACCGGCCAGGACCAAAGCGACGTCGGCGCCGTCGTCCAGCATCCGCCCGACCGCCTCGATCAGCTCGTTCACCCCCTTGTGCGGGGCGTACCGGCCGGCGAACAGGATCAGCCGACGGCCGTCCGGGATCGAATACAGCGAACGGACCTTGTCCCGTACGGCGGCGCGCTCGGCATCGTTCGGGCGTTCCATCCGCCACGCCTTCCCGGCGCCGTGTGAAACCACCGCCACGTTGCCGCGGCCGGCCAGGTGCGGGACAGCGGCCACGGTGTTGGCGGACGGAATCATGATCAGCCGGGCTCGCCGGGTCAGTGCCCGGCTCAGCACCCGGCCGAGCGCGGCGACCGCGCCCCGGCTGCCGGCGCCCAGAAAGATCTCGGCGGAGTGCACGTGGTAGCAGACCGGCATCCGGAACAAGACGGCGCAGATCAGGCCGGCCGGCGCGCACATCCAGTCGTGCACCGCGACCAGGTCGACCCGCCGCCGGGCGTGCAGCCGCCGGGCGTACCAGACACCCACGATGTTCAGCCTGGCGAACTCGACCACCATCCCGAGCAGCCAGCGCGGCCGGGCGGCCCGCGCCCATGGCCGGGTGGCGAGCACTCGGCGGACCGTCACCTCGCCGTACCGGGACACCCGCGGCAGGGCGCGATGCCGGGACGTGCCCACCAGATGGACGTCATCGTCTCGGGTCTCCATGGCGCCGAGCAGTCCCTCGATGTAGGTGCCGATCCCGCCGTACGGGTCGGGCGGCGCGTCGGGCGAGATCATGACGATTCTCATGCCGTCGTACCTTTCTGAGCGTGTTTCCGCTCGTCATGCGGGATCCGTCGGGCGGGATCCGGGCGGCTGGCGATGGTCGCGGTCGCGAACCTCACAGCAACGGCCCGGCGGCCAGGCAGGTCAGCCACAGCACGCCGGTGATCACGAGTGGCGCGTCCGTGAGCACGTCCCGGCCCGGCTCCTCGCCGCCGCGGTGCACCGCGACCAACTGCTGGTAACGGCACAGGGCGAAGACGGCGAAGGGCACGGTGACGACGGCCAGCACGGCGGCGTGCGGATGCGGCGCGGAGAGGACGAACAGTTCGTAACTGATCAGCGTGGCCGCCAGCAGCACGGTCATCAGCTGGTCGAGCAGGGGGACCGAGTACCCGGTGAGAGCGCGCCGCTGAGCGGCCGCCAGTCCCGCGCCGTTCGCGGTCGCCAGCTCCTGCCGGCGCTTGCCGAGCGACATCAGCAGGCAGGCGCAGTAAACACAGATGATCAGGGCGGGGTTGAACGGCGCCGCCACCGCAAGACAGCCCGCCACGGCCCGCAGGACGAACCCGACCGCCACCACGCTGACATCGACCAGTGGATAGTGCTTCAACGCCAGGCAGTAGGCCAGGTTGAGCACCACATACCCGGCGACGGCGGCACGTACCGACATGGGGGCCAGCGCTCCCGAGATCGCCAGCGTTCCCAGACAGCCGGCGCTCAGCAACAGCGCGCCGAGTGGACCGACCTGTCCGCTGGCCAACGGCCGATGACGTTTGACCGGGTGCAGCCGATCCTGCCTGCGGTCGAGCCAGTCGTTGAGGATGTAGACCGCGGCGGAGGCCGCGGTGAACGTGATCAGCGTGGCCAGTGCCCCCGCCGCGTTGCGCACGAGCGCCGCCGGGGCCACGGCCAGCGGGACGACGAGCACGAAGACGTTCTTCACCCATTGGTGCGGGCGCAGCAGCGCCAGCGGTGCCGGTAGCCGGGATCGTGGTGGCTTGGCGTCCACGGCGTCCACGGCGTCCGCGGCGTCCGCCGGCCCCGCCAGGTCCTTCAGGAGCGGACCCGGCGACCCGCTGATGACGGCGGCGGCTCCGCCCTGGTCGCCCACGGTGTT
>OBLR010000366.1_pt1 | contig 11014 bp, 13 predicted proteins | sample 1519891 | NCBI WGS metagenome assembly OBLR01 (sample SAMEA3113583, study PRJEB22503) | soil metagenome | reverse complement strand
TGCTTTCGGGTAGCAAAGCGCTGGCGCAGGAACAAATTGATGACGAATGTATCCGCAAGATCGACCCTTATTATGTTTATTTCACCGCTTTTCAGCCCGAGCCCGGCTCGATGGCACAACGGTTCTGCCAGGAGATCCCGACTGTGGGCCGGGTAATAACTACGGTTGACTATGAAGAACAAGCGCTCCGAGACATGAAGACGGAGATCCGAATAATCCAAGTTGAATCGTGGGATGATGCCTTTGATGAGGCTAAGGATGCTCAGGCGAAGACCGTGGTCCATGTGCCGGCGAAGACCTATCCACAAGGTGCCCTGACGGTGGAGCATACTTTTACCGAACCCGGCTACTTCGTGGAGGTGCTTAATCTTGAAAGCCAGGGGCAAGTCAGACATGTATTGCGCTTTCCGTTCCAAGTTGGAGCAGGTGGCATTTCCTGGGTGACAGTGACAATCACCTTAGTGCTCTTCGCGCTGGTTGGAGCCATCGTCTATTATTTTTCAGCGCAACGAAGGGAGATCACCTGAATAACAAATAACGTTTATAAAATTTACTTGGACGCGCAAGCCGGTGCGGCTGATCAGAAGCTTCGGGCCCTGGGACGCTCGGTCATCGAGACCGAAGCCCAGGCGCTCGTAGCTTTGATATCCCGCATCGATGGCAATTTTGTGGCCGCTTGCAACTATATGCTTGCTTGTCAAGGCCGGATCGTGGTCTTGGGCATGGGTAAATCGGGTCATATCGGCGGCAAGCTTGCGGCAACCCTCGCCAGCACCGGCACACCGGCTTTTTTTGTCCATCCGGGCGAGGCCAGCCACGGTGATATGGGCATGATCACCGCAAAAGATGTGACCGTTGCCATCTCCAATTCAGGGGAGACCGATGAGATCATTGTCCTGCTCCCTTTGATAAAACGCTTGGGTGTTCCTCTGATCACGCTCACCGGCAATCCTTCCTCAACGCTCGCCCGTGCCGCCTCGGTGAACATCGATATCAGTGTAGCGAAAGAGGCCTGTCCGTTGGGACTTGCGCCCACCTCGAGCACAGTGGCTGCGCTGGCTATGGGGGATGCCTTGGCGATCGCCCTGCTGCAAAGCCGGGGCTTCAGCGCCGAGGATTTTGCCCTGGCTCATCCGGGGGGTACCTTGGGGCGAAGATTACTTCTGCGGATCGGTGATATCATGCATCGGGGCGGTGAAATGCCGACGATGGGACCCAGGGACCTATTGAAGGACGCCCTGGTCGAGATGTCGCGCAAGGGTCTGGGGATGACGGCGATTGTCGATGAGCGTTTGCGGGTAGCGGGGATCTTTACCGATGGCGATCTGCGGCGGGCCCTGGATCGGGGGGTGGATGTCCACTCGGCCCGGATGCAGGACGTCATGACCCGCGAGTGTATGACGGTAACCGAAGCCTGTCTGGCCGCCGAGGCTTTAAGCCTCATGCAGCAGCGTAGGATCAATGCGCTGTTGATTGTTGATGCGGAGCGGACCTTGCTCGGTGTGGTGAACATGCACGATATGCTCCGGGCTGGAGTAGTTTAAACACCATGGAGCCGCTTGATGAGTCGCAGGTGCAGGCACGGGCGGCCAAGATCCGCTTGGTGGTGTTCGACGTCGATGGGGTGTTGACCGATGGCCGCCTCTATCTCGGGGATAGTGGAGAAGAATACAAGGTCTTTCATGTCCGGGATGGGCAGGGCTTAGTGATGTTGCGCGACAGTGGTGTAAGGATCGCGGTGATCTCTGGCCGCTCCTCCCGCGCCGTCGCCGAGCGTATGGTGGAGCTTGGGATCGACTATGTATTCCAGGGCCAAGCCGATAAGCTAGGGGTATTCGAGGCTTTGCTTAACGACGTGGGCCTTGAGCCCACTGAGGTAGCCTATGTGGGGGATGATCTGCCCGATCTGCCGGTGATGCGCCAAGTTGGGCTCGCCATTGCCGTGGCCGATGCGCATCCCTGGGTCAAACAGCATGCCCATTGGCAAACGCGTTTGCCGGGTGGCCAGGGCGCTGTGCGCGAGGTGTGTGAGCTGCTCATGGAAGCGCAAGGAATGCTTGCAAGCTACTCATGCGCGGTAGCTAAAACCCGCGTATGAGTAATCTCTAAATTCCACGCTGCCCTCACGGGACCCTGTGTCGAGCCGTTGGATCACTATCTTGGGCTTGCTGGTGGTGGTGGGCCTCACCGGTGGGTGGCTCGTGCATCTTGAAGAAGAACCTACGCTTGCCAGGGAAGCAGCGCGCCATACGCCCGATTCCTATATGCACGATTTTATCCGCACCGATATGGATGAGCGTGGCTTAGTAAAGAGAAGGTTGAACGCGAAGTACATGATACATTTCCCGGATGATGGCAGCACCGAGTTGTTGCAGCCCCGGCTTGGGATTTACACTGACGGCTCAAACCCCTGGTATGTTACCTCTGAACGGGGGTGGGCGAATGCCGGTAATGAGCTTATCCGGTTATCCGGGGTGGTCCGGATCTGGAGCCCGGCCAGGCAGGGCAGAGGCAAGCTCGAGGTGATCACGCGTGATCTCGAGGTATGGCCGAAGATCGAATATGCCGAGACGGATAAAGCGGCGATCCTGATCGGCCCCTCTTCGATTACGCATGCGGTGGGTCTGCGTGTCAAGCTCGGTTCGGATCGGTTGGAATTATTACATGAGGTAAAAAGCCACTATGAAGTTAAAGCCGCTCGTGAATAGAGGGGTGTTGTTAGTCTGTTGCCTCATTTCGGGACTGACTGTAGGCTTATCGAGCGATCCGGATCAGCCTATTGAGGTCGAGGCGGATTATGCAGAACTCGATGATAAGAAGCGGATCGCCGTCTACCAAGGCAATGTCGTGGTGATTCAGGGCAGCATACGGTTGACCGGGGATACATTGACTGTCACCTACACCCCGGAACACGATATAAAAGAGATCGTACTTCTCGGTAAACCCGCCCGTTTCCGGCAACGCCCGGACAACGCCAGCATGGATACGGAAGGAGAGGCTATAAAGATCGCCTATTCTGCGGATAGGAATCTATTGTCTTTGATTGAGAAGGCTAAGGTTAATCAACAACGGCAGATCTATACCGGTCACCGCATGGATTACGATACCAAACGCAGCGTATTAACCCTACAAAGTTCCGGGAAAACCTCCTCATCCTCATCGGCGAAGCCTGGGGCCGCTGAACGCGTAAAGATCATTATCCCTCCCAATGAAAAGAAAAAGAAAGAGTAGCCAGCTCGACTCTAAATTCCGGCCATGTACCTGCAACGCGATGACATTACTATCAGCCCAACATTTGGCCAAACGCTACAACTCTCGCCAAGTGGTCAAGGATGTCAGCCTCACCGTCCAAAGCGGCGAGATCGTTGGATTATTAGGGCCCAATGGCGCAGGTAAGACCACGAGCTTCTATATGATTGTAGGGCTTGTGCCTATTGATGGCGGTACTATTCACCTTGGCCGGCATGAGCTCACCCACTTACCGATGGATGTCCGAGCCCGGATGGGGATCGGCTATCTGCCTCAGGAGGCTTCCGTGTTTCGTAAACTGACTGTGGAAGAGAATATCCGGGCGGTATTGGAGATCGTGCCCAACTTAAGTCCCGCTGATCAGGCGCAGCGGCTCGAGGATCTTCTGCATGAATTTCACCTGCGTCATATCCAGCATAATCGAGGGGAAAACCTCTCGGGAGGAGAAAGGCGGCGCACCGAGATCGCGCGGGCGCTGGCTACAAAACCGCGTTTTGTCTTGCTGGATGAACCTTTTGCCGGCGTGGATCCTATCTCGGTGATAGAGATCCAGCGTATTATCAAGCATCTGTCTAAGCTGGGTATCGGGATCTTGATCACCGATCACAACGTGCGGGAAACGCTTGGGATCTGCAATCGCGCTTATATCGTAAATGATGGTATGATTATTGCTTTAGGCTCTCCTGAGGGCATCTTAGGGGATCAACAGGTACGGGAGGTGTATCTGGGTAGCGCATTCAAACTTTAATCGATCAAATCCTTAAGGGTATTACGCCTATGATTGCTTAGCCGAGCTAAAATAATAGATATATCATTTGCGAGTGGCCTTACAATAAGTCAGCCATGAATCATAAAAAGATCGAGGAGTTCCAGCCAAGCACGTTATTGGCGTAGGGAATAAAGCTAGGTATCAGCACGCTATGAAACAATCTTTACAACTTCGCTTAGGACAAAGCCTGACGATGACACCGCAGCTGCAACAGGCCATCCGGTTATTGCAGCTTTCCACGATGGAATTGAATATGGAAGTGCAGCGGGTGCTCGAATCCAATGTCATGCTCGATAGGGTTGAAGACGAGGAGGAGCTCACTGGGGGAGCGAGTGGCGATCAAGCCGTGGCGCCTGCCGATATAAATCTCTCCGAGCAAAACCCCGAGCCAAGAAGTTCCGAGGAGACCCTGGTCTTGGATATCCCGGAAGAACTCCCGGTGGATGGAGCATGGGAGGATATTTACGATACCCCGCTGTCTTTTTCAGGTTCCGATGAGGCCAATGGAGCAGGATTGGAAAACCAGCGCGGTGCGGCCGAAACCCTGGAGCATCATCTGCTCTGGCAGATCAACCTGCTACCTATTGGCGAGACCGACAAGGTCATCGCTCTGACTATCGTCGATGCCTTGGATAAGAATGGTTATCTGAGACTCAGCCTCGAGGAGATCTGCTTATCGCTCAATCAGGATGCAGATACGGAGGAGGTCGGGCTAGACGAGGTCCAGGCTGTGCTGCACCGGGTACAAAGCCTGGATCCGCCTGGAGTAGCTGCCCGGGATCTGGGTCAATGCCTACAGTTGCAGCTCGCTCAGCGGGATCTCAGCACACCCTGGCGAGCAGAGGCGCAGCAGTTGATTAGCAATCATCTCAACCTGTTGGCGGCGCACGATTACACGCAGCTGATGCGACGTATGAAGCTCAGCAAGGAGCAGCTCCAACAGATCATCGCCTTGATCCAATCGTTAAATCCCCGTCCCGGTGCGCAGTTTACTGAAACCCCGGTTGAATACATTGCGCCCGATGTCTATGTACGTAAGCAAAAAGGGATTTGGCAAGTCGAATTAAACCCCGACACGATACCTCATCTCCGTATCAATCCTTATTACGCAAGCATGATCCGCACTACAGACAGGAGTGCGGATACTACCTCCTTAAAGGCACAGGTCCAGGAAGCGCGTTGGTTTATCAAGAGTATTCAAAGCCGCAGCGAGACCTTATTGCGCGTGGCGACAACGATCGTGGAGCGACAACGGGCTTTTCTGGAGTATGGGGAAGAAGCCATGAAGCCTTTAGTGCTCCATGACATTGCCGAAGCCTTGGGCATGCATGAATCGACCATATCGCGGGTGACAACGCGAAAATACATCCACACGCCCCGCGGTATCTACGAGCTTAAATATTTCTTTTCGAGCCACGTCAGTACCACGGTAGGAGGCGATTGCTCTTCAACGGCGATCCGGGCGGTGATCAAAAAGCTGATCGCCGCTGAAAATCCGCAGAAGCCTTTAAGTGACAGTAAAATAGCGGCGGTATTGTCGGACCAAGGGATCCAGGTGGCGCGCCGGACCGTAGCTAAATACCGGGAGGCTATGGCTATCGCTCCCTCCAACGAACGCAAACGGCTTGCCTAGCGCGGATGGATCTAAACTATTAATACTCACTCAACTGAACAGGAGTCCCCTCATGCAGATCAACCTAACCGGTCAAAATATCGAAGTGACACCCGCCTTGCGTAACTATGTTCACAGCAAATTCGAACGGGTAGAACGCCATTTTGATCATGTCACTGGGATCCATGTGGTGCTGGGTGTCGAAAAACAACGCCAGAAGGCGGAAGCTACACTCCATGTGGCCGGTGGAAACCTATTTGCAGATGCGGAACATGAGGATATGTATGCAGCCATCGATCTACTCATCGATAAATTGGATCGTCAACTCATCAAACACAAAGACAAGCTCACGGATCATCATCGCGGAGATGGCGGGCTTAAGATGAAGCAACCTCTATAGTCGCTGCAATCAAACGAGTAGACATTGGCCTCTAGCCATGCAAGTTTTTGATATCCTGACCCGAGAAAGGGTCGTGTGTGGGATTAAGGCCCGAAGCAAAAAGGCGATCCTGGAGGCATTGGCCAACCTGATCGCGAGCCCAGCATCTGAGCTGGCGAGTGCCGAGGTATTCAATAGCCTCCTTAGCCGGGAGCGGCTCGGTAGCACCGGGCTCGGACATGGGGTCGCCATCCCCCATGGACGGATCAATCATGGTAGCCGTACCTATGGGGCATTTGCCCGTACAGAGGAGGGTATAGACTTCGATGCCCTCGACAATCAACCGGTCGATCTGTTTTTTTCCTTGCTAGTGCCTGACAAAGCGACCGACCAACATCTCCAGATCTTGGCGCAGTTGGCGGAGATGTTCAGCGACGATGAATTTCTCGCGCGCCTTCGGGCAAGCCGATCGCATGATGAACTGTTCGAGCTTCTGACCACCTGGACGCCTCGCGTGTGAGGAGGTTATGGCTGCAGTCACTGTCAATGAGCTTTTCAAGATCCATGCGGAACGGCTCAAGCTGAGCTGGATCGCTGGCCGGACGGGCGGGATCCGCAACATTACCTCGGCGGAGGTGCACACCGAGACGCGCAAGATCGTAGGCGATGATCTGAGCACGCTCGAGACTTGGCGGAACGGCAGCGGCGAGGACCTCATGCCGAAGAAGTCGCTGGTCGGGCATCTTAACCTCATCCACCCGAATCAGATCCAGGTCTTAGGCTACTTCGAGGTCGAATATCTCGCCGGGTTACGGGAGATCTCTCGGGAAGATGCCATCCGCCAATTGCTGAGCCACGATCCTGATTGCCTCATCGTGGCTGAAGCGCAAAAGGTGCCTGAAGAACTGCGACAGGCCTGTGAGATGGAAGGCACACCGCTCTTTTCATCCAGTCTTTCCAGCAATCAGTTGGTCGATGACCTCCATTATTATCTCTCGAACCTCCTGGCGGAGGTGGTGACCCTGCATGGTGTTTATATGGAGATCATGTCGATCGGGGTGTTACTGACTGGGGAGAGCGGCGTTGGCAAGAGCGAATTGGCGCTCGAGTTGATCACCCGCGGGCACCGGTTGATCGCCGATGACGCCCCGGAATTCTCGCGCATCGCCCCCGACATCATCAATGGCACCTGTCCCAAGGCGCTGATAGACTTTCTCGAGGTGCGGGGGCTTGGGATCTTAAACGTGCGTGAGCTCTTTGGAGCGGGCGCGCTGCGGGGGAATAAATACCTGCGCCTGATTATCCGTCTCGAGCGGATGGATCATGAGAGTGTCGTGCGGCTCAATCGCCTGGAGGGCAGTTACCGGACCCGTAAGATAGTGGGGATCGATATCCCCGAGATCCTGATCCCGATCGCGCCTGGCCGAAACCTCGCGGTATTGGTGGAATGCGCGGCACGCAATCATATCCTGCGGATGAGCGGTTACAATTCAACCGATGACTTTATGGAGCGCCAGTGCACTTTGATGGCCCAGGAGACGCGCTGATGGAGAGACGGCTGATTGTGGTGACAGGACTGTCGGGTGCGGGCAAGACCGTGGTGCTCAATGCCCTCAAAGACCTCGATTATTACTGTATCGATAATCTGCCTATAGGCCTCTTGATCGAGTTTTGTCAACATATTTGGGAAAGGGATCATCCTCTCTACCAGTATGTAGCCGCAGGCATCGATGCGCGCAATCCCCGCGGGCTCTTGGCGAAATTCCCGAATATCCTGCATGATCTAGGTTCCCCTGATCTCCTCACCGCAGAGCTTGTATTCGTGGAGGCTACCGAAGAGACCCTGGTCCGGCGGTTCAGCGAGACCCGCCGTAAGCATCCCTTGTCCTCGGAAAGGGTATCTCTCGCCGAGGCCATCGATCAGGAACGGCAACTCTTAGGTTCCCTATGCGAACAGGCCGATCTCCGGATCGACACCAGCCGTACCTCGGTGAATCAATTATGGAACTATGTCAAGGAGCGGGTCGCCCGACGTCCTAAGGCCACCCTCTCATTGCAGCTCACTTCCTTTGGGTTTAAGCAGGGCGTCCCGCGGGATGCGGATTTTGTTTTCGATGTCCGCTGCCTCCCCAATCCGCATTGGGAAACTCACCTACGGCATTATTCAGGCCGTGATGCGCAAGTGATCGCGTTTCTTGAACAGTCTCCCCGGGTAGGCCAAATGATCCAGTCGATAGCCGCCTTTTTGGATCGCTGGGTCCCCACGTTTGAGGCTGAAAACCGCAGCTATCTCACGGTCGCTATCGGCTGTACCGGGGGCTACCACCGGTCGATTTATATCGTCGATCGGCTCTCGGCCCATTTCAGTGAGCAGGGTAAAAAGATCTTGGTTTCTCACCGGGATATGTGATCCGCCGATGAGCGTTGGCTTGTTAATCATCAGTCATGAGGAGATCGGCAGGGCGTTGATCCAAACGGTCATTCAAACCCTCGGGAGCTCTCCTTTGCCCGTTGAGATCCTGAGTGTCCCCAAGGAGTGTTATCCGGAGGCGCTGGCCGAGCATGCGCGCAAGGCAGCGGCTTTGCTGGATCATGGCGCGGGCGTGCTGGTGTTGACCGATATGTATGGGGCGACACCGAGCAATATCGCCACACGACTCATAAATGGCGCTAGAATACGGATTGTAACGGGACTCAATCTGCCGATGCTGATGCGGGTTTTGAATTATTCCCAACTCGGTCTCGACCAGCTTGCCGAAAAAGCGGTCAGCGGCGGGCGTGAGGGGGTATTCTTAGTCGCTCGGGAGACATAGGGAATATGGTCAGGCGAGAGGTCATCATCGCCAACAAGCTCGGTTTGCATGCCCGTGCCGCTGCTCGGTTGGTACAACTGGCTTCGAGCTTTGGATCGGAGATTAAGATCGGACGCAACGGCAAAGAGGTCAATGGCAAGAGTATCATGGGGGTGATGATGCTGGCCGCATCTCGGGGGAGCCCCATCGAGATCGTGGCCTCGGGTGAGGATGAGGAACAGGCTGTGTGCTCGCTTGAGGAGTTGATCATCAATAAATTTGGAGAACCCGAGTAATGATCCGGCTCCAGGGCATGGGTGTGTCTCGGGGAATTGCCATTGGCAAGGTCCATATCCTTGAGCGGGATCAGCTCGAGATCACCGAGTATTCCATTGATGAGGATAAGATTGAGCGTGAGATCCATCGCTTCAGAAACGCGCTGGCGCTTGCTCGTCAGCAATTGCGCGCCATTCGGGATCATATTCCCTGGTCGACCGCCGCAGACATCGCCGCCTTTATCGATACCCACCTGTTGATGCTCGAGGACTCGGCTTTGGCTCAGGAACCCATCCGCTTGATCACCGAGTATCGCTGTAACACCGAATGGGCACTCAAACTCCAGCACGACGCGCTCGTGGCCGTGTTTGAAGAGATGGACGATGCTTATCTTAGGGCGCGTAAGGATGATGTCAGTCACGTCGTGAATCGGATCCAGCGTATCCTGCTCAAGCAAGCGCCCCTGCGTCATGAGGTCCTCGATAACCGTTTGCGTGGCTATATCATCCTGGCCGATGATCTGACCCCGGCCGATACCGTGCTCATGCAGCACCACGGGATCGCTGCATTCGCCACCGAGTATGGGGGTCCTACCTCACACACCGCGATACTTGCGCGCAGCCTGGATATCCCCAGCATTGTGGGTTTGCATCATGCCCGGCGCTATGTTCGGGAAAACGATCTCTTGATCCTCGATGGCGGCAAGGGGGTGGTTTGGGTGTCCCCAGACGAAGCTACCCTTGCCCATTATCGCGGGTTGCAGCAAGAGGAGAAGGCCTATTACGCCGAACTGATCAAACTCAAGGGTGCGCCCGCCATCACCGAGGATGGTCAAATAATCAAGCTTCAGGCCAATATCGAACTGCACAAGGACTTTGATGCCGTCCGTGCTGTGGGAGCGGCAGCGGTGGGGCTGTATCGTACCGAGTTCCTTTACATGAATCGGGAACACCCCCCCGACGAGGAAGAGCACTTCGAGACCTACCGTGAGGTGTTGCGGGCGCTCGGGAATATCCCCATCACCATCCGTACCCTGGATCTCGGCGCCGATAAACAGCCCAATGGAGGAGGGCGCCGTGAGGGACCAGTTGCGGCTAATCCTGCCTTGGGTCTACGGGCTGTGCGCTGGTGTTTACAAGATCAATCGCTGTTTCTGCCCCAACTCCGGGCTATCTTGCGGGCCTCAGCCTGCGGGCCGATCCGGCTTTTGATCCCGATGTTATCGAACCTCCAAGAGTTCAATCAGATCCTAAAGATAATAGAAGCGATCCGGATGGATCTGCGGTCCAGATCCATTGATTTCGATCCCTTGATGCCGATCGGCGGAATGATTGAAGTCCCGGCAGCGGCTATCTGCGCGGATATATTTGCCCAGCACCTTGATTTTCTCTCCATTGGCACCAATGATCTCATCCAGTACACCATCGCCATCGATCGGGTCAACGATGAGGTCAGCTATCTGTACGATCCCCTGCATCCGGCGGTATTGCGATTGATCCGTAGGATCATTGAAGCCGGTGAAGAGGCTAATAAGCCTGTGGCTATGTGCGGCGAGATGGCCGGTGATCCTCGCTATGTTCGCCTGCTTCTGGGCTTGGGACTCAGGGAATTCAGCGTTCACCCGGCGGTGTTGCTGGAGATCAAGCGCATCATCAACAGCAGCCGTATCGATAGGCTCGAACCGCTGGCCCTGCAGGCGCTGCAAAGTAGCAGCAGGGCCGAGATCCATGCCCTCGTTGAGCAGATTGATTGATCGACTACAAGAGATAACTCTCCTGGTTAACCCGGATCCCCAATCCCTCTGGAAAGACATCCCTTCAGATCAGACTGATCCCTATGCCAAACCTGATATGGCACCACCGCAGTCGTGTCCAGGTACAGGACGAACGCTGGTTGCGGCAAGTAGACGGGGGCGTCCCCACGCGCATGTGGGCGCA
>OBLR010000365.1_pt1 | contig 11043 bp, 8 predicted proteins | sample 1519891 | NCBI WGS metagenome assembly OBLR01 (sample SAMEA3113583, study PRJEB22503) | soil metagenome | reverse complement strand
AAAAATCATTGATGCGCATCATAACCTCGTCAACGCGTCCCCCCTTGTATCCTGAGGTTACACCATACAGCAGGGCTATAAATGACGTCGCCACAGCAACAGCCAAGCCAATAAAAAGAGCGACTGGCGTGCCCCATAGGATCCCTATTGCAAGGTCTCGCCTGAATGCATCTGTTCCAAGAAAACCATAAACTGTTCCGCCAAGAATCACTCCGGATTGCTCTATAAGATCTTTTTCACCAAAAAAATAAAAAGTTACGTTGAATGTATAAGGTCCTTTCAAGATCTGGCGCATCTGAGTATCAGAAAATATCATCACTTGAGGTCGAGTAACATCAGGAGAATATTTGTATTCGGAAGTGTATTTTCTCAAGTTCTTTGATATATCTCTATCTGTAGAAAAAACCCGTGAGGAATATTCCCCTGGTTGCTGAGAACTATCATCTCGCTGATTCTCTCCAGTCGCTTGTTGTGGGCTTCTGGTCTTTTGGTCGTTTTCATCCCCGCTTTGCTCGGCAGCATTAGAGGGAAGAGAAGAATAATATATCCTAAAGTCCCGTCCGTCTGGCCTTGTAACGTTAATCTCAAGAACGGGAGGAATCGAACCATATCTTGCTGAATAAGGGATCATAAAATCAGTTGGATATGAATCGTACTCAATACTTGTCGTAAATGAATGCGATACGATGTGTATTCCTCTAAAGGTTTTCTCCGAGATATTTTCATCCCCTAATTCAGAACCAAGAATCGAATGAACAGCAGCAGTAGGACCAAATAAACCCAGATTAGTCCACACAGGGGCTGCGGATGCCGGATAATCCACCCAATAGCTTGGACTATTCCATTGTCTGAAGGAAGCAAGCGGAATTGAGGTCACTGCGTATACCGATATTCCTATAAGCAAAACAAGGATGACCACTCCTGCGAGGCCTAGCTTAGATCGTCTAAACCCCCTGATAATATTAAGCCTTGATGAGGGAATCGTCTGAACAGTCAACTTATAGCCTTCACACGAGGATCAAAAAATGAGTACGCCAAATCAGTTAGAAACACCGAGGCTAGATAAATCAGGGTAGACACGTACACCAGACCAATGATTATCGGCGTATCAAAAACTGTTATAGCCTCATAAAATAACCTTCCTATCCCTGGCCAATCAAATACTGTCTCAACCAAAAGAGCCCCACCAAATGAAGAAGCCAAACCTATTATAATGGAGTTGAGCAAAGGTGGCGCTGCATTTCTTAGCGCGTGAGAATAAAGAATCTTTTTCTTTGGAACTCCAATGGCACGTTTTGCCTTAATGAAATCCTCGTCTAAAATATTGACAATAAAAAGCCTCACAAAATAGCTCTGCACTGCTATGCTCAGAGTTACAAGCGTAATCAAGGGAAGTGCCATATGGTAAAGCAAATCTATAATATACAGCGGATCGCTGGGGGAGGAGGCAGGCGTCGATCTTGCAGGAAAAACTGGCACAATAAAGGCAAAGAGATATATCATAATCATGCCTACCCAAAAAGTTGGAAGACTGTTACTAAACATGGAAACAAAGACATTTGCCTTGTCAATAGTCTTACCAGACCTTTCTGCCAGATAGGGTCCTAAATATAGACCAAAGACAAATGTGATAACAGTCGCGCTCGTGAAAAGTAACAGCGTCCGCGGAACTCTTTCGGCAATAATATCCTGGACCTCAGGTGATCCGCTTTCGCTAGTATAGAAGTACGATCTCCCCAAGTCTAGTACCATTACCTTGAATACAGTATTAAAAAACCGATTGGGGGAATACCATGGTTCATCTAGACCCAGGTTTTTTATGCGGAGTCTGATTTGTTGGTCTAGGTATTGTTGTTGAGCCTCAGCACTCTGGAATTTAATCTTGTTATCACCCATACTGCCTACGACCTCCTGCCTGATATTGTCAGTAAGGATTTTGTCCATCGTTTCTCCAAGAAGAGACACGGTAAGAACAAGTACTAGAAATAACACTACGACCAGATTTATTGACCTTCTGATAAGCACACGGTAAACCCCCGCCATGTTCTGTTTTAGATCGCTTGGTATATTATGGTAGTTCGTATAAATATTGTTGTGTCGAAGGTTTCTTCATAGTGACATTCCATTCTGAGAAGGGCACATCGGTTAGCCTATGGAATATAGATCCAGGGGAGTAAATCAAACTACTTTTTTTCTTCTTCAACTATAAGAAAAGGTATTGTGTATATATCTGGACGAAACGCTTCAATGCTATTAGCAAATATCTTCAGAGAGTTAGGACCTTTTTCTAGTTTCGAGGTCTCGCTACTGTTTAGGTTAATCTCGAATATCCCATGCGCTTCAGATGCACTCTGGACATTTTGAACGCCGCCGGACGTACCGACTTTAGCGGGACTCCTAGTGTCATTTGTTGACCAATAATAAGCGTTGTTTGACATTACTGTCTGCGTGTTGACAGCAGCATTATCTGCCAAAGGCTGCGCTTTCCCACTTAGAACTACCTTGCCTTCATTATCTGATAAAAAGTAGTCGACTTTTGCATCGTTGCTGGGGGTGCCTCCAATAGTAACGTTCAAGCGAACCTTCAACGGTTCGCCAGCAGTTAAGTATTTTTTTGTGTCGACACTCTGGATGACTGCTAATTTAGGATTTTCAAATACAGACCAGTAACCCTGAGGAAAAGGATAGCTTTGGTCTCTGAATGCTTTCACGGATATTATGCCTGCACCAGGGATGTAAGTATCTAGATAAAATGGACCGTTGCTTATGACTGCATGTCTATGTTGCAGTATCCATTCAATTGCTGCATTGTATCTTTCTTCGGCTTTCTGTATAGACACAATTCCAGAAAGCGCCGGAGGCACAAAAGATTCCGACTTCATTTTTTGTAATTCTGCGAGTATCAATTCAGCATGTGATGGCACTATGAGGGATAGCCATGGCACATTTTTCGCAGTTGCTTCTCCTGTGGAATACGCTACTCTTCCGGCCATAACCAACCTTTCTGTGGCTGCGGTTATCTCCCAAGGCTGAGCAGACCAAGCAGTTGCAGTGTCTGCAATCTCTTTTCTATCATAATGCCATTGATCAACAAAAGACTCTATCTCGGTGTCATTAATGAATCGAATCCCCTTGGCAAGTGGAAGGGCTTCTTTTACAGCCGCCGTGTACTCCGGGTCTACTGTGAGGTCTCCTTTTCCCTGGTCAGTGCCCCATTCAAACGCAAAATAGAGAGGATACAAAATGTCGGATCTGTCCATGGATATTCCATGATGCCACTTGGAATACAACAACTTGTACTCTACCTTACTGAGCGCATAAGTGTCATTTCCAGCATTCGTCCATTGCTGGGAATAAGGATCCCACGTCTGAGCATCGGCTGCGACTTTCATTCTATCTATTGGTCCTGTAGTTGTGATATCCCTCCAAATATTTCTCGCCGGGATTATCTCCCCCGTATAGGGATTTCTAAATGTTGCACTGTCTGCTAATGCCGAGTATATACTCGTGCAAAATGTGTCGCCGCAGCCGCCAACATTATTCCATGCTCCTTGATACACTTCTTTGACGCCAATATTCAGTAAATCCAAGTCCGTGGGCTGTGCATTTATGAGCGATAGCTTACTTGTTATTCCGGCTCCAAAGTCATTGATTAATCCTTTTACGTCAGACTCAGCAATATATGGTTCAGTGTTCTGTGCTACGAAAATTCTTACTGACTCCTGGATTCCTGCTCTTGTCGCGTTTCTTACCAATCCATTTCTTTCTCCTTCTGAAGTGAAATTAAAGAAGTTTATTTTCTGAGTAATATCGTCCAAACTTGAATTCTGATAATTCCAAAATGCTGGGTTCTGGCCACCTGGCATATTCCCCGTGTAAGGGGCGTACATCTGCGATGTTATTACAGGATTGTATTTGACAAACGCGGACGTTCCAGCATAGCCTTCAGTATACAAATGCCATTGGAAATCCTGTGGATTGGAACCAGATACCACCGTGTTTGCCTTATTCAGGTCACCGTATTGTTTGCTAACAGTAAAGCCTATTCTCTCAAGCTCCGAGGATACTAAATCTCCTAGCGACTTTCTACGAGGATCGTCGCTTCGTATTAGTATTTTCACAGTGATAGGTTCGTTTGCAAAATTCCATTTCCCCGTTGCCTTGTCCTTGATAGCGCCTTCTTTAGTAAGTGCATCGTCTATCATTTTGTCGGCAAGTTTGGGATTATACCTTATACCAAAAGATTCCACAGTATCTATCAAATTCAGGTACTCTGGTGAATACTGACCAAATGGATCAACCAGAACAGATCCATATCCCTTCAGTATCTCGTCGACAACAAATTCCCGGTCAACGAGAAAGTTCATCGCATGCCGTATTTCTCTTATCTGGAACGGGTTAAGAGACTTGCCACTGTCGTTAGATGGGGCGGGATTAAACAAAAGCCCAAACGACCCTGCTGTTCTGTCATAAATCCGAACAGACGGATTATTTGTCATCTCAGAGACAACCTCCAGGGGAATTGCAAAATAATATATCGAAATTTTTCCCTGCTTTAGCTGCTCCAAAGCCACGTTCTGGTCGGAGTAACGAATGAATCTAACTGTTTCTACAAACGATCCTTTCGCTGGATCGGCTGGGGCGATATTTATATTGTCAGCATGAGTCGAGACGAGAAAAGCCCCTGAGAGGTCATAATACGAGGATAAAAAAATCAGCAGAGCGAAGACGTAGAAGTAAAGAGAAATATGCAACAAAAATCTAGGCTTGATGCCAGCTATTTGCTCTCTTTACTACCTGCCATAGTTCTGCTAACTGGCCTTTCTGATTTGTCGCGGCTGTCAACTGTTGTGTCGAAACTCATTTTCTATCATATGGCGCAAAACTTCTCATTCCTGACTTTAACCTCGGATTGAGATAAGCACTTGACAGATAGTTCCTAATGTCAGCAGCTTGATGGGAATGTTGGGAGTCTTGCCCTAGCAATCCTACAAGCATATCTCTTGGCGATCTCAAATCATTTACGCCTCGAGGGCTAGAACCATATTCTCTATTTTGACCAGGTTCGGACGAGAATCCAAAACCGCTGGAAGAGCGGGCAGGCTCTTCCTGTTCCGTAGATATTTCGCAATAGAGGCTATCCGGAGCGCTTGTTGCAATAAGGTTGCTTCCCTTTTTATCCCATCTTAGTAAATGCGAACCAGGCGTGATTGATGATTGTGTCCACTCATCACTCTGTTCAATAAAAGACCTTGGAACTTTTTGCGGCAGACTGTTCATTACTATGTTATTAGGGATCTCCTTTAATTAACATTCTGACTTGCAGCCCCTCGCGTCTGGTGGAGAAGTGTTCCTGATCTGAATGACTATTTACAAGTAGTCAAATAGGTTTGATAATATTTAAATAATAGAATAAAATATTTATATAAGATTACTTTAAACTCGGGGTTTTATGGTGATAGAATTGGTTAAAGATGTCGCTACGTTTGGTGATAGATGTCCACGCTGCGGTAAGGGACCCATGGTCACAGATAATTCGAGCGGGGAAATGTTTTGTGGAAACTGTGGTTTTGTTATAAACGAACGCATCGAAGAAACTGGACCTGAGTGGCGTGCATTTTCTAAAGAGGAGCATGAAGACAGAAGCAGAGCTGGTATACCAACCTCTCTTGCAATGCATGATATGGGCCTTGCGACAATTATTGGCCCTATAGACAAAGATGCTTCGGGAAAACCACTCTCGGCTTCTATGAAAAGCACCATCGAGCGGTTGAGGACCTGGGACAGCAGAAGCCAGGTTCATGAACCCGTGGACCGAAATTTCAGACAAGCATTTAGTGAGTTGGACAGGCTAAAGGACAAACTTGCAGTTGGTGACGCGGTTATAGAAAAGGCAGCGTATGTGTACAGAAAAGCACTTGAAAAGGGACTTGTTAGAGGCCGATCTATTTCAGCACTAGTCGCTGCTGCGCTGTATGCTGCTTGCAGGGATACAGAGACGCCGAGGACGCTAAAAGACATCGCAAACGCCAGTAATATCAAGAAAAAGGATGTCGCTAGGTGTTACAGGTTATTAATACGGGAACTGGACTTGAAAATGCCGGTTGTTGATCCAGTAAAATGTGTTGCAAGAATAGCAAGTAAAGCAGGATTATCTGAAAAGACCAAACGCAAGGCACTAGAAATCTTGAAAAAGGCCGAGGAAGGCAAAATTTCAGCCGGAAAGGATCCCATGGGATTAGCTGCTGCTGCTCTTTATGTAGCTTGCGTGATGAACGGAGAAAATAAGACTCAGAAGGATGTCGCCGAGGCCGCGGGTGTAACAGAGGTTACTATCAGAAACAGGTACAAAGGCCTCAAGATGCATCTTAGGTTATGACCGTTTGGGGATCTTCACGTCAGCTGAATCTAGTCTAATTGGGGTCAAGACAGTTCACTCTAAAGACATGAAAAAGGAATCATTCCATAATGTAGTCGACATTGTAAAGATCTTTATACTCTAATCTATTAAAACGCACTCCAGTGTTCGCTAATCTTGGATTACCACTCGGGCAATCATAAAAATATTCTAAAAACTGCTTTCTCTAAATATATCAAATTTATTGAACTTCAATCGCAGATTCCGTAAAACCCTTTTTTATCAGAAATCCTTTGACATCCTCTCTGTGATCTCCCTGTAGCATTATAAAACCAGCCTTCGCAGTTCCACCGCAGGCAAATTTGCTCTTAAGCTCCTTTACCATTGTATTTACGTTACTTGATTTCGGATCAATACCCTCGATCAAAGTAGTAGTTTTAGAAAATCTCCTGGTCTCAAGGCGGACTACGATCCTTGTTTCCTCTTTCTCCAATTCCCCGCATGCACAAAGATCGTCGGGAAGACCGCATTTCTTGCATATAACCGCCATCTTTAGGTAAAATAAATTTTCCCAACCTTACTATTAAGCCTTGCCTGAATTGAGAATTAGCGGCTAATCTCAATGTGGGGAGGTTTGCCAAGAGGCCAAGCTGATGTTAGCAGACCAAGAGGATAGTTTCTGTCATGAGTTTGATGTGACGTCTCACTGGGTTTACTCCTTGGAAAAGACAGAAACACTATCTCCACAATCGCATAGTAAAGACCATGAATTATATAAATGCCTGAGCGGTAATATCACAATTAATATGTCCACGGACGAAAGAGACCGCGACTCGGCGAAGCTGAAAGAGGCCGCCTCATTACTGACAAAAGGCGGGACACTCATCAGCGAGCCATGTGATTTATGCAGCGGCGTCCAAGTAAAGTTTCGAAACAAGGTTACGTGTATAAATTGCGGAAACGAAAAGAGCCCATTTGGAAAGTCAGATTCAAGGCAACAGGATGTTCAAAAGCTCCGACGAGAAGAAGATCCGGTAGCCCTGGCATCGGACATAGATGGCTCGAAATCCTTAAACAAACATTTCCGGAGACGCACAGGACAGACTGTCCACAGTTCTCGGCAAGGTCTTGCTGGGGTAAAGCCAGACGCACAAAGGCGGCATGAAAACCAAGAAGCTTTACTGAAAAGAGAAAGCCTAGAGCAAGGAAGTTTACAACACGCAAGCTTTTTGCTTATTGAAAAAATTACAAGTGAAATTTCAAAAATAAAAGAGGAAGAAGAAAACGATATAGAAACGCTAAGACGAGACGCCAAAAAAATAAGTATTTTTCTGAGGTTATTAAAAAAGGTAAAAGAAATCGAACGTTTGTAAGTATCCAATCCTTAAACAGCTCGTGCATATGGGTCTCTTAAATCAATTTTTTGGACCCGAGCTTGCCACTAAAATTATGTAGATGACCAAAACAACCTGTTCAGTCCCGGAATGTATTTAATATGCTATATTCATCATATCTGATGCAATAATGAGCAAAAAGAAAAATGCTCCTCTTCCAGCATCCAGTGCCGGGCTACTGAGATTCTTTGAGGACGAAACAAGAGGATTCAAGGTTAGACCCGAAATCGTTCTTGGTTTGACAGGAGGGTTGATTGGAGTATCTTTTATAATAAGAGTAATTTTCCCTGTCTAAATTAGCAAAGACAATCCGGCTAATGGTTAGTGAACAGCAAGACAGCGTCACTAATATTCACAAAAGATGGTCAATAACCAGATTAAATCCATCTTCATACAAGATCTCTGTTTCTATATCAATAGCATTTGCGGCACTCATCATAACCCTTCATTTCCTCTACGGTTCTACCAACAGAGATAACAACCTTTTTTCGTCACTATTTTATGGCGTATCGGTGGTGCTCGCCGCCAGTATTTTAGATTATATCACCCTAAGGGGAACGCCCTTGAACAAAATATCCAAAGTATTTCACGTATCCGCCTTTGGGAACCTGCTTTGGTCTACGGTACTTGGAGCTGGGCTTGCCATAGACTCGCTTTCCGGCGTTTATGGCAGTTTTAATATTTACCTCTTAGAAGGCATGCTTATCACGACAGGGTTCCGGCTCGCAATTTTCACTTCTGTATTTGGCTCGGGCTTGATAAGAGCAGTAGGTGTCTCTCTCGTTGAGCCTCTCGTATTCACGCTTGTCGTGCTTACTCCTGGCCAGTTATACGATACCATATTACAACATTCAGCAAGCTTCCTTTTCAGCAGCTTTTTTGTGTTTTGGGCAGTCCTATGGTCCATCCTAGCCGATAAGGCTGGACGTCCACATGTTCTAAGCACTTTCAATTTGCTCCAAGCGTTTCTTTCTGCTTGGACGGAGCAGAAGGGAGGCAAGATGGAAGAAATTGTGGAAGCAAGAGCAAAAAACAGGCGTATTAAAAGCTACGTTTTGAAATTTATTTCGACCGGAATCCCCCAGAGAGACATATCCGTGGTAATTCCGGGAGTCCATCCAGGTCCATTTAAACCCATAGGAGGAAGCAACTTACCTTATGAGCTGTTTAGGTTTTTCGGAAAAAGAGCCATAGTCGTCCATGGAGCGTCTGATCATTCGTTTAATATTCCATCAAAAAATGAATTGGAAAAGTACCTTTTCTCCTTCAATGGAGCGACGGTTTCCAATACTGGAAGCACTTGCACCGACGTTGTTCAAATCAAAAGAGCACGTTTCGTGGTCACGGGTATATCATTTGGGGGAGTAGTTCTAATAATGCTCTCCACAACGTCAGGAGGTATGGAAGATGTCTCAGCAGAGATAACTTCGAACCTACAGGAGTACGCCTGTTATTTAGGGTTCTCAAAAGCCTTGGTCGCCGATAGTCATAACGCTATGGGAGGTCCATTATCTGCTGAGGAGCAACATAGTCTAATTTCGTGTGCTAAAGAAGCTCTTGACAACATTAAGAGCTCACCACAACATCAATTTAGCGTCGGCTTTTCGACTTCCTTCGATCACGGTACTGAGACAAGACTTCAAGTCCAAAGCAGAGAAGATATAGGTCAAGGCGGTTTGGCTGTTCTGGCTATCAAGGTAAACGACCAGAGATATGCTTTAGGATGGGCAGACTCTAACAATATTGAAAGTCATATCCGAGCTTCTGTTTTATCGAATCTTAGCATCCGTGGATTTAATATGGTAGAGATCTGCACGTCTGACACTCACTATACATCCGGTAAAAGAACAAAGCAGGGATACTATCCTTTGGGTAGTATGACCAATATCAAAGAAATAATAGACCAACTCGAAAGGCTAACAGCACATTCCTTTGATGATATCAAAGAGTGCTCATTCAGTCTGCTGTCTGTTGATTCTGAAATAAAGGTCATGGGAAAAGGACAATTCGATGATTATTCAAAGGCACTGGATAGGTCTATGAATCTCACCAAGGTTTTTCTTGGCATCGCCGGCTCAGTGGCATTTTCAATTCTGTTATTGACTTAACAGTTATTGGCTTAACGATGTATGTAGAATCGTACAGCAACAATGACCACCATTTGAGATTTGCGACCTATAGCAAGAGGTAGCATCTAAGATAATTTCACGTAGGGAAAGTATCGATTTGAATGGCAAACTATAGAAAAATGAACGGAGATAGATAACCAAATGGATGGGGAGAGATTTGAACTCTCGACCACCTGTGTGTGAGACAGGTATCATGACCAGACTAGACCACCCATCCAAATTCGTAGACGTTCCTTTTGGATCTTCCATTCCTCATCTCAAACTAATAGATTCAGTACGATCTCGCAGATATTATTATTAATAATTCTTTATAATGCATAATTGCACTAGGGTCGAAGAGCATTCGATTTGCCCGGATGCTTGCTTTTTTATGCTAGTTTTGACTAGGTGCCCTCGCTGAAACCTTGGACGTAAGTCTCCTGTTCATTCGTGAGCGTGTCTATCTTCACTCCCATTGAAGCCAGTTTTGCCAATGCAATTTCTTGGTCTTGAGACTTTTCAATATCATAAACCAGCGGTTCCATCTTTGAGTTACTTTGGGCTAACTTGAGAACCGACATGAACTGATTGGCAAAACTCATATCCATTACCTCAGACGGGTGCCCTTCTGCTGCAGCGAGGTTTACTAACCTACCCTCACCTATCAGATATATCTTGTTGCCACCCTTCAAGTCGTATTGAGCGGTGTGTTGGTTGATCTCTTTCCTATCAACTGCTTGGCGATCAAGTGCTTCGACTGATATTTCGACGTTGAAATGGCCTGCATTGGCCAATATGGCTCCATTTTTCATTCTAGTAAAATGTTCTTCATTGATTACGCCTTTGCAGCCTGTTGTGGTAATAAAAAGGTCTCCTGACACTGCAGCATCAGCCATTGTTGAAACAGAATACCCATCCAATTTTGCTTTAAGCGCTGCTATAGGATCGACCTCAGTTACGATGACGTTTGCGCCTAGTCCCGAGCCTCTTTTGGCTATACCTTTTCCTACATGGCCGTAGCCTGCCACCACAAGATTCTTTCCACAAATCAGAACGTTTGTAGCTCTAATAATACCGTCTAATGCAGACTGACCCGTCCCGTAGTAGTTGTCAAAGTCGTGTTTGGTTTCGGCATCGTTTACGGCTATAATTGGATATTTCAGTTTACCAGCCCTTTCCATTG
>OBLR010000364.1_pt1 | contig 11057 bp, 10 predicted proteins | sample 1519891 | NCBI WGS metagenome assembly OBLR01 (sample SAMEA3113583, study PRJEB22503) | soil metagenome | reverse complement strand
TTGGAGCCGTGCATGCCGCCGGCCACCTCGCCGGCGGCGAACAGACCGGGCACCATCGCGGCCGCCGAGTCGGCGTCGACCTCCACGCCGCCCATCACGTAATGGCAGGTGGGGCCGACTTCCATCGGCTCGGCGGTGATGTCGACGTCGGCCAGCTCTTTGAACTGGTGGTGCATCGACGGCAGCCGGCGCCTGATCTCGTCGGCGGGCAACCGTTCGGAGACGTCGAGGAACACCCCGCCGTGCGGTGAGCCGCGACCGGCCTTCACCTCGGCGTTGATCGCCCGGGCCACCTCGTCGCGGGGCAGCAGCTCAGGCGGGCGCCGGTTGTTGTCGGGGTCGTCGTACCAGCGGTCGGCCTCTTCCTCGGTGGTGGCGTACTTGTCCTTGAACACATCCGGGATGTAGTCGAACATGAACCGCTTGTGCTCTGAATTGCGCAGCACCCCGCCGTCGCCGCGCACCGACTCGGTCACAAGGATGCCCTTCACCGACGGCGGCCAGACCATGCCGGTCGGGTGGAACTGCACGAACTCCATGTTCACCAGCGTCGCCCCAGCCAGCAGCGCGAGCGCGTGCCCGTCCCCGGTGTACTCCCAGGAGTTGGAGGTGACCTTGAACGCCTTGCCGATGCCGCCGGTCGCCAGCACCACCGCCGGCGCCTCGAAGACGACGAACTTGCCGGTCTCGCGCACGTAGCCGAAGGCGCCGCAGATGCGGTCGCCGTCCTTGAGCAGGCGGGTGACGGTGGTCTCCGCCCACACCTTGAGGCGGGCATCGTAGTCGCCGAACTCGGCGTGGTCCTCCTGCTGCAGCGCGACCACCTTCTGCTGGGCGGTGCGGATCAGCTCGAGGCCCGTACGGTCGCCGACATGCGCCAGCCGCGGGTACTCGTGCCCGCCGAAGTTGCGCTGGCTGATCTTGCCGTCCTTCGTACGGTCGAACAGCGCACCCCACGCCTCCAGCTCCCAGACCCGGTCCGGGGACTCTTTGGCGTGCAACTCGGCCATGCGCCAGTTGTTGAGGAACTTGCCGCCGCGCATCGTGTCGCGGAAGTGGACCTGCCAGTTGTCGCGGGCGTTGACGTTGCCCATCGCCGCCGCGGCGCCGCCCTCGGCCATGACCGTGTGCGCCTTGCCGAACAGCGATTTGGAGATGATCGCGGTCTTCTTGCCCTGCAGCCTGGCCTCAATGGCCGCCCGCAGTCCCGCGCCGCCGGCACCGATTACTACGACGTCGTACGAGTGCCTTTCGATCTCAGTCATCGGGGATTCCTACTAGTTGAATATGCGCGGGTCGGAGAAGGTCCCGTGCGCGAGGAGCGCGATGTACAGATCCGTGACCACCAGCGTGCCGAGAGTGATCAACGCGAGCTGACCGTGCCGCTCGTTCAGCTTCGACACCTGTACCCATGCCCAGTATCGGACCGGATGCTTCGAGAAGTTCCTGAGCCGGCCGCCCACGATGTGCCGGCAGGAGTGACACGAGATCGTGTAGGCCCACAGCAAGATCAGGTTGATTAGCAAGATCAACGTGCCGAGGCCGACGCCGACGCCGCCGTCCTTGCCGTGGAACGCCAAGACCACATCCCACGTGTTGATGACGGAAACGATAAAAGCCGCCACCCACGTATAGCGGTGGAGGTTCTGCGAGATCAGTGGAAATCGCCGCTCGCCGGTGTAGCTTTGGTGCGGCTCACCTACGGCACAGGCCGGCGGCGAAGCCCAGTAAGCGCGGTAGTAAGCCTTGCGGTAGTAGTAGCAAGACAGCCGGAATAGCAGCAGCACCGGCAGTGAGAGCACGGCGAATGGAATGAAGAAAGGCGTGGCCTCGGGCAGGAAGGCGCCGAACAGAGCCGCCTCACCGCACTCGACGTTGACGCACGGCGAGTAGAACGGCGTTAGGTAGTGGTACTCCGCCACCCAGAAGTCCGAGCCCATCAGGGAACGGACGAGCCCATACGCCAGCCACGCGGTGAAGATCACCACCGTGACGATGGGATATCTGCGCCAGTTGTCTTTCCGTAGCGTCCGTTCCCCGATCGCGGCGCGCGCTTTGGTCGGCGCCGTGGCAGTGCTCATCTCTAGCGCTCCTGATTACCGATGCGCACACGTTGCGGCTGTCGCTCGGCGGCAACAAAACTATGCACGCGTTAACTAGCGAAGCGACCTTACGCCACCAGCCTGTCACTTGGCCGGGCCTATCTGCGACATCGTCGATGTGACAATGCACACAAGCGGTCGCCAGGCATGCGCCGCAATGAAGGGAACGTGGTCCGGACTCGATGTCGTGCTCGGCTCCGCCCCGGCCGATGCGGCCGGCTCACGGGGCGGACGCGACCAGGTCTTCGCGCCGACATCACGGAGCACTGGTGACCCCTGTCAGACTTGACCCGGAGGGAAGCCATGGATGTACGTCTGCCCGTCGAGGTGCGGGGATGAAGTACTTCAACACCGCGGGACCTTGTTTTCCGGATCGGCATTACATGGTGCCGCCGGAGCCGCGGTTGCCGGATGCCCGGCGGTTGATCGCTCAGGGACAGTACTTCGTGGTGCACGCGCCGCGGCAGACGGGCAAGACCACCGCGCTGGGTGCGCTGGCGGTAGACCTGACCGCCGAGGGCGGGTATGTGGCGTTGCTGATCTCCTGTGAGGCCGCCAGGGCGGTCGGGGACGACTACGCGGCCGCCGAGCAGATTGTGTTGCAGGGCCTGCGTGAAGAGGCCGGTAACCGACGGCTGCCGGCAGACCTGCTGCCGCCGGACCCATGGCCGACGGCACCTGCGGGTTCGGCATTGCGCGCCGCGCTACGTGCGTGGGCCGAGCATTGTCCCCGGCCGCTGGTGGTGTTCTTCGATGAGATCGACGCGCTGCGGGGACAGAGTCTGATCAACGTGCTCAGCCAGTTGCGGGACGGGTTTCGCAACCGCCCGGCGTCTTTTCCGGCTTCGGTGGTCCTGTGTGGGCTGCGCGATGTGCGGGACTACAAAGCCGCTGCGGGCGGTGATCCATCCCGGCTGGGGACCTCGAGTCCATTCAACATCAAGGTCGCGTCGCTGCGGATCGGCGACTTCACCTTCGATCAGGTCGCCGAGCTGTACGGCCAGCACACCGCCGCGACCGGACAGGAGTTCACCCCCGAGGCGACGCGGCGGGCGTTCGACTACACCCAAGGACAGCCCTGGCTGGTCAACGCCCTCGCCCGCGAGATCGTCGAGGAGATGCGGGTGGCCCCGTCCCTGCCGATCACGGCCGACCATGTGGACGAGGCCAAGGAACGGCTGATCGTCGCCCGCGCCACCCACCTGGACTCGTTGGTGGCCCGCCTGTACGAACCCCGGGTGCGGCGAGTGATCGAACCACTGGTCGCCGGGACCGTCCCAAAAGCCGACTCCACCTACAACGACGACGTGTCCTACGTCCACGACCTTGGGCTGGTCGCGAACCGTCCCCTGCGGGTGGCCAACTCCATCTACCGGGAGGTCATCGTTCGGGTGCTGAGCCAGCGCACCGAGGACATCATTGAGGCCGAGCCGCGCAGTTTTGTGCTCCCCGGCGGGCGACTGGACTTCCCACGGCTGCTGCGGGAGTTCGCGGCATTCTGGAAGCAACACGGCGAGATCTTGGTCCAGCGGGAGGGCTATCATGAGGCCGCCTGCCAGCTGGTCTTGATGGGGTTCCTGCACCGCCTGGTCAACGGCGGCGGGTACATCGATCGCGAGTACGGAGTCGGTCGCGGCCGGATCGATCTGCTCATCCGCTGGCCCTACACCGACACCGCCGGCGAGAAGGCTATGCAACGCGAGGCGCTCGAGCTTAAAGTCTGGCATCCCGGCGGCCCAGATCCGCTGTCCTTGGGCTTGGACCAACTCGACGGCTACCTGGACCGGCTCGGCCTGGACACCGGAACGCTGGTCATCTTCGACCGACGACCAGACGCCCCGCCTTGGGATAAACGCGCGACCTTCGACATCGCCACCACGCCGCAGGGCCGCCAGGTCACCCTCCTGCGCGCCTGAACCGCGCCCGAGGAAGGCCAGTGCGGCGGCCCAGGCGGCAGGGTGACGGTCACTGGCGTGTCCGACGTTCCGGAGGCGCTGGAGATCACGTCAGGTCCTCCTCACGGTATTCGCCGGGTGGACGGGCCTCGCCGTCGGGATGCTTCTCGAGCTCGTAGCCGCGCAGCTGCACGCGGCGGATCTTGCCTGAGATGGTCTTGGGCAGCTCGCCGAACTCGAGGCGACGGATCCGCTGGTAGGGGGCGAGGTGCGTACGGCAGTGCGCGAAGATCGCCTTGGCGGTCTCGGCGCTGGGCTCCCAACCGGGAGCGAGGACCACGTACGCCTTGGGCACGGCGAGCCGCACCGGGTCGGGCGACGGCACCACCGCGGCCTCGGCGACCGCCTCGTGCTCGATCAGCGCGCTCTCCAGCTCGAACGGAGAGATCTTGTAGTCCGACGCCTTGAAGACATCGTCCGTACGGCCGACGTAGGTGATGTAGCCGTCGGCGTCGCGCGAGCCGATGTCGCCGGTGTGGTAGTAGCCGCCGGCCATCGCCTCGGCGTCGCGCTCGGCGTCCCCGTGGTAGCCGGTCATCAGGCCCAGCGGGCGGGCGGACAGGTCCAGGCAGATCTCGCCTTCCTCGGCGGGCTCGCCGGTCACCTGGTCGATGAGGGTGACGGCGTAGCCGGGGACCGGGCGGCCCATCGAGCCCGGCTTGACCGGCTGTCCCGGGGTGTTGGCGATCTGCACCGTCGTCTCGGTCTGCCCGAACCCGTCGCGGATGGTCACCCCCCAGCCCTTGCGGACCTGCTCGATGACCTCCGGGTTGAGCGGCTCCCCGGCGCCGACGACCTCGCGCGGCGGGGTGCGCAGCCGTGACAGGTCGGCCTGGATCAGCATCCGCCACACCGTCGGCGGGGCGCAAAAGCTCGTCACCCCGCACCGGTCCATCTCGCTCATCAGCCGGGTCGCGTCGAACCGCGCGTAGTTGAAGATGAACACGCACGCCTCGGCGTTCCACGGGGCGAAGACGTTGCTCCAGGCGTGCTTGGCCCAGCCGGGCGAGGAGATGTTGAGGTGCACGTCGCCGGGGCGCAGCCCAATCCAGTACATGGTGGACAGGTGCCCGGCCGGGTACGAGGCGTGAGTGTGCTCCACCAGCTTGGGGCGCGCGGTGGTTCCGGAGGTGAAGTAGAGCAGCAACGTGTCGTCGGCTCTGGTCGGCCCATCCGGCACGAACGCCGCGTCCTGCTCGGCGGCCTGGTCGTACGGCAGCCAGCCGGTGACCGGCCCGCCCACGGCGATCCGCGTGTAGTCCCCGTCGACCTCAGCGAACTTCTCGGTGTCCGCCGACCGTACGACCACATGCCGGGCGTGGCCACGGTCGATCCGGTCGCGCAGGTCGGCCGGGCCGAGCAGCGGCGTGGCCGGGATGATCACCGCGCCGAGCTTCATCACCGCCAGGATGGTGTCCCACAGCTCGACCTGGTTGCCGAGCATCACCACCAGCCGGTCGCCGCGCTCCACGCCCCGCGACCGCGCAGCCAGTTGGCCACCCGCCCCGAGCGCGCTGACATCTCCTCAAAAGACACGCGACGCTCGGCGCCGTCCTCCTCGACGATCCAGAGCGCGGGGGCCTCGTTGTCGCGGGCTATGACGTCAAACCAGTCCAGCGCCCAGTTGAACTCCGTGAGCTCCGGCCACCGGAACCGTTCCCGGGCCGCCGCATAGTCTGTCCGGTGGGCCAGCAGGAAGTCGCGGGCCGCCCGGAACGATCGTGTTCCCGGCGTCTCAGCCATGGCCGCTCCTTTGCGTCCGGGAATGCTCTCCCCGATGTTCATCCCTGTGGCGTGCTCCCACAACCCGCCCGTCACCGACGCCGGCCCCACGACCCACTAAGAAGCAGTCTTGTGCCCCGCTCGAACGGCTCATCCGGTTCGATCAGGTGCGCCTGAGCCTCCTGGCCGGGGTAGTGCGATGGCGGCGCGACCCGGGGGCGCGGTCAGCGGAGAACGGGGCTCACCCTTCGGGCTCCCTTTCGGGAGACGCCCTCATGAAGTTCCGCTGTCCGTCAGCTTCGCCGTCACCCGCCTTGGAGCAGCCGCACAGCAAGCGAAGGAGATCCGGGCCGGTGTTTGAGCATCGGCCACGCCACATTCGTCGATCTTGCCCGGAAGCCGCGGATGGTTGGCCGGCCCCAAGGCGGGGTACGGATTGCCGAACCTGTGTTCGAGGAGGTGTCTAAGATGAGCGACGGACCCGTCGAGAAGAACCCCGAAGACTGGGCGACCGGCGACGAGCCGATGACCGGGCCGCAGGAGTCGTACCTGCGCACCCTCGCACGCGAGGCCGGCGAGGACGTCCCCGACAACCTGACCAAGGCCGAGGCCTCGGAGCGGATCGACGACCTGCAGGCCAAGAGCAAGCGGCTGCGCCGACAGTAGACCTTCGGCGGCTTCCCCCGGCGCTTGGATAAGTCCAGCGCACCGCGTTCCAGCCAGGCGGTGGCGGGCTGCGTCACTCGCCCACATGTCCGGCTGTCGGGTGACACCGAGAAGGTTGCCGCCACGAATGGCGATCTCCATTACGAAAAGCACATGACTCCTGAAGGCTGACGATCGAGCCGGCGCGATCACCAATCCACCCTTACCGTTCGCTCAGCCGGAAAGCCCATTCCCAGAATCCGCGACGTCCGGCCGAGCGGGCGCGGTATCTCGAAGGCGCTACGCGGGGGGTACGGTGCCGTCCGATCGTACCCGTGTGGCACACTCAAATCGTGTCCTCCGAAGATCAGTCGCTGGAGCTTTCCCGGGCAGCGAAAAGTCTCGGGCGAAACCTGGCGGCGGCAGGTTCCCGCTTGACCGGGAATACGATGTTGGAAAGCGCGATCGCCGGCCTTGTCACGGGTCTGGCCTCCATTTTGCCGGCGACGATTCTCGCGCTGCTGCAAAAACCGAATTGGTCAGTTCTCATCTCGATGACCATTGCCTGCGGCGCGGTTGGCTTCGGGATGCACGGCTTCGTCTACGGTCGGCGTAATGCACTGCACGCAGCAAAGATGGCCGCACAAGTCGCGCGATCCACAGCCACCCTGCGACCGTCCCGCCCTCATCAGGACGATGAAGCCGACCTGGCCGCCACCGTGTTCCATGTTCTGTGGAATCGCGCCGATCCGGGCAAACCCATGGATCCGTTGCGGCTGGCACACGCGATCGCCGACCACGCTCCCGATGTTTTAGCGGACCGCAATCGAGACGACATCGTCAGAAGCGTGGAGCGGATACGTCGTCTCGGTGAGCTACCGCCATTGGTACGTAACCGGGAGGGCTTCTTTCTCGACAGCGACGACCTCCATTTCAAGCTGAACATGGCCGTCGAGCACAAGCGGCAGATAGCGGAGACCGCCGCCGCGTACGTACGGCCGGGTATGTCCATCGCGTTCGACGGCGGCAGCACCACCCTTCAAGTTGCCCGAATCCTGTCCTCCCGTATCGCGGCGAGCACGCTTTTCCAACTCCGGATAACGACATCGTCCATTCAGGTCTGCTCCGAGCTGCTCGGCGTCCCGGAATGCAGGGAGGCCATCAGGGATGGCGAGCTGAGCGTTTGGTCGATGGCCGGTCCGCTGCACCCGTCCTGTTGGACGATGGACCCGCCAAACACCGAGGATTGCCCCTGGCCGCTCGACCTCGCGATCATAGGCGCAAACGGAATACAACCCGACGGTTTCTACCTGCCGAACGAACACGGGTATTGGGTCAAGAAGACGCTGCTCCGGCTCGCCCCGCGCACGCTCATCGTGGCCGACTCAACCAAACTCGGCAAACAGCTGCCGGTACGGTTCGCCCCCTGGTCAGAATCAATCACGCTCATCACTAACCGGCCGGACGACGCGGCCGCTCGTCGCATCCTGCAAACATTGCCCAAACACTCGGTCGTCTACAGTGCGCCTCGTAGTGCGGAGAAATCGTAAGCTTCTCGACCGGCCCGGTCTTACTTAATGCGGCAGCTTGCGCTGTAGATCGCTGATCTTGGCTATTGCCGCGCACCAATCGTTGGGTCTTCGACCTGAGTATCGCGCTTGAGGGCAAACCGTTTCCCGATGGCCCCGAGCCTGACAGATCGGTCCAACCGGAGCAGAGTGGCGGGAGCGCCAAAGACGTTGTGTCCTGCCATGACCATATAGGTCAGGATCAGGTTGGTGGTATGAGCGCTTCGATTATCGACACTATGACGTTGGATTGCGTCGTCTCGCACGGTCCAGGTGCCTGACAGCGTTTGGTGGATGCGCAGTTCGAGTCCACCGTCGCCATTAGTTCGCCAGCGGAGGCGATCGACGTAGAATGCGCCGCCGTCGCGAGCCCAGTAGGTCCAGCCGGTCCCGTCGGCGCGGAACACGATGGTGGCGTTCTCCATCGATCCTAGTGGTTCGTCCGAGAACGTTGACCCGGTAATTGATCTTCGTGGTTGGTCGGCCAGGCTGGTCCCGCATGTCGATGCGGGTGGCGCGAGCGAAGGGTGGTCGGGCACGGGGCAGGCAGTCACGCCTGCTGCGGCCTGTGGAGTGGCTCGCTGTCGAGGCTGGCTGCCAGGGTCGCCGGTGATGCGATGCGGCGTGGCCAGGTCCAGGCGGAGCGCAGGATGAAGGCCAGGAGCAGCACCTCGAGTCCGATGGAGAGGCCGTAGAAGTAGGAGTAGGTCCAAGACTCCCCTGCCGCGTTGAACATCGAGACCGGGATGTAGAGCGTTGCTACGGCGAGGTTGATGGTGCGGTTGACACGGGCGGGCAGTGTCACGGAGAGCAGGATCATGAGGATCGGGATGGCCATGAGCGTGAGCGCAATGGCGACAAAGGTTGGGCCGATGTCGAACTCGTGGACGATGCCGGCCAGGAGGTCGTCGATGAAGCCGGGCTTGTACAGGGCGAGGTAGTCGACGTAGATGTAGAGGAACATGAAGCTGGTCCATGCTGCTGCGAGCTTGGCCTGCACGGGCATGCGCAGATCTTCCAGCGTGCTCTGGGACGGCGGATTCTCTAGTGCGGTGTGGGATTGAGGCGTTCTCATCACAATGCTCCCTGGCTTGATTGGGTGGGTGCTTCCACCTTCACGGATGCCGGCGGCGGGCACATCAGCCCCGGAGCCTGATTCGACCTGGCCGTTGGCACAGCCGAGCTCTTGTACTTTCGGCGGATACGCCGAGTGCGCGGGCCGCCTAGGCTGATCAGGTGGCCACCGACGCACTCCGCTCGCTGTGGGCCGAACCTCGACCCACGAATGCCCCGGACCGGGGGCTGCGGGACTGGGCCTTGGTCGCAGTACTGGCAGGCTGGTCCGTGGTGGAAGTGGTGCTTCGCCAGGACCTGGCGCCACGCCCGCTGCTGCTGCTCGCGGTGCTCGCGGTCCTCGGCGCCCTGCTGTGGCGACGCGCGCACCCGCTCGTCGCGGTCGCGGTCTCCTTCGGCACGTTGACGATCGTCGATATCGTCAGAATCCTCACCGGGTCGCAAGGCGCCCTGCTGAACAGCATCTCCGCGGTGCTGATCCTGGCCTACGCCCTGTTCCGGTGGGGCTCTGGTCGGGAAGCCGCAAGCGGTCTAGGCGTCATCCTGCTCTGGCTGCCCATCACCTGCTTCGCCGACGCCGTGAGCCTGTGGGAGACGGTCGCAGGCTACGGGGTCTTCCTGTTCGCCGCCGCGCTCGGCGCCGCGGCCCGCTATCGCGCGAAGATCCGCATCCGCGACATCGACCAAGCCAAGGCCCGCGAACGCGAACAGCTCGCTCGTGATCTCCACGACACCGTCGCCCACCACGTCTCGGGCATCGCCATCCAGGCCCAAGCAGGACGTGCCATCGCGGCCTCCCACCCCGAGCGTGCCATCGAGGCCCTGGCCATCATCGAGGACGCAGCGACCCGCACCCTCACCGAGCTGCGCGCCATCGTCGGCGTGCTCCGCGCCGCACAGGACACCGAGTTCGCGCCGCAGCCCGGCGTGGCCGAGGTCGAGCAGCTCGCCACCGACGGCCGGACGCGTCCCTGCGTCGAGGTGACGCTATTCGGCGAGTTCGACGACCTCAGCCCGGCGGTCGGGGCCGCGATCTACCGCCTAGCCCAGGAGTCCATCACCAACGCTCGACGGCACGCCCGTCACGCGACCCAGGTCACCGTTACCGTCATAGGCGACGCCGACCAGGTACGGCTGACCATCGACGACGACGGCTCCGCCGCTGGCGGCCGCGCCCCAGCAGGCTACGGCCTGGTGGGCATGCGGGAACGCGCCTCACTGCTCGGCGGCACCTTCCACGCAGGCCCCGCCGCCGAGCGGGGCTGGCGGGTAGAGGCGGTCCTGCCTCGAACCGGGACGCCACGATGAGCATCAGGGTCCTCATCGCCGACGACCAGCCCATCGTGCGCACCGGGCTGACGATGCTGCTCGACGCCCAACCCGACATCGAAGTGGTCGGCGCGGCCGCCGACGGGCGCGAGGCAGTCCGCCTGGCGCTCCAGCTGCGCCCCGACGTCGGCCTGTTCGACATCCGAATGCCGCTGATGGACGGCATCGAAGCCACCCGACGCCTCGCCGGCCCCGACGTCACCGACCCCCTGCCGATCGTGGTCATCACCACCTTCGACCTCGACGAGTATGTCCACGGGGCGCTCAAAGCCGGCGCCCGCGGGTTCCTGCTCAAGGACGCCGGACCCGCCCTGCTGACCCAGGCCATCCACGCCGCCGCCGACGGAGACGCACTGATCGCACCCAGCGTGACTGTCCGACTGCTCGCAGCGTTCGCCCACGCACAGACCTCACCACCGAGGCAGCCGATAGAACCGCTCACCGCCCGCGAGGAGGAAGTCCTCGTGCCTGTAGCCCAAGGCCGCACCAACAATGAGATCGCCAGCGAGCTCTACATCACCCCAAGCACCGTCAAAGCCCACCTCGCCAGCCTCATGCGAAAGCTCGGCGCCCGAAACCGCGTCGAAGTCGCCATGTGGGCCCACGAGACCGGCCGCATCTGACGCCGCAAGGGCCCGGGAGCACACGAGAAAGGGGTCGTG
>OBLR010000363.1_pt1 | contig 11082 bp, 10 predicted proteins | sample 1519891 | NCBI WGS metagenome assembly OBLR01 (sample SAMEA3113583, study PRJEB22503) | soil metagenome | reverse complement strand
CCCGCCACGGCGAGGCGCGCCGGCGGCGCGGACACCACGCACCGCGCGCTCACCCACACCGCGGCGCCGGCCGCGTCGGTCACCGCGGCGGGCGGCGGCGCCGATGGCACGGCGGCGGGTGCCGGCGCGGGCACCCGTCCCGGCCAGGGGCCGTCGCCGCCCCCGCTCGGCGGCAGGTCGCCGACCGGCACCCGGACGACCTGCTCGCCCGGCCCCCGCCCGCCGACGAGCACCGGCCGGGTGATGGCGTCATGGCCGAGCATCGCCTGGATCCGGTCGGCGGCGCGCTCGACGCGGTCGGTCACCGTCACCTGCCCCCACAGCGCCTGCTGGCCGCCCTCGTCGGGGATCGGCTGATCCGGCGCCAGCCGCACGAACGTGACCCCGCCCCAGCAGGCGTCGGCCGACCCGGTGAGATCGAGGGCCGAAAGCTGCCAGCGCACCCGCTCGGCGACCGCGAGCGCGGACAGCGCCCCCTCGTGCCGCCACAGCCGTTGGTGCAGGCGGCCGTCGGCGAAGCCCACATCGACGGCCAGTCGCACGCAGGTGAGCCCCTCCGCGCGCAGCCCGTCGTGCAGCCGGTCGGCCAGCCGTTTGGCCGCGAAGATCACTTGGTCGGCCTGGGCGGCTGGCGGATCGAACTCGGCCCGTACGGACCTGTCGCGCTCGGGCGGTGAGGGGGCGAGCCGCCGCGTCGGCGCGCCGCTCGCCAGCAGGTGCGCGCGGGCTCCGGCGGCGCCGAGCCGGCCGGCGACGTCCCCGGCGGGCAACGCGGCGAACCGGCCGAGCGTCCAGATGCCCAGGCGCCGCAGCAGGTCGGCCAGCTCGGGCAGGTCGAGCACGTCCAGCGGATAGGGAGCGAGGAACTCGCCGTCACCGCCCGGCGGCACGATCACCCCGCCGCCGTCCGCCCTGGCCGCCAACTCGGCGGCGAACAACCCATCGGCGATGCCGACACCGCAGTCGTGCCCGGCCTCCACCACGCTGTCTTGCACCAGCGTCCGCAGCGGCTCCTCACCGCCGTGGAAGCGCGCCGCGCCCGCCGCCGGGAACGCGCACACCCCCGGCCGGACGACCTCCACCCGCGGCGTGCTCGAGCTCACCGCCGCCACGACCACCTCGAACAGCCTGCCTTCGGCGTCGAGATCACGATCGCGGACGACCATCTCGGGACAGCGGCGCTGGGCGTCCCTGACGCGGTGCCCGCGACGCACCCCCCCGGCCCTGGCCGCCGCCGTGCAGGCCGCCACCCGGTCGCCGTCCACCACCGCGCCCGGCATCGCGGCGTCGATCCCGACAGCGGTGACCGGCCAGTCCGGGCACCACACCACCAGCACGCGGCTCATGGCTCGCTCACGGATGGCTCGCCCAGGCCCGCGCGGCGGGGGTCATGCGACGACCTCCAGTGGGGGGCGCCCGGCCGCGGCGGGGGCGGCGGCCGGGGCGACCGCGCCCTCCGGGCCGGGCAGCCACACCCAGGCCGACCGCCCGGGACCGGCCGCGCCCTTGCCCGTCGCGACGATGCGGGCGAGGCGGCTCGTGAGGTGCCCGAAGCCCGCTCCCGGCCCGGTCCACTCGGCCGCGGCCACGCGCAGCCGCACCTGGGCGCCGCTCCAGTCACCGGCGGCCACCAGTACGCAGCGGCCCCGGCGCGCCAGCGCCGCGAGCCGCCGGACGAGGGTGGGCCCCGGCCTGGCCGGGGGCCGGACGAGGACGAGATCGACCGCGTCGATCAGCGCCGCCACGACATCGGGCCACCGCTCGCCCGGATCGTCGACGAGCAGTAGCCGCTCCGGCTCGGCGCCCATCGCGGCGGCGGCCGCGACGCCGAGGTCGGGCAGGCCGACCGCCGCGCACCAGCCGCCGGCCCGGGCGGCGCCCGCGATGAGCGCCAGCCCCAGCGACGCCGCGCCGGGCGCCGTGGCACCGGACCCGCCGACGCTCACCACCCAGCCGGGCCGAAGCCCGCCATGGGGGAGCACCGGCCGCAGCGCGGGCAGCACCGGGATTAGGTCGGCGCCGGCCGGCGCCGAGTCCACCAGCACACTCACGGATCCAATGTCGAACATGAGTTCGACAAAAGTCAAGCCATTGACTCTCTCGCCGCGAGCCGGGGCCTGACCGAGCGGTGGGGGCCCGGCGCGCATGGGCGCCCTCGACGCCCGGGCCGCTGATGAGCGGCCGTTCCTTGCGCTCCCACGGCGCCGGCCGCCGGAGCGAGCGGCGCCGCGCCCCAGCGGGCAGGGCGGCCGAAGGCGCCAGTGGAGAGCGCCCCGGCCGCCTGGCCCGTCACGGGCGGGTGGAGAAGGTGACGATCTGTGCCGTACCAGGGGCGACGGTGACGGTCGACCGGCCATCGGTGATCGGCACTTGGGCGCCGCTCGGCTCGCCGGACGGGACGCCGCGATCGGAGATGGTGGCACCGCCGAGGGAGATCTTCGCGGCGTCCAGCGAGGCGAGCCCGCCCGCGCCGGTGCTGCTCAGCGTGACGGTGCGCCCGCTGGTGTACTGGGCCGGCACGTTGATGGTGACCGCGTCGTCGGTGCTGGTGGAGACGGCCGGGTCCTGGACGTTGATCAGTACCACCGTCATCTTTCCGGTCTTGTGCTCGACCGCGTAGACGCGCAGCTGCGGCAGCGCGGTGTCCGGCAGGTTGACGTTGAGGAACTTCCCGTTCGGAATCTGGTGGAAGGCCCAAAGCCCGTAGTACAGGGGCGTGGCCGACAGCCGGTTGGCGGCGAGCGCCTGCCGGTCGGCGGCGCAGAACGCCCCGTAGTACCGATAGGAGATCGGATAGTTCACCGAGTCGCGCGGCTGAAAGTCGCCGCAGATCGCCGCTGTGTTGGTGTGGAAGTGCAGCCGTTCGACGCCGCTTTGCGCGGTCTGCAGGAGGTAGCTCAGCGACCACAGGCTGCTGGCGTAGGCGTCGCTGACGCCGGGCATGCCGCTGCAGGAGGCGCTGTTGGACTCGTTGAGCACCGCCGGCATCCCGTTGCCCAGCCGTCCCGTGATCTCCATGATGCCGCGCAGCTTGTTCCGCGCGGTCAGGTGGGTGTTGGCCGACATCAGCTGCGGGATCGTCATGATGTTGGAGCCACAGTGGCTGCCCGCGTACAGATGGTTGCTGAGCTCGGAGATCACCTGCCGTGAGTCGGTGGCGGTGTCGGCCCGCACCGCGGCCACGAAATCTTCGAGCAGGGTGTTGGTGGTGGCCGTGTTCGCCGACGGGCCGGTGACCTTGATGTTGACGCCGGGGACGGCCTGCTTGATGGCCGCGTGGTACCGCTTCAGGACCTCGTAGTACTCGGCCGGCGTCAATGTCGTGACGTTGTCGTACTCGTTGCCGATCTCGACGGCCAGCATGTCGTCGCCGAGCGTCTCGTGCGCGGCCTTGACCTCGGCGACCGCCTGATCGAGCGTGACGGGCGGAGACGGGTCGCGAGCCGGGTTCTTGATCTTCGACTGATCGATGACCGCCTTGAGCGGCGCCCCGAGGGTGACCTTCCAGCCGCTGTCGTCGAGCAGGGCCTTCAGCTGGTTGAGATCGCCCTGATCGACCGTGCCGCCGATCGCCTGCGGGGGCGCCGGGGCGTTGCGGTAGGCGCCGAACGCCGGCCAGACGAGGTCCATCGAATAACCGCCGAGCCGCAGCACACCGTTGGAGCCGAGCGTCTTGAGCCACTGCGACATCCGGGCCTTGGTCAAAAAGCCGTGCGCGAGGTCGGCGGACTCGACGGAAAAGGAGATGTCGTCGCCGGTTGCCGACCCGCTGCCGGGGTCGCTCGTCGGCGTCAGCGTGAACGCGGTCGAATCGGTCCCGGCGGCCGGTGCGGCCAGGGCGCCGGCGCCCAGCGCAGCCAGTCCGGTGGCCAGGCCCACCGCAAGCAATGACCGCCGGATTCGCCGGCTCCTACGGCGACGATCCACTGTTTCGCCACTCATGTTGTGCCAACTCCCAGGTTCTCTCGAGCCCCCGTGTGATCGTCAGGTTGTGCACCGGCAGTTCGTACTTGGCGCTCCGTCCGAGGTCCGAGCCGAGAAACCGGTTTCTCGAAACGGCAGTTCAGCACTAATCGCCCAAATCGTCAATGGATGCGACGAAATGACCTTGAAAAGGACGGTCAGCGTCATCCGCCGCCGACGATGAACGCGATTGCGTCTCCCGCGGCCGAGGGTCAGCATGATCGGGTGACTTTCGAAGAGCTCGGCGATCTGCCGTACGCCGACGCACTGCGCGCCTACGACGGACCATGGAAGCCGGCTGAGACCTATGACGCGATCCACGTCGACGGCGGCACGGTCACGGCGATCGAGGCGGCGCGCGCACGGTTCCTGGAGTGCGCCTTCACCCGCGTGACCGTCGACGGCGGCACGCTGCGCCGCGCCCGGCTGAGCGACGTCTGGCTGCGTGAGGCGCGGCTGGTCGCGGTCGACCTCGCCGAAAGCGAGTGGCTCGACGCGACGCTGCTCGACTGCGTCCTGGCCGGGACCGAGGCGTACGGGTCGGACCTGCGGCGGGTGGTGTTCCGGGGCGGCAAGCTCGACGCCGTCAACTTCCGGGACGCCGCGCTGACCGACGTCCGGTTCGAGAACTGCGTCCTGCGTGGCGTCGACCTGTCCGCCGCCACGCTCGAACGGGTGAGCTTTCCCGGGTGCCGGCTCAGCGAGGTGGACCTGACCGGCGTAGCCCTGAAAAAGGTCGACCTGCGCGGCGCCGAGCTCGACCTCGTCGGCGGCCACGAGTCGCTGCGCGGCGCCGTCATCACCACGGTCCAGCTCCTCGACCTCGCCCCGGCGCTCGCCCGGTCCCTCGGCATCACGGTCCGCGACGACTAAACAGGGGTAGTGCGATATGTAGTACACATGCTATCTTTCGACCAATCTTTCTGACGAAAGGAAGTTGGTCTGTGACCGTGATGCGCGAGCTGGGTGAACCCGCTCAAAACGCGGCGGCGGACGGGAATGAGACGGTCATCGCCGTCCGCGGCCTGCGGATGCGGTACGGGTCGGCGGACGTCCTGCGCGGCGTCGAGTTCACCGCCCGCCGCGGTGAGGTGCTGGTGCTGCTCGGGCCCAACGGCGCGGGCAAGACCACGACCATCGAGATCTTGGAGGGGTTCCGGGGCCGTTCGGCCGGCGAGGTCACCGTGCTCGGGGTCGATCCGGCGAAGGGCGACGAGCGCTGGCGGGCCCGGCTCGGCGTCGTGCTGCAATCGTGGCGCGACCACCACAAGTGGCGGGTGCGCGAGCTGCTCCACCACCTCGGCCGCTACTACCGGCCGTACGCCACGCCCGGGCGCCCGCGACCCTACGACGTCGACGAGCTGCTTGAGAAGGTGGGGCTGACCGAGCAGGCCGGCCAGCGGCTGAGCACGCTGTCCGGCGGGCAGCGGCGCCGTCTGGACGTGGCGATCGGCCTGGTCGGCCGTCCCGAGCTGCTGTTCATGGACGAGCCGGCGGCCGGGTTCGACCCCAAGGCCCGCCGCGACTTCCACGACCTGGTCCACGGCCTATCCGACCTCGAGGACACGACGATCCTGCTGACCACGCACGATCTTGACGAGGCCGAGAAGCTGGCCGACCGCATCTTGATCCTGGCCGGCGGCCGCATCGTCGCCGACGGCAGCGCCGACCACCTCGCCCGGCAGGTCTCGGCCGAGGCCGAGGTGCGCTGGAGCCGCGCCGGCGAGCATTTCGTGCATTCCACCGCCGACGCCACCCGATTCGTCCGCGAGCTGTTCGCGCAGTACGGCGAGGATGTCGCCGACCTGGAGATTCGCCGCGCCACCCTGGAGGACACCTACATGGCCCTCGTCCATCGCCACGAGAGCGGGCACGCCGAGGAGGTGGCGTCGCTATGAGGGCGACCGCGCAGGCGGCGCCGGGATCCCTCGTCATCGCCGCGTCCCGGCTCGGGGTGGTCCGCGGCCTGGTGGAGTTCAGGCAGACCCTGCTCAGCCCCGCCGAGCTGTTTTGGACCCTCTTTATCAACGTGGCCTACATCCTCGTGCTGTTCTTCCAGCGAGGCCACAGCGTCGAGGGGTCGTCTCTGGCGCTGCTGACGCTGCCGAGCATCCTCGGCATGTCGGTCGCGTTCGGCGGGGCGCAGGGCGCCACCAGCATCCTGGCCACCCACCGGGAGGACGGCACGCTGCTGCGGGCCAAGGCCATCCCGAACGGCATGACCGGATATCTGGTCGCCCAACTGGTGGTGACGTCCCTCACCACGGTGTTCGGCATCGTGGTCGTGCTCATCCCGGGCCTGTTCCTGGTCGGCGGCATCCCGTCGGCCGGCGTCGGCGACTGGCTGTCGATCGTCGGCGTGCTCGCCCTCGGGCTGCTCGCCACCCTCCCGCTAGGCATGATCATCGGATCGAGCGTCAAGAGCGCCGCATCGGGCTTCGGGCTGACGTTCCTGCCCATGTGCGGCATCGTCGCGATCTCGGGGATCTTCTATCCGATCACCGCGCTCGCCGGGTGGCTGCAGGCCATCGCCCAAGTGTTCCCGGTCTACTGGCTCGGGCTCGGCATGCGCGCCGCCCTGCTGCCCGACGCGGCGGTCGCGGCGGAGATCGGGGAGTCCTGGCGGCAGGTCCAGATGATCGGCGTGCTGAGCGTGTGGAGCATCGTCGGCCTCGTGATCGCTCCGTCCGTGCTGCGCCGCATGGCCCGCAAGGAATCGGGATCGGTGATGGAGGCGCGCAGAGAACGGGCCTTGCACCGGGGATACTGAGACGATCATGGGCGAGACCATTCACAACCGCATCGCGATGCTGCGCGCGGAGCGGGGCATCTCGCGTCGCCAGCTGGCCGACGCGGTCGGGGTGCACTACCAGACGGTCGGCTATCTGGAGCGCGGCGAATACAGCCCCAGCCTCTACCTGGCGCTGCGCATCGCGGAGTACTTCGAGGTGCCGGTCGAGGTGATCTTTTCCACCACCCCCTTCCCGCGCATCGGCCAGGACGGCAAATCCGCCTGACCGGGCCGGCCGCGCGGGGAGGGTTGATAGGGGCCGCGCGGAGGGGCTGGTACGGGTTGCGGTGGGTGGGGAAGACTCGTCGGTATGAGCAGCAAGCCGTTCGCCTCGTCGGCCGACCTGGATGAAAAGGAGCAGACACTCGAGGTGCTCGCGGACGGGGTCTACGCGCTCACCGCGCAGGGCGATCCCAACGTGGGGGCGATCGAGGGCGAGGACTTCCTCGTCTGCTTCGAGGCGATGGCCACCCCGGCCGCGGCCCGCCGGTGGCTGGCGCGGCTGCGCGAGCACACCGGCAAGCCGGTCCGCTACCTGGTGCTGTCCCACTACCACGCGGTCCGGGTGCTGGGCGCGAGCGCGTTCGACGCCGAGGTGATCGTCGCGCACGACAACACGCGCCGCCTGATCGCCGAGCGGGGCGCACAGGACTGGGCGAGCGAGTACGGCCGGATGCCCCGCCTGTTCGACGACCCCGACTCGATCCCGGGGCTCACCTGGCCGACGGCGACGTTCTCCGACCGGCTCACCATCCATCTCGGCGGCGATCGCGGGGAACTGCTGCTGGCCTACTGCGGCCGCGGCCATACCGAGGGCGACATCATCGCCTGGCTGCCCGAACGGCGCATTCTGTTCGCCGGCGATCTGGTGGAGGCGCAGGCCGCGCTCTACACCGGCGACGCGTTCCACCGCGAATGGGCGACCACCACGCTCGACCGGGTCGCCGACTACCCCGCCGAAGCCCTGATCGGCGGGCGCGGCGCCGTCGTTCACGGCCGGGCCGCGATCGAAGCGGCGATCGCGCAAAGCCGCGACTTCCTCGACACGATGCTCCGCGAGGTCGGCGCGATCCACGAACAGGGCGGCACGCTCAAGGAGGCTTTCGCCGCGACGCACGCCGCGCTCGAGCCTGGCTATGGCGGCTGGCCGATCTTCGAGCACTGCCTGCCGTTCAACGTGTCCCGGCTATGGGACGAGCTGTCCGGCGTCGAGCGGCCGGTCATCTGGACCGCCGAGCGCGACCGCGCGGTCTGGGCCCAGCTGCAAGGCTGAGGAAGGCGCGAAGTGCTCGTGGACCCGGTGCTCATCGTGGGCGGCGGCCCCGTCGGCCTGACCACGGCGCTGCTGCTGGCCCGCTGGGGCGTCCCGTCCATCGTGTTCGAGGCCGAGCCGGTACGGGATCGGACCGGATCCAGGGCGATCTGCTTCCAACGGGACGTGCTCGACATCTTCGATCGGATCGGCTGTGCCGATCCGATGATCGCCGAAGGCGTCACGTGGACGACGGGCCGCACCTACTACCGCGAGCATGAGTTGTTCGCGGTCACCTTCCCCCGCCCCGCCCCCGGCGGGCCGCCGCCGTGGATCAACATCTCCCAGGCCAGCGTCGAAGGCTACCTCGCCGCCGCCGCGGTGAAGCAGCCGCTCATCGACATCCGGGCCGGCCAGCCGGTGATCGGGGGCCGCCAGACCGACACGGGCGTCGAGGTGGACACGCCGGCGGGCACGGTTCGCGGCAGCCACCTCGTCGGCGCCGACGGCGGGCACAGCACGGTGCGGCGATTGCTCGGCATCGAGTTTCCCGGCCGCTCCTATGACGACCTCTTCCTGATCTGCGACATCCGGGCCGACCTGCCGTTCCCGAACGAGCGGCGGTTTTTCTTCGACCCCGCCTGGAACCCCGGACGCCAGGTGCTCGTGCACCAGCAGCCCGATTCGGTGTGGCGGATCGACTGGCAGGTGCCGCCCGACTTCGACCCGGGGGCCGAGCGCGCGTCGGGCGCGCTGGACGCGCGCATCCGCAAGATCGTGGGGGACCGCCCGTACGAGATCGTCTGGCAGAGCGTCTATCGGTTCCAGGAGCGGGTGGCCGAGCGCTTCGGCGTGGGCCGCGCCTTCCTCGTCGGCGACGCCGCCCACCTGTACGCGCCGTTCGGCGCCAGGGGCCTCAACTCGGGGGTGCAGGACGCCGAGAACCTCGCGTGGAAGCTGGCCTTCGTCCGGCGGGGCTGGGCGCCCCGCGCGCTCCTGGACAGCTACCACATCGAACGGCGGGGGGCGGCCATCGAAAACCTCCGGGTCACCGGCACCACCATGAAGTTCCTCGTGCCGCAGACCGAAGAGCAGCGGGCGTTTCGGCGCGACACCCTCGACCGGGCGCTGACCGACCCGGCCGCCCGCGGGCTGATCAACTCGGGCAAGCTCGCCGAGCCGTACTGGTACCTGGACTCACCGCTCACCACCCCGCCCACCGCGCCGCTCACCGGGCCGGGCCCCGCGACCAAGGAACCGGCCGAGCACGGTGCCGCCGGGCCGCCGGCGCCCGGAGTGCTCTGCCCCGACGCCCCATGCCTGGCGGCGGCCGGCGGCGGGGGCCGGCGGGAAGGGCCGGCAGGGGAGGCCGCTCCGGGAGAGACCGGCCGGGAAAACAAGGTGCCGACCCGGCTGCGCCGCCTGTTCGGACGCGGCTTCGTGATCCTCGCCGGCGGGGCTTCGGCGCCGCCCCCGCCCGCTGCGGGCTGCCCGATCGAGGCGTACGCGGTGGCGGAGATCGACGCGGGCGGGGCGGTGCGGGCGGCGCTCGGCGCGGCGGCGGACGGGGTTTCGCTCGTGCGGCCGGACGGGCACCTGGCGGCCGTGCTGCCCGGCATGGACGGAGTGCCGAGCGCGCTGCGCCGCGCGTTGGGTCACGGCCCGACCGGCGGGACCGGTCCTGGGAAGATCTTCTAGTCTCCCCGCCCGGGCGCGTGCGAGGGGCGGCGGGCGGCGCGCAGGTCGGCCTCGATGCGCCCGGCGGTCGCCAGCAGCTGGGGCAACAGGGTGGTCTTGGCCGACTCGGCGCTCGTCCGGCCCGCCGGCGCCGCGAGGTTGACGGCGGCGATGACCCGGCCGGCGTGATCGTGGATGGGCGCCGCGATCGATCGCAGCCCCTCTTCGAGCTCCTGGTCGTTCAGCGCCCAGCCCTGCTCGCGTACCCGCTTGAGCTCCTCGCGCAGCGCCGCCTCCGAAGTGATCGTCCGGGCGGTGAACCCGCGGAGCGGGGCCGTGGCGAGATAGGCGTCGAGCCGGTCTTCGGGCAACGCGGCCAGCAGCACCCGCCCCATCGAGGTCGCGTAGGCGGGAAAGCGCGTGCCGATGCTGATCGTCACGCGCATGATCCGCGAGGTCGGCACCCTGGCCACGTAGACGACGTCCCCGCCGTCGAGCACCGAGACCGACGCCGACTCGTGCGCCTCGGCGACCAGGCGCTCCAGGTGCGGCTCGGCCACCTCCGGCAGGGTCAGGCTGGACAGGTAGGCATAGCCGAGCTCGAGCACGCGCGGGCTCAGCGCGAACAGCCGGCCGTCGGTGCGCACGTACCCGAGGTCGGCGAAGGTCAGCAGGAACCGGCGCGCGGCCGCCCGGGTCAGCCCGGTCTTGCGCGCCACGTCGCTGAGCGTCAGCTCGGGCGACCCGGCGTCGAAGGCCCGGATCACCGCCAGGCCGCGCGCCAGCGACCGCACGAAGTGGGTGCCTCGCTCCGGCGCCTCAGCCATGCCGAGCCTCCCGTCCGTCCGGCCGCCTGTCGAAAGAACACGCTACGTGGTCGCGCCATCGAGCACGTGCTGGGCGATGGCGAAGGCCCGGTTGGCCGCGGGCACCCCCGCGTACACCGCCGTCTGCAACAGCACCTCTTTGATCTCTTCGGGGGTGAGCCCGTTGCGCAGCGCCGCCCGTACGTGCATCGCCAGCTCGTCCTCGTAGTTGAACGCGGTGAGGATGGCGAGCGTGACGCAGCTTCGGGTGCGGCGATCGAGTCCGGGCCTGGTCCAGATCTCCCCCCACGCGTAGCCGGTGATGAAGTCTTGGAAGTCCGCGGTGAACGGGGTGGTGCGGGCGGCGGCGCGATCGACGTGCTCGTCGCCGAGCACCGCGCGGCGCACCCGCTCACCGGCGGTCCGGTCAGCCATGGGCGTGCCTTTCGAGATGGTCGAGCAGATGGTGGTTGACCGTGTCGGGCCGCTCGACGTTCAACAGGTGGGCGGCGCCAGGCACCTCATCGAGGCGGGCGCCGGCTATGCGTTCGGCGAGGTCGCGGGCGTGCGCGGGCGGGGTCGCCACGTCGTCG
>OBLR010000362.1_pt1 | contig 11083 bp, 7 predicted proteins | sample 1519891 | NCBI WGS metagenome assembly OBLR01 (sample SAMEA3113583, study PRJEB22503) | soil metagenome | reverse complement strand
TCCCCGTCCAATGCGAGTATCTGTCCATGCGCGGGCTGATCCAGCTCCAGAACACCCTGTCGATGGTTCGAGAGGAGCTGAACCCGGAGATCGAGATCGAGGGGATCCTCCCGACGCTCGTAGACAACCGGACCGTCCATGCGAAGGAGGCGATCGAGATCCTCGAGGAGAACTTCGGAGACCGCGTGTTCGCCTCGCGCATCAACAAGACGGTCCGCTTCGCGGAGGCCCCGGTGAAGGGGATGTCGGTGCTGAAGTACGACCCGGACGGCAAGGCGGCCTACGCCTACCGTCAGCTAGCGGAGGAGGTCCTGGCGAATGGCAAGCGGTAAGCGGGCGAGCATGCGCGAGGGGCCGCTGGCCCAGCTCTTCCGCAAGACGGAGGAGGACGAACCGCAGCGCAAGGAGGAGGAGCCTCGCCGCGGCGCGGAGCGCGAGGAGCCCCGCGAGGAGGCGCGCAGCCCGCGCCAGGAGCCGCGCAGCCGCAAGCCGCGCACGCAGGAGCCGCGTGGCGGACGGCCTCTGCCCGAGGGCGGACCGTCGCCGCAGATCACGCGCAGCCGGCCCGAGGGCGGGACGAAGCCTCAGCCCCGCGAGCCCGGCGGCCGCATGGAGCTGACCGAGGCCGCCAAGCGCGCACAGCAGCGCGCCGACGAGCGCGCCCGCCGCCGCGAGCGGGAGGCCGAGCACGAGCCGTACAGCCGCTACGACGGCGTCCCGAGCCCGGAGGAGCGCCTGCGCTCCGTGTTCTCGTCGGACATCCCCGAGAACATCATGGAGCGCGAGCTCGAGCCGCCCCGCGCGCCCGAGCCGCTGCCGGCGCCGTACGCCATGCCGTCGGCCGGCCAGGTCACGGAGCCCGTCCTGCGCGTCGTCGGGGTGGGAGGCGCGGGCGTGAACGCCGTCAACCGGATGATCGAGGCGGAGGTCGAGGGCGTCGAGTTCGTCGCGGTCAACACCGACACCCAGTCGCTCGAGCAGTCCGCGGCGCACAACCGCGTGCACATAGGCGGGGAAACCACGCGCGGGCTCGGCTCGGGCTCGAACCCCGAGCTCGGGCGCCTCGCGGCGCTCGAGGACTACGACCAGATGAAGGCCATGCTGCGCGGCTCGGACATGGTGTTCATCACCGCCGGCGCAGGCGGCGGCACCGGCACGGGCGCGGCGCCGGTCGTCGCGCGCATCTCCCGCGAGGTGGGCGCGCTCACGGTGGGCATCATCACCAAGCCGTTCTCCTTCGAGGGGGCGCGGCGCAGCGAGCAGGCCGACCTGGGGGTCGAGGAGCTCGCCCGCGAGGTCGACACGCTGATCGTGATCCCGAACTCGCGCCTGCTCACGGTGCTCGACAAGCAGACCTCGATGGTCGAGGCGTTCCGCGTGGCGGACGACGTGCTGCGCCAGGGCGTCCAGGGCATCTCCGACCTGATCACGCTCCCGGGCCTGATCAACCTCGACTTCGCCGATGTCCGGACGATCATGTCCGAGGCGGGCCAGGCGCTGCTCGGGATCGGCATGGGCACGGGCGAGCACCGCGCGATGGACGCGGTGGCGCACGCGATCGAGTCGCCGCTGCTCGAGACGTCGCTCGAGGGAGCGCGGTCGATCCTGCTGTCGGTCACCGGCGGGCGCGACCTGTCGCTGTGGGAGGTCAACGAGGCGGCCAAGGCCGTGACCGAGGCGGCCCACCCCGAGGCGAACATCATCTTCGGGGCCATGGTCGACGAGAAGGTCGAGGACCAGGTCTGGGTCACGGTGGTGGCGACCGGCTACGGCGACCGGCCGCAGTACAGGGCCGCGCCGCGGGGAGACCGAAGCGAGTCGCGCATCCCGGCGGACCACGAGCCGAGGGTGCGGCGCGGCCGGGAGCGCGAGCGCAGCTCCACCCTCTCCGACATCGACGTGCCTGAGTTCATCCCGCGCTAGCTTCCGCTGCGTGAAAGGGGTGGTCGCAGCCGGCCATCCGGTCACGGCGCGGGCCGGGGCCGACGTGCTGCGCGGCGGCGGCAACGCCGTGGACGCGGCGGTCGCCTGCGTGCTGATGTCCTTCGTGGCCGAGTCGCCGCTCACCGGCCCGGGTGCGGGCGGGTTCATGCTCGTCCACACCGCGGGCGGCGAGGACCACCTGCTCGACTTCTTCGTCGCCGCCCCCGGGCGCGGCCTCGACGGCGCCGAGCCGGCCGCCCTCATGCCGATCGACGTGCGCTTCTCGGAGAACGCGATCCAGCGCTTCAACGTCGGGCCCTCGTCCTGCGGCGCGTACGGCACAACGCTGGGGCTCGCCGCCGCGCTCGAGCGCTTCGGCACCGCCCGACTCGGCGACCTCACCGCGGGGCCGGCGCGGGCGGCGCGCGAGGGCGTGGAGGTGGTGCCGATGCAGGCCTTCCTGTTCGAGGTGCTCGAGCCGATCTTCCGCTCCACTCCGGAGTGCTCCGAGATCTACGCGCCCGGCGGCGACCTGCTGCGCACCGGCGAGACGATCCGCCTGCCCGAGCTCGGCGACCTGCTCGACCGGCTCGGCGCCGAGGGGCCGGCGTTCCTCTACGCGGGCGACGTCGCCGGGAAGGTGAGCGACTGGGTGCTCGAGCGGGGCGGCCTCCTCACGCGCCAGGACCTCGAGTCCTACGAGGTGGTGGAGCGCGAGCCCGCCAGGGTGACCTACCGCGGCCGGACCGTGCTCACCAACCCGCCGCCCTCGTCGGGGGGCATCCTGATCGCCGACGCGCTCGGGATCCTGGAGCGCCTCGACCTCGAGCACGACGCGTGCGTGATCGCCGAAGTGATCGCCTCCACCAACCGCGCGCGCGACGAGGAGTTCCTGGAGGGGCTGTCCACGGAGGGCTACCTGGAGCGCTTCCTCGCGAAGGACGCGCTCGACAACGTGGCGACCGAGGTGCGCTCGCGGCTGGGCAACACGACCCACCTCGCGGTGATGGACGCGGATGGCGCATGCGCGTCCGTGACTTGCTCGAACGGCTCCTGCTCGGGTGTGGTGGTGCCCGGCACGGGCATGCACCTGAACAACATGCTGGGCGAGCAGGACCTGAACCCGCTCGGCTACCACCGGCACGAACCCGGCGCGCGAGTGCCGAGCATGATGGCGCCCACCGTCGTGCTGCGCGACGGGCGGCCGGAGATCGCGCTCGGCTCGGCGGGATCGAACCGGATCCGCTCGGCGATCCTCCTGACGATCCTCGGCGTGATCGACCACGGCCTGCCGGCGCAGGAGGCCGTCTCGAGCCCGCGCATCCACGTCGAGGGGCGCGAGGTGGACGCGGAGCCCGGGGTCGACGAGCACGCCCTCGTCAAGCTCGAGGCGAGCGACTGGCGCGTGCGGCGCTGGTCGGAGCTGAACCTCTTCTTCGGGGGCGTGCAGGCGGTGGCCCGTAATCCCGCGACCGGAGAGCTGAGCGGCGGCGGCGACCCGCGCCGGGGCGGGGCGGCCACCGTCGTGGACGCTTGACCTGGCGCGTTCGCCCACCTACCGTTCAACAAACCCCCCGTGGACGGCCGGACTCGCACCGCACCGCTGTCAACCACGGCGACTGTTCTCTGTGTGGGATTGGACTGCTCGCCGTCGGCGCTGCGCGCCGCGGTGACGGGAGGCGAGGGCGACGTCGAGCTCGTGGAGGGCGGGCTGGTGGCGGTCTTCGGCAGCCTGGCCCGCGCGCTCGCGGCGGCGACGCTCGCCGAGCGGCGCGCGGTCGGGCAGCGCGCCCCCCGCATCGGGATCGCGCACGGCGACGTGGTGCGGCGGACGGACGAGCTCGAGGGGCCGGCCGTCGAGGAGGCGGTAGCCCTCGCCGCCCGAGCCGGGCCGGGCCAGGTGCTGGTGGGCGACGCCGTCGAGCTGCTCGCGGGGAGCGGGCACCGTTTCGCGCGGCGCTCCGGAGCCCCGGCGGAGCTCGAGTGGGAGGGGGAGCCCGAGGTGCCCATGCCCGACGGGCTGCTCGCCGCCACCCGGCGCGGGGCCTGTGTGGGCCGTGGGCGAGAGCTGGAGCTGTTGCTGCGCGACCTCGACGCGGTGCGCGTGGGCGAGCGCCGCGTCGTGCTGCTGACCGGGGAGCCGGGCATCGGCAAGACCCGGCTCGCAGCCGAGGCCGCGCTGGCCGCGCACGCCCGGGGCGCCCTCGTGCTCTACGGGCGCAGCGACGAGGGCATGGCCGTCCCGTACCAGGCGTTCGCGGAGGCCCTCGGCCACCTGGTCTCGACCGCGCCGGCCGGCCTAATCGAGCCGGCCGGGCCCGCGCTCGGGAAGCTGGCCAGCCTGGTGCCGGCCGCGCGGGAGCGCGCCGGCGGCGCCGACGCTCCCGATGACGGACACGGCGGCGAGCGCTACGTGCTGTTCGGCGCCGTGGGCGCGCTGCTCTCGGCCGCGTCCGCGCGCCAGTCCATCGTGCTCGTCCTGGACGACCTGCACTGGGCCGACGTGCCGACCGTCCTACTCATCCACCACCTGCTGGCGGTGCCTGGGCGCCCGCGGCTGCTCGTGATCGCCACGTGCCGCCCGGTCGAGATGTCGGACGGGACGGAGCTGTCGGCATCGCTCGCCCACCTCCGCCGCGACGAGCGGGTCACGGAGATCGAGCTCGGTGGGCTGGGCGAGGGCGAGGTGCTCGACCTCGTCCAGGAGCTGACCGGCGCCGAGCTCGAGGAGCGCGAGCGCGCGTACGCCCGGGCCCTGCACCGCGAGACCGACGGCAATCCCCTGTTCGTGTCAGAGGTGATCCGCGGGCTCGGCGGCCGCGACGAGGTCGCCGCCGCCGCGGCGGCGCTCGGGCGCGGTGGCGGCGCCGCCGCGCCGGCTGCGCCGGCCTCGTTGCGCGACCTGATCGTCGCCCGCGCGGCCGCCCTGGGCACCGAGGCTTTGGCCGCGCTCGAGGCGGCCGCCGTCGTCGGGCATGAGTTCGACGCCGGGCTCCTGGCCCGCGTGGCCGGACTTGACGACGAGCGGCTCGCGGACATCCTCGACCGCGCCGAGCGCGCCGCCCTGATCGTGCCATCTCCGGACGGTCCCGCCCGCTTCGCGTTCCACCACCTGCTGATCGGGCATACGCTGTACGAGCACCTGGGCGCGGCCCGGCGGGCGCGGCTGCACCGCCGCGCCGCGGAGGCGCTCGAGGAGCTGTGCGGCGACGCGGCGACGGCTGGCCGCCGCGCCGGCGAGATCGCGCGTCACTGGGCCGAGGCGAGTCCGCCCGACCCTGAGCGCGCGCTGCGCTGGGCGGAGCTGGCCGGGCGGCACGCACTCCAGGAGATCGACCCCGACGCCGCCCTGCGCTGGCTGGGCCAGGCGCTCGAGCTGCACGGCCCGGCGGAGGACCCACGGCACTGCTCGCTCCTGATCGCGCTCGGCGTCGCGCAGCGCAAGCACGGCGACGCCCGCTTCCGCGAGACGCTGCTCGAGGCGGCTCGGCTGGGGCGCCGGCTGGGCGAGCCGAACCTGCTCGTGCGCGCCGCGATCGAAAACACGCGCGGGTTCGTGAGCGACGCCGGGGAGGTCGACACCGAGCGCGTGGCGATGCTCGAGGCGGCCCTCGAGGCCGCCGGCCCGCACGACTCCCGCGAGCGCGCCGTGCTGCTGGGCATGCTCGCCTTCGAGCTGAGCTTCGCCCCCGACCGCGGGCCGCGCGTGGCGCTCGCCGACGAGGCGCTCGGGGTGGCGCGCCGGCTCGGCGACCCGCGCACGCTCTGCTACGTGCTGGGGGCGCGCTCGATGCCGATCTGGGCGCCGGAGACGCTCGAGGAGCGGGCGGCGTGCACGGCGGAGAGCGTACGGCTGGCCGACGGCCTCGACGATCCGCTGGCGCGGTTCCACGCGCTGCACTGGCGCGGGGTCGCGCTGGTGCAGACGGGCGAGATCGAGGAGCTGCGGCGCGTGGTGCGCCGCCAGCACGACCTGGCCGGCCGGCTCGGCGAGCCCTCGGCGCGCTGGCTCGCGCTCTACGACGAGGCGACGGTGGCTGCGATCGCCGGCCGGCTGGCGGACGCGGAGGTGCTCGCGTCCGAGGCGCTCGAGATCGCGACCGACAGCGGCGAGCCCGACGCCCTGTCCCTCTACGCCAGCCAGCTCACGAACATCCGCTACGAGCAGGGCCGGCTTGCCGAGCTGCAGCCGATGATCGCGGAGACGGCGGCGGACAACCCGGGCATCCCGAGCTTCCGCGCGCTGCTGGCCCTGGCCTACCTGGAGGGCGAGCTGCCGCTCGAGGCGGCCGAGCTGCTCGCCGCCGAGCGGCCCGAAGCGCTGCCGCGCGACATGACGTGGCTCGCCTGCGTCGTGCTCTGGGCGCGCGTCTGCGCGTCGGTCGGGGACGCGGCCCGCGCGGAGTCCCTGTATGCGCTCCTGGAGCCGTACGCGGACCAGGTCGTGTACACCGGGATCAGCGCCTGGGGCGACGTGGACCACGCGCTCGGCCGGCTCGCCACCGCCGCCGGTCGCCACGACGACGCCGCCCTGCACCTGGGACGGTCGATCGCCCGCTATACCGCGATCGGCGCGCCGATCTGGCTGGCGCGGGCCACGCTCGACCAGGGCTCGCTGCTGCTGGCGCGGGAGCGCCCGGGCGATCGCGAGCGCGCCCGGGACCTGCTGCAGCGCGCCCAGGCCGAGGCGCGCCGGCTGGGCGCTGCCGGCATCGAGCGCCGGGCCGCGGTGCTGCTCGGCCACGAGCGGGCCACCAGCGTCATGTCCGCGCCCGCGCTCCGGACCGCGGCGCCGCCGCCCGCCGGGGACGACGCGCGCCGGGCGACCCTGGTTCGCGAGGGCGAGCTGTGGACGCTCACGCACGGCGGCCGGTCGTTCCACCTCAAGGACAGCAAGGGCATGGGCTATCTGGCCCGCCTGCTCGGCGACCCCCACGCCGAGGTTCACGTGGTCGAGCTGCAGGCCGGCGCTCCGGTGCCGGAGCTGCGCGCCGACGCCGAATCCGGCGGGGCCTGGCTCGACGAGGAGGCCAAGCGGGCCTACCGGGCGCGGCTGGCGCAGCTGGAGGACGACCTCGCCGAGGCCGAGCGCTTCAACGACCTCGAGCGGGCCGCGCGGGCCCGCGAGGAGCGCGAGCTGATCGGCCGCGAGCTGGCCCGGGCCGTGGGGCTCGGGGGGCGCGACCGGCCCGCCGGCTCCGCCGCCGAGCGCGCCCGCGTGAACACCACCCGCGCGATCCGCGGCGCGATCAGGCGGATCGAGGAGTGCGACCCGTCGCTCGGCCGCCACCTCGACCGTGCCGTTCGCACGGGCACCTTCTGCGCGTACGACCCGTCCCCTCAGGACGAGGTCACCTGGACGATGAACATCGTTCAGCCCGAAGGAACGCCCTCCTGACGTAGGCACCGGGCGAAGCCGCGCCGCAAGCGAGAAGCTTGCGCTGCGGCTGGTCCCACGTCCACGATCGTCAGGAGGAAGTGAATGCAGGCGGAGCTGGCCCGGGTCGAGAACGCCATCACGGCGGTGAAGGCGGGCGACCCATCTGCACTGCATTACCTGTACGCCCGCTACGCCGACGGCGTGCGCTCCTACGTCGAGAGCGTCGTCGGCAGCAGGATCGACGCGGACGAGATCACGAAGGGCACGTTCCTGAAGCTGCCCGACGCCATCCCCGCGTACGAGGCCGGCGGGCTGCCGTTCGAGGGCTGGCTGCTGCGCCTGGCCCGCAGCGCCGCCCTCGACTTCCTCCGCGGCCGGCGCGACATGTCCCCCGAGCGCCTCGAGGTGCTCGCGCTGCGCCACCTCGCCGGCCTCACGACGTCCGAGATCGCAGCGCGTCTCGACCGCCCAGTTTCCCTGGCATGAAGGAGACACCCCCGTGAGCGCCCCTGTCCCGCTCCATCCCCGCGGCATTGAGATCACGCGCACCGGGCTGCTCGCGGCCGCGAACGTGGTGATGGCCATCTGCTTGATCGCCCTCGTGCTGGCCGTGGCCGCCGGCGATAGCGATACCGACGAGGCTGCCGGCGCCGAGACCGCGAAGCCGGACGCCGCAACCCCCTACCACGACGGGGCAATGGAACGCCGTAGGTAGCCCCCTCTCCCCCCGGGCACAGTGGTCGGCCGCCCGCCAGGACCTTGGGGCCTGGCGGGCGGTCCGGCCTTTCGCTGGTGGCTCGACCGGGTGTCGAACGAGCGGCCCGGGATTTCCGACATCCGGCCCATGACTGGGGGCCGCTCGGCGTCGATGCTCTCGCCATGGCGGAGCGGCTCTCGGCGATCGACGGGTCCTTCCTCCGCGTGGAGAGCCCTGACGCGCACATGCACGTGGCGTGGGCCGCCACCTTCCGCGTACCGAGCGGCTCGCCCCCGGCGACCCTGCCCCGGCTGCGCCGTCACATCTCCGGCCGGCTGTCTCGCGTGCCGCGCTTCCGCCGCCGCCTCGCCTACCCCCCGCCCGGGATGGGCGAGCCCTTCTGGGTCGACGACCCGGACTTCGACGTGGCGAAGCACGTCCTTGCGCTGGGAACGCCCGGGCACGAGTTGGACGACCGCCGCTTCGCGCTCCTGTGCGACAGCGCGCTGTCCACCCAGCTCGACCGGAGCCGTCCGCTGTGGGAGATCCGCCTCGCGCCGCGCCTGAGCGGCGGCCGCTGCGCGGTCGTCGCGAAGATCCACCACGCGCTCGTGGACGGCCGCTCCGCGGTCGAGGTGGCGCAGCTGCTGCTGGACGTCGACCCGAGCGGGCCGGCCGAGCTCCCCGCGCCCTGGCGGCCGGCGCCGGCACCGGGCCAGGCGCGCCTAGCGGCCGCGGCCGTCGCGCGCGGCGCTGGCGAGTCGCTGCGGCTGGCGCGGGGCGCGGCGCGGCTGGCGGGAGAGCCGCGGGCGGCGGTGCCGCGGATCGCGGGCACTCTGAGGCGGGCCGCGCTGGCCGCCGGAGAGGACCTGCTGCGTCCCGCGCCGGCCTCGGCCCTGAACGCGCGCATCGGGCCGCGCCGCGTGCTGGTGCGCCACGCCGTGGATCTCGATCGCGTGCGCGCGGCGAAGGCCGAAGCAGGCGCCACGGTCAACGACGTCTGCCTCGCCGTGGTCGCCGGCGCGCTGCGCCGCCTCGCGCTCGCCCGCGGGGACGAGCCGCGGCCGCTGAAGGCCATGGTGCCCGTTGACGTGCGCGCGGACGGGGAGGAGGGCGCGCTCGGCAACCGCATCTCGTTCGCCTTCGTCGACCTGCCGCTCGACGCGACCACGGCGCGAGCGCGGCTGCGCCGGATCCGGCGCGCGACCGCTGCGTTCAAGGGCGACGGCCGGCCCGCGGGCCGCGAGACCGTGATGGCCGCGCTCGGCATGCTTCCGGACGCGCTGCGAGGGGTCGCGGCGCGCACGGTGGCCGGCCCGCGCGCCTACAACCTCACGATCTCGAACGTGCCCGGCCCGGACGCGCCGCTCTACATGCTGGGCGCGGAGCTGATCGAGGCCTACCCCGTGGTGCCGATCGCGCAGGGCCATGCGCTGTCGATCGGCATCTTCGGCTACCTGGGCCGGCTGCACTTCGGGCTCTACGCCGACCCGGCCGCGTTCGCGCAGGTGCACGAGCTCCCGAGCGCGATGGACATCGCGCTCGGCGAGCTCGTGCCGGATCTCGCTGCGGCCCCTGCGCCGGCCGCGGTGTCAGCCGGCTAGCAGGCTCCGCCCGCCGCCTTGCACAGGTTCACGCGACCGAAGCCGAAACTCGAGTCGCGGCCCGGGGCGCCCTTGTCGTCGACCGCCGCGGTGAGACGGCTCCTTATCCCCGCCGCGGTGTCGCCTGGGAACAGCTGCCACAGGACGCCCGCCACGCCGGACACGTGCGGCGTCGCCATCGACGTGCCCGACAGGCGCGCGTACTGGCCGCCCGGGATCGTCGACAGCACGCTCACGCCCGGCGCCGCGATCTCGACGTCGGAGTTGGCGTTCGAGAACGACGCGCGCGCGTCGTTGTGATCCGTCGCCGCGACGGACACGACCTCCGCGTAGGCGGCCGGGTAGTTCAGCGTCGCGTCGCCGTCGTTGCCGGCCGCGGCGACGAGCACCGAGCCGTTCGCCGCGCCGCTCTTCCAGGCGTTCACCACGGCGTTGCGGAGCGTGGTGGAGTTGCCGCCGCCGAGGCTCATCGAGATGACCTTGGCGCCGCGCGTGTGCGTCCAGTTGATGCAGTTCGCGACATCGGAGGTGAGGCCGGTGCCGGCCGCCGTGCGGAGCGCCTTGCAGATCGCGAAGGTCGCGTTGGGCACGACGCCGGCCACGCCCACGCCGTTGTTGGTGCGCGCGCTGATCGTGCCGGCCACGTGCGTGCCGTGCATGTTGTCGTCCACGCAGGTGCCCTCGATCAGCAGGCCGCCGGTCGAGTCGGCGCAGTTCACGGTCTTGCCGCTCAGGTCGGGATGGGTCTGGTCGATGCCGGTGTCGACGATGCCGATCTTCACGCCGCCGCCGGCCGGGAAGGTGCCGAGGCCGGCCGCGTCCCAACCCTCGGGCGCGTCGATGTCGGCGTCGTTCGTGCCGCCCGTCTGGCCCGTGTTGTGCAGGCCGTAGAGCTGCGAGAAGAGCGGGTCGTTGGGCGTCGCCTGCGTCCTCAGGATGAAGTTGGGCTCGGCGTACTGGACCAGCGAGCTGCGGTTGAGCCGCTTGGCCACCGCGGCCGGGTCGCCGTCGACCTCGACCACCTTGGCGCCGACGCCTCGCACCGACCCCACCGTCTTGACGACGCCTGTGCGGTCGAAGAGCCCGGCACGCTCGGCGGTCGATACACCGTCGGCGTACTTGACGATCACCTCGTTGCTGTCGTACTTCGCGGCCTGGGCGCTCCCCGCGCATACAGCCAGCAGCGCGGCGACGAGGGCCGCGAGGGACACTGTCCTTCGCATCATTGCCTCCGTGACGAGATTCCCTGCCCATGTTTGCTATCCGGGGCCGCGGGAGGCGAAACGTGAGTGCCGCCGACTGAAGGGGTCAGACCCCTTGAGTCGGCGGGGCTTAGATCTCAGCCGCGGACGCTGCCGTTGCCGCGCGCCCGCTCGGCCGCACGCTCGGCGTGGCGGATCCGGGCCAGCGCCTCGGCGAAGAGCCCCTCGAGCTGCTCGAGCCGGCCGCGCTCGGAGCGCAGCTCGAGCAGCATCTGCT
>OBLR010000361.1_pt1 | contig 11093 bp, 13 predicted proteins | sample 1519891 | NCBI WGS metagenome assembly OBLR01 (sample SAMEA3113583, study PRJEB22503) | soil metagenome | reverse complement strand
ATGGAAAACAGTATGATCTGATACTCGATATCGTGGCGCATCGTTCGGTTTTCGCTTACAAGCGGGCGCTTGGATTCAATGGAAGCTATTTCCTTGCCGGAGGTTCTGTAGCCACAATGTTGCAGATTTTGCTCCTGGGACCATGGATTAGAAGAACCACGGGCAAGAAAATACGTATCCTGGTGGGTCGACCAAACATAGAAGATATAGATTTTATGAAAGTACTCATCGAGGCCGGCAAGGTCACGCCGGTCATCGATAAGACGTACCCGCTAAGCGAGGTCCCTGAAGCTATTGGTTATGTCGGAGAAGGGCAGGTCCAAGGAAAAGTCGTCATTACTGTGTGAGGCAAACTCGAAAGATCTATTCTCTCCCTGCTGTATCGAAGCGATTTTCCTAACGCAGAGCTAGCTGATAGTCCATTTGCCTCAAGCGGAACTCGTGTCCCACCAATACCAATGCTTGCTCCATCGGCGTCCCCCAGCGCCGTAGCTTGCAGTACTCCTTTATCAACTGTGCACTCTCCTGAGTGCCCGCAAGCATCTGTATGGCTTGCTCATCTGTGGAGGGTGCTTCTACCCTCTCAGAAGTACGGGTTGTGGGGTTGTACCAGTACATCTCTCTTTGTGTCCTCCTTCCCGAAAGGACGATATCTGTAATGTTCCCCTTGCTACGAGCGCTAAAACACTTGCTGAGGTTCTGAGGTTCTGTTGATCGTTGCTATTAGCCTTCTTCGAGCGCTAAGGTCAGTTCCGCGAACTTCGCATGTAGGAAACTCTGCCAACTACTTAGCCCAAACGGAGTTCTCCGAAGTCCGCATGCAGGATACTGCATAGCCCCGGTCCCTTACCCCTAGTGCGGCACGCGAGTCCCTTGGTGCGCCGAAACCCACCTGTCCGGCTAGGCGACGCGAAAGACGGCATCTGGGAAAATGCACCCGTCCGTGTCCGTTGTAACGAAAACGAAGGAGCTGTGGGTGACGAGCGAAGAGAACAAGCGAGTGTACGCGCGCTACATAGACCTTTTGAGCTAGGCAGGTGAACGACAAGCGGCGATTCCATCCGCCGGCTGTCGCGCCGGCGGATGGCGGCGGAGGTACTCCACTGGTTGGCGCAGCGGCACACGCGCTAGCCACCGGCGCCGACTCACGTGCGGTTGTGCTTGTTGAAGGGCTCAGCGACCAAGTCGCGCTCGAAGCGCTAGCTGAACGCCATGGTCGGAGTCTTAGCGCTGAGGACATTTCTATTCTACCAATGGGTGGAGCGACGAATATCCGCAGCTTCCTGGAACTATTTGGTCCTCAGGGGCTTGATGTCAGACTGGCGGGTCTCTGTGACGCCGCAGAGGAAGGTGAGTTCCGCCACGGTGTCGAGCGGGCCGGCCTCGGCTCCAACCTCACTCGCGCCGATATGGAAGCGCTCGGTTTCTATGTGTGCGTCGCAGACCTGGAGGATGAGCTGATCCGCGCGCTCGGTGTCGCCTCCGTGGAAGAGATCCTCGACGCCCAGGGTGAGCTTGGATCGTTCCGCACCTTCCAGAAGCAGCCTGCGTGGCGAGGACGGGCCACTAAGGAGCAGCTTCGGCGCTTCATGGGTAGTGGCGCTGGCCGGAAGATCCGATACGCGCGCTTGCTCGTCGACGCGCTGCATCTCACAAGAGTGCCTCGGCCGCTAGAGCGAGTACTTGCTCATGTCTGACGCCTCGAACGCTACGGGCTAGCCTGCGGGACCGGGCCTAGAGCCCTATTCACCCTAGTGCGTGGAGCTCGACTTTAGCCATTGGGCTGCACAGCAATCCTCATCTCTCAAGGGCATTCAAGGACCTTGAGGGCTTTTTGCGGGTCGGTGTAGGCGGCCAACACGCAAAAAGTCTCTGAAGCCATCACAGACTGAAACGGCCTCCTCTCGTGCGCACGAGCAGGACAATGGGCCACGGTGCTAAATGTATAGGTATCCAACTCAGGGAATCTGGCTAGAAGTCTCAGAGAGAGTAGCCTCTTTCAGAGCGCTGCTCTGCGATCTTCGTCGCCAAGATCAGATAGCAGGGTGTTTAGGCGCCTTGAGATCGCCTCTTTTTGAGTGGATGGGTGGGGAGCGCCCCTATGCAGACTGACTCAAATGGCTAAAGGCGAGCGGAAAAATAAGAAGAATTCTCCGAAGTTCGCGGTAGCAAGCGGATCCTCTACGCAGTGGCAGGCCCTTGACAATAGAGCCCGGTGCACCCCTTTGGGGTTAAAACGCCCCCGACTTGGTAGCAGTAGTTGCGCCTTTTTGCATTAAGGAGTTCCGACTCGTAACGGTGCAACTACCCGAGAAATTCTGGCCCCTCGGGCCGGTCCGATGCAGACCTACACGAGGTCGCGAACTTCGCCATAACGGAGTTCTAAGAAGTTCGGGCTTCTGCTAACCGTAGCCGTAATGTTCGCGGATGGTCCGTTGGTAGTCCTCATCCGGCGCGACGTGCGGAGTGGGAAATTCCGGTCCACTCTTCACGGTCTCTTGGTCCACCCCAAGAGTGATAGATCCTGGATCTTGATCGCTCACGGCTTCCACGGGCACCAGATGGTGCTTCCTTTCCAAACCCAGGAAGTCGCTCGTCACGACGTCCAAGAAGCAGAGCTCCCTACTGCCCTCATCGACGTACAGGTTCGCTACTGTCCCCACAACACTGCCTCCGGAGTCAAGGACGCTCTTCTGGCGCAATTCGTGTTGGGGTGAAGCGGGATGCTCATGCAGCTCCAGCCTGATCAGGGCCATGGGTTCTCCTTTCCTCCTGGAGCCTACGGACCCTAGCACCTCTATTATCACCATCTCGGCTCAACAAACTAGGACATAAATCCGGTCACACATAGGCGCCACGGGCCTGGCAGAAACAAGCGGATCGGCGGGTTTAAGTATAGTCGCACGGCGTGCCTCCCTCTTCCGCCTGGCTGCGGGATGTGGCATCCTCTTTTTCCTTCAGGAGTACGTCGCAACGGCTTAATCATGGGTAAGCGGAAGACGGTGCGGTTCTACTACTCGGTCGGCAGCTGCTACTCCTACCTGGCCTCCACCCAGGTGGGGAAGCTCGAACGCGAGACGGGTTGCCAGGTCCTCTGGCGCCCGCTTTACAGCGTCGACCTCTACGAGTTGCGCGGCGTAAGTCCCTTCGAGGGGGAGCCCGTCTCGGGCAAGTACGATTGGGACTACCGCCGCTACGACGCCGAATGCTGGGCCGAGTACTACGGCGTTCCCTTCAAGGAGCCCAGGGGCGCCGTGGAGTTCGATCCCATGTTGCTCGCCCGCACCTGCGCCGCGGCGGACGCGCTGGGCGCCGTGCGTCCCTACAGCGAGAGCATGTTCGAGGCCATCTTCGCGGAGGGCTTACCCGAGATCGGCGAGGGAGAGTGCTTGGAACGGGCCGAAGCGGTCGGCCTGTCCAGGGACGCCTTCGCACGCGAGCTTGCCTCGCCTGGGCCGGAACGGCGGCTCGCCGAGACCGCCGCGGAGGCGCACTCCGCCGGGGCGTTTGGGGTACCCACCTTCGTAGTCGACGACAGGATGTTCTGGGGTAACGACCGGTTGGTGTTGGTGCGCCACTTCCTAAAGAAGTGACGCCGTAGCGTCCCCGCAGCCCACAGAGAAACGAGCCCTTCTTGAGGATTCTCGGGTAAGACGCCCGAGCGCGTGGGCGGAGATGTCGGGCTCCGGAAGTTCATCGAAGTGCGTGGAAGGGATATTCTGGGAAGTTGGGCTCTCTACTCCTACTGCGAGTCTGCGGACTCTTCTTCCTCCACTATCTTCAGGCCCTCGAGCATTTCGAAGGTGAAGCGTACTATGCCACTCTCCTTGCCTTTGTGCTCGATGTAGATTGCCTGCTCGTCATAGTAGACGAGGATCTCCGACATAAGCCCGCTGTTGTAGTAGAGTCCCTGCGCCCACTCGGGGATATTCTTGTTCTTCACCTTTCGGGCTTGCTCGCTCATCCGCACGCCCTCCTTTCCTTGTAATATTGCTGTCTACCCCGAAGAGGCTCAATGTAACCCACGGCTCAATGAAGATCACAGAAGGATAGGTAAGCGCATATTCACCGGAGTGCCTGGAAGGGAAATTCTGCGAACTTCGCCTTACACGATTTCTGCGAAGTTTGTGTAAATCCACCTACGCCTCTAGCCCACATGGGCTAGTAATAAATCATTCATCGGGGCGATGCGCTGCCCCTTCTTCGGGGAGTATGGTGCAATCGTCACGTAGCCAAGAGGACCGCCGCGTGAAGGCGTAGGACAGCCACCTACCCTCTTTCTAGACTAGGGTCAGCAACCCAGACTCTCTATCTGCCACCAAGACGATAATGCGCCCCCACAGTGCGACGGGGGACGCTTCTTTGGCAGAGGAAGGCGATTTTATGAAGCCGGGACCTTGCCAGGTCAGAAGCAGGACGCAGAGCCCGTGTCCCGATCCGGCGGTGGTGGAAATCCTGGGTATACCCTTCTGTGAAGCTTGCGCCCACCAGCAGGAGGTGTACTTCGCCATTGGCGAGCTTACGCAGGGGGAGGACAAGCAAGACCTCCGAATTGAGCCACTTAGAAAATCGCTCGCCGAAACGCTTGGGGAGATGCTGAGCACGATGCGCCGCCAGCGCACAGATGACCTTGGCGCGGCGAGGCGTCTCGATCTGCCGAGAGTAGGCGAACCTGACGTCTGGCGCCTACGAAAGGCTAGTCAGAGAGGCGCCATCGCCGGGTAGAGTTGGGGTGCCCCACGCTCTCATGGCTTGCGGCCGTTTTATGGCCCCTACTTGGGAAGGGCTTACGGAGTGGGGCCATGCGCTATTCACTCTACTTCCGGTAAGAACAATTCTCGGAACTTCGCCATGACGGAGATCTACGAAGTTCGCCATAGCCGCGGTCCAACACTTATGAGCGTACCTGGCTGAGAAGTGCTTCCCTAGGGTACCCTGCCTTCCTCATAGTAGTCCAGGGAAGCACTTCTCTCCCTTATCTGCCTGGCCCCAGCGGACTTCCAAATACGATCTATAAGGGACTGCGTCGCACTTTGAGCAGGGCTGTGATGTCCCTACACATATGGCTGGCCAAGCGAGTGATGGGAGGACACGGCCCATCGAGGAAGGGAATGATCTTCTGTGCCCTTTGCGCTAGTTGCCCTCTTGCTGGTTTTGGTTGAGTTGGCGATAGTATTCTCTGCATTCTATGTTCTACGTCGCAGACTCTGAGGTCAGAAGGGCACTCGCACTCAAAGACTACGAGGGCTTTATAGGGATCTAGGGGTTTGCCCTCTGGGGCTTGCCCTGGGGAAGTTATCCAGTCACACCCCTTGTCCACCTACCTGCTCGGGCGGTATTCGAGGTGCCTAAGGCGGAAGTGGTGCCCTACGAATATCAGTGCTCGCTCTATTGCCATCCCCTCAGCTCGCAGCCTGTCGTATACCGTAAGGAATGCTTCGGAGCTTAGGTGGCCACGTAGATACTCGGTGGCTTCTTGGTCGGTGGAAGGCGTCGAGGTGTCCTCCACGCTTCTGGTTTTGGGGTTGTACCAACGCATGAGGAGTCCTCCTTTTCCTGTTCCTAAGGCATACCTGAAGGCGTGCCTAAGGTGGGATTTTTACCACCAGGGCGCTGCGAAATACGGTGTCCAGGGATACATAGTGCTCAAGAGCACCGAAGGGCCCACCTGAGGGCCGTTTTGATGCCCCAAAGGACCTACCTTCTACATTGCACGGCCGCCCAAGCGCCTAGGATTGAGACCATCACCCCAAGGGTTTGGAGTACTAAGGTACGGGTAAAACTTCTCTAGTATGCATTTACCGGACCTACCAAAATAATCTAAGGATATTCAAGATGAACGAAGAGCAACAGGTAGAGCTACTCTCGAAGGTGGACATCTTCGAGTCGCTCTCTAAGGAGGAAGTGAGGGAGATCCTTAGGGACCTCCTCCAGCGAAATGCTGAGATCCATCTTGGAGCAGGAGAAGTCTTCTACACTCCAAGGCAACCCGACGGCAAGCTCTTCATCCTCAAGCAGGGGAGGGTACGCATCTACAAGATGGAAGCCTCAAGAGAGTTCACCCTCGAGATGGTAGACGCTGGGACGGTCTTCGGAGAGGTTGCCTTCACCCCTCACGCTCTTAGAGATGCCTATGCTGAGGCTATGGAGCCATCGATCGTGCTGGCTATGGATCGTGCCGATGTGGAGCGCCTGATCCAAGGCAAGCCCCAGGTTGGCATCAGGATAATAAGCCTCCTCTCAGAGCGTCTTCACTACTACGAGACGCGCATGCAGGACGTGACTCTGAAAGGGGTGCCAGCAAGGCTTGCTAGCCTGATCCTCTTGCTCGTCAAGAGCGAGGGGGTGCAGGTCCCCGGGGAGATTCGCATACCCACAAGCTACACTCACGAGCACCTGGGCACTATGATCGGGGCTAACAGGGAAGCTGTGACCAGGGCATTTGGGAGGCTTCAGGATGAGGGAGCACTCCAGATCAGGCGTCGCCTCATCTACGTCGAAGACGTCCAAGCCCTAGAGAGCGCGGCCGGGCGACTCTTGGAGGAAGAGGGAGAGAGCTTCTCTTGAGGGGACCTCTCGTAAGCTCCTTCTCCGCGCTGCTCCAGGTTCCTCAGGCTCCCCAGGGTGTATCTCTCCTCCTGACCACATCCAGGTCTTCGTACGCCCGCTCGATGGCAGCTGTCGCCTTCGCCCGCTCAACGTTGAGTAGCCTCACTACGCCCGGCCTCTTGCGCCGTCTTGCTTCCCTGGACCAAAGATCTATGTGAAAGAGCATCTCGCCCCAGCACTCTATCTGCCCTTCTAACTTGGCTTCTAGGGCGTGTCTCTCGCACAGATGGAGACCATCCACCTTCTCCTCGGCAGCTTGCCAGCAAGTGGCTCCATCAAACAAGTGGTTGATCTTGCATCGGGACCCGTTTTGTAAACTGTGCCTTTGTGCTTTGTTCTCTCCCATGAGGAGCACCTCCTTGCTCAGTGCACCCGGTATCCCCCGTTTTGCGGGGCCGAGCCCAAAAAGAGGCGACTCGAGGAAGCGTCCACACACATGACGCTAACGGATATCAAGCGACCATAAGCGATCGCTGTTTTCTCTAAGTATCTAGTGTATCAAGCGAAATAGGGGGTGTCAGTGTCGCGGGGCACTATGTGTCTCACGACACCCCACATCCGCTAGGACCACTGGGAAAGGCGTTCGTGAGGATGCCCACCTGGGCGCGCCTCTGGGTCTCGATGCTGATCACGGCATCGATGATGACACTCGCATACGGTCTGTACTCGCTGTCGTTCGGCTAGGACTGAGCGCCGCTCTATTTCTCTATGCTCGTCAAGCAGGAGGTTTCTCCGAAGTCGGACTTCTGCTTTGCCCAGTTCTTAGAAGTTGCCAGCGTTGCATGCCCTACTCCCTGGTACGCAGACGAGCACGGAAGAAGTCGAATAGGACTCTGAGCACAGCAAGCGTCGGCACGGCCAGCAACACCCCTACCAATCCGGCTAGCCCTCCACCGATTATCACAGCAAGGAATACCAGAACCGGGTGGACGTTGAGGGATTGTCCCTGGATCTTGGGCATCAGAAAGTTGCCCTCTAGCTGCTGGATCACGACGAACACGATGACCGTCAGGATCACCGCCGTCGGGGAGACCGTAAAGGCCACTATCACGGCGGGTACTGCCCCTAGCCACGCCCCGATGTAGGGGATGAGGGCCGTCAGCGACACGAAGGCGCCAAGCACCAAAGCGTAGGGGACGCCGATCAAGTAGAGGGCCACCGCGGAGATGGCCCCCTGGATGGCGAGGTCCAGCGCCAGCCCGTTTAGGTAGCGCGAGAGCGTCAGGCCGAAAGCGTTCCACAGGTCCCTGGCGTCGCGGCGATAGTGTGCAGGGGCGGCCAGCAGGTAAGCCGTCTTGAACCTGCGCACGTCTATTAGCATGTAGGCGGCTACGAACACCACCCCGAATAGGGAGAGCGCAAAGCTGAAGGTGCCGGATACAACGCCGAAAGTGCCGCCTAGCACGCTACCGGCGATATCCTTGGCGCTGCCGGAGAGGTTCTCCCAAATGCTTGCGACCACCTGATCGGTGGTGCCCGGCAGTAGGCCGTTTTTGTCCAGGAGTTCGAGCCCGGCGAGCAGATAGCGCTGGGCGTTGTTCGCTAAGTCCGGCAAGGCTCTCACCAGGGAAACGCCCTGCAGGATGAGCAGCGGAACAAGGATCAGGATCGCAAGCAGAACCACTCCGAAGAGAGCCAGGAACGACATCAGTATGGCTACCCCACGCGGCATGAGGTGCGAGAGGGTGCGCACGGGGTAAGAGAGGACCAGGGCGAGCCCGAAGCCCCCAACTACGCTTATGAGCACGGAGGGGACCGCCCACAAGACGAGCACCAGCGTAGCGAGGAGGGCTAGTGCAACTACGAGGGCGGTTCGCTTGGAGATCCGGATCGGCGTCGGGTGGGCCATCGGCTTGGTGACGCACTTCTTGTGGTTGGCCCTCTTCTTGTGGCTGGCTCTCTCCAATAGCTTCATCTCTACCTCCTTAGGGCAGATCCCCGATGGGTCTGCCTCCCGCCGCCCACAAAACCCAGGGAGCGGGTAGGAAGCTCGTCGAGGTCAAGTATTGAGTGGAACATACGCTACATGAAGGGCCTGGTCTGTACCCTGCCGCACTTAGTGTCATGGGGCACTGACCCTCACTCGTGCTCCTGCTAACAATGACCTTGCTGGAGAAAGCAGAGCGTAGCTCCAGAGCACTGAAAGCAAAAGACCGAGACACTCTGGGTTGGAAGGAGGCTACTTTGATGGATAAACCATGGTTCGATCAGGAGTCCGGCACCTTGTTGCTCGACGAATACGTAGTGGAGATGGACTCCTACCGAAGGATCGTCGAAGACGAGACGATAACCGACGACGAACTCGACGAACAGATCCAAAGGGTAACTTCGCTACTTAGGCAGCTGGAGGAGACACTCTCGCCAGAGGCCAAAGCCATCGCCACCGAGGCGTTGGGCGAGTTGGCGGTGCTCAACGCTCTGCAAGTCAAGCGCCTGCAAGCAGCTTCTATGCTACCGCAGTAAGAAGGAGACTCTAGCACTCTAGCAGGAAGCCGCACAGAAGATACCTGCAAGGCATAGACAACTATTTCTGAAAGGAGGCACTTTAGATGGGGACTTTCAATTCTTCTAAGACCGTTCCCTACGTTGTTGAGGACCTTGCTCCTGTTGCTCAGGAGGTGATGCGCCACTTCGAGGACCGGGACTACGAGGTGACCGAAGCGCACATCCCCACGGGAGGGGTGCAGGTCAGCATCCGCCGTGGAGGCACCTTCAAGGCTATCATAGGCATGAAGACCGCCCTGAACATAAGGATAGAGCCCGTAGCGAACGGGACCAGGGTAGAGGCAGGGGTAGGGATCTTCGGGCAGCAGGCCATCCCTACGGCGATCACGTTGCTGGTTTTCTGGCCGGTAATAATCGCCCAGGTATGGAACATGGCCCAAGAGGCCAAGTTGGACGAGGAGGCCATGCACGTTGCCGAAGAGAGCCTGAAAGCTCATTCTTCGAAAGAACCGAGTGGGGCAACTGCAGAGTAACTGCCTGCACAGAGTAACTGAACCTGAACGGGGCGGCGTCTTGAGTTAGGACGCTGCCCCGAGCTTGCGAGCCTCTTTATTCACCCAAGGAGTGCGTGGAACTGGAATTCTGCGAAATTCGTCCTCTGTGCGCGCCCATGCGCCGAGCTTACCGGGGATCAAAACCGTCCCTTAGACCGTCGGGATGGCATATCTGGTATAAGTGCTAGCGATGGTCGACGACCAAGAATCCTCTGAAGGCATTGCCCGGATAAGTCGATGGGCTTGGAGCGTGTCTGCGCTCATTTCGCTCGGATGCCTAATCGCAGTGGGCACCATGTGGGTTCGTGCGTACACTGCGGGGCCAGCGCCAGCCCCCGCCGATACCGTGGTAACCTCCCAGGACGAGGTCACACGCTACCTGGCGGCGCTTATGCCAGCCCCCGAACGAGGCAGCGAGCCGCCGGTTTTTATCCCCACCGGTTTGTACATCGAGTCCATCCAGTTCAAGGGGCCCTACGGCGTGCAGGTATCCGGGTATGTCTGGCAGCGTTACGCGAACGATCTGCCTAACGACCTTGTGCCAAAAGACGAGGATGTAGGCTTCGTCATGCCCGAAGCTCAATATGCAAGGTACTTTAAGGCGTACCAGGCGCAGCAGGGCAACGAAGAACTGATCGGCTGGTCGTTTTTCGCGACCCTGCGTGAGCAATTCGATTATAAGGAGTATCCGCTGGACCGCCAGCAGATTTGGATCGAGTTGTGGCATAGTGACTTCGAACGGGAGGTTTACCTTGCGCCTGATTTGGAGGGATACACTTCGCTCAACCCTGCCGCGCTACCCGCGCTGGATAAGGATCTCGTTTTGGAAGACTGGGACTTTCAGGAAAGTTACTTTAGCTATCGCGCCCCCCGTTACAATTCGAGTTTTGGCGTCCAGGGCTATGAGCCGGATCAAAGGTCACCCGAACTGCGCTACAACATCTCCATCAAACGGCACCTTTTGAGCACTCTAATTTCGCGGATGATCGTGCCGCTCGTGATTCTCATCCAGCTCTTCGTCCTCGTGGTGGTGATCGGCACGAAGCAGCAACGGCTGGAGCAGTTCGGCGTGCGCCCGGGCGCGGTCATTTTCACCTGCGCGGCATTCTTCTTTGCCACCCTTGTGGCGCACAACTCGCTACGCGGAGACTTGAGAGCGTACGGCCTAGTCTACCTCGAAAGCTTGTACATCCTCACGTATTTCGTGATCCTCGCTGTGGCGATCAATTCGGTGCTGCTGGTCGCAAAGCCGAACCTCAAACTGTTTCTCAAGTATGACAACCTGTGGACTGAGGTTTTGTATTGGCCCACGATATTGTTGGCAATGGTTGTCATCACTTTTTTGACGTTTCGCTAATAGAGAACACAAAGTTGAGATCTCCCCGACGCAGATGAAACTTGCTCTGGGCTGCTGACTCTCATGTAGAGGGACCCGCGCCACTTGGCGCAAGTTGCTTCTCGCAAGCCCCTTATTCACCCAAGTGC
>OBLR010000360.1_pt1 | contig 11096 bp, 14 predicted proteins | sample 1519891 | NCBI WGS metagenome assembly OBLR01 (sample SAMEA3113583, study PRJEB22503) | soil metagenome | reverse complement strand
CGAAGACGTCGTGCGTGTCGTGGTGGACGGCGAAGCCCTGCGAGCCTCGCGGCGTGTAGTAGGCGTTCGTCTGCACAGGATGGCCGAGAGCCCGCTCGAGGTCGCGGCAGAAGGCCGCCACCGGGCGCCAGTTCAGGTGAAGCGCCTGGAGGACGATCGTCGCGCCCGCCTCCCACTCTGCGAGCACGCCGCCGACGTCGGCCGCCCCGGTGATGGGCGGCCGCCAGGGAACGTCGCGCGTGTAGGCGCGCGGGTCGATCTGCGCGCCCTCCTTGACGAGCCGGAAGGCCGGGTAGCGGATCCCGGTCGAGCACACGAGCTGCTCGACGTCCGCCTCGGAGAGGAGGTCGTCGAAGCGACCGGCCTCGCCCCGCGGGACCGCCAGCGGCTGACGCTCCCAGTGCTCGGCGAAGAACGTCTCGGCCGAGACGGGATCCAGCGTGCGTGCGAGCGCTGCGCTAGCTGGGGTCGGTCTCGTCCGTGTCCGTGTCGGTTGTGTCGGTGTCGTCCGCGTCCTGGTCGTCCTGGTCCGTATCGGCCTGCTGATAGCTCTTCGTGTCCTGCGTCGTCGTCTGGATGTCGTCGTCGCGCAGTGTCGACATGCGGCTCCTCCTACTCGGGTGACGGCGGAAACCTACAGCGTTCGTCTCTATGCCCGTAGCGGCCGCGTCGCGAACGCGGAGGAACCAACGCGACGCCTCTGGACGCGGCGCTTCAGCCTTCGGTGCAAACCGTAGCGCCGATGCGGCGCATGACCCGGTCGAAGCTCCTGTCGAGCCTCCCGCTCTGTTCCACGCTGATGCTGAAGGAGTGCCGGTGCCCCCGCCGGGCCGCTCTCTCCGCGGCGGCGCCGACCCGAAGCGCGGCTCGATCGAGCTCGACGATCTGCCGCGCGTCCGCTCGGTAGCGCGGCGGTACCGGGAGCGCGCGGAACTCGGCGTCGAAGCCGCGGGCGAGCCGCTGCCACGATTCCAGGACGGTGGCGGCCTCTTCGAGTCCGTCAGGCCGCGGGAGCTTGTCGAAGTCCCTGTTCGTCCGGGTGCAGAGCGCGTTCAGCTTGCGGACGTAGCGCGCCTCGGCCCGGGTTCGCTCGGGCTTCGAGCGCTCGCTGCCGGCAGCGACACGTGCGGCGAACTCGGCTGCGTCCTTCGGCGGCGCCTCGAAGAGCGTGCTGCCGAGCGCGGCGGCACCGCCGAGCACGGCGGCCGCGAGGGCGACGACGACGAGTAGCTTGAACAGCCTCCGGACGAGCCTCATGAGGCGACCTCACGCTTCCATCGCCCGTTCGCGCCCTCGGCTGATCGCTCGTGCGAGTGATTCGGGCCGTTACACTCGCGCGCGGCCGTGGACCTCTACGAGTACCAGGGAAAGCAGCTCTTCGCGCGCTTCGGCATCCCCGTGTCCGAGGGGCGCGTCGCCGCCTCGGCGGAAGAGGCGCGCGCCGCCGCTGAGGAGCTCGGCGGCCAGGTCGTCGTCAAGGCGCAGGTGCTCACCGGCGGCCGGGGAAAGGCAGGCGGCATCAAGCTCGCCGAGACGCCCGAGGAGGCCGGGGCGCGCGCCGGCGAGATCCTCGGAATGGACATCCGCGGCCACACGGTCCGGAAGGTCTGGATCGAAAGCGCCTCCGACATCGCCAGGGAGTACTACCTCTCGGTCACGTTCGACCGGGGGGAGAAGAAGCCCCTCTTCATGCTCACCACCCAGGGTGGGGTCGACATCGAGGAGGTGGCGGAGAAGACGCCGGAGGCGCTCGCCCGGCTCCACGTCGATCCGCTCGTGGGCTTCCAGCCCTACCAGGCGCGCTGGCTCTGCTTCACCGCCGGCGTCGACGACCCGAACGAGCAAAAGCAGGTGATCGCCATCATCGGCAAGCTCTACGACGCCTTCGTCGGGGCGGACGCGATGCTGTGCGAGATCAATCCCCTGATCGTGACACCCGCGCAGGAGGTGAAAGCGCTCGACTCGAAGTTCACGGTGGACGACAACGCGCTCTTCCGCCATCCCGACGTCGCCGAGATGCACGACGTGGAGGCAGCCGACCCGCAGGAGCGCCTGGCGCGCGAGAAGGGCGTGACGTACGTGAAGCTCGACGGGGAGGTCGGCATCCTCGGGAACGGCGCCGGGCTCGTCATGTCGACGCTCGACGTCATCGACCAGGTGGGCGGCTCGCCCGCCAACTTCTGCGACCTCGGCGGCGGCGGTGACGCGGAGGGCGTCGTCGACGCTCTCGAGGTGATCACCACCGACCCACAGGTGAAGGCCATCCTCTTCAACATCTTCGGCGGCATCACGCGCTGCGACGAGGTCGCACGGGGCATCCTGGAGGCGCTCGAGCGGATGACCATCGAGCATCCCATCGTCGTGCGCCTGGACGGGACGAACGCGGAGGAGGGGCGCCGCCTGCTGACGGAGGCAGCGCCGGAGAACGTCCAGGTCGAGGAGACCATGCTGTCCGCGGCGGAGCGCGTGGTCGAGCTGGCGGGAGCCCGATGAGCTCCGTCTGGAACGAGCGGGCCGAGGCCTACCGGACGAGCGAGGCTCATCGCGAGGGCGCCGACCTCGACCTCCTCGTCGAGTGGGCTCTCGGCGCGCGAACGGCGCTCGACGTCGCGACCGGCGGCGGGCACGTCGCCCGGCGGCTCCGCGAGGCGGGGCTCGAGGTCGTGAGCTGCGACCCCGCTCCGGGCATGGGCCCGGACGTCGTCTGCCGGGCGGAGGACCTGCCGTTCGCGGACGGAAGCTTCGACGTCGTCGCGTGCCGGGTCGCGGCGCACCACTTCGAGGACGTCGCCGCGGCCGTTTCCGAGATGGCGCGCGTCGCCCACCGGCGCGTTCTCGTCGTCGACAACCTCTACGCGGGCGAGGCGGCCGAGGAGGCGGACCGGCTCCGCGACCCCACGCACTTGCGCAACTACACGGAGCCCGAATGGCGGGCGCTCCTGGCGGGGTCAGGTCTTGCAATCGAGCAGGTGGCCGTGCTCGACAAGCCGGGTGCGCGGGCGAGGAGGCGGAACGAGTCCGGGAGCTTCTGGCCGACCGCATCGAGGGTGAGACGCTGACGCTGCAGCGGATCGCGCTCGAGGGGCGGAAGCCCTGATGGCGATCATCGTCGACTCCTCGACGCGCCTGGTCGTGCAGGGGATCACGGGCCGCGAGGGCTCCTTCCATGCGACCCGCAACCTCCGCTACGGCACGAATGTCGTCGCCGGCGTGACCCCGGGGAAGGGCGGCGGTGACGTAGAGGGGATCCCCGTCTTCGACTCCGTGCGGGAGGCGACGGCGGAGACGAGCCCGAACGCGGCCATGGTCTTCGTGCCCGCCCGCTTCGCGGCGGACGCGATCTACGAGGCCGTCGACGCCGGCATCGGCACGGTCATCTGCATCACCGAGGGGATCCCGGCGCACGACATGCTCAAGGTCTACAACTACGTGCGCCCCCGAGGCGTCACGCTCGTCGGCCCCAACTGCCCCGGTGTCCTCTCGCCTGGGAGGGCCAACGTGGGCATCATCCCGGCCGAGATCTTCCGCGAGGGCCCCGTCGGGCTCGTGTCCAGATCCGGCACGCTCACGTACCAGATCGGGCACGAGCTGTCGCAACTCGGTATCGGCCAGTCCACTATCGTCGGAATCGGGGGGGACCCCGTCGTCGGGTCGTCGTTCGTGGACGTCCTCGCCCGCTTCGACGCCGACGACGAGACGGAGCTGGTCGTGATGGTGGGCGAGATCGGCGGCGCCGAGGAGGAGAAGGCGGCCGCGTTCATAGATGCCGAGATGAAGACGCCCGTCGTCGCCTACATCGCCGGCTTCACGGCGCCGCCGGGCAAGACGATGGGCCACGCGGGCGCCATCATCTCGGGCAGCGCCGGCACCGCGCGCGCCAAGAAGCAAGCCCTGGAGTCCCACGGAATCCGCGTGGGGACGAACCCGACCGAGGTCGCCCGGCTCGCCGCCGAATCCGCCGGCGCTCACGCCTCGTGAGCGGTGCCTCGCGGGGACGCCCTCGACCGGACCGTCCGGCCTCCCCTCTGAGTAGACTCGCCTGATGGCTCTCATCTCCTTCGCCCGCGGCTTCCCCGGGCCCGACCTGCTCCCCGTCGACGAGTTCGGCGACTGCGCGCGCGAGGCGCTCGCGCGCGACGGCGCGACGGCGCTCAATTACGGCCAGCCGGGCGGCTATGCCCCGCTGCGCGAGTGGATCGCCGAGCGCCACGACGTGGACGCAGGGCGCGTCATCGTCACGAACGGCTCGCTCCAGGCTTTCAACTTCGTCGCCCGCCACTTCGTCGGGAAGGGCGTTCGCTTCTACGTCGAAGCGCCCTGCTACGACCGCTCGCTGTCCATCCTCCGCCGCGTCGGCGCGGACGTGGAGGACATCCCGCTCTGCGACGAGGGCCTGGACGTCGAGGCGCTCGAGCGCTCGCTCGCAGACCGGCGCGACCCCGCGCTCGTCTACACGATCCCGACCTTTCAGAACCCGAGCGGGCGGACGCTCTCGCGCTCGAGCCGCGAGCGTCTGCTCGACCTCGCGCGCGGCGCGGGCGCCATCGTCCTCGAGGACGACCCGTACGGGCTCCTTCGCTTCGCCGGCGAGCCCCTGCCCCGGGTCTTCGAGCTCGCGGGAGGCGAGGGCGCCATCTTCCTCTCCTCCTTCTCGAAAACCGTCGCTCCCGGGATCCGCGTTGGCTACGTCATCCTCCCCGAGGAGCTGGTGGCCTCGGTCGAGGGCTTCTTCCTCGAGAACTACGTCTCCCCCTCGATCTTCGTCCAGGCGACCCTCTACGAGTTCCTGCGCCGCGGCCGCTTCGACCCGAACGTGGAGGACATCCGCGCGGGCCTGCGGATCCGCCGCGACGCCATGCTCGCCGCTCTCGAGCGCGAGATGCCCGAGGGCACGACCTGGAACGAGCCGGACGGGGGCTACTTCCTCTGGGTCGACCTCCCCGGCGGCCTCCGCGGAGACGAGCTGCAGGCGCAGGCGGCCGAGGCCGAGGTCGCGTTCGTGAAGGGCTCCGACTTTTACTTCACGGGCGGCGGCGAGGAGTCGGCGAGGCTCGCCTTCTCGTATGCGACCGCGGACGAGATCGACGAGGGGATCGCGCGGCTCGGGCGCCTCGTCCGCGAGGCGACCGCCGTCGTCGCATGACCGAGCGCTTCGAGGTCGCCCACCTCGAGGAGCTCGACCGGCTCGAGGGCGAGTTCGTCTCGCATCCCGTGCGGACTCGCTTCGGGATCACCGCATTCGGTGTCAACGCCTACAGCGGGATAGAGGCGGGCGGTCGCATCATCGAGGAGCACGACGAGCTCGGCGCCGGCGCCGGCCACCACGAGGAGCTCTATGTCGTCCTGAGCGGCCGCGCCAGGTTCATCCTCGACGGCGAGGCGCGAGACGCGCCCGCAGGGACGTTCGTCTTCGTGCGCGACCCGGCCGTGCGGCGGGAGGCCTTCGCCGAGGAGGTCGGCACGACCGTGTTGGTCGCAGGTGGCGTTCCCGGCCAGGCGTTCGAGCCCTCGCCCTGGGAAGTCTGGCTCGAGGCGTTTCCGTTCTACCAGCGGAAGGAGTACGACCGCGCCCTGGAGATCATGCGCGGTCGCCTCGCCGAGCATCCCGACAACCCGAACGTCCTCTACAACACCGCCTGCATCGAGGCGTTGGCCGGCGAGCACGAGGCCGCGCTCGAGCACCTGCGCCACGCTGCCGAGCTCGACCCTCGGGTCGTCGCCTGGGCGCAGAGCGACTCGGACCTCGACCCGATCCGGACGGCTCCGGGTTTCCCCGCCTGACGTCCGTCAGGCGGCGGCGTGGGCGCCCACAGGGCGCGCGATCAACTTCGGCTGCCGCGGCGGCTCCAGGCGGGCCGCCTTCGCCGGGCGGAAGGTGGGGCAGGGCCCGTCGCCGAGGGCGCACAGCCCGGCCTGGCGAAAATAGCACTCGTTGCAGGTGATTTCGCGCCGCTTCGACATCATCCGGAGGCGCCACCATCCTAGGCGGGAGCGTCCCGCGATTGAAGCGTTGCCCCCACGAAAAACATGCAATTTCCGCAAGGTTCGTCCAGGTCGTTCTCAGGCGAGACAACTATCTTGTTGCCAAGGCAGCCAACGCTTCGTCGAAGTCCGAGACCGGGACGATCTCGAGGTCGCCCGCTTGGGCTCTTGCTTCCGCGGCGTTGGCGTCCGGGACGAGGAACACGCTGGCGCCCGCCTCGCGGGCCCCGATCGTCTTCTGACGGACGCCGCCGACGGCGAGCACGTCGCCGGCCAGGGTGATCTCCCCGGTGGCGACCACGCGTCGGCCGTCCTCGAGGTCCGAGTCCAGCTCGTCGACGATCTCCAGCGCGAAGGCGAGGCCGGCCGAGGGCCCGCCGACCGAGCCGGCGTCGATCTCGACGTCCAGCGGGAAGTGGAACTCCTGCGCATCGCGGACCTGGACCCCCATCACCGCCCGGCGCGGGCCCTGCTGGGAGGCCTGGGTCCCCACGCTCAGCTCGATCTCCTCCTCCTCCTCCCGCCTGACCGTCAGCTCGACCGTCGAGCCGGGCCGGACGGGCCGCATCGCCTGCCGGAGGTCGATCGTGTCCGCGATGGGCTCCCCGCGCGCCTCGACGACGACGTCGCCGACCTGGAGCTTGCCGTCCGCGGGCGCGTCCGGCGTGACGAGCACGACCTCGGCACCGACGGCCTGGACGGATACCTGCCGCCCGAGCTCACGCAGCGCGACGGTGATGGCGATCTGCTGGGAAAGGGACATCTGGTTGAGGCTGCTCGTCCGCCGCTGGCGGTCGCTCACGCCCACGGGGTTGAGGACGCTCTCCGGCACGAGCTCGGCGCCGTCGTAGATGCCGGGGAAGAGGCGCTCGAAGAGGTTCGCCCTCCCGACGCGCACGTCGACCATGTAGATGCCCGCCGACTCCTGCTCCTCGTCCTCGCCGGGAACGCTCACGAGCGGGTCGACCGGACGGGCGCGGTCGGGAAGGACGATGTAGTGGTCCGACGGGACGAGCCAGAGCACGCCGGCGGCCACGATCACGAGGGCGAGCAGAACTCCGAAAGCGAAGAGCGAACGGCGCGGCACTGCGGTCGATCGTAGCCCCGGGGCCTCGGGCTGAGGCGCGCCTAGGCGCGGGAGAGGACGCCGACGACCTCGCGCACGGCGGCGGCTGACTCCTCGAGCGCCGCCCGCTCGTCGGCACCCAGGTCGAGCTCCACGATCTCCTCGATCCCGCCGGCTCCCAGCTTGACGGGCACGCCCATGTAGAGATCGTCGATCCCGTACTCCCCCTGGAGGTACGCCGTGCAGGGAAGCACGCGCTTCTGGTCGAGCATGACGGCGTCGACCATCTGCGCGACGGCGGCTCCGGGGGCGTACCACGCGGACGTGCGGAGGTGCTTGACGATCTCGCCCCCGCCCTTGCGCGTGCGCTCCACCATCGCTTCGATGCGCTCGTCGGAGACGAGGCTGCGGAGGGGAACCCCGCCGACGGTCGTCGCGGAGACGACCGGCACCATCTGGTCGCCGTGGCCGCCGAGCACCATCGCCGTGACGTCCTTCGCGGAGGCGCCGGTCTCCCACGCGATGAATGTGCTGAAGCGGGCGCTGTCGAGGATGCCGGCCATGCCGAAGACGCGCTCGCGCGGCCAGCCGGAGACGTCCTTGGCCACGTGACACATGGCGTCGAGAGGGTTGGAGACGACGATCAGGATCGCTTCGGGGGAACGCTCGACCGCCTCGCGCGTGACCGAGCCGACGATGCCTTCGTTCGTCGTCACGAGGTCGTCCCGGCTCATGTCGCCCGTGCGGGGGACGCCGGCGGTGACGACGACCACGTCCGACCCTTCTGTCTCCTCGTAGCCGTTCGCGCCCGTGATCGCCGGCTCGTATCCCAGCACTGGGGCAGCCTGGTTCAGGTCGAGCGCCTTCCCCTGCGGGAGGCCCTCCTTGATGTCCACGAGCACGACCTCGGCGTAGTCGCGGCGGGCGATCTCCTGCGCCGCCGTCGCTCCCACGTTGCCGGCGCCCACCACTGTCACTTTGCGTCTCAAACTCGCACTCCCATCCGGTTGATGATCGCGTCCGCGACCTCGCTCGTCCCCACCGCGGTGGGGTCGTCACGGCTCGGCTTCATGTCGTAGGTGACGTGCCTGCCCTCGGCGATGACGGCCGCGATCGCGCCCTCCAGCCGCTCTGCGGCCTCCCGCTCCTCCAGGTGGAGGAGCAGCATGACCCCGGACAGCATCATCGCCATCGGATTCACGCGGTTCTGCCCCGTGTACTTGGGTGCCGAGCCGTGCGTCGGCTCGAAGACTGCGGCGCGGGTGCCGAAGTTGCCGCCCGGCGCGAGCCCGAGCCCTCCGATCAGCCCGGCGCAGAGGTCGGAGACGATGTCGCCGTAGAGGTTCGGGCAGACGAGCACGTCGTACTCCTCCGGCCGCTGCACGAGCTGCATCGAGAGGTTGTCCACGATGCGGTCCTCGAACTCGACGTCGGCGTTCTCCTCCGCCACCTCGCGGGCGACCCGCAGGAAGAGACCGTCCGTGAACTTCATGATGTTCGCCTTGTGCACGGCGGTCACCTTGCGGCGGCCGTTCCGGCGCGCGTAGTCGAAGGCGAACTCGACGATGCGTCGCGTGCCCTCCCTCGAGATCGGCTTCAGGCTCAGGCCCGAGTCGGGGCGGAGAGTCGCGCGCCCGTGCTGCTCGAGCCAGCCGACGAGCTCGTGTGCCTCGGTGCTTCCCTCCTCGAACTCGATGCCCGCGTACAGATCCTCGGTGTTCTCGCGGACGACGATCAGGTCGACGTCTTGGTAGCGGGAGCGCACGCCCGGGTAGCTCTTGCAGGGGCGCACCTGCGCGTAGAGGTCGAGCGTCTTCCGGAGCGCGACGTTGACGGAGCGGAAGCCTGTGCCCACCGGTGTCGTGATCGGGCCCTTGATCGCCACCCCGTTCCTCTTGATCGAGTCGAGGACGTGGTCGGGGAGCGGATTGCCGCCGTAGGCGTCCATGACGTCCGCTCCCGCCTGCTGGACGTCCCAGTCGAAGTCGACGCCTGTCGCCTCGAGGACGCGCCGCGTCGCCTCGGCGATCTCCGGCCCCGTCCCGTCGCCGGGGATGAAGGTTACTCGGTGACCCATGGCCGGGAACCGATTCTATGCGGGCGCCGGGGTCCGCGGCCGTTCTGTACCGTGCAGTGACGATGACCGAGTTCAAGCCGGGACTCGAGGGCGTCGTCGCCTTCGAGACGAAGATCGCGGAGCCCGACCGGGAGGGCGGGGCGCTCCGCTACCGCGGCGTCGACATCGAGGAGCTCGTCGGCCACGTGCCGTACGAGAAAGTCTGGGGGCTCCTCGTCGACGAGTCGCTCGAGCCGGGGATGCCCGATCCGGAGCCGTACGTGCTCGAGTCGCCGAGCGGGAACGCGCCTTCCGACCTCCAGTCGGCCACTGCGCGGCTCTCGTCCGAGTGGAAGCTCGGCAAGCTCGTCGACATCGACGACGACCAGGCCCGGGACGACCTCGCCCGGCTCTCGGCGACCATGATGTCCATCGTCGCGCAATCGGCCCGCGGCGCGGATCGCCCGCCCGTGCCCGACGACGTCGTCGAGCAGGGGGACACGGCGGCGGAAAAGTTTCTCCTTCGCTGGCGCGGTGAAGCCGACCCGCGCCACGTGAAGGCAATCGACACCTACTGGATCTGCACGGCCGAGCACGGTCTCAACGCGTCCACCTTCACCGCGCGGGTCACCGCGTCCACAGGGGCGGATTGCGGGGCCGCGATGTCCGCCGCAGTGGGGGCTCTCAGCGGGCCGCTGCACGGGGGCGCGCCCGCCCGCGTGCTTCCGATGCTCGACGAGGTCGCCTCGACGGGCGACCCGGCGGCCTACGTGAGAGACCTTCTCGACCGGCGGGGAAGGATCATGGGCTTCGGCCACCGCGTCTACCGGGCCGAGGATCCGCGCTCGGGCATCCTCAAGCGCACCGCCAAGGAGCTCGAGTCGCCGCGCTTCGAGGTGGCCGAGGCGCTCGAAGAGGCGGCGCTCGCGGAGCTCCAGCGCCGGAAGCCCGACTACGTGATCGCGACGAACGTCGAGTTCTACTCCGCGGTCGTCCTCGACGTGGCCGACATACCCCCCGACCTGACGCCGGCCATGTTTGCCTGCTCGCGAGTCGCCGGGTGGGCAGCGCACATCCTCGAGGAGAAGCGCACCGGTCGCCTCGTTCGCCCGTCGGCGCGCTACGTCGGGCCGCCGGCCCGCTCGCTCGAGTCCGTCGGGTGACGCTCGCGGACGCGGTCGCGCGCGCCGCGGAGCTCGAGGACGAACGGGCTCTCGCAGACCTGCGGCGCTCGATCGACGACGAACTCGAAGCGGCGGCGCGGAGCGCGGACCATCGCGAGCGCGCCCTCGCGTACCGCGCGATCGGGCAGCTGCGCTTCAACCAGAAGACGGAGCTCCTCCGACGGGGGCTCGAAGACACGAGCCCCGCCGCGCGGGGGTCCGCGCTCCTCTCGCTCGAGCTTCTCTCGCGCGCTCATCCCGGGCTGGTCAACTCGCTGCGCGGCCTGCTCCATTCGCTCGCCAACGACGACCCCAACGCCGCCGTGCGTCGCCTCGCCGTGCTCTCGCTCAAGAACGGCTCGGCTCAGGCGGACACCCTCACGCTCCTCAGCCACCTGGCCGACGAGGCAGAGGAGCAGGACCTGCGCGCGGCGGCGGCTGCCGTCCACCGGACGCTGAAGCGCAAGGCGACGGCCCGCTAGCTAGCGGCAGCAGCTGCAGGAGCCGCGGCGCCTGATGACGCCGCAGGCGGGGCAGCGGCCTTCCTGGCGCTGCTCGAGCATGTTCAGGCGCGCCGCCAGCCAGATCATCGCTCCGCCGAGGCCGGTGACCACGGCGGCGACGCTCAAGGTCTGAGGGTCCAGAGTCTCCACTGTCCTCTTAACGTTCACGGCGCGCATGTGGATGCGCTGCAAAGTACGTGTCACGCCTGCGCCGGTCTGAAACATGGGTGTAGAGCTCGGTTGTGCCGAGGTCCGCATGTCCGAGCATCTCCTGGACGCTGCGCAGGTCGGCGCCCCCCTCGAGGAGATGCGTGGCGAAGGAGTGC
>OBLR010000359.1_pt1 | contig 11108 bp, 10 predicted proteins | sample 1519891 | NCBI WGS metagenome assembly OBLR01 (sample SAMEA3113583, study PRJEB22503) | soil metagenome | reverse complement strand
CGGAGCGATCGCGGCGGGCGGAGCGATCGCGGCGGGCGGAGCGATCGCGGCGGGCTGATTGGGCTCGGCCGGTTGGGCGGGCGTGGCGGGCGGCGGATCGGCGCGCCCATCCCCGTGATCTTGCTGGCGGCGGGGCTGATCTGCCTGTGCGCGGTGAAACCGGCCAACGGCGTGGCGCTGGCCGCCGCCATGGTCGCGATGGCGGTCGCCGCTTTGCCGCTGGCCCGGGCGCCCCGGCCGCGCCGGGCGTATGTGGTCGTCGCCGCCGTCGCCGCGGCCGTGCTGGCCGGGAACCTGCTGGTGAGCGCCGCCCTGCGCCTGCCGGGTGTGCACGAGACGCTGCAGGACGCCTTCACTCGTCATTTCCGCCGACCCGACGTCAGCGATCCGTGGCAACGGCTCGCCGGCCGCAACTATGGGCTGCTGACCGAAAAGATCGGCCCCCAACTGCTCGATCATCCGTTCATCGCGGCCGTGTACGTCTTCGCGGCGGTCGGGTTGTTCCGATGGCTGCGGCCCGCCGTGGCCGGGCTCTTCGCACTTGCCGGGCTGACCGGGGCGCTGGTGATCGCGATGCACCCCATCGACTCCGAGATCGCACGGTTGACCGTGGTCACCTGGATTCCGGTCGCGCTCGGGCTGGCCGCCCTCGTAGGCCCGCGCTCCCCGCTTCGGCTGGGCCGGCCGCGCGCCCCAGTCCGCGCGGACCAGGCGACCCGGCTCGGCGCACCCTCGCCCCATCGTCCGCCCGCCCGAGCCCGGTGAGCGGTCTCCCGGTCGATGTGCCGCCTGGTGCGCGAACCGTTCCCGCTGACGTAAGCTCCGGCCGTGCTGAACGGCAAGATCTCGGTCGATGACCCACGGGCCGACGACGTACGCGGCCTGCTCGAGCGGCACCTCGCGTTCAACAACGCACAGAGCCCGCCCGAGGACGTGCATGCCCTTGACGTCGAGGAACTCCTCGACCCCTCCGTCACCTTCTTCAGCTTCCGCGACGACGGCGAACTGCTCGGCGTCGGGGCCGTGAAAGAGCTCGACCGGCGTCATGCCGAGGTGAAGTCCATGCACACCGCCCAGGCGGCGCGCGGCCGCGGCGTCGCGCGGGCGATCCTCGATCACATCCTCGCCGTCGCACGCGAACGCGGTTACGCGCGGATCAGTCTGGAGACCGGGACCATGGAGGCGTTCGCGCCGGCCAGGACGCTCTACGCGACCGCGGGTTTCACAGCGTGCGAGCCCTTCGGCGAGTACCGTCCGAGCCCGAACAGCACGTTCATGACTCTGTCGCTGAACGGCGCCGAGCCGACCGCGGCCGGCTGACCGGGCCCGGCCGGCTCACCACGGGATGGGCTGTCGTTCGTAGAAGAACCCATCGGTCGGCCCGTCATCGGGCAGGGTCGCCAGCCAGACGGCCGTGTCGGCGCCCTCCTGAGGGGACAGGGGCGCACCGGCCCCGCCCATCCGGGTGGCCACCCAGCCGGGGGACATGCTGTTGACCTTGACCGCCGGGCCGGCCTCGGCGGCGATCATGCGGGTGAGCGCGTTCAGGCCGGCCTTCGTGAGCCCGTACGCGCCGGCCTGGGGCGCCTCGGAACCGACGTGGGCATAGCCGGTCGACACGTTCACGACGCGTCCCCACCGCCGCGCCCGCATGCCGGGCACGAACGCACGCGCCGTGCGCCACGCGCCGACGAGGTTGATCTGAACGGTCTCCATCAGGGCGTCCTCGTCGATTCTGAGCAGCGAGGTCGTCGTATAGATGGCGGCGTTGTTGACCAGCACGTCCACGTCGAGAGAGGCCGCAGCGAGCCGCTTGGCGCACTCGGCCACGCTGGCCGGGTCGCTCACGTCGAGTTGCTCGGCACGTACGTCGAGGCCTTGGTCAGTTAACGACGTGGCGGCGCGCACCCCCGCCCGGGCGTCGCGTGCGGTGAGGATGACGGTGTGCCCGGCGGCCGCCAGCTGACGGCAGATTTCGTAACCGATGCCGCGATTGCCGCCAGTGACCAGGGCGGTACGGGTCATGACGTGTTCTCCATGGGACGGTGCGGGTACATCAAGCGTAGATCGTCCGGTGCCGGGGCGGTCGACGGGCCCCGGGCTCTGGTCATGACCCGGCAAGAGGGCTGGGGCAGATTAATGCCTATTAGATGTAGTTAATGCTCGTTAAGGATGATGTGTCGCATCTGATGGCCTGGTCGACCGCTTTGGGGGTACGGTGGTCGGCGGTGTTTCCGGCGGCCGGACCGCCCGCGCCCACCTCGATGCCGCGATATCTAAGGGCCCACACCGAGAGATTTATCTCCTAGGCATAACGCATTTATGCAGCTAAAAGCGCACATACACGGTATTGCCGACGATCACTCACGGTCTCGGCTGCCGTAGATTGACGCACGTCAGCACTTTCAGGCCGAGATGAGCGGGCGGCAGGGTCAGCCGTCGGGGGCCCGCTTCCTCCTGCCCACTCAAACGACTCGGGGCGAGCGGTGTATTACCGGGGCTACACCGCCATAGACCTCGCGCAGCGGATTTCATTCTCTGCGCGAGGTCTTCTCTTTTTCGCCGCCCGCTCCCCACCGCCCAGACGTACCACTCCACCCGTACGACGTCGCGGCCGCACGACGTCGCACCCGTACGACACCGCCACCCGTACGACACCGCGGCAGCCGTACGAGCGATAAGAGTTCGTTCAAGTGCTACGCGGGGTTTGCCGAACATGCCGGTCGCACGACGATAATCTCCCGTTCGCGGGCCGGGCGTAGGTCGTCGCCGGCCGCAAGGATCAGGGGAGGACAGGGTGGCGGACCGTCGAGACGTACTGCGCATGGGTGTGCTGGCCGCGGGGATCGTGACTCCGGCCGTGGCGGCGACCCCCGCCCTGGCCGGCCCCCGCCTCGAACGGGACGGCCGCGACCGCGACCGGCGGCGGGCCCGACCGCTCGTCATCGGGCACCGCGGCGCCTCCGGCTACCGGCCCGAGCACACGCTGGCCTCCTACGAACTGGCCGCGCGGATGGGCGCCGACTTCATCGAGCCCGACCTCGTCTCCACCAAAGACGGCGTGCTGGTCGCCCGGCACGAACCAGAGATCGGCGGCACCACCGACGTGGCCGCCCGCCCGGAGTTCGCCGCTCGCCGGCGCACGGTCCTGCTCGACGGCGTGCCGGTCACCGGTTGGTTCACCCACGACTTCACCCTCGCCGAGCTCAAGACGCTGCGCGCGGTCGAGCGGTTGCCGCAGGTGCGCCAGCGCAACACCCTCTATGACGGGCTTTTTACGATCCCGACGTTCCAGGAGGTCCTCGACCTGCGGGCGCGGCTGTCCAAGGAGCTTGGCCGCCGGATCGGCGTCTATCCGGAGACCAAGCATCCCACTTACTTCCGCGACCTCGGCCTGGACCTCGAGACCCCGCTCGCCCGCGTGCTGCGTCGCAACGATCTCGACCACTCCGGCGCGCCCGTCTTCGTCCAGTCCTTCGAGGCCGGCAACCTCCGGGCGCTGCGCGCGGAGCACCGGCTGCGGGTGCCGTTGATCTTCCTCACCGCTGCGGCCGGTAACCCGTTCAACGACCCGCGCAGCTATGCCGACTACCTCACGCCGGCCGGGCTGCGCGAGCTGTCCGCGTTCGTCGCCGGCATCGGTCCGGAAAAGAACCAGATCATCCCGCGCCGCCCCGACGGGACCCTCGGCAGCCCGACCAGCCTGGTCGGCGACGCGCACGACGCCGGGCTGGCGCTGCACCCGTATACGTTCCGGGCCGAGAACCAGTTCCTGCCCGTCGACTTCCGGGTCACCAACGACCCCAACGCCTACGGCCGGGCCATCGACGAGCAGATCACCTTCTTGCGTGCCGGCATCGACGGCCTGTTCACCGACCAGCCCGATATCGGCGTCCTGGCCCGCAGCCTGGCCTTCGCGGCGGCGGAGGACGCCTGACCAAACCGACGACCGTCCGGCACGAAACACCCGCACATACACCATTTCAGGAGATCTCATGGTGTGCGGCGTCACTTCTGGTGTAAGCAGGTACGGCCGTTAAGTGTCGGGAGTTCGTATGGCGAAGTGGCCACGCTTCGACCCCGACGCCGACCGCAGGTTGGCCAAGGCGTTGGGCGAGGGAGGCGAAGAGTCACTCGTCGCGCTCTACGACATCTACGCCGAGCGACTGCGGGACTACTGCGGGTCGCTGGTGCGCGACCAGCGGACGGCCACCGACATCGTCCACGACACCTTGATCGACGCACACCGCAGGATCAGGCGGATGCGCGATCGGACGCGACTGCGCGCGTGGCTTTACGCGGCCGTACGGCGGCGGTGCCTGCAGCGGGTCCGCCACCCGTCGTTGCTCTTGCACGCCGGCGGCGCGCCGGCCGACGCCGAGATCACGGGACTGCTGGAGGCCGCGTTCGACCGGCTCGACTTCCTCGACCAAGAGGCGCTGCTGCTGGCGCTGCGCCACGACCTGACCGGTGAGGACCTCGGCGCGTTGCTCGGCATCCCGGCTCGCCGGGCGCACGCCCGCATCGAGCGGGCCAAACTCCGCGCCGAGGGAGCGCTCGACAAGGCCCGCCGCACCCCGGCCCAGCGGTGCGCGGCCGCCATCGGCACCAGCACCGCAACCGGCACCGGCACCGGGGCGCGCAGTTCGACCGACGCGGACGCGGCCGACGTCGACCCTGGCGCCGCCGAGTCCGACGAGTCCGCTGAGTCCGCCGGAACCGGCGGACGAGGGACGGCCGCGACCGAAGCATCCGCGCCGCCGCCGGACCAGCCGACCCCGACCCCGACGCCGACCCCGACCGAGGGCGGGTTCGACGATGGCGCACTCGCCGACCACATGGCGCGGTGCCCCGACTGCCGGCGACGCGCGGAGCTGTCGCTGACGGCGCTGCTCGACCGGATGCCGGCGTCGGCGCTGCCTTCGGCGCTGCGCCATCGCGTTATCCACACCGGGACCGATCCCGAGTTGGCCGGTTATCGCGCCGACATCGCCGCCCGCGGCGGGACCCTCAACACCGACGGTTTCCCCCGGCAGCCCGACATCCCATCCCATTTCGCTAGACGCTGGCTGTTCACCACGGGCGGGATGGTCGGCGCCGCGGTGACGGCGATCGTCGCGGTGTTCCTGATCGGCCCAGGCGGGCCGGTCCCGGGGCTGATCTGGCCCTCGTACCGGCCAGAACCGTCGATCACCGCGATTGAACCGGCCCGGCGCGCGCCCGAGGCACAGCCAACGCAGCCGGTCAGGCCGCCGGCCGGGGAACCACCGAGGGACGCGGCCGCGCAACGCGACCCCCCCGGCAGCACGCGGCCGGTCCGGCCGGTGCCGGTCGGCGTCCTCACCGTGACGCCCGACGTGATCGACTTCGGCCTGACGGGCCGGCACGCGGAGGCGAACCTGGCCGTCTCGCGCGGCCCGGTGACCTGGCGTGCCACCACCTCGACCAACAGGATCGCCCTGTCGGCCGACAGCGGCAAGATCCCCGCCAACGGCGAAACCGTCGTCAAGGTCACGTTCCATCGCGGGCTGATCGAGCTGCCAGGTAAGGCCTCGATCACGGTCGTCGACTCGACCGGACGACACCACCTCATCGAGGTCGTCTGGACCGGCTCCCTGCTCTGACCCGCCCAGCACGCCGCCACGCACGTGGCACTGCCGTCGCTGCCGACCGGCCGGTGATCGAGCACGGCGGCAGCCGGTTGGTACGGCCCTGGGAGCGTACGCCGTTGGCCGAGCCCGCGAAGACCGGTCACCGCGCCGGCCGCTCCCTACCTACCCACGCCTGGCGCGGATTCCTGCTGGCCGGGGAGACGGACAAGTGCCGTTCCGACCTCGGCCCGGCCCCCTAGCCGAACGGCGCCGCGAGGCGGCGTTTATGGCTCGCCGAGGATGCCGGCCAGGAGGCGTTCGCTGTCCTCGTCCGGCGGGATGATGATCATCGTGTGCAGGAAGAGCCGGATGCCGTCCACGTGCGCCTGCCCATACAGATAAGTCGCATCGCAGCACTGGGTCTCGGTCAGCTCGATCCCGACGGCATGCGCCCAGGCGCGGGTCTCGGCGCGCTGAAGCGACGGGTCATCGCTCAGGCTGGTGCCGATCAACTTGTGCCCCGGCGTCGTCACCGACCAGTGCAGGGCGGGCAGGTGCGGATGACGGGCCAGCAGCTTCGCGAGGAGGCGGACGGCGTCGCGCTGTGTCGCGGACCTCCGTGCGTGCCGGATGGACGGATCAGGCATGTTCGCCCCCTCTCCCGCGGCGATTGGGCCGTTCGGCCCGTACACGAGTGGACGGTCTTGTGCATCCGGGTGTTGGACGAGCGAACCCGGTGGCCCGTTGTCGCCAACCGCACCAACAAATCGGAACTTTTACCTAGCTCATGGATGCTGCCCGCCGCCGCCCCAGTTGCCGACAGATTTCTTGTCGGCCGTACAGCGATGTGATTTGCTTGGGTGAGACTGCCGCGCCTCGCGTCGATCGGAGCCCCGGAAGGTGGTGGGCATGGCGCAGGAGAGGTTGCTGGATCCGACCGGCGAAAAAGAGCACACCGTCGATGTCACCCTCGCGCCGCGGTTGCGCAGCCTCCGCGGGCTGACGGTCGGCCTGGTCGAAAACACCAAGACCAACGCGGCGCTGCTGCTCACCGAGGTCGCCAAGGAGCTGCAGCGGGCACATGGCCTGCGTTCCTGGGTGGTGTACACGAAGAGCTACTTCGGCACCCCGGTCGAGGAGAGCCTGATCCAGAAGATCCTGCACAACTGCGACTTCGCGGTGGCCGGCATCGGCGATTGAGGCTCCTGCAGCGCGGCCAGTTTGGCCGACGGGATCGTGCTGGAGCGGGCCGGGGTGCCCACTGTCAGCATTTGCACTGACTCGTTCACCGTCACGGCCCAGGCCATGGCGGGGGTGTACGGCTTCCCCGGGTTCGAGTTCGTGACCACGCCGCACCCCGTCGCCAGCCTCAACGAGGAACAGATCCGCTCTCGGGTGAAGGACTTCATGCCAGAGGTGCTGCGGATCCTCGGCGTGGAGTCGTAGGCATGTAAGCGTAGGCGCAGGCGTGGCGTGCGAGTCGCGCAGGCGTAGGCGCGCGCGCCGAGGAGGAGTGTTCGTGACCGCACACGCAGACGTGGCGGCGGGCCTGGCCGGCGCGGGCGAGGCCCCTCAGGTCGATCCCGCCGAAGTGCGGCGGGTCATGGAGTACTACGCGGAGCGCGGCTGGACCGACGGGCTGCCCGTCGTGCCGGTCACCGAGTCCTACCTGGCCGAGTTCCTGGCCCAGACCGACCGCGACCCGGCCGAGGTCGTCTTGTCGATGCCGCACCTGAACCGGCACTGCACCATCCGGCTGGCCGCCATCAACGCCGCGCTGGCCGGCTGCCGGCCTGAGTACTTCCCCGTCGTGCTCGCCGCCTGGGAGTCGCTGCGCAAGGAGGGGATGGCCGAGCGCGGCATCTGGCAAAGCACGACGGGAACGGCGCCGCTGTTGATCGTGAACGGGCCGATCCGCGAGGCCATCGGGCTGAACAGCAAGGGAAACGTGTTCGGCTCGGGCTTTCGCGCGAACGCGACGATCGGCCGGGCGATCCGGCTCACCGCGATCAACGCCTTCGGCCTGCGTCCACATCAGCTTGACCAGGCCACCCAGGGCACGCCGGGCAAGTACACCTCGTGCATCGCGGAGAACGAGGAAGACAGTCCCTGGCCGCCGCTGCACACCAATGCCGGTCTCGCCGCCACCGACAGCGCGGTCACCGCGATGGTCTATCGCTCGTGCATCCATCTTGAGGCCAGGCACACGACCGAGCCGGAGCAGTTGGCCGGCGACTTCGCCAACACCATCTCCCGCACCGGCTCGCTCGTCCATCAAACGATCAGCGCCCTCCTCGTCCTCGCCCCCGAGCACGCACACCTCTTCGCCCGCGCCGGCTGGGACAAGGCCGACTTGCAGCGGTTCATCTACGACCACGCCGCGGTCGGCCGCGGCACGCTGGCGGCGGTGGGCAAGGACGCGGTGTCCCGGCGGACGAAATGGCGGCTGCCGGCGGCCCATCCCGACGCCATCCCGGACGACTCCGAGGTCGCTGCCGGCACCGGCACCGTCCGGGTGCTGAACTCGCCCGCCGCCGTCCAGGTGGTCGTCGCCGGTGCCAACAACGCCGGCGTGTCCGCCGTCATCGAGACGATGGGGCAACGTGGCCGGCCGCTCTACATCACGCGGATCGACCCCGCCCCCGCCCCAGCCGCACCGGGACCCGCTCCGCCGGCGGAACCGGGCTGAGCCGGACGCCGACGCCTACGCCTACGCCTGCGCCTGCGCCCGCCCATCGGCGCGACGCCGTCCCATCGCCGCCGTGCCGACGGCTCAAAACGCGCAGGGCAGCGAAGTGATGGCGTTGACGAAACTGGCGCGCTGCCGTACGGGCGGCGCGGTGGCGTGGAGGCCGGGCAGCCGGGTGAACAGCTCCCGCAACATGACGGTGATCTCGCGGCGGGCCAGGTGCGCGCCGAGGCAGAAGTGCGGGCCGGGGGCGCCGAAGCCGACGTGCGGGTTGGGCGAGCGGGTGATGTCGAAGCGGTAGGGGTCGGTGAAGACGCTCTCGTCCTGGTTGGCCGAGATGTAGTACATGATCACCCGGTCGCCGGCGTGGTAGGTCTGGCCGCACAGATCCACGTCGGTCGTGACATTACGGCGCATCCAGGTGACGGGAGTGGCGTACCGCACCACTTCCTCGACCATCGCGGGGAGCCGTTCGTCGAGGTCGGCGAGGAGCAGGTCGCGTTGATCCGGATGCTCGGTGAGCAACGCGAGCGCGTGGGACAAGGCGTTGCGGGTCGTCTCGTTGCCGGCGGTGACCAGCAGTCCGAAGAACTTTCCCACGTCGACGTCGCTCAGCGCCTCGCCGTCGATGTCCGCGGTCACCAATGCGGTGACCAGGTCGTCGGCGGGCTGGGCGCGCCGCTCGCGCGCCAGTTCGGCGCCCAGCCCCTGCAGGTACGACAGCTGCTCGAACAGCATGATCCCCCGATCCCGGCCGTGCGGCGCTTCGTACTCCGGGTCGCCGGTCGCCTGGATGAGGATGTTGGTGGCGGCCACCACGTCCGGGCGCACCTCGCGCGGGACCCCCATCATCGTGCAAATGATCTCCAGCGGGAGCGGCATCGCCACCTCGGTGACGAAATCGCCCGGTCCGTGGTCGATGAACGCGTCCACGATGCCGCGCGCCAGGGCCACCACGTCGGCCTCGGTCTTTTGGATCATGCGCGGCGTGAACCCGCGGGCCACGATGCGGCGCAGCCGGGCATGCCGTGGATCATCGAGGCCGATCATCGACCCCATCAGCTCTTGTACGGCCGGCGGCGGGTCGTCCAGGCTCACCGAGGTCGGCTCGGAGCTGAACACCCGCGGGTTGCGGCTGGCATCGACAACCTGGTCGTACCTGGTCAGCGCATAAAAGCCGGGGCCGTCGCCGCGAGGGCAGAACACCTTCTCGTCGATCGCGCGCAGCGATGCGAACGTCTTATCGCGTTCCTCGACCGGTCGCGCCCAAAAGTCCAGATCTGCAAGGTTTAGGGGGGATATGACGGAGTGTGATGTGCCAGAGTCCATTGAAATTTCCACTGCCCCATCATCGCCCCCTGGTCCTGCCGAGTCGAGATAGAGCGTTGCAACATTGGTGGTCAATCAGCACCAATCTGACCAGTCCCAATAAAGGACGAATCCGTCCGAACGAGGCAGAACTCGTGCGGACGGATTCAGCTGTGACGTAGATGGAAGGAGGGAGGGTCCGATCGGCGGACGGGTGGATCAATAGCGCGTCCCTGCCGGGGCGGGCAGGGCGTCGAGCTCGGCAAGGTCGTCGGCGGTGAGCCGAAGATCGGCCGCCGCCGCGTTCTCCTCCAGCCGGGAGCGCCGACGGGTGCCGGGGATCGGGACGACGTACTCGCCCTGGGCCAGCGTCCAGGCGAGCGCGATCTGCGCCGCGGTGGCGCCGTGCCGGGCCGCGATCTCTTCGACCTTCTCGACGATCGTGAGGTTGGCCGCGAGGTTTTCCTCCTGGAAGCGCGGCAGCCGGGAGCGGAAGTCGTCCGCGCCGAAGGCACTGACCGAGCGGAACCGGCCGGTGAGGAATCCGCGGCCGAGCGGCGAGTACGGCACGAACCCCGCCCCGTTGCGCACGCACCACTCCAACGACGTCGCCAGGTGGTCCCTCGTCCACAGCGACAGCTCCGACTGCACCGCCTTGATCGGGTGTACGGCCTGGGCGCGGTCGAGCTGGTCCACGCTGAACTCCGAGACGCCCAGGGCGAGTGCCTTGCCTGCCGCGACCATCTCGGCCATCGCCCCGATGCTGTCTTCGACCGGCACCTTCGGGTCCGGACGGTGCAGGTAGTAGAGATCGACGTGGTCGACGCCGAGCCGGCGCAGCGAACCGTCGATCGCCGCCCGCAGATGCTCGGGCCGGCCATCTTGAACGGGCCGCGCCGGGCGGCCGTCCGCGGACCGGCGGCCCCTGACGTTGCCGCCCTTCGTCGCGAGCACGATCTCCTCGCGCCGGCCGGCGATGGCCTTGCCGACCACCTCCTCGTTGGTGAACGGGCCGTAGACATCGGCCGTGTCGATGAAGTTGACCCCCAGCTCGAGCGCCCGGCCGATCACCTGGTCGGGGTCTTCGGCGTCGGCGCTGGTCCCGTACGCCCAGGTCATGCCCATGCAGCCCAGCCCGATGGCGCCGACCTCCGGGCCGTCCGGCCACAGCCTTCGTGTCTCGATGCGCTTCGACATCATGCCGTTCGCCTACCCGGGGTTCGTGGCGGAGCAACCTTCCGCCCGGGAGAAATGAGCTGTCCTCGCGGGCTTGCGCCACGTAGCCCGAGGAGAGATCGCCATGACCTGCGGCGGCGGTCGGAGGGGTGGCGAACCCGCGGCGAAAGAAGGCGGCGCGACGGCTGACGACGCCGGAGACGCGGCGGGAGACGGCGGGAGACGGCGGAAAACGTCGTAGCGGTCAGCGAGGATGACGCGCATGACTGTTCTCGGCACGGTGTTCTTGCCCCATCTGCCGCCCGAACGACTGCGCCGGGTGGCCCGCGCCGCCGATGAGGCGG
>OBLR010000358.1_pt1 | contig 11111 bp, 11 predicted proteins | sample 1519891 | NCBI WGS metagenome assembly OBLR01 (sample SAMEA3113583, study PRJEB22503) | soil metagenome | reverse complement strand
TCGCCACCGCGAGCGGATGGGTGATGTACGGATCACCGCTCTTGCGCTTTTGGTCGCGGTGTTGGTGCGCCGCTACGTCATAGGCCCGCTCGATCAGCCGGATGTCGGCCTTGGGATGGGTGGACCTGACCGTCTTGATGAGTGGTTCGAGTACCGGATTCATGATGGGACCGCGCTGGGCACCCAGCCGGGCGAGCCTGCGGCGCACCCGGGCGGCGGACGGTGGGATCGAAGACGTGCCCGACCTCGGACGCTGCCTTGTGGTTGGCGCCATTGGGGGTGGGGCCGCCGGCCCATCGGGACGGGCATGGTCAGCTGGCCGTTCTCGTGTCGGACCTGGATCGGCGGACGGGTCGGCGGCGCCCGCGTCCTGGGCGCCGGCGAAGGCCCCGGTGCCGGGAGCGCCGACGTCGCCGCCGCCGGCTGCACTGGCGCGCTCGGCCACCGCCGGTGGACGTGCGGCCTCGTCCGCCGCGGCCCGCGCGGCTCGCGCTACCGCGTCGGTCGAGACCACTTCACGGGGCACCCAGCCTCCTCGAACCGTTACCGTGCGGATTCAGTCCGGCCGCAGGATGTACGGCCACACCCCCGTACCGCGCCCTTGTGTGGTGACAAGTGTATCGGTCACCGATTTGTTCCCCGCGTCAAACTGCGGTTTCGGGTCGACCCGCCCTTGACAGCAACGGAATCGCCCGTTCAACCAGCCAGTCGGGAACCTTCAGACGGTAACCATGGTATGCACATCGAGGTCGGCGACGTTGGCCCTGCCGTTCAAAAATGACAGCTCCATGAGCACAGACAGACCGGCCACGTCGCCGCCCCCCCGCCGGACCAACTCGGCGGCGGCGCGGGCGGTGCCGCCGGTGGCGAGCACGTCGTCGACGATGAGGACGCGCTCGCCGGGCCGGAACGCGTCCTTGTGGATCTCGATCGTCTCCGTACCGTACTCCAGCTCGTAGGCCTGCTCGTAGGTCTCGGCCGGGAGCTTGCCCCGCTTGCGTACGGGGACGAAGCCGGCGCCGAAGTGGTAGGCGACGGGGGCGGCCAGGATGAAGCCGCGCGCCTCGATGCCGACGATCTTGTCGACCGTGCCCCGCCCGTGGTGCGCGACGACCGCGTCCACGACCGCGGCGAAGGCCGTATGGTCGGCGAGCAGCGGCGTGATGTCCTTGAAGACGATGCCCGGCTTGGGGAAGTCGGGCACGTCCCTGATCCGCTCCAGGATGACCTTCTGGAGATCCATGCCTGTGTCTTCGCCCCTCGTTCGTCGCGCGGCGCCGGCTGCCCGCGCCTCGGCCGCCTGCCTGCCCTACTTCCTGCCGCCGCCCCGGTTCCGCCTGGTGCTCCGGCGGGGTTGCTGGCGGGGGCCCTGCTGGACGAGCCGCCGGGGGGCGTTGGCGGTCACCGAGTCCGACTCCTCATCAACGTCGTCCCCTCTGGCCAGGCCCGGCGTTCGAGTGGCCCGGCCGGCGCCGCCGGCACCGTCCTCGGCCTGCGCCGGCAGCAAGTCCACCAGGGCGCTCACCTCGGCCTGCTGCCCCTCCTCGGCGGATGACCTTTGCCCGGCGGTGGCCTGCGACCGGCCGGATCGTTGCCTGGAAAGCTTGGCCTGGCGCTTGGAACTGGCGGCTCGCGCGGCGATGCGCTCGCGCAGCTCTCGATACTTCGGCTCACGCTCCTTGAGCTGGACGAGCAGCGGCGTCGCGACGCAGATCGACGAGTAGGTGCCGACCAGGATGCCGACGAACAAGGCCAGCGACAGGTCCTTGAGCGTGCCCGCGCCGAACAACGTCGTCCCGATGAACAGGATCGAAGCCACCGGCAGGATCGCTACCAATGAGGTGTTCAGCGACCTGACCAGCGTGCTGCTCAACGCGTCGTTCGCGGCCTCGCTGTAGGTGATCTTGGAGGTGGGGCCAAGTTTTCGGGTCACCTCCTTGATCATGTCGAATACCACGACCGCGTCGTACAGCGAATAGCCGAGGATGGTCAGAAAGCCGAGCAACGTCGCGGGGGTGACCTCAAAGCCCGACCACGCGTAGATGCCCGCCGTAATGATCAGGTCGTGGACCAGCGCCACCACCGCGGCGAACGCCATCCGCCACTCGAACGCCACGGACAGATAGATAATGATCCCGATCATGAAGACGCCCAGGCCCTGCCACGCCTTCTTGGAGATCTCACCCCCCCACGACGCGCCCACGACCTGCGTGGTCACCCTGTCGGAGGTGATGTTCAGGTCCCTGGTTACGGTGTTCTTGACCTCGGTGACTTCGGCTGAGGCCAGGCTCTCGGTGGTCGCCGGCCAGTTGCCACCAGCCCGCTGCACGATCACCTGATGGGCGCCGCCATTTTCCACCGCGCCGCGAACCTGCTCGATGGTGGCGTTCGGCGCCTTGATGGTGAAGACCGAGCCGCCGGTGAACTCCACGCCGAAGTTGAAGCCTTTGACGATCAACCCGGCGATCGAGAGCACGAGCAGGATGGCGGAGATGCTGTACCAGAGCTTCGGCCGGCCGACGATGTCGGCGCTTACCTCTCCTCGGTAGATCCTGGAAACGACGGTACGCACCCCGGACATCATGCCTCCTGGCGTACGGTGCGGGCGGTGGCGGTACGGCGGAGCCGGTTCGCGTCAAGTCCGGACAGCTTGTGTCCCCTTCCGAAGAACTTCGTTCGGGCGAGCAACGCCACCAGCGGCTTGGTAAAGAAGAAGACCACGACGATGTCGATCAGTGTGGTCAGACCCATGGCGAACGCGAAGCCGGCCACTCCGCCGACCGCCAGGAAGTAGAGCACCAACGCGGCGATGAAGGTGACCGCGTCAGCGACGAGGATCGTCCGCCGTGCCCGTTTCCAGGCCGCCTCGACCGAGGGTCTCAACGCTCTTCCCGCGCGCAACTCATCGCGCAGTCGCTCGAAGTAGATGATGAACGAGTCGGCGGTGATGCCGATGGAGACGATCAGCCCGATGATGTGCGGGAGCGACAGCCGAAAGCCGATGTTCACCCCGAGCATGACGACGGACAACCAGGTCAGCGCCGACGCGACAACGAGACTCAACACCGAGACGATGCCGAGTCCCCGGTAGTACAGCAGCGAGTAGAAGACCACCAAGCCGAGCCCCAGCGCACCGGCCAGCAGGCCACCGCGGAGCTGGTCCGCACCCAGGGTGGAGGTCACCTCGTTGATCGAGCTCTGGTTGAACTTCAGCGGCAGGGCGCCGTAGCGCAGCACATTGGCCAGATCGGTCGCGTACTGCTGGGTAAAGCTCTCCGGCGGGCCGAAGATCTGCGCGTTGCCGCCGGTGATCGGCCCGTTGTCGATGCTCGGCGCCGACACGACCATTCCGTCGAGCACGATCGCCACCTGCCGCTGTGGCGTGCCTGCCTGGGCCCGGTAGGCCTCGGAGGTCACCTGGGCGAACTGCCGCGCGCCCTGCGACTTGAAGTTCAGGTTGACCGTCCAGCTGGTCTGCCCCTGCTGGACGTTGGGGGGCAGCGCGTCGGCGCCCGAAACCTGCTGCCCCTGCACCCGGACCGGCCCGAGGATGTACTTGGACTGGCCGTCCTGGTCGCACGCCACGACCCATTGCCGCCTCGGGTCGTCGGCCCCGGCGATCTGCTTGTTCTGGCTCGTGCAATTGGCCTGCTGGAACTGCGCGATGAGCTGCTCGGGCGGCTGCCCGGCCGGACCGGTCGGCGGAGTCGGTGGGGCCGGTGGGGCCGACGGCGGGGCCGACGCCGAGGGAGTAGGTGAAGGTGCCGCCAAGGCCTCCGACAGCGCGCGTCCTCTGGGGGCGGCCGACCCGGTGGACGAAGCACTGGGCGACGCCGACGGGTTCGGGCTGGCACTGCCGGCGGGCGGCGCCGACGGGGGCGGAGCGGCCGGGCGACCTTGGTCAACGGCGAACGCCTGCCGGAACTGCAGCTGGGCCGTGGTGCCGATGAGCTGGACCACTCGGCCCTGCCCCTCACCGGGGACGTTCACCACGATGACGTTGCTGCCCTGCTTGCTCACCTCGGCATCGGAAACGCCCAAACCGTTCACCCGCTGGCGCATGATTTCGAGAGCCTGATTCATCTGCGCCTGCGGGGGCGACTTGCCCGCCTCGGTGACCGCGCTCAGCGTGACCGTGGTCCCCCCGGCGAGGTCAAGTCCGAGTTTTGGCGTTGGCTGCCCCTGAAGGAGGGTGATGCCGGTCATCGCTCCCATGATCACGAAGAGCATGAGGAGCGTCCGCCCAGGCTTGGAAACGCTAGTGCGCGGTGCGGCCACTGGTCGTCCGTCTTCCGTCTCTTATTGTGGTGCCGGCGGCCGTCAGGCGGACGGCTTGCTCGAGGACTTGCTTGCGGCCCTTTCCTCCGCCGGCTCGTCGGCGTCCTCGGGCCGATCGTCGTCCAGTTCGTCCTCGGCGTCGTCGGCCGCGTCACCCTGCTCGACGATCTGCATGATCGCCTGCTTGACGAACCTGGCCTCCACGCCGGGCGCGATCTCGAGCACGATGCCGTCGTCGTCGACGGCGACGACCGTGGCGTACATTCCGTTGGTCGTCATGATCCGCGCACCGGGGCGCACCGAGTTCTGCAGTTGCTGCTGCCGGCGCTGCCGGTTGCGCTGTGGCCTGATCAAGAAGAAGTAGAAGGCCACAACGATGAGGCCGAGGAACAGGAACTGCATGACGGCCGCGTTGCTCTGCTCGGCGGCGATCGGCGCCGCCGCCACGTCGTGAAGATTCATCATGTTGCCCTGTGCGGGCATCCTTCCGATGCGAGGTACCAGCCTGGTGCCGCGAATGTTGTCAACCGAGCAACTCCCGGCTGCGTACGGTGACCAAGGTCCGGAGTGTAAGGGAGTCGGTCAGATACCGGCAACGACGCATGGTCCCAGCACATCGGGAAGTTCCCAAGTCGTTGTCTAGGCGGGCGCATCGCTCGCCATCCCTCTCGCCCGGCGGGCTCACCTGCGGCTCACTCCGAACCTTCGTCGCCGACTCCGAACAGCGTACCCGTAGTCGGGGGCGGCGGCGGCGGAGCGAGTCCGGCGTGCTCCCACGCGGCCCTCGTGGCCACCCTGCCCCGCGGCGTGCGAGCCAGCAATCCCTGCCTGACCAGGAACGGTTCGGCGACCACCTCGACGGTTTCCGGCTCTTCGCCCACTGAAACGGCGAGCGTGGAAAGTCCGACCGGCCCGCCCCCGAACGTGTGCATGAGCGCGTTCAGCACCGCGCGGTCGAGCCGGTCGAGGCCGCGTTCGTCCACCTCGTACAACGTGAGGGCGGCCCGGGCGAGTTCCCTCGTGATCACGCCGTCGGCCCGGACCTCGGCGAAGTCGCGGACCCGGCGCAGCAGCCGGTTGGCGATGCGGGGGGTGCCGCGCGAGCGCCCGGAGATCTCGGTGGCCGCGTCGTCGTGGATGTCCACCCGGAGCAGGCGGGCGGACCTTTCGACGATCACTTCCAGCTCGGCCGGCTCGTAGAAGTCCATATGCGCGACGAACCCGAACCTGTCACGCAGCGGCGCGGGCAGCAGGCCCGCCCGCGTGGTGGCGCCGACGAGCGTGAACGGCGCGATGTCCAGTGGGATGGCGGTGGCCCCGGGCCCCTTGCCGACCACGACGTCGACCCGGAAGTCCTCCATCGCGACGTAGAGCATCTCCTCGGCGGGCCGGGCCATTCGGTGGATCTCGTCGACGAACAGCACCTCGCCCTCGGACAGCGTCGACAGCACCGCGGCGAGGTCGCCGGCGCGTTCGATCGCGGGGCCCGAGGAGATCCGCAGCGGCCGACCGAGCTCCGCCGCGATGATCATGGACAGGGTGGTCTTGCCGAGCCCGGGCCCGCCGCTGAGCATGATGTGGTCCGGCGTCCGGCCGCGGCGCACCGCGCTTTGCAGCACCAGCGACAGCTGCTCGCGCACCCGCTGTTGACCGACGAACTCATCGAGGCGCTTGGGCCGCAGCGCCGCCTCGATCGCCTGCTCCTCGCCCTCGGCGACCGGCGAGACCACCCTGTCCTCGCCCGCGCCGTGCGCCGCCCGCCCGGGAGGCCGCGCGGATCGGCGCGCGTCTCCCTCCTCGCTCATCCGCCCTCCGCGACACGAAGAGCAAGGATCGGGGTGCGCGCGCCGCGCGCCTGCGGCGCGCTCATGGGCGAGAGAGCTTCTTGAGTGCGGACTTGAGGAGCGCGCCGACATCGGGCGTCTCCCGGCCGTCGAGGTCGGCGGCCACGGCGTCCACCGCGGCGTCGGCGTCCTTGGCCGGCCAACCCAGGTTCACCAGGCCGGTGTGCACCTGAGCGCGCCAGGAGGCGCTCTGGTCGGCTCCGGCGGCTCCGGCGTCGTCGCCGTCGTCGCCGACCGGCCCGCCGAGGCGGCCGGAGAGCTCGAGGACGATGCGCTGGGCGCCCTTTTTGCCGATGCCGGGGACCTTGGTGAGCGCGGCGAGGTCTTCGGTCGCCACGGCGCGGCGCAGCGCGTTCGGCACGTGGACGGCCAGCATCGCGAGGGCCAGCCTGGGCCCCACGCCGCTGGCCGTCTGCAACAACTCGAAGACCGCCCGTTCGTCTTCGTCGGCGAACCCGTACAGCGTCAGCGAGTCCTCCCGTACGACCAGCGACGTCGGCACGTGCGCCCGGTCGCCGACCCGCAGCGCGGCGAGCGTGGCCGGCGTGCACTGGACGGACAGGCCAACCCCGCCGACGTCGACGACGGCGCCGTCGGGCCCGGCGGCGGTGATGCGGCCGTCCACGAAGGCGATCATCCCGGCTTACCTCCTTGCCTCCCGCCGTGCCGCGCGATTTCGGCGGCCCGCGCGGCCCGCTCCAGCCGGGCCCGCGCGCCACCGCGCCAGACGTGGCAGATGGCCAGCGCGAGCGCGTCGGCGGCGTCGGCGGGTTTCGGGGCGGCCGCGAGGCCGAGCAGCCGCGTCACCATCATCGTCACCTGGGCCTTATCCGCGCGGCCGTTTCCGGTGACCGCCGCCTTGGCCTCACTCGGCGTGTGCAGCGCGACCGGGAGCCCACGCCGCGCCGCGCACACGATCGCGACCGCGCCGGCCTGAGCGGTGCCCATGACGGTGCGGACGTTGTGCTGGGAAAAGACGCGCTCGACGGCGACCGCGTCGGGGCGCAGGTCGTCCAGCAGGGCGTCCAGATCGCGCTCGAGCTCGACCAGCCGGGTGCCGATGTCGTCGTCTGGACTCGTCCTGATCACATGGACGCCGACCAGCGACAGCGGCTTGCCCGGCGCGCCCTCAACGACGCCGACGCCGCATCTGGTAAGCCCGGGATCGACGCCGAGCACCCGCATAAAGAACCCCTTCGATCACCTGTTCGCCACGAGGCTACCGCCGGGCGGCGGCGCCGTCGCCGCGCCGCCGGGGCGTGTCGCGGACCGGCGGCGCGGCGGGTGAGCGGCCCGGCGGGTGAGCGGCCCGGCGGGTGAGCGGCCCGGCGGGTGAGCGGCGGGGTCAGAAGTCGTCCAGCATGAACGGGGTCGTGGCGAACGCGGCGCCGAGCACGGCCGGGGCGCCGCCGTCGAGCAGGCCGGACCGGCTGAGGGTGGCGACCGGCACGCCGGCGTACAGGGCGGCCAGGCCGCGCTCGGTCATGCGTACGGCGGCGGCGCTTTGTGGGGCGCGCTCCAGCCGGCCGCGGCCGCCGGCCACGATCAGCCGCCACGAGCCGGCGTTGCCGGGGCGCAGCGCGTCGTGCACGATCAGCGGCACCTCGGCGGCCACCCCGACGGGGAAGCCGCGGGCCGCGATCGCCGCCGGCGCGTCGATGATCCGCAGCATCCACGACGACCGCGTGACCCGCTCGTCGGTGCGGTCGCGCAGCAGCCACAGGATCGGGTCGTGCGGGGAGATGCGGGCCCGTACGGTCTCGGCCGTGGAGGAGCCGGAGCCGACCAGGCTCCACAGCGCGCGGGCCGTCGCGGCGGAGCCGGCCACGGCGATGTCGACGACGAGCCCGCTGCGGTCGTCGTTCCAGTAGTAGGCGATGAAGCCGTCGTCGGCCAGGTAGGCGAACAGGTCGGGGCTGTCGAGGAACCAGCGGACGAACGCCTCCCCGCGATCCAGCGGCCCGGCGTCGCCGGCCGCCGCGTGCACCGCCCGGACGACGGCCACGACCTCGGCCGCGTCGGCGGGCCCGGCTCGGCGCACCTTGACGGTGCCGGCCGGTTCGCGGCCGGCACCGTCCAGCGAACGCAGCGCCTCGGTCCGGAAGGAGACCCAGTGCTGAGCGCCGCCGTGTTCGTACCCGGCGCGGCGGTAGAGGGGCGCGGTGGCCGGATACAGCACCGACAACGGCCGGCCGCGCTCGGCGATGAGCTCGATGAGCGCGGTCATCAGCCGCGTGCCGACGCCCCTGCCGCGATCTTCGGGGGCCACGTAAACGCTGGCCACGCCGCCCGCCGGCACCGCGGCGCCGTGCCACCACTGTTCGATGGGCATATAACGGCCGGACGCGATGAGCCTGGCCCCGTCGAAGATCCCAAGCACGTTGCCGGCGGCGTAGTCCTGCTCGACCAGTGGCCGCACCCGATCGCGATCCGCGGCCGACATCGGCCCGAACGCCCGCGCCCGCAGGTCGAACTGAGCGTCGCGATCTTCGTCGGCCAGGCACCGGATCTCCACGAGCGACCACGCTAACGCCGGACCACCAACGAGGCGAACGATTATCGGCCGGCGAAAACGCGCGCCGAACCGCCGCCGTCAGCCGATCTTCTCCATGATTTCGTCGGAGACGTCGAAGTTGGCGAAGACGTCCTGGACGTCGTCAGAGTCCTCAAGGGCTTCGAGCAGCCGGAAGACCTTCTTGGCGTTGTCCTCATCCAGCGGCACGCTGACGCTCGGCAGCCAGTTGGCGTCGGCCGACTCATAGTCGATGCCCGCCTCCTGCAAGGCCGAGCGCACCGCCACCAGATCACCCGCCTCGCAGACCACCTCGAAGTTCTCGCCGAGGTCGGTGACCTCCTCGGCGCCCGCGTCGAGCACCGCGAGCATCACGTCGTCCTCGCTGGTGCCGTCCTTGGGCACGATGACGACGCCCTTGCGGTTGAACAGATAGGAGACCGAGCCGGGGTCGGCCATCGAGCCGCCGTTGCGGGTGATGATGGTGCGAACCTCGGAGGCGGCCCGGTTGCGGTTGTCGGTCAAGCACTCGATGAGGATCGCCACCCCGCCGGGGGCGTAGCCCTCGTAGGTGATGTTCTGCCAGTCGGCGCCCCCGGCCTCCTCGCCGGCGCCGCGGCGGCGCGCGCGCTCGATGTTGTCGGCCGGCACCGAGTTCTTCTTGGCCTTTTGGATGGCGTCGAACAGCGTGGGGTTGCCCTCCGGGTCGCCGCCGCCGGTGCGCGCCGCGACCTCGACGTTTTTGATCAGCTTGGCGAAGAGCTTGCCCCGCTTGGCGTCGAGTGCCGCCTTCTTGTGCTTCGTCGTCGCCCACTTGGAATGGCCGGACATTGGTTAATCCTCCTGCTCCCCGCTCGGCTGGTCCAGAGCCCGGCGCACCAGATCGACGAAGTACCCGTGCACACGGTGATCGCCCGTCAACTCGGGATGAAAGGCCGTGGCCATGAGGTTGCCCTGACGGACGGCGACGATCCTACCGGCGGACCTTCCCGTCGCGGTTCGGCCGAGCACCTCGACGCCGGCGCCGACCGCCTCCACCCAGGGCGCCCTGATGAAGACGGCATGATACGGCGCGGTCCCGATTCCGGCGAGCCTGACATCGGATTCGAAGGAGTCAACTTGGCGGCCGAAGGCGTTTCTGCGGACCAGCATGTCGATGCCGCCGACGGTCTCCTGGCCGGCGGCCCCGTCGGCGATCCGGTCGGCCAACATGATCATACCGGCGCACGAACCGTACGCGGGGAGCCCGGCCGAGATGCGCTTGCGCAGCGGTTCGAGCACATCGAACGATCTGGCCAGCCGCCACATCGTCGTCGACTCGCCGCCGGGGAGCACCAGTCCGTCGATGCCCTCGAGCTCCTCGGGACGACGGACGACGCGCGTCGCGGCGCCGCACGAGCGGAGCGCACGCAGGTGCTCACGAACGTCGCCCTGCAGGGCGAGCACGCCGATGGTCGGCACAGCGGGACCAGCCTTTCGATGTGATGGGAGGGGGCGCACCGGATAAGGACGCCGCCATCAGGTATAACGCCTGCCACCTCGGCCGGCTTCCCCGGCCCTAGGCGGCCGCGGCGCTCAGCCCAGCTTGAAGCGGCGCAGCGGCAGGTCGAGTGCCAAGAAGCCGTCGTCGGCGCGGTCGGTCAGCGGCCGGCCGAACAGATGCGCCCTCGCCAGCTCCAGACCGAACTCCTCCGGGTCGAACGGCAGCGGCAGGTCGGACCCGCCCGCGTCGATCTCGGTCCAGTAGGGCGCCTCGACCGGCAGCCGCTCGCCCTGGTCGACGACGACACCATCGTCGGCGGTGACGAACACGTCGCGGACCAGCTCGCCCTTTTCGTACCAGCGGAACCACGCCCCGGACAGCACGCTGTTCAGCACCAACACGCCGCAGCCGGCGCCGGGCAGCACACACGCCACCGTGTCGGCGACCCGGCGGGCGTCGTCGTCGAGCTGGAAGAGCCGACGGTCGCAGACGATCACCGCGTCACCGTAAACCCCGACGAACACCTCGTCGTCGTAGGGCCAAAGCGCGAAGTCGAGCATCGTCTCGCCGGTCTCGACGAGGGTGGCGGCCGGATACAGGTCGCGGGCCAGCTCCTGCGCGGCGGCCGGGTCAGGGGTGAGGCCGGATCGGAAGACCGCGTCGGGGGCTCCAACGCTGGCGCATGCCAATGCGACCGACCACCCCATGCCTGCTGCCGTCCCTTCCCGCCGCACTGCCCTCCCGATTACGGGCAGTGGCCAGCGTAACGTGCCAGGCCGGGCCGTGTGGAGAGGCCCAATCGCAGATCCGCTCCTTTACCTCATCGATGTTGAAATGTGCATCGATCACGATGAAAAGGCGCACCTGGCCACCCGAACGTGACCACCCGAAACCCGGCCGCGTTCACCAGCCGCGGGCGGCCAGCCGCTCGGAGTCGGCCAGCCCGGCCACGTTGATGCCGACCATCGCTTCCCCGAGCCCCCGCGAGACCTTG
>OBLR010000357.1_pt1 | contig 11112 bp, 13 predicted proteins | sample 1519891 | NCBI WGS metagenome assembly OBLR01 (sample SAMEA3113583, study PRJEB22503) | soil metagenome | reverse complement strand
AAGGTGGTCGCAATCCTATTCTGAAACAAAGTGCCTTCGAAGTATTTTTAATCATATTATCTTCTCTATCGTGAAAAATTCTTCATATTTAATTGGTATTACTTGATTATTATTCTGCATTCACTATATATTAAAATTAGAACGGTAGATTCTTATCCTATTAAACCTTAGACGTCAAGACTATGAATACACAAGCGTTGATAGTAGCGATCGTAATAGTAGCGACATTTGGCGTAGCTGCAATAACTACGCCAGTTTTGGCCCAGAATATGACCGGCAGCGAAAACATGACTGCCACAATGGATGATAACATGACCGCTATGGACACCAATATGACCCAGCCACTAGAAGACGAAAACACGACTGCTGGCTGATAAACACTAAAACCTTTTTATAGTTCAAAAAAATATTTATATAAAATATAGCTTCAAACACTTTCAGACTTTACTAATAAATACCTCATTAACTTAATACAGTCAATGTCAGAATATGAGGGAGGCACATTTAGGTGTAAAATTTGTGCAAAAGAGTTTATTTTAAAAGATGAGGCCGATAGGCATTTTTCAGAAGCTCATTCTGAAGAAAGAACTAATGTAATGGAATGAGATTCTATTTTCCTTTAGCTCTATCCTTGCTTTTTTTAAGTCCAAATTCTAGCTCTACTCCACGCTTTTCACTATAGTCGAAGGTAAACTCTTCGTTTGGTAATATGGGGAAAGTCGAGATCGAAGTGTTACCACAGATAGGACATTTATTACTAGGGACTCTAGACTTATCAAAAAGTGTAGCACACCAGTGACATGTTTCAAATAGGACAAATACAGAGTCTACTAAACCGTACCTTATGCTTTCACGTTAGTCAATGCTGGATTCTGTCATTACAACCATTCTTATTTCTTTTACATGTTATCAGAAATACCCTCTAGCAATGGCATAAGTTGTCAAACATACTCAAGCAGCGTTCACAATAATACTTTTCACGTGACGTGCGTATAATCTTAGTATGTTTGTCTTTATTAGTTCTCCAGCAGCTATTGCACCTTAATACAAAATCGTTAATGACTGGATCCCATTCCTCCATTGTTCATAGATTGCTAGACCAGGTATATAAGAGGAAATCATTTATAGAAATTTTTCGTGCGTCATTAGCTGTTTACAGAAGAAATATTTTCTAGGGTGATAAATCATAGATCTTCATTTACAATTAATGTCAATGTAGACTGAATTCGATCTAATTTTTTAATATCAAGTCCTATTATTTTGCTTAGGCTTTCTGTACTTTCTGCATTTATCTTTGCAATTATGTCATAAGCACCAGCTAACCTAATGACATCAACTCTAGCTAACGTATTGAGATCATTTACCGTTTGACCTTCATAGCCGAGTTCACAGACGATTAAAACATATGCTGATGGCACAATATATAGCTGTTAACGTTGTTTTTATCCTCATCTGAGCTGTGCTTTATTACCAAATTATAATAGAACGTTGCAATAGTTGAGTAAAAGGAACAGTCAGTCCAGACCGACTATACTTTCCATTTCATGAGAAATCTGCAAAAGGCGAAGCCCCTTTTCTGTTATTTTTGGTTACCAATTTTTCATTTCCATGGGCCCTAATTTGCTGAGGGATTTCCTCAATAAGGCCCTTTTCTAAAAGAAACGAGAGATATTCTTTTAGTTGTGCATGGGAAAGAAATGCCTTATACATATTGATGTTCGGGTAACACCTTTGGTGTTACTCTCATTAATTACATTTAATATTTCAGCAATAATCTGGTATCTTCCTCGGCACACCTTTGTTGTCACTTATTACGAGAATGAATGCGGTTTATCTTATTCTTTTTCTATTTCCAATTCTCTGATTCTTTCTATACTACCTTCTACCTTTCGTTGCTTAGAAAACGAAGAGTCATGTTTGACCTTGTTTAGGAGTTCAGTGACTTCTTCTCTTGTAACTCCGTGTCTGATATCAAAGTCGATATTCCTGCGCACATTCGTTATATTACCACCATATTTTTTATGCTGCTTCTGTTTCCATGAAGAACCCTTTTCACTTTCTGATAGTCCGAAAACATATTTTACGATAGTTTTTTGCATATGTTCAAAATCCCAATCTCTCATGGGATCATTATTTTGATTTATTTGATTTGACATTTTAGAATATGATCTCAGACATATATTACGACAAACCATGGGAACGAGCCAGCTCAAGGTGTTGCTAGAGATATAAGTAATGGATTTCGACATGGAGTGGGGGAGACTAAAGTTGTTTCGGTGATATGCTCTTTACTATCAATCCGAACTGATCCTTCTATTTACTTCTTCCAGCAGCATTCCGGAGGGATAGCAATAGAAAAGCATAATGCTAAACCACGGTCACACATAATAGAGCAATTGTCGTCTGGTTCCCATGCATTCTACCGGGATAAAATTTACATGATCAAGGATATCATTTTAAAATTGGTAGAATACGGCGAACTAAACTTGACAGCACTTGTAAGTTTTTGTGGACTAAATATGAAGAAGCACAAGCCACTCCTCGATGACATGGATTCAAAAGGCTTGATTATGAATAGTCAGGCTCATTTTGGGAAAAGAACCATAACGATATACAGACCGACCGAAAAAGGATCAGAATTTTGTAATAGCATCTTGGATGCTTATGAGAGAATGTTTCCTAGAGAATCTAGTAGTTAGCGATGAAAGGAGTTTAATCTCCTTAGATATGTTAACATGTTATGTATTGGCGCAGGGCTCAATTGCTTTTCACCCTAGATGATTATTACGGGATTATATTGGGGTCGACAGTTAGCAAAATAAGAAGGAATACATACCATAAAATTATGGTTGTTCTGATCTAAAAGTGACCGTCATTCTTATTGACATAATATTACCAAATGAGTGAGCGATAATTTGCTTCTTTCTAACGAAAATTGACTCGGAGAACAATTTGATTGGTTGTCTAGTCCTTTATGTCACATCCTAGGATATTGTAGGATGTTCAATTTTCTCCGAGTCATATTCAATATGACAACATAATATTAAAGAAGCCGCAGGAGACTCAATGAATGAGAATACGAGGTGTGAAATCAGGTTCGTAGAATCCAAGGACCCTCCGGCTATGTGGAAGTGAATGATTTCAGCCCTTAGAAATAGTAGGATATCCTGTAAAGAATTATCTATGTTTTGGGTGACTCAAAAAAATTTGCTAGGTTAAGGCGTCTCTTACTTTGACCTTAGCCTTGTTAACTGTTTCAGAACTAGGCTTTCCTTCCGCATGATCTTTAGATGTCTGAGCCTTCGCTTCAGCATCTTGACTTGCGTTCTTGACTTTCTTCACTGGATCTGTCATACTGTATACCTATTATTCGGCTACATCACTTAAAACTATTGTTATCAGATCGCAGTAAATTTTACTTTCCAATTCTTCTTTCCAATAACTCTATGTACTTGACCTGTGCTTGAATTGTCCTAAGCAATAACTTTCTGAACTGCGCATCCCACTGATCGATTTCCCTATTGTCCATGAGTTTATAGCTAAATACTTCATCATTCGATTTATCTTCACATATCCCTCGAGCCCAGGGTTCTAAATTTTTAATTTGACCAAAACAATATGACATTTCATGTCTTGCATCTTCCAACTCTGTATCTGAAACGTCCTGGTTCATGTAGATTCAATGAGTGATTCGATATTCAGTCAATTTATACCTTGACCATGGATCCTATCACGTCTCTATTAGAAACCGCAGGAGACCCATGGGATGGACGAAGACTTGGCTTCCCCATGAGTCCGGAGCTCACCTGCGGCGGATGAAACAAAATGATTTTCGGCCCTGATATTACATGAGAAATATTGTATTTAGCAACATCATGAAAACGAAATCTAGGATGAATATGTATGTGCTGTTCGATCGTGATCTGTTAGTTTTGTTTCATTTTTGAATTTCTTTCCGCATTTAAGACATTTGGATTTTTTACAAAAAAATTGAACTTCATATACTCGTATGAGTAGCAATAAGGCTATTATCAATTGTGTTACGAGTTCGTTCGATCGACTATGAAAGACGGAATAAAGGTTGTAGGCACGAGAGGCCTTTTAGCATATCTATTGCCGGTAAAATGTCCAAATATGTTAACCGTGCTATGGATCTTACAATTAAAGATCCATGCCAAACCTAAGGCCGTCCGACAAATTGATGTTTAGGGTATTTGAAACAAGTCATACAGGAAGTACAAAACCAAAAGCCTCATCCAACCAACGATTAGAGAGCTACCTTGTATACTCTTTACTTAGTGCATACAATGCCATTTTTCTCAGGCTTAGCTGGTGCAATACTGTCAGCTATTAACTTCCAGTAATTTGCTTTCAATACTGCCCTAATTTCACACTCAGAGATATTCTCTGTTCCGTCGTTAACCTTCTCTGCCATAAGATTACCATCGAAGTTTGCATGTCCTAAACCAAGAGCATGGCCCATTTCATGTTCGACTATCCTTTGTATTATATCCTCATCAAATTTGTATTCAGAAGTACCTCTGTATACAATAATTTGTACCTTATCTATAAAACCGCTATTATCAAACGTATTAATACTCTGTCCTACTGCACGTTTCTCTCTTCCATTCCCTTTATATTCTTCTTGGAATTCAATTAGTATATCTCCATCTTTCTTGTTAAAAGACTCTTCAAGTTTGAGAATGTCTATATTTCTATCCCATTCTTGTACGGCACTACGAACCTCATCCTGCTGTCGCTTGGTTGAGCTCTCTGTGTCTGTATAATATGTCAATATTCCGTCCAGCAGATTGTGGCCCCATGTACAACATATTTTGATAGTATTTTGTGCTTCGAAGTCTTCATCAGCATTATCAACATCATTATCACCATTACTATCATTCTCTGGCTCTCTTTCGACTATTGCTGCAATTGGAGAAAAGGTATGGTGTAGCGGCTGTGTTGAAAATATAAAGAAAGAATAGAATAATACATGACAGTACAAGACCGACCTAATGGACAATCGATATAAAATATTAAGCAAAAATATTTTTTATAGAATTCTTGCTAATTATATCTCATATAAGTACATACTTTTTTTATGAAGTTTACGAGCTAGAAATAGGATGTGAATCTATTTTTGAATGGGGTATTTTCATAGATAATAATATTGTAATTGCAGCTGCGATTAGAATAAATAGAAAAATAAAATTATAGGATTCTCTAGAAGGAAATGATCTTGATATACCATCCGCTGTATTAATTACACTTTGGTTAGCTTGCATAAGCATTCCAGCTACAGCAGGGCCTATGGCCGATCCTATATATCTTAACAAAGTGTTTATACCCAGAGACACTCCTATATTTCTTGGCGAAACAGAAATAGTATTTATATTAAGTTGGCCTACATTTAAGAGCGCTAAACCAACTCCAACTATTGCTAGGTTTATTGCTAATTGTATTGCATTAGCATGAAAAATTAAGGTTCCAATAAGACTGATGGTTGTTATTACAGCTCCAATTAGCGTTACCTTAGATGAACCTATTTTTGATATTATAATGCCAGAAGTAGGTCCAAATACAAGCGAGGTAATAGAAAATGGCAATTGTATATTTGCTGCGTCTATCGCATTTCCGCCTATACCACCCGTTATTACAGGACTTTGTACAAGAATAGGTATTGTCTGAAAAATCGCAAATGTACAGATACCCCAAATAATTACTATAATATTGGATATGAGTATGGGTTTATGAGATATTAGGTTGAGATCAATGAGAGGCGATGAAGACCTTCGTTCGACTAATATAAAAGCAGCAAGTGAACCAAAACCCACAACGCTAAGCAATAATATTTCCCATGGAATGGAGAATAGTTTTTGTAATTCGGTATAATTATTATCTGATGATTGCACGAATGACAAGGCAGATAGAAAAGATGTGATAGATATAGCAAGAAGAATTGCTCCTTTAATATCTAGTTTAGGTATACCAGAATTTTGAATATCTTTTGTTGATTTTTGCTGTCCTGAGTATTTATCACTACCTTTACTTTCCTCATCTAATAATTCTTGCTGTTTCTTCTGAGTCAATATTTTTTCTGTTGGTTCTTTAACCTGAACATAGCGTAGGATTATTATGATTAGCAGTACGGCAATTGGGATGACAGAGTAGAATGTCATCCTCCAACCAAAGTGTTCAATTATGTTACCTCCTACAAGCAAACCGAGAACACCACCGAAAGCAAACATTGAAGCCAATGTTCCTTGAGCAATAGAGACCTTATTCCTTGGAAATTGATCTTGAACAATAGCAAATACGATTGGAAATACAGACATTCCTATACCTTGTACAGTCCTTGAAATTAACAGGGAATAGATATCGGTCGAAACTGCTCCTCCAACTACACCTATGGTATAGATTATCATTACTATCAAGAGAATTCTCTTTCTACCATAGATATCAGAAAGCTTACCTGCTATCGGTACGGATATGGCTCCTGAGATAAGATAAGATGAAAGTATCCAAGAAGATATACTGTAAGTAATACCAAAGTCATTTATTAAATGAGGAATAGCTGGTACAAGCATCGTCTCAGCATAAAGCACCATTGTAGCTATACCGCTAAGGATTGCCAGTATCTTCCATGCATGGAAAGAGATCTTTGATCCACCAGCATCATCTCTATTACCATTGCTTTTGTAAGTCATGTTATGAACCTATACTGAATCGAGGTGTAGATTAAGTATAACTAGTAATGATATTGAAAACAAAGATTGTTTGTTACTCTCTGACTTTTGAACGAATGTGTAAATTATTCGCTAGAATATTCCTCAAACGGAGAAATGGCAATTAATTAGTTCATAATTATCTATTGTAAAATGAATTGTCAAGAAAAATAAATAGGAAGCGCTGTTCCCTAAACCGTTGGCTGTGATGATAGCGGTTGTGATCCAGTATTCATTGCATTAGGTGTATTAGGGTCAATTGTAGTTGCTGCACCACTTTTTGCAGGACAACTAGCATCACTACCTGCTTCAGCTGGTTGGGTACCGATACTTCCAACCAACTAAATTGAACTTACTTCTATAACTGCTATGGTAGCTAGGAAGATAGTCTTGTCACTCATTCCCTATCATAATCCCTAGGTCCTTAAAAAATCTAACCGATAACCTTTACTACAACGTTTACTTAACGCAGTTAGCTTTTGGAGTCTCCCGAGATATTCAGAGATGAACTAAAGCCTCTAGACTGGGAGCAGTTACATTTAACGAATCAACCATTTTTTGAGCAATGGACAAATATTTGTCATAAATCTCTGTGTAGGCAAGATATGACAATATGTAACCCTTATTCCCCTGCACAGCATATATCTCCATTATTTTAGACAGGGTCCCTGAGACTTTTTCTGTGTATACTACTTTGTATGCTGGCGTATTTCCTTCAATAGTTGTTGGTCCTGATTCAAGAATTGTTCTAGCACTAGTATCTTCTGTAGGAGAGGTTACAGCAGGAGGAAGTTTCAACAAATTAATCTCTCTTGATCCGCGAACTGTTCTAATGAGGTGTTATTGCTAGTTAAATTCTTGACTGCCATGTAAACAAAAACAAATTCTCCAAATTCACCAGCTGTAGGGCCAAAGGACATGAGAAAGGTCAAATTGGCGCCTGGGTTTATTTCCTCATTAATCCATTCGGTAGGGTAGAGCAAACTAAATCCATATTGTGGATTTAAATAATTGTGAAAATACTATCAGACGCTGTACCCATTGGTATCTTTTGTCTCGTCTCTTGTCCTGATTGCTGCTGTTGTGCTAGCGCTTCTTCTTGTTGTGGTAAAAAACCAAGGGTTGTTGAGCAGAGGCAAACACTAGTAATAACAGAACGATAATAGCAACAACTGAAATTCTTAGCGGTAATATAGAATCATTTTTTTGCAGGTGGGACTCTAAACTTCTAAGTCATATATATAGTCGTGAAATATTATACTGTATAAACTAAGGTAGGAGCTTGAGGGAGGTACTTCGGTAAGTTCTTAACTCTTAAATAAAGTGATTGTTACGTCCTTGTTTGAAATGGTGGCCCAACATAGCTACGATAATAAATCAAACTGCTCACATTGGGATTCAATGGAGATTACTACGATATGCATTGTGTGGTAATATCATCGCCATTCTCGTTTTATCATTGGGATTAACAACTGTTGTGGAGGAATTGCCAAGCGTAAATGAGGGGATACTAAGAAAATATCCAACTTGCTTTACCTAATGATCCATATAGTTCATTTGCATTATCCCTAAATATTCCAACTGTTATTCATTTCACACTTTCGGAGTTTCATAGCCGCAGGAAAGTTGTCATAGTCATGGGAGCCCGTCACTTCTTAAGGTTTCCTGCGGTATTTAATTTCGATATTTTATACAATAGTATTGACTCTATATAGAATATTTTGGATCATTCTTTATTCGAGGGATTGATACTGAAACTATGAATGGTTTATACTTAAGACACAAGGAATCAGGGAATTCGGTCATAATATATCCATTTGATGAAGATCGCAATTACTGGTACGTTAACGTGACAAAGGATGATGAAACTATAGAAACTTTACAATATTCTAAAAGTTCGTGGGATGAGATCATATAGATCACATCTATCATCCCTAAATATGATCTAGTTGGTTTGTACCGCGATCTACTTCATGACGGGACTCTAGATCGCGACGGATAAAGCATGCTGCCTATAATTGTTAAAGATATTGTTTAATCTATCGTAGCTATTTTCTACGCTCCTGTCGCTGAGTCATGCATTTAATTACAACTGTTCACCCAAGAAATATAGTCAAAATTACTGAAGACTATTTCTTTCTTATTAATGGCAGCCGCTGTAAGAATTGGTGTTTATTGTAAGTCATATTTTATTTATCTTTTTTCGTTTTCTTTCTATTGCTTGTAATATTATTTGTTCAGCGGCATATTTTTCCTCCCATTTAATTCCTTTTACAAACTTGCCAGACTCCAGGTCCTTGTGATGTCTTATAAAATGCTCGAGTTTTTCTCTAAAGAATACTGGTAGATCATATATATTATTGACCTTGTCGAACTCTAGTGAGATCATAGTTAGAGGAACAGCAATAATTTTTACGTCATTTCCATCTTGGTCTTCTGTTAAAATAGCACCTATCGGAGAGCACATGATCAATGAATACGGGATCAAAGTATCACCAAGGACGTATGCATCTATGGGATCTTCAGAATTTAGTTCTAAAGTGCCTGGTATAAAGCCATAATTATATGGATATGAAGCAGCAACAGACAGGATCCTGTCTACTCGTAATAAACCAGATTTAAAATCAGTTTCATATTTTATATTGCTATTTTTTGGAATTTCTATCAACACATTGATTATTTTTGGTGGATCTGCCCCTGGATCTAATGATCTTATAGATGGGAACATCTAAATCGCCATCTCATTTATACTCACTCATATACAACCATTACTTGTCACCATGAAAGACTTAATGATGGTGCAGGCTTCAATTTTTTTAGCTTCTGGCCCCATCCATCGATCAAAGATTACAAACAGATATTAAACATATAATATTATTTCATTTATGATATTCAATTTATTGGACATACAGGAAAATGAAATCTAACTATTGGGCTTATTGAATGAAGCTCTAGGAAAATGCTTTCACGATTTGGCTACATTTAATAACTAAATTTAATCTCATTTAGTTATATGCACTGCCATGAAAACCCTGTTTATTATGCGTCATGCTAAATCAAGTTGGAAAGACTTGAATCTTCCGGATCATGATAGGCCACTTAGCAAGCGTGGTAGACATGATGCACCGCTTATGGGAAAGCTACTTCATACTCAGAAAATATCTTTAGACCTTGTAATAAGTTCAACAGCTGTAAGAGCTAAAACAACAGCGAATCTTTTTGCGACTGCTTTTAAATACAAAGGCAAAACTATCCTAGAAGGTTTAGTCTATGGAGCACGGCCTATCGATATACTGAACCTTCTCAGCAAATATTCCGATAAATACAGTAGCATATTATTGGTAGGCCACAACCCAACCGTAGAGGGAGTAATTGAAATGTTAACAGCCTCGCCAGGAATAACAATGGCAACATGTGCCCTTGCGCATTTAACACTGACAATTGACACTTGGACCGAACTTACTACTAAACAGCCTGTTATCGGTAAATTAGTGAATTTATGGACTCCAAAAGAATTATTCTATTAGTCTCATTATTTTAATTCATTTGTACCTGTTCTAAGTCTTTTGTTGTCACTATGAGCTCCAGCTGTCTTATATTAGGTTTTTTCCTGTATTGCCTGACTAGATACCTATGAGATATTTAGGGACGATCATAAGCAAGCTTTAGAAATCAATAATGGTGCTAATCAGTCATATTTATGAATAATCCTTAATATACAACACTTCTAGGCATGTATTGCTTATGAGGATAAGTTTGTTAGTGAATATCAAGTAAACAGCAAAAACCTTTGAACCTCCATTTTGAGAGCGCATAATATTACACAGTATTTTATTCATATTACAAATTTCACTCGATGAACAAATTCTTTTAATTTTAAGATTCTGAGTTAAAATAGGAAAAATTGTTATCAGACCACGCATTAAAAGAATGGATACTTTATTTCATGGAAAAACCTCAATCATCTCCATATACTAAGATATTCTGTCTCCATACCCTTCAACAGATTTTGTATCGAAAGCTGATTCTACTTTCTTTTTAATAGAATGATGGTTGCTGCTGCTATTGCACTTATTACTCCAATCAATAAAGCAGTATTGCTGATTTGTTGATTGCTATCAGAGCCCGCTGTTGGAGAGGAAGGAAATGGATTTAATATACTAGGTGGGGCCTGGTGTGGTACAAATACATTAAATGACGAAACAGTACTAGAATCATTGGTATCCAGTCTTGTTATGACTTGGTGGGTTCCATCCTCTGGAAATAGGTATTTCACAGAAAAATGACCGTTATCTTCAACACCCTATCTCCAGTGTTGAATCATTAAGATAGGGGTCATCAGTTGGTAAAAAGGCACTTGTTCAAGAATCAGAGAAGACGCACTAAA
>OBLR010000356.1_pt1 | contig 11122 bp, 12 predicted proteins | sample 1519891 | NCBI WGS metagenome assembly OBLR01 (sample SAMEA3113583, study PRJEB22503) | soil metagenome | reverse complement strand
CCTCACCGCTTGGCCGATCGCTCAATTGATGCACGACGCGCCGGCACCGCGCGGACCCGCCGCGACAGGAGGCGCACATGCCAGGGATGGACGCGACGCCGATCGAGCTCAACACCAAGGTCGCGCATCCAGCGCGAATGTACGACTACTGCCTCGGCGGAAAGGATAACTTCGCCGTGGACCGGGAAGCCGTGCGAATCTTTGTCGAGCGGTTCCCCGAAGGGCTTGACTCAGCCCGAGAAAACCGGCTGTTCCTCTACCGAGTAGTGCGATTCTTGTCCCGGGAAGCGGGCATCCGGCAGTTCTTGGACATGGGCAGTGGGCTGCCGACACAGGCGAACGTGCATCAGGTCGCTCAGCGGTTCCAGCCGGATGCGCACGTGGTCTATGTCGACAACGACCCCATCGTCTTAGTGCACGGCCGGGCGCTGCTGGCCGAAGACGCCACCACGGTGATCCAGGCCGACATGACCGACCCGCAAGACATCCTGGCCCGCCCCGAAGTACGCGACCTTATCGACTTCGACCAGCCCGTCGCGGCGCTGTTCTTGTCGGTGCCCCATTCCATCCCCGACGACCAGCAGGCACGCGACATGTTCGCCGCCATCGTGGACGCCCTGGTCCCAGGCAGCTTTCTCGCGGCATCCCAGTTCATCGGGGTACACGAGGAAGCGGCGCGAGCGCACACCCAGACGGCCAACGAACTGGGGTTGGTGTGGAAGACCCGCACCGTGGACGGATTCCAAGATCTCATCGCTGGGCTGGGTCTGGAACCCGTGCCGCCCGGGCTTGTGGATGTCTGCGACTGGCGCCCAGATCCGCACCAGCCGCCCCTGCACCCCGTCGACGAGACGCTTCAGCCGTACATCGGCTGGACCGCGGGCGACAAGCTGGTCAAGGAGTTCGGCGGCGTCCTCCACAAGCTCTAGACGTACCGGTGGCGTCGACCGCGGCGAGGCTCATGTCCGGGGGGCCCGGATGCAGGCCGAGCAGCCGAGCAGCCGGCGGCTGGTGACGGACGGGCGAATCGTCGGTATGAGGGGGTTTTCAGCCAAAGTGCATTGTGCATGACTGGAGGTGGTCCCGATCAGTGACGACGAGCAGGTGAGCCATGCGATTCCTGTCCTTCCACACCGACGACGGCATCCACCTGGGGATCGAGGGGGAAGGAGAGGTGGTGGTCGACCTGACCGCCGCGGCCGGGGACGGTGTTCCCGGATCCGTCGCCGAGCTCCTCGCCGGTGGCCCCGACGCGCTCGCGCGGGTCCGCGCGTTCCTCGAGACCGGCCCGCCGGCGCGGCCACTCGACGACCACGACCTCGCGCCGTGCGTGCCCGACCCTCCCAAGATCATTTGCGTGGGCCTCAACTACCGGCGGCACGCGGCGGAGGCCGGCAACCCGGTCCCCGATCATCCGATCTACTTCGCCAAGTACCGCAACAGCCTCGCCGGCCATCGGCAGCACGTCGCCATCCCGGCGGCGACGTCGCGGGTCGACTATGAGGTCGAACTCGTCGCGGTGATGGGTCGCCCGACGCGGAACGTCACCGCCGCGCAGGCCCTCGACCACGTCTTCGGGTACGCGACGGGCAACGATCTGTCCGCCCGCGAGCTGCAAACCCGGTCCAGCCAGTGGACGTACGGGAAGGCCATCGACGGGTTCGCCCCGCTCGGCCCGTACCTGGTGACCGCCGACGAGGTGCCGGACCCGCAGGACCTGGACCTCATGACCTGGGTCAACGGGGAGCCGCGCCAAAAGTCGAACACCCGGGACATGATCTTTTCGGTCGCCACGCTCGTCGCCGACCTCTCCCAGATCATGACGCTCGAGCCGGGCGACCTCATCTTCACCGGGACGCCGGAGGGCGTCATCCTCGGCATGGCCGAGAAGGTGTGGATGAAGCCAGGCGACGAGGTCGTCTGCGAGGTCGGCGGCCTCGGCCGGCTCTCGACGACGCTCGTGCGCGAGAGGCGCTGATCGGCGTGGAGCCCTCGATCCTGTCCCTGCTCCCGCCGCTGGTCACGATCGGGCTGGCCATCGCCACCAAGCGGATCATCATGTCGCTCCTGGTCGGCATCATCCTCGGCTCGGTGATGGCCGCCGACTGGAGCGTCACCGGTGCCGCCGAGCTGATCTTCGATGTGGTGAGCGGCCTCGTCATCGCCGACGGGGAGATCGCCGAAGAGATGTACATCTCGGCCTTCGTCTTCATGCTCGGCGTGCTCACGACGTTCATCTACATCGCCGGTGGGACGGGAGCGTTCGCGGAGTGGGTGACGCGACGGGTGCGTACCCGCGTCCAGGCTCAGCTGGTGCCCATCGTGGTGGGCATCGTGATCTTCTTCGACGACGCCTTCTCCAGCCTCGTCGGCGGCAACGTCAGCCGCTCGGTCACCGACCAGCGTCGGATCTCGCGGGCCAAGCTCTCCTACCTGGTCGACTCCACCGCCGCTCCGGTCATCATCTTGGTCCCCATCTCCGGCTGGGCGGCGTTCATCGCGGTGACGATGACCGACATCTTCGAGGACAACGACATCACCTCGCTGTCCGGCTACGAGGCGTACCTGCAAAGCGTCCCCGCGAACTTCTACGCGATCACCGCGCTGCTGTTCACGTTCGCGGTGGCGCTGCTCGGCCTGGACTTCGGCCCGATGCGCAGGCACGAGCAGCGCGCCGAGGCCGAAGGCGTCCTCTGGGACGAGACCCGGGGCAAGGTCCCCGGCGAGATCAGTCGCGCGCTCCCGCAGCGCGCCGACGGCCGGCCGCTCGACCTGTTGGCACCGGTCATCACCCTGGTCGTCGTCACCATCGTGATCGCGGTGTGGATGGGCGTCGCCGCGACCGAGGGGGCGGTCACGGTCAGGCAGGTGCTCGCCAACACCGACGTGATCCTGGCGCTCTTCTATGCCGGGATCATCGCGTGCGCCGTCGCGGCGGTGCGGCTCCTCGCCAAGCGCACGCAAGTACGGCAGATCGGACGCGCGGCCGTGGTAGGGGCGGGATCGATGTGGACCGCCGTGGTGGTCGTCTTCCTGGCCTGGGTGACGGCCGAGATCATCTCCGAGCTCGGGATCGGTGAGTACGTCGCGAGCTATATCACCGGCGACCTCGCCTTCTCGCTGCTTCCGGCGATCCTGTTCGTCCTGGCGTGCTTCATCGCGTTCTCGATGGGCAGCACCTTCGGGACCTTCGGCCTGATCCTGCCGATCGCCGCCGAGATCGTGGTGAGCATCGACATCTCCATGCTGATCCCGGCCTTCGGCGCTGTGCTGGCCGGGGCGATCTTCGGCGATCACACCTCGCCGCTGTCCGACACGACGATCCTTTCGTCGATCGGCTCCGGCATCCAGGTGATCGAGCACGTCACCACGCAGCTGCCGTACGCGTTCGTCTGCGCGGGAGCGTCCCTGGCCGGCTTCGTCGTCCTCGGCCTCACCAAGAACACGGCCGTCGGCCTGTTGACCGCGCTCGCCGCGCTCGCGGTGGCGATCGTGTTCCTCCGAGCGAGATCGCACGGGCTGCGTGAGCAGGAGCCCGCGGCCAGGCAGGTGAGCAGTTAGGCCCGAGCGGCAGCGTGGCAGCGTGTCTTTGGGCGTGTCTTTGGTCGCGCGACGATCAACGACGTACGGACGGCCGCCGCCGCCGGCGGCGGCGGCGGGAACGCTAGGGGACGGCGGGCCGGCCGTTCCCGTCGACCTCGCGTCCGTCGACCTCGTGGCCGGCGGCCTTGAGTGCGGTCACGGCGTCCGCCAGCAGGCGCTCCGGCACCAGCACCAAGTCTGCGTGGTACGTCGACGCCGCGAACACCGGGATCTCGGCCTCGGCGAGCGGACCGACGATCGTCGCCAGCGTGCCGGTCTTCGGCGGCCGCCGCGCGGTCTCGTGACCGTAGAAGCCGAACCAGCGGTCACTGTCGACATAGTGCGGTGCCTCTCTGATCACCGTCAGGCCCTCGGGCGCCCGCACGAGGGCGATCCACTCATCGTCCTCGGGGAGCGTGGCGTGGGGCAGGTGCTCGACCAGGAACGGGGTTGGAACGACGGCCAGGCGCTGCGGGACGGACATGCCCGCCAAGCTAGCGGGTCACGGGAGGCGTCGCTCGTGCTCGGGGCAGACCCAGAGGATGTCGCCGGTCGCGGTGACGACCTTTCGCAGATCGCCGAAGGCGCGGATGTCGTCCTGGGCCAGGAGAAGGGTGCGCAGGGCGCGCAGTCCGGCGCCCTCCTCGGCCCGGACGCGCTCCGCGTCGCCGTCCATCGTGAGCTGCTCCGGAAGTTGTTCGGCGACCGCCTTGAGGAGCTCAAGCTGCTGTTCGACGCGCTTGAGATCGTCGTTGGCCAGGGCGCCGGGGAGCGCGGCGGCGACGGGGACCACCACGCGCAGCAGCCGGCTCACCCGCAGGGCGTAGGGCGCCACCTTCCCAGCCATTCTCGCGTTTCGTGGAAGGTGTAGGTGGCCGGGTCCCATGAGTGCTCCCCGCCGGGGAACTCACACCACAACGTGAGGGAGTATTTGGTCCTGAGCACCCGCGCGGCGCGCTTGCCCGAGGCGACCTCCCGGAGGGTGAAAAGGCGCGGGCAGTCGGTCACGTCGGCGGCCAGGACCTTGAGGATGGCCTGGTCCCGACCATCGAGCTTCGCGAAGCCATCCGTCATCAAACCGTTTCAGGTCCTCGAGCCGCCGCTCCGTCGGACTCGGCGTCGCGGTGACGAGCCGGTGGGCGAGCCGGGGACGCGGCCGCCCATTGGACCGTCATCGCGTCATCGCGCGCTCGCGCCTCCCGTGCCTCTTGTGCCGCGCCGCGAAATGGACTAATCATTGTGGCAAACTCCATGGAGGCAAGATGGCGGATACCTCTCGAGTCTCCGGATCCCCCACCACTCCCGACAAAAGACCCATGGTCAGGGCGGTCGTCGCGTCCGCCGTCGGGACCTCGATCGAGTGGTACGACTTCTTCCTGTACGGGTTCGCGGCCACGACGATCTTCGCCGACCTCTACTTCCCCGGCAATGACCCGTCCACGGGACTGCTGCTTTCCCTGGGCACGTACTTCGGCGGCTTCGCCGCCCGGCCCATCGGCGCGGCGATCTTCGGTCACTACGGCGACCGCATCGGCCGCAAGGCGACGCTCATCATCACGTTGCTGTGCATGGGCGTGGCGACGACGGCGGTCGGGCTGGTCCCCACGTACGACCAGATCGGGATCTGGGGCGGGATCATCCTTACCGTACTCCGCCTGATGCAGGGCATCGCGGTCGGCGGCGAGTGGGGCGGGTCGGTGCTGCTGTCCACCGAGTGGGGTAAGCGGGTCGGCGGGTATCGCGGCCTGCTCGGCAGCTGGCCGCAATTCGGCGTGCCGGTCGGATTGGTGCTCGGGTACACGGCGCTGAAGGTGTGCCAGCCGATCGACCCGTACTGGGGCTGGCGCATCCCGTTCCTGCTCAGCATCGTGCTGGTCGGAGTGGGTCTCTACATCCGGCTCGGGATCCTGGAGACGCCGGTCTTCTCCGCCGTGCTCAGGGACAACCGGGTGGAGCGGATCCCCGTCCTCGAAGTCATCACCCGGAACTGGCGAGAGATCATCCTCAGCGCGCTGCTGCGTACCGGGCAGCAGGCGCCGTTCTACATCTTCACAGTCTTCGTGCTCAGCTACGCGACCGACACGTTGGGCTTCGAGTCCGACCAGGTCTACACGTTCGTCATCATCGGCGCGCTGGTCTCGATGGTCACCGTGCCGTTCTGGGGCTATATGTCCGACCGGGTGGGCCGCAAGCGGATCTACGTGGCCGGCGCGGTGGCCATGCTGCTGTGGTCCTATCCTTACTTCGCGCTGCTTGACACCCGCTCCACCGGGCTCGTCATGCTGGCCATCGTGCTGGCATGGCCCATCCATGACATGCAGTACGGCCCGCAGGCCACGTTCATCGCCGAGAGCTTCACCGGCCGGCTGCGCTACAGCGGGGCGTCGCTCGGGTACCAGCTGGCCTCCCTCACCGCGGGCGGCCCCGCGCCGCTCATCGCTGTGTGGCTGCTGGACACGTACGAGAGCTCAGCGATGATCGCCGCGTACATGGCGCTGTGCGCGCTGGTCAGCATCGTCGCGGCGCTGCTGCTCAAGGAGCGGTCACACCAGGACTACGGCTCCGAGTACGACGAACAGGAGGTACCCGCCCAGAAGGCGCCCGCCTGAGCGAGGCGCCCGCCTGATATCGGCGGGCGTGACGAGCGGCGAGGCCCCGCGGCGCACGAAGTGGACTTGGGCTTAGGGGTCTGTCAAATTAGAGATATGTCGAATCAGGTTTTGCCGCTCTCGCCGCTTCGGGAGACCCGGCCGCCGCAGGACGGCTCCTCGCCACAGGACTGCTGCGCGCGGCCGGTCGCCGAGCCGATGGGGGCGGCCGAGGCCGCCCGGCTCGCCCGGAAGTTCAAAGCGCTCTCCGACCCGGTCAGGCTGCGGCTGCTGTCCCTGATCGGTGCGCACGCCGGCGGCCGCGAAGCCGGGGTCGGCGTGTGCGTGTGCGACCTGACCGGCGCCTTCGACGTCACCGCCCCGACGATCTCCCACCACCTCAAGGTGCTGCGCGAGGCCGGTCTGATCGCCTCACAGCGGCGCGGCACGTGGGTGTACTACTGGCTGCTGCCTGCCGGGCTGCGGGAGCTGGCGACCGTCCTGCTGTCCGACCAGGTCACCGGCTAGCGATGCCCGAGATCCCCGAGATCCCCGAAGTGTTGTTCGTCTGCGTGCACAACGCCGGCCGATCGCAGATGGCGGCCGCACTGCTGGACCGACACGCCCGCGGGCGCGTGCGCGTACGGTCGGCGGGCTCGGCGCCGGCCGACTCCGTCAATCCGGCCGTCGTCACGGTCATGGCCGAAGTCGGCGTTGACCTGGCCGGCCAGACTCCCACGTCGCTCAGCGACGAGGCCGTTCGGGCCGCCGATGTGGTCATCACCATGGGGTGCGGCGACGCGTGCCCGATCTATCCCGGCAAGCGCTACCTCGACTGGGAGCTGACGGACCCCGCGGGCAAGACCGTCGAGGAGATCCGTCCCATCCGCGACACCATCGAGAAATACGTCCGGGATCTCCTCGCTGAGTTGCTACACGCTTCGCCCTCAGCGCCCTGAGCCCCCTGAGCCCCCTGAGCGGCTTGAGCGGCTTGAGCGACGTCAGGCCGGGTGGCGATAGGGAGGCGACGTGACGTTGATGACGAGGCGGTTCAGGTCGTGCAGCGCCTCGATGATGAAGGTGTGGCCGTCGGCCAGGTTGGCGCCGGTGAGCCGGGTCGAGTCGCGGCCGATCGCCGCCGGTGTGAGGTCGCCGATGATCCAGCCGGACCGGCGCAGCACGGCGCCCACCCGTTGGATCGCCGCTTCGAGTTGGTCCGTGGGAACGTCGCCGATCCCGCTGATCACGGCGATCTGGTACGGGTCGTACGTACCGTCCGGCCGGACATCGATGTCCTCGTCCGGCCCGTAGGGCATCGGACCGGCGTCCATCGGCGTTGGACCGGTCGCCACCTCGGCGGCCTTGATGATCATCTGGGCATGCCGTTCGGCCCGCTCGGTGGCGGCCTCCTGGCCCAGCACCCGTACGGTCCCGTCCTCACTTGGCAAGGGTGCCACCCGCCCGCGTCACATCGTCGTAGCGGCCGGCGATGACCCTCGCCTGGTTGGCGAGGCTCTCGGACGCCTCGTGCGTGCCGGGCCGGTAGTTCCAGTACTCACCGTGGCCGGCGGTGTCGGTCCTCATCGCGTTGGCGCCGAAATTTGGATCGGACGGCACGACGCCCCAGTCACCACCGTGGGCGAAGGGGCCAAGCGAGGGCACGAAGTCACCGCTCCCCCGTGCCGCCCACACGTGGTCCGCGCCGACGTTCAGTTCAGAGGCATGGGAGGCGTGCACCCCCGGGCTGCCGGCGGTGACGATGTCGTTGACGTGCAGCCCGCCCCGCGTCGCCGCCTCCCCGACGACGACCGATCCGTAGCTGTGCCCGATCGCCGTGATGTGCCCGTTGTTCAGGCCGGCGTCCGATTGGGCCTGGCGGATCCCGTCGACGGTCTGGCTGAGCGCCGGGGCGCCCTGCTCGGCGTACGAGAAGGCCCCGGGGTGGCCCGGCAGCCCGGTGTGGTCGCCGGGCGCGTCATAGCCGAGCCAGGCGATGGTCGACACCTCTCCTGGGGCGTACTGGTTCGCTTGTGCGGACAGCCGGTCCGCGCGGTCGAGGGTGGTGCCGAAGTTGTCGATGTCGTTGGTGATGCCGGGCACGAGGACTCCGGTGTGCTTCGCGTTGTCGGGATTGCCGATCGCCACGATCGCCCGTCCGTCGGTGGTCGTGACCCGGGTGTCGAGCCCCAGCAGGTACGGGTCCTTACCCGCTTCATCGAGCCTGCCGAGCTGGAACCGCATCGTTTCGAGCCGCCGCAGCTCGCGATATTCGTGCGGATAAATGTGGCCTTGGTCCTTCTTGGTCTCTAGCTCCGCCACCCGGTTGGCCAGGCCGACCCGGTTGGCCTCGTCGCGATCTTCGGAGGGGATGCCGTTCAGCCAGCCGATCTTTTCCGGGAAGGCGTTCATCATCAGATGGCGCTGCTCTTCGGGGAGGCCTTTCCACCAGGCCGCCGCCTCCTTGGGCGTGTCGACGCCCTTGGGCGGGATGTTGTTCTTGTCGAATCCGGCCAGCTTGGCGGCCATCCGCGCGTCGGCGGCGGCGTCGACGCCCGAGTTCGGCCGGTCGAGGATCTCCGCGCCGAGCCTGCCGAGCGCCTGGGAGATCCGCTGGTCGGCTTCGGTCGCCTCCTTGACGGCCGCCGCTAGCTGGCCGTGGATCTGACCCGCCTGAAATTTCAGCCGATCCCAGTATTTGACCGACTCTGGATTCTTCGCCGACGAGGGATCCATCGGCGGCAGCCGTACCGAGCCGTCCTCACCGACGCTCAGCCGCAACCCCGACGCCTCCTCGATGGCCCCCTTCAGCTTGCGCTGCGCCGCGGCGAACTGCCGGTGACCGAAGTGCAGGACGCTGGCGATCGCGGACGCCTCGGTGGCGGAGACCCGGAAGTACTGCGTGAACGGAATCAGCGTCCGCAGCGCGGCCGAGGCCGCCTTGCCCCGCCAGCGCGAATCGCGCAGCGGCTTGAGGAGCTTGTCGCGGTAGTCGTCCTCGGCGGACTCAAGCTTTTTGACCAGGTTGGTCCACGCCGTCACAGCGTCCGACAGCGGCTCTAGTTTCGCGTCCCGCAGCTGAGCGAACGACACCATCGCGTCACCACGCCCGCAGCCGCTGGATCAGCTGGGTCGTGTCCTGCTCGGCCCGCTCGACGTGGCGCGCGGTCTCCCGCAGCTTGGGCTCGAAGTCGGCAACATGGTCGGCGATAGAGTTGATCTTGATGTGCCACCCGTGGGCCACCTTGTCCAGGGCGCCGGCCGTCGCCCAGCCCTTAAGGCCGGCGGCCGCCTCCCTTGATTCGGGCCCGATCGCCCGCAACCCGGCCCGGATCGTGGCCTCCAGATCGGGGGCCGCGCCGGCGGCTCGCTCCAGCGCCTGGCGCTGCACCTGCATCTCGTGGCCGCCTCCGCCGCCCGGCGCGGCCGGCGGAGCGGGAGCCGCCGCCGGCTGCGCGCCGGACGGCGGCCGAGCCGGCGGTGCGCCTGCCGCCGCTTGGGCCGCCCGCTGCGACCGGCCGTTGTTCAGCAGATCCGCAATCTTGGACATAGCCCCGCCCGTCCGTCGCCCGACACGCAAGATCAAGGTGGCATCTCCACGCGCCTGTCTGCGTACGGATTAGGGCAGTTGTGCGCCGTACGCTAACTTATTGTGCGCTCCTGGCCAATCACGGTGCGGCAACCACCTCGGGTGCGCCGCGAACGGCCGTCCAGTCCACGTGGCCGAGGTGCGTCCACCCCTTCTGCGCATGACCGAACCGGGGTTAAATTCCTTCCGTGAGCTTGCTTATGGGGGCGCGAGTCACGCTGTGGCCGGTGACTCCTGGTGATCGACACGAGTTCATAGCACGGGCGCGAGAAAGTGTGAGCCTGCATCGAGGGTTGGTCTTCGTTCCGACGACCGCGGCGGAGTTCGACGAATACCTTGCGCGTTTCGATGGTGTTGCTGCGATCGGTTTCGTCGTGCGCCTTAATACCACCAAAGATTTGGCGGGATTCGTCAATATCAATCATATCGTATGGGCCCCTCACCGGACCGGCACACTCGGATATGGCGGATTCACGGCCACAGCGGGCCACGGATACGTCGCTGAGGCGGTGCGCTTGGCGGTAAGGTACGCGTTTGACGAACTCGGCCTTTACCGGCTGGAGGCAGATATTCAACCGGGAAACGCGCCGTCAAGGAAGGTCGTTGAGCAGGCCGGATTCCGGCGCACACCGTCCGCTCGGCACACTATCCGCATCGACGGCGAGTGGCGTGAGCATGAGCGTTGGATGATCACCACAAAAATGGGATCATCGAGAGCGTTTAAATATCTTGAAAGCTGCACATGTCACGCAAAAAGATGACACGGGTGCAGCGGCGCGCCTGGATCCATTCGCAGGGGGCGACCGGCGTGGCCGATGGACTTGCACAACAGACTCAGACCGGCGAGTGGCCAGAGACCCTCGATGTCCAAGCTTTGTTGGGGCAGGGCTGGCGGCCAACTCCCTTCCGGGAGTTCATCCTCAAGATCCACAGTCGCTGCAACCTGTCCTGTGACTATTGCTACATGTATGAGATGGCGGATCAGGGGTGGCGCCGCCAGCCGCGGAAGATGGCCAAACACACGGTCGACTGGGCAGCCAAGCGGATCGCCGAGCACGCTCACGCCAAACTCCTCAATCGGATCGACATCACGCTGCACGGCGGTGAGCCCCTGCTCGCCGGCGTCGAACATCTGCGGTACACCATTGCGGCGGTCCGCGCCGCCTGCGGACCCGATGTCGATGTGCGGTTCAACGTCCAGACCAACGGCGTACTGCTCGACCGGACGTTCCTTGAGTTGTTCCTTGAGCAGGACGTGCGCGTCGGGGTCAGCCTGGACGGCGACGAGGAGGGACACGACCGGCACCGCAGATGGGCAAATGGCAACGGCAGCTTCAAAGCCGTCCGGGCAGGCCTCCATCGGCTC
>OBLR010000355.1_pt1 | contig 11136 bp, 11 predicted proteins | sample 1519891 | NCBI WGS metagenome assembly OBLR01 (sample SAMEA3113583, study PRJEB22503) | soil metagenome | reverse complement strand
CGTCGGCACCTTCTTCCTGAACTCGCTGTACTTGCACGGCGTCAACGACGCGACCGCGCTCAAGACGGGACTCGGCTTCCTGCCGCTCGGCGTCTCGATTGGCATCTCCGCACACCTGGCCCGGCGGCCATGCCGCGCCTCGGGTCCCGGCTGCTTGCCGCTGTTGGCCTAGTCTTGACGGCGGTAGGGAACTGTTGCTCGCATTCGCTCCGGATCGCGCGGCGTATGCCGCCGACATCCTGCCCGGGCTGCTCGGGATCGGGTTCGGCGCTGGCCTCGTGTTCCCCGCCGTGTCGGTGACGGCTATGAGCAATGTGCAGCCGGAGCAGACCGGGTTCGCCGCAGGTGTCCTGTCGACCGCGCACGAGGTCGGCGCAGCGTTGGGGGTCGCCGTCCTCTCTGCCACGGCCGCGATCGGCGGCGCCACGAGTGACGCGAGCCTTGCTGCTGGCTACGAGGATGGTTTCATCACAGCTGCGGCCGTCGCGCTCGCGCTCGCCGCGATTGCGGTCGTAGCGGTCCCGAGCGTGAAGCCGCAGACGGTCGCGCAGGCGATGGCCCCCTGATCGGTACGTTCACGACGATGGCTGCCGAGTTCGCTGACGCCGCGGCTCTCCCGCTGAGGGCAACGTCAAGTCCACCCTCGACGCGGCCGAGGTGCTCCTGTACGAAGGAGCGAAGCGAGCATCGCAGCGGCCGCCACACGGCAGTGCGTCTCGAGCGGGCAGTCGCGCGCGCCGCGGTCGGGATTGACGAGGCACCTCCGAGGCCCTCGGTCGTCGGGGCCCTCGAACTCGCGAGCGGGGCGACCTGGGGGTACTGAACCGCCACACGGCGATCGCCGACATGGCGGCTGCCCAGCTCGGCCCGGTGGCGCTGAGCGGGATGCACGACTGCGGCCATCCGCACGCGGCGAATGTTCTAGGCGGGGTGAAGGCCGGCGAATTCCGGTCTGACGTCTCCGTCGAGTCGGTGCCGTCCGTCCGTCGCGGGCACCTCCATCCCGCCAGCGATGGCGTCGTGCGAGGGCGAGGCGACAGTGCGACCGCGCTGCACGCGCTGACGAATACGGCGCGGGTCGCCTTCGCCCCCGGACCGCGTCATCCGACCATGCTCTCCTAGCCGTCCCCAACTTCAGGGATGTCTGCAACTGCCCCAAGGCGGGGGCTGGTGGCGCGCGTCGCCACCCGCGACCGTTCGGCGGGATGAATGACGACTGTGTGCACGACCCGGTGAACCGTGTCTGCTACGTGTTCGAGGCCCGGGGCGAGGACCTCGTCGTCCACGTGCGGATCGACCCAGGCGGCGCTCTGCCGCCGCACCTTCATCCGGTGATGGAGGAGCGGTGGTCGGTGGTGGAGGGCGAGGTCCGCTTCCGGGTGAACGGGCATGAGCGGGTGCTCCGGGCCGCGGACGGCGACGTCGTCGTCCGGCCGGGCGTCGTGCACGGACTGTCGAGCGCCGGGGATGGCGAGGCGCGCCTCCGATGCCTGGTGACCCCGGCGATGCGGCTGCAGGAGTTCCTCGAGGAAAGCGCGGCCGCCGCGCGCGAGGGGATGTTCACCGCGCGCGGGTTGCCGCGCGGACTTCGTGGCGCCCGATGGAGCGCGCGCTTCCTCAAGCGCTACCGCTCGGAGACCGTGTTCGTGTCGCCTCCGCCCCTGTTCCAGACGCTCTTGATCGCGCTGCTCGCGCGTGAAGGAAAGGAGCCCCGATGACCGACCGTCTTGCACAGCTCGCCGATCTCGCCTACCGCCGTCGCGGCCGCATGGTCGCGGCCTGGCTCGTGGCAACGATCCTGGTCATCGGACTCGGCTCCTCGCTTGCTGGCGAGTTCAGCGCCGACTACGACACGCCCGGCTCGGAGTCGGCGGCGGCGAGGGACATCACAGAGCGCGAGTTCGGCGGCTTCACCGCCCAACAGCTCTACGTCGTGTGGCGGGACCCGGCGGGAGCCGCGCGCCCGGAGGCGCGGGAACGGATCGAGGCTTTCCTCACCGAGGCCAAGAAGGTCGATCACGTCGCCGCTGAGACGCCCGTCCGCGTATCTGACGACGGGACGATCGCCACGACCACGCTTCCGCTCACCGCCCCGGGCTGGGAGATCGAGAAGGAGGACGGCGAGCGGCTGATCGCGTCGGCGCAGCGCCACAGCGGCGACGGCATGGAGATCAAGCTCGGTGGGGACCCGATCGCCCAGGCGCAGGAGGGACCGAGCCCCGAGGGAGTCGGATTCCTCGGCGCGGCGATCGTGCTCCTGATCGCGTTCGGATCGGTCGTGGCGGCCGGTCTCCCCCTGGGGATCGCGCTCATAGGGCTCGGCATCTCGTCCGGAGGGCTGATCGCGCTCCTCACGAATCTGATGGACGTTCCCGACTGGTCCCTGGCCGTGTCCGGCCTGATCGGCATCGGAGTGGGAATCGACTACGCGCTCCTCGTATTGACCCGCTTCCGCGCGGCGATCGGGCGCGACGGGGACCGGCGCCGCGCCGTCGTCGAGGCAGTGACGACCGCCGGGCGGAGTGTGCTCGTCGCCGGCGGCACGGTCGTCATCGCGGTGCTCGGCATGCTCCTGACGGGGCTGCCGTACATGTACGGGGTCGCCCTGTCGGCGTCGCTCGCGGTTCTCGTCGTGATGCTCGCCGCGGTGACGCTCCTGCCCGCGCTGCTCTCGTACCTCGGCGAGCGGGTCGACCGGCTGAGGCTTCCCCGACTGGGCCGGGCACTGCGCGTCGAGGGCGACGCGAGCTCGCCGGCGACGCGCTGGAGCCACGCCGTCCAACGACGCCCCTGGCTGGCGGCGCTCGCCGCCACCGCGGTTCTGCTCGCTCTCTCGGCTCCCGCGCTTGGCATGCGGCTCGGCTTCCCCGATGCCGGCAACGACCCGGCCGGCACCATGACCCGCCAGGCGTACGACCTGATCAGCGACGGGTTCGGGCCGGGCACGAATGGCCCGCTCGTGGTCGCGGCTGAGCTGCCGGACCGCGCCGCCGCCGGCCGGCTCGCAACGCTTGCCACTCGGATCCGCGGCGAAGACGGGGTCGGCTTCGTCTCCGATCCCGTCGTGAACGAGGACGGCAGCGCCGCGCTCCTCAACGTCGTCCCGACCACGTCACCACAGGACGCGGAGACCTCTGAGCTTGTACGGCGGCTGCGTGCAGAGGTCATCCCCCAGGGGCTGGCGGGCACTGGACTCCGTGCGGAAGTTGGCGGCGTAACGGCCTGGCTCGAGGACCAGAGCGAGTACATCAAGGACCGAATGCCGCTCTTCATCGCCGGGGTGGTGGGCCTCTCGTTCCTGCTCCTGCTGATCGCCTTCCGCTCCCCCCTTATCTCGCTGAAGGCCGGGGTGATGAACCTTCTCTCGGTGGGCGCCGCCTACGGGGTGATGACGCTGGTCGCCAAGGGCGGGACGCTCGGGGAGCTCGTCGGGATAGACCGCGAGGTACCCGTTGCGCCGTTCATGCCCGTGATGATGTTCGCGATCCTCTTCGGCCTCTCGATGGACTACGAGGTCTTCCTGATCTCACGGATCCGCGAGGAATACCTGAAGCATCGCGACACCAGTCGGGCCGTGGCCGACGGACTGGCGCGCACCGCCCGTGTGATCACGGCGGCGGCGGCGATCATGGTGGTCGTCTTCCTCGCCTTCCTCGCGGCCCCGGACGTGTTCCTGAAGCTGTTCGGTATAGGCCTGGCGGTCGCGGTCTTCCTCGACGCGACGATCGTCCGGATGGTGCTGGTCCCGGCCGTGATGCAGCTGCTCGGTGACCGCAACTGGTGGATCCCGCGCTGGCTCGAGCGCGCGCTGCCGCGGCTCGAGCTCGAGGGCGCGCACATGCGGCCGGCCGAGGGACAACCGTAGATCGATGCGCCGCTGTGCGGGCGCGGAAAGGAGAACGACATGGGACACCCAGTGACCCACTTCGAAGTCATCGCGAAGGACGGAGAAGCCCTGCAGCGGTTCTATTCGGAGCTGTTCCGCTGGGAGATCGACGCCGCCAACCCGATGGGCTACGGAGTCGTGGCGCATGACGATAACCGAGGCGGCGCTCGTCACGGCGGAGAGCCTGGGCGGTGCGCGCGTCTTCGGCCCCGCGGAGGTGCCCGGCGCGGACGTCGAGCTCGCCCAGTTCACCGATCCCGTGGGGCACCTGATCGGCCTGACGAGGCGGGCGGCATAGCGGCCCGGACAAGCCCGGCCATCGCCAGGTGTCACACGGCGGCGGGCTGGGCTGTCAGACCGGCGAATAGCCGAATAGACCAGGAGGATTCCCATGTCGGCGCCTGAGACACAGACCCGGCCCACCAGCGATGGCTTCGTCACGTACGACGAGCTCAGCGGCCCGGACCTCGACACTGCACGCTGGAGCCCGGCGCGCCTGCCGCTTCCGACGGGCGGCGAGCACGTCCCGCTCGATCCCAACGCGAAGCTGTCCGTCGGCGAGGGCGAGGTGCGGGTCACGATCCCGCGCTTCTCGCTGGCACACGACGGCTTTCAGGCCGTCGACAGCCCAAAGTACCTCACCTTCTCGACGGGCCAGTTCGAGCTGGCGCCGGATCGGCCGGCGACGTTCGCGGTCGATCTCGCGGTCGAGAACATCGGCGGGGAACCGGAGGACTACCGCCGGGGAATGGCCGCCTTCCACGTCTTCGACCTCGCTGTGAGCAAGCGCGTGTTCGCGGTCTGCGGGACCTCCACCCGCGCGTTCGCGCTGCACGAGCAGCTGGGCTTGGGCGGTGGCGGAGCGGGCGAGCCGTTCTACCACGTAGTCGAGTCGCCGTACGAGGACTTCGACGACGACTTCACCCGGCTTCGCGCGTGCGAAATCACCCTCGACCGGAGCAGATCCGCCGCCACCTGGCGCGTCGACGGCCGCACGGTATACGAGGCGCACGGGACCGTGATCCCCGACCAGGCTCAGATCGGGTTCGGCATCTGGACGATGCTGCCGATCCGGGACGGTCGCAGCCACTCGCTCGACGGCCAGGGCATGAGCGCGCGCTGGCACCGATTCCGCGTGCGCGGGTCCGACGCGTGAGCCGCACCGCATGCAACGCGAGACAGCTGCACAACCCCGAAAGGCTGACATGACCATCACCGAAACCACCGAAACCACCGGCACCTGGCGGCTCGATCCATCCCGGTCGAGCGTCGAGTTCGACGTCCCCAACCTCTGGGGCCTGGCGACCGTCAAGGGCCGCTTCGACCGCTACGAGGGCACCGTCAACGCGTCGGATCGTCCGGTGGTCGCCCTGACCATCGAGGCCGCCAGCCTGAACACGGGGAACAAACGGCGCGACAAGCACCTGCGGTCGGAGGACTTCTTCGACGTCGCCAACCACCCGAGGGTGCGCTTCGAGACCGACGCCGCCGACCTCGCCGGCGACAACATGAAGGTCCGCGGCGTGCTCCACGCCGCCGGCAAGCACGTCCCCCTCGACGTCGACGCCAGCGTTACCCCCCTGGGCGAGGAGCGCGAGATCGAGGCCACGGCGCTCGTCGACCAACGCCGGCTCGGCATGACCTGGAGCCCTCTGGGCGTCGTGCGAGCCCCCACCAAGCTGACCGTACGCGGCCGGCTGATCCGCACCGAGGCCGCCCGATGACGGCCTCACCTCAACGAGTTCGGCACACCGGCTGTTCACGAGGACGACGCGCCCCCCGGTGAGCCCCTCGTGCGCTTGCTCGCGAACGCGATCCGAGCCCGTGGCCGCGTAGCACTTGGTATGGCCGATTTGAGAGAGCGACTCCCAACAGGAATGCCGGCACACGACCGCAAAGGAGAAGAACACGAAATGTCTCGAAGAATCCTCACCCTTGGTCGGCGTACCAGACTGCTCGGCGTCGCAGTCGCGGTCACCGCGCTGCTGGTTACTGCAGCGATTGCGAATGCCGACACTCAAGACGAGCCGGTGAGCGGCTGGGTCAGGCACAACGCCACCGCGCTCGACACCGTCGACGCGACAGGCCCGCTCAATGACCTGGAAGCCCTCCGGCGCTCGGTCGACGACGCCTTCGTCGTGGGGCTGGGCGAGTCCGTACACGGGGCCGCCGAGGAGACCGAGCTCAAGCACAGGGTCCTTCGCCTCCTCGTCGAGCGGATGGGCTTCCGCACGGTCGCCTGGGAAGAGGACTGGACGACGGGCCTCCTGATCGACAGGTACATCCGCACCGGCGAGGGAGACCTCGACGAGCTCATGAGCGGCATGAGCGGCCAATACCAGACCCGCGAGGTGGCCGAGGTGCTGCGCTGGCTGCGGAGCTACAACGCCGAGCACGCGCACAACGTGCGGTTCGTGGGCGTCGAGTACTACTACACGCGCCTGTCCGCGTATAACGCCGTAGCTGCCTACGTCGCCGAGAACGCCCCGCAGCGCCTTCGGGAGCTGGAGGAGCATCTGGATCCCATCCGTCCCACAACGGACATAAAGGAGTACGTCAGGGCGTATTACGGCGTCCGCGTCGAGGACAAGGAACGCAACGCCCGCGACGCGCGCGAAGTTCACGAGCTGGTCGAGAGTCTGCCGCACACCGACGGCGACGGGGCGTATGCGCTGGCGCTGCACCACGCGCGTCAGATCCGGTCGTTCTACGAGTACTACGCCCTGGAGTTCAACCAGGCGAACCAGCACCGTGAGGCGCACGCGGCCGCGAACCTGCGGTGGTGGCGCGATTACAGCGGTGGGGACGAGATCGCTTACTGGGCGGCCAGCCCGCACACGGCAAACGCCCCGGACCTACGCATCGCCGTGCCGGCGCCCGATCCGGAGATGCGTTTCGCAAGCGCCGGCTCGTATCTGCGCCGCTGGTACGGGGACGGCTACCTGTCGATCGGTTTCACCTTCGACCACGGCCGGGTGTACCTGGGTGACGGACGGACGGCAGACCAACCGAAGCCGAAGCATGAATGGTTCGAGAAGCCGTTCGGCGACGTCAGAGCCGACCAGTTCGCGCTGGACCTGCGGAGGTTCGCGCCGCCGCCGGTGAAGGACTGGCTGGAAGGGCCCATCAGGACCCGCGGCCTCCCCTACGCCGGACCCGACTCGTTCATCGACGGCGGGTCACTCGCGCAGTGGTTCGACGTGATCGTCCACCGGCAGACCGTCAGCCCCGCGCACGCGTTCTAAACAACCGCCATGCTCACGACCAGCAGACCCCGCCCGCGCCTTGCGCTGCTCGTCTGCGTGCTGTCCTCGTCGCTGGTCGGCCTGGACAGCCTGATGTCGACAGTCGCCCTTCCGGCCATCGCACGGGACCTGGATGCCGGCCTGGCGGTGCAGCAGTGGGTGGTGGCCGCCTTCCTGCTCGGGCTGGGCAGCCTGCTGCTGGTCGGAGGCGCGCTGGGCGACGCCTACGATCGCTGGGCGATCATGGGCATAGGCACCGCCGGGTTCGGGATCGCGGCTCTGGCCTGCGCGCTCGCGCCGACCGCTCCGGTGCTGATCGCGGCGCGCCTGGTGCAGGGCGCGGCGGCGGCGTTGACGGTGCCGGCCGCGCTGTCGCTGATCACCGCCACCTTCGAGGGCGAGGAGCGGTCGCGCGCGATTCGCAGCTGGACGGCGTGGAGCGGCGTCTCGGTGGTCGTCGGCCCACTGCTGGGCGGCGTGCTCGTCGATGCGATCTCGTGGCGAGCCACATTCGCGATCCTCGTGCCGCTCAGCGCGGTCGTGCTCGTGTTGGTCGCTCGCGGCGCGCCGTCCCCGTTGCCGCGCGGCGCGGGCACGGCGATCGACCGGGTGGGCGCGCTGCTCGGGGTGGTGCTGGTGGGCGGGCCCGTGTTCGCCCTCATCCAGGGACCTGAGCTCGGCTGGACCCATCCGCTCGTCCTCGGCGCCGCGGCCGCCGGCGGCATGTCGGCGTGGGCGTTCCTGCACTGGGAACGGCGCGCGGTCAACGCCCTGCTGCCCCTGGGCCTGTTCCGCAGTCGCGCGTTCTCCGTGTTGAGCGTCGTCACCTTCGTGCTGTACGGCGCGCTGATCGCCAGCGGCGTCTACACCGTGCTGTTCCTGAGCCAGACGGCGGGCTATAGCTCGACGGCGGCGGGGCTCGCGGCCGCCGTGCCGATCGTCGTGCTGTTCGTGCTCTCCCCGTGGCTGGGCTCGCTGTCGGATCGCTCGTCGCCGCGTCTGTTCGTCGCGGGCGGGGCGCTCGTCGCCGGGGCGGGGATCCTGCTGCTGCTGCGGGTCGACGCCGACGCCGACTTCGTCGGGGCCGTCCTGCCCTCCGTCCTGCTGCACGGGATCGGCCTGACGATGCTGGTGGCACCGCTGACCGCCGGCGTGCTCGGCGCGGCGGGCGACGAGCACGCCGGAGTGGCGTCGGGCTTCAACAGCGCGGTCGCCCGGATCGGGAGCCTGCTCGGGGTCGCCGTCGTCGGCCTCGTCGTCTCGGCGCAGTTCTCCGCGAGCGTCGACCGGCTGGTGGGCGACCAGCCGGCGGTTGAGCGCGTTGCGCAGCAGGCGCGGGAGCGCCCGCTGGTGGCCGCGCCGGCCGGCGACCTTCCGGCCGCGCAGCGCGCCGAGCTCGCGCAGGACCTTAGATCGGCCTCGCTGGACGCATTCCGGCTCGGCGTGGTGGTGATCGGCGGGCTCGCCGTGCTCGCGGCGCTGCTCGCGTTCGTCGGCATGCCGGGGCGATGCCGGCTCCCGGCGGCGGGCTGCCCGGGCGGGGCGCTGGCCGGCGCCCACCGAGATCTCGAACCGGCCTGAAAGGAGCGGCATGACATCGACGACCACCCACGGCCCGCAACGACACGGGGCCGCTCTCGGAGCGCTCGCGCTGGGCGCCTTCGTGATCGGCTCCGCCGAGCTCGTCGTGATCGGCATCCTCAACCTGGTCGCCGGCGACACCGCGGTCTCGATCAGCACGGCGGGCCTGCTCGTCACCTGCTACGCGCTCGGCATCTCGATCGGAGGACCGATCGTGACCGCGCTCACCACGCGGCTCGATCGCCGCCTCCTGCTGCGGCTGTCGCTCGCGATCTTCGTCGCCGGCAACCTGCTGGCCGTCCTGGCGGCGAGCTTCGAGATGCTTGTCCTGGCCCGCGTCATCACCGGGTCCGTCCACGGCCTGTTCGTCGGCGTCGCGTCGATGGTGGCGGCCGCGCTCGTCCCACCCGACCAGAAGGGACAGGCGCTGTCGATGGTCTTCGGAGGGATCGCCGTGGCGACCGTGGTCGGCGTCCCGCTCGGCACGCTGATCGGGCAGGCCCTCGGCTGGCAGGCGGCGTTCGTCGCGATCGTGATCCTCGGCGTGGCCGCCCTGGCCGCGACGCTGGCGTTCGTGCCGGCGGTGCCCGGCAGCGGGCAGGGAGGCTTCGCGGCGCAGGCTCGGTTCGCGTTCGCCCCGCGCGTGCTGGCGATGCTCGGCGTCGGCCTGCTGCTGCTCGGCGGCCAGTTCACTGCCTTCACCTACCTCGCGCCGTACCTCGAGGAGATCACCGGCATCTCGGGCGGCCTGGTGAGTGCCTTCCTGCTCGCCTACGGCATCGCCAGCGCCATCGGCACCATCGCCGGTGGCAGGGCAGCGGACCGCAACGCCACCACGACGCTGGTGGCCGCCAACGGGCTGCTCGTCCTGGCGATGGGCGCGCTCTACCTGGTGGGCTCGACACCGGTGCTGGCCGTGCTGGCGCTGGCCGCCTGGGGGTTCGTCGGCTTCGGCCTCGTCCCGGCCCTGCAGCTGCGCGTGATCACCCTGGCCGGCCCCGGCGCGGACCTGGCGGCGACGCTCGGCGCGTCGGCCGTCAACGCCGGGATCGCCGGCGGCTCGCTGATCGGCGCCTGGGCGGTCGCCGACGCGGGCGTGGAGACCGCCCTCGTGGCGGGCGCGGCGATCATCGCCGTCGCCCTGCCCGCGACGTGGGCGAGCCGGTTCCTCGTCCCCCCCGACGCCAACCAGCAGGACCAGACGAACGCTGCTGACACGGCGCTTCCCGCGATCGAGCAGGCTCGCGCATGATCCTGGTCACCGGAGCATCAGGCAACATCGGCGGCGAGCTCACCCGCCAGCTCGTCGACGCCGGCCAGCAGGTACGCGGGCTGACCCGCGACCACAGCGCGGCGCTGCCCGACGGCGTCGAGCGCGCCGTCGGGGACCTCAACCGCCCCGAGAGCCTGTCGGCCGCGCTCGACGGCGCCCGAGGCGTGTTCCTGCTCAGCGGCTACAAGGACACGCCACGCTTCCTGGCCGAGGCGCGCAGGGCCGGCGTGGAGCGCGTCGTGCTGCTGTCGTCGGGGGCGGTCGTGAACGGGGAGATCTCAAACGCGATCACCCGCTACAACATCCTCGCGGAGGAGGCGGTGCGCGAGTGCGGGCTCGCGTGGACGATCCTGCGCCCGAGCGGCTACATGTCCAACGCCCTACGCTGGCTACCCCAGCTTCGCAGCGGTGACGTCGTGCGCGAGCCCTTCGCAGACGTGCCGATCGCCGCGATCGATCCCTTCGACATCGCCGCGGTGGCCACCCGCGCGCTCACCGACCCCGGCCACGAACGCCGCAGCTACCGGCTCACGGGACCCGAGGCGACACTGCCCGCGACCCGCGTACGCCTGCTCGGCATCACCCTCGGCCGGCAGCTGCGCTTCGAGAGGCAGGCCGACGACGACGCCCGCACGGAGATGAGCGATGCCGGAGTCCCCGACGAATACATCGCGGCCTTCTTTCGCTACTTCGCCCACGGGACCTACGACGACTCCAGGATCCACTCCACCGTCCGCGAGGTCACGGGTCGAGCGCCGCGCACGTTTGAGCAGTGGGCCGCGGCACACGCGGACGCCTTCACTTGAGCTGAACGGCGCGACGCGAACGAGCACCACCTGCCCCGGAAGGAGAGGATGCCACTGCGAATCGGCGAGGCGGCGGTCTGGTGACACCCCTGCGCGGAGCATTGGACGTGAAACCCGTACGGGATGAGAGCCGTCGCGCGGCACAGGAGGACGCTAGCGCCGTTGTCCCGCCCCTCTCAAATCGCTGCCGGAGCTATGGGTCAAGGACGCGGGTGAGGCCGGATGCGCCGTAAGGGGATCCCCGCCGCGGACATCATCAACAAACCAGGACCCCGCCAACGAAAGGAAGTGCAATGTCTCAGGTGTACGTGTCCATGGCGATGTCGCTGGACGGGTTCATCACCG
>OBLR010000354.1_pt1 | contig 11150 bp, 12 predicted proteins | sample 1519891 | NCBI WGS metagenome assembly OBLR01 (sample SAMEA3113583, study PRJEB22503) | soil metagenome | reverse complement strand
AAACTGCAATTGGGATATTGTGTTGTCTTGAGAATTCCTGCAGTCCCTGCACCATGGCGCCTCTGTCAATAGATGCTACAGCCTTGATGCACTTCCAACTCAGACCATGATTTTCCAACACAGACCTTACTGCATTCTCGATGCTTTGCTTGCTTGTCGTCCAATGCAATCCGATACCGACTACAAGATTCTTAGGTCGGTAAATAACAGACTTATCCATAATTTCCTTGTCGCTAAACACCTTGTTTGAAATTATCAGACATCCTTTAAATTGCGGACTCGTTAGGTCCTCAATGCTCCTAACTCTTGTTATGTTTTTCGGAAGTTCAGATCTGAACCACCAATCTTTCTGGCCGGTATCCTGGTAGAGGGCTATATTTTCTTCATTTACCATACACGCACTGACCCTTGTGACGTTTTGATCATGTTCAATTTCCCAACCAAACTGCCTTCCTATCAAGTCGACAGCTATAGTCTCATTGACGTCTGCTGCAGTCGTGATAACTGGCCTTGAATTCGGAAAAAATGAAGACACTTTCCTAGCAAGTTCGTTTGCTCCTCCGAGGTGTCCTGACAGAGCGCTAATGATGAAATTGGCTTTGTCATCAATGACAAGTACCGCAGGGTCACTTTTCTTGCTAGCCACAACCGGTGCAATCAATCTTATTACAGCTCCAAGAGAAAATACGCATATTAATGCATCGTGCTCTCTAAAAAGAGACGCTACAATATCTCCTGTTGGTTCCTTGAACTGCGTTATGTCATTTCCTAAATCATTATGTTTAGCGGGAACATAAATTTCAACATTGCCCATTTTTTCCCTGATTTTTCGTGCGATGGTAATGCCTTGTTTTGTTATTGCTATAATGGCAGTGCTCGATATAGACATTGGCTTTAGACCCTAATAGATAAAAATTAAATTCAAATATTCCTTATATGTTTATTTCTCGTCCGACGAGTCTGCTAACTGGTCTCTACCTGCAGGAGAGTAAGCACCTATAGAAATATTAAGTGAACGATTACCGCTATCGCGGATACAGGCCTTTGACCTTTCCATCGAAGTCAAACATGACGACCCGGATCTCAATTCTGCCATTTGAATATTCGCTTAGTGTATCAAAGACCCTCTTGCATATAGCATCGTGAAATCCCTTAACCCCGGATGCATCTATAATCTCGGAAACATGTCTTGCAGTATTTGCATTCCTTATATTTCCAAGAGTGGCAGACGACGCCAAGCATTCTGATGCAATTGCCGCCATAAATTCCATATTTACATGCGATCCTCTCACATGCGTTTGTTTTACTCCCATTGCCATTTTCGTCAGCTTACCAATAAAGCCCGCTACAACTACTCGCCTGATGTTTTTATTCAGGCATTGTTTTATACTATAACCAATAAAATCTCCTACTTGAATATATGCATGCTCTGGAACGGAGCTACCCAGAAACACTCTTGAAAAGTCTTCGCTCCTCCCGCCGGTCGTCAGAATTGCTATCTCGGTTCTCATAGCGATTGATACATCCAGACTCTGCCTTATTGATGCCGCAAAGGATGCTGTTGAATAGGGAAGGACGATGCCTGTAGTCCCCAAGATAGAAATACCTCCAACGATACCCAGTCGAGGGTTATCTGTATGTTTTGCAATTGCTTCTCCCCTGGGAACTGAAATAACCACTTTAATTCCGTGTACCCTAAGCATATCTTCTGCTACCTCTTTCACCGCTTGCAATATCATTGACAGTGGAACAGGATTTATCGCGGCTCTTCCCAAATCCAGGCCTAGCCCTGGCTTCGTTACCCTTCCTACGCCTACACCCCCATCGACCACAACCTGTCCCATGGAGGGCAGAAATGAAACGGTGGAACAAATCTCTGCCCCATGAGTCACGTCTGGGTCGTCTCCAGCATCTTTTATCACAGAAGATGTCACAGAAGAGTCTCGGTTCGTTCTTGTCCAAGCTATCGACAGGTTAACATTTCTATCCTTGGGCAAAGACACGTTGACACTCTTTACCATATTTCCGGTTAGCATATTTAGTAGGGAAGCTTTAGTAGCAGCGGCCGCACAGGTTCCGGTAGTGTATCCGGATCGTAGGATTCCTTTCCTTTTTTTTTCTTCAATTTCTACGGGAAGCTCCTGCTCCTGCTCAGCTATTCGAAGTTCATCTTGTTCTTTTTTACCTTGGCTACTTTCCTGTAAATTGTCTGAATTCAGCTCGGCCAAATTGATCACATTTTTACCCCGGCTATGACATCACAGCGCCCCCCGTTAATTGTTATAGTATTGCCGGTGGCAAAAGAAAAACTGTCACTTGCAAAACACGCCGCTACTTTAGCTACCTCTCCCCATCGTTTCATGGCTGCTTCTTGTGCTCCTCTCAGCCTCTCTTCTTCCGTCATGAATTTATAAGAAGCTTCTGTTTCGATATTGCCTAGCATTAGAGTGTAGGCCCGTATGTTTCTCCTTCCATATCCAGCTGCTTTGGCTTTTGTATAAGGAGCTCCCTCAAAATTTCCGGACATTGCAGGAGTAAATGAAATATTAATTATCCCCCCGCCCCGATGCTTAGCGAGCATGCTTCTAACTACCACTTTTGCCAGCCTGACCGATCCTATAGTATCGACTTCCAATATTGCTCTATGGTCTGTGGTTGACGTCGTCAAAAGGCTTGTACCATATTTTTCGTTCAAATGGAAAACCCATCCTACGAGAATATCTATATGTTAATCAGCTACTAAGAGCCTAGTCATGGATTTCACAATCCTTGCATCACTTGTCACATCAATATTGGCGAGATCTGTTTTGCCATTCAATAGAACCGCCACTCTCTTTGCCCTACCATCACTCCTGAGGCAGATCATCACAGTAGCCCCGCTATGCCCGGCGAATTCCTTAGCTATTGCTAGCCCAATTCCCTTTGCTGAACCTGTAATTAGAGCGACCTTCCCATTTAGTAACAAATCCTAGAATGGAGAATAAACCATATTATCTTTGTTTATTGCGACCTTATTAAATATAATAGGATATTAAAGAGACTGGAAGAGGAGGTCACGCCATAACACTTGTCGTCCGTACAATCTGTCGCCAAACTTATTAAGGTGCTAGAGGTAGATGATCACAAAATCCTAGGAGCTCTTAGCTCTGTTATATCACACCATAAATTTTTGAACAGAGAGCAACTTGCCGTCTCTGCCAAGATGCACAGAGACACGATTGACTTCAGAATCAGTAGATTAAGGGGTTTTAGATTGATATCTAGCAATTCTGAAGGAACACACTTGTTGATGGCGGGCCTGGACGTGGTAGCTCTGAAAAAATTTGTTGACAGAAGCATCATTGAAGGTCTCGGAATGCCAATCGGCGTTGGGAAGGAATCCGACGTTTTTGAAGCAATTACGCAAGACAGACAAACGCGAGCCATCAAATTCTTTAGGATAGGAAGAACTAGTTTCAGACAGGTAAGGAGGAAGAGGTCTTTTGTCGATGATAGATATTCTCATGATTGGCTATTGACCAATATACAAGCGGCCGAAACCGAATATGCAATATTGCATAAACTGCAACACAAAGGTGTCGCAATTCCGACCCCTCACTTCAGATGGCTTCATGCTATAGTTATGAGCAGAATAAACGGAGTAAAGTTAGTAGAATCTAAAGACCTACCGAATCCTAGGCAAGCATTATTTGATATATTGCGTGATGTAAGGATTGCCTACGAACACAATGTCATAAACTGTGACCTAAGCGAATACAACATAATGGTTGATACCGACGACCGCCCCTGGATTATAGATTGGCCCCAGTCGGTATCTCGATCGCACCCAAACGCGGGCAACCTAGTTAAAAGGGATATTTCGAACGTCGTGAGTTTTTTTAACAGAAGATTTCATTTGGAAATAAGTAATACAGATGCCTTGAGAAGGGTCTTGGAGTAATCAGCTTAGCAGTGAATCTTGCATGTCTATGTTCTCCCAGGTGAACGAGGGATCATTTCTTCCGAAATGTCCGTACGCCGCAGTCTTCTTGTATATCGGTCTTTTTAAGTTAAGCGTTTTAATTATACCTGCCGGTTTCATATCGAAGCCACCCCTAATTTTTCCTTCGATTAATTCCTCATCGATTGTGCATGTACCAAAAGTATCCACCATTACCGAGACGGGTTCAGCTATTCCTATAGCGTAGGCAAGCTGCACCTCGCATTTTTTGGCTAGACCGCATCCTACGATATTCTTGGCTATGTACCTTGCCATATAACAAGCAGAACGATCCACCTTGGATGGGTCTTTTCCTGAAAATGCCCCCCCGCCGTGTCTTCCCATCCCGCCATAGGTGTCTGCTATTACCTTCCGTCCTGTCAACCCTGTGTCCGCGGGTGGACCACCGATCACGAATCTTCCCGTAGGATTAACAAGGAACTTGGTGCTACCATCAATCCAATCATTGCAGACTGGTTTAATGACATTTTCAACGATCTCTCGTCTGAGCTGGTCTAATCCTATCTCAGGCGAATGCTGTGTTGAGACTACAACGGTATCAATTCTTTTCGGTTTAGAATCCTCATAAACCACCGAGACCTGTGATTTGCCATCGGGTCGAAGCCAGCCTAGGATTTTATTTCGTCTAACATCTGACAAGGTCATTGACAACTTATGCGCCATTGCTATAGGAAGAGGCATCAGTTCTCTAGTCTCATTCGTAGCGTATCCAAACATAAGCCCCTGATCACCTGCACCTTGTTCTTTTAATGCACTTGGTGTTACACCGAGTGAAATATCCGGGCTTTGTTCGTGAAGGGATTCTAATACTGAACAATTATTGAAATCGAATCCGTACTCCGGCTTATCATAGCCAATATCTCTTATTGTCTTACGAACAATTTGCTGAAGGTCGATTCGACCTCGCGATGTCACTTCCCCAGCGACTAAGACCAAACCTGTTGTAGTTACAGCCTCAACGGCAACCCTTGAATCAGGATCTTGTCTTAGGAACTCATCTAAAATTGAATCAGAAATCTGATCACATATTTTGTCTGGATGTCCTTCCGTAACGCTCTCAGAAGTAAAGAGATGCCGTCTGGCCATGCCTCTAATTACTACACGAAAACTGACATTGCTTTACCCTTAACAAATCAAAATTCTTTTTCTAGTCTAATAAAGAGAACATTATTTCCTCTTATTACTACTTTCCCATAATTTGCCATAACATTCGATCCGTTAAATTCTTCAGCGTCTGCTAGAATAAGATTCATGTAGGAATCTACATTGCTCATTTTACCACGATATTCAATCTCGTTTTTAAGCCTTACAGCTACTCTTCTATTTATTCCCCGCTGTAAAGTCGTAAGAGGCCTTTTGGGTTGATGTTGTGACGTTGAAGAAGACACTTAATCAATCACTGAACTTGAAAGACATCGCGCGTACAATAAAAAGCTTGCTTTATACAAAAGAACTAGCGGTGGATTTATTCATTGGTAAAACCAACCCCATATCGATGATAGTGAGTACGGGGTCAAGATCGTTGGACGGTATACTTGGTGGTGGCATTAGATCTGGCATGGTGACAGATTTCTTCGGCAGGAGCGGAACCGGAAAATCTCAGCTTTGCTTCACGATCTGTGTCAACTATGCTAAGGAAATCAATCCTGGAGAATCGATCCTGTTTATTGATACAACCGGCAACTTTAGACCAGAAAGAATTCAGGAAATAGCTAGTGGCAAAGGAGAAAAAGACGTACTACGCAAGATTTCCTACATCAGAGTCTTCAATTCTTCCGATCAGAGCCACGCACTCAGTAGAATTCACGGAATGAGTCCAAAAATTATAGTGGTAGATAACGTATCTTCCTTAATTTCCAACGAATTCAGCGGAGCACGGATGCATCTCCGTTTAATGAAGCACATACATTCCCTGAGTCTGACTGCCGTTACTTTAGATTGTGCTGTGGTTGTAACCAATATGTTAAGACACGCCCCATACAACGGATCGCTCACCGACCGAGAATTTATGGCCTCATCCATTTCGCTCTGTACCCACATTAGAGCTAGGTTAGAAATGGCAGACCTTGCCAGGCTTCTATACAAAGCCACACTCGTACATCCTACTGGACCAAAAAGCAGCTTTTTTGGTATAAAAAAAATAGGAATCACCGACGCCTAATGTCGAGCATCCATCATCTCGAAAGCAATCCTAGCTCGTAGCGGTCGTAGAATTCCAGGCGATTCAATATCCCTCCCGATACCTCTGCTGGTTAATCTTATTCTTTCTCATATATTCATCTAAGATAGTCTGCGGGCTAACATCAAGCTCTATGGACGCTTGGACAACAAAATGCCATATATCGATCAACTCCTCCCGAGATCTCTTCTCGTCAAAGTCAACTTCTTTTTTCCACCATTTCCAATTTGTAAGCCTTTGAAGTTCAATGGCCTCATGTGTAATTGCGGTGCAAAGGACTGAGATCCTTTCCTCTTTTGTTCTAGGATATCTGTCAGAAGCTATCAGTGATGCGAGATCTTTTTGCAGCCGAAATATCCTATCTAGTTTATCCAACATTTCACCTCCATCTGGTTGCCTTTTGCTATTTATAGTATGTAACATGTAAAGTTCACAATAATCTCAAAGCATGTTAATTAGTATCAATAATTGGATAGCTTTTTTGATATCTTTATGCTGAATCCCATTGTTATGAATAAACCAATTAAGCTAGTCAAGACCGTAAGAAGCAGGTCGGTTTTGATAATGTAGTGCATTATTAGAGCTATCGCTATTGCAGGGAGTGAAATCAACAAAGCGAGAACGGTGCTCGTTAGAAATAATTTTTCCTTCGTAAGCTTTGATGGGCCCCTTGGCGGAGGACTGGACTCTACCATTATGTTGATTGTTTTCCATGCGTTTGGAGTCCTTATAAAAGTATTCTGCACTGGGATCATTTGTTAGCGGAAGAGCATCAGAGGAGGGTTAGGAATATCAGGTAATGACAGCCATCTCTGGCCATGGATAAGTCCGAGGTTAGGTAATAGATAGGCCTAGTCCTCGTGCACATCGATGATGTACTTTTTAGTCCACTACAGATTCGCAGAAGCTAAACTTTGTAGAAGATGGCTTTAATCAAAAATTCCTCTAAGTTTTACAACCATTATCAATAATATTCATATAATGAACATTTAAATTGTATATAGTGGAAAACCTTTTGTAGATATTTTATGCACGACTCCCAGTCTAGGTTAGTTTTCAGCAGCCAACGCGCGCTAGATAACACATCGCCGGACACCGCGTTAAAGTCATTCTGGGTTAGTACTGCTCTTGCACTCATATTATCTCTGCCCTGCTTAGCCATATTCCTTGGATTGCTACATTTGACGAATAACATAATAATCGGAGTTGTGACCGGGTTTACGGCTCATTTTGTTCTGCTTGCTCTCTCTCCGAGGACTTCTCAAATTCTTTCATCCTTATTTGACTAACTAACCTGTCGAGAAAAAAAGAGAAGATGGTAGATAGGCCCAGATCAACCTCCTAGCAATACAAATAAAATCAAGCCGAACTTTATTTTGTCCTATGAGCAAAGTAAGTATGCCAAGCAAAATCTTCGGCACCGTTCTCTCCCACGGGCTTAGAGGACGTATGCTCACGAAGAATGAACTTCAGACCTTAGCTGAGTCACGCGACCTGGAAGAATTAGTAACCAGGATGAAAAATACGATTTATTTGGACGCATTTGCAAAACTTACTAAACCATACACGGCTGAAAAGGTAGAAGGAGCATTAAGAGAATATTTGGTGAACACTCATGCGAAAATGGTGAACATCGTTGGAGGTGGAGGCATACTAAACGCGTATTTTGTAAGATACATCATATGGAACCTAAAGTTAGTCTTAAAAGGCAAGGCCCTTGGGAAATCATACGAAGAACTGCTCCCTCGGATAAATCTTAGAGCTGAGGAATTAGTGGGCAGACGAGACCTCGTGGTTAAAGCCCTTGTCAGTAAAGATCTAGATGAGGCTATTTCTGCTCTTGCTGGAAGCGAATTTTCTGAGGATACCGCCAAGGCTGCAGCCGCCTACAAGGAAAGAGGAGATCTTCGGCTATTCGACGCATACCTTGATCATGTTTTCTATAAATCTCTAGACAGGGCCATGGTTACAGAGACCCAATCCCCGGACACAAAGAGAGTAGTATCAACAGACATAGATTCGTATAATGTCCTTGCGGTCCTTCGAGGAAAATATTGGAATCTAAATGGGGGAGAGATAAATGACCTGATAGTAGCAACAACTCCAAAAGTCACGAGAGATACCCTTCAAAAGATGATTAATTACGAAAAAATCTCTGAGGCAATTGGCGAACTTGCTTCTACTGTATACAAGGAGATCATTCCACAAGCTCCCAAGAACGACATCGACGCGATTATGCAACTTGAATCAGGGTTTGAGGCAATTGGCATTAAGAGAACAATTAGCTCATTCAGAACAATGTTTAGCGTTGCGATCATGCTCTCAGCCTTGAAGCTTCTATCGTTGGAAATAAAAAATCTATCCGCTATCACGTCGGGGGTCGAGCAGGGCGTTTCAATAGACGCGATTATTTCAAATCTCATAAGGCCAGAGTAACTCAGACTTACCGTGCTCAATAGTACTCTCAGAAAAAATATAAAGAGACAAGCACTTTCAGGCTAACTGAGGGGGCCAAGCCACTTTATTCAGCCACCTGTTCAATTTTTGTTGATTCTGTTGATTTCTTTTCTCTTGCCGACTTTGGAATAATGTGGTCCTTCCATATGAAGTTACTATAGAACATCTTTGGTACGATCTTCTTAAATTCTTGTCCATCTCCGACGTACCATTTAGGAAACCATTCATAAAGGTGCAGCCTGATTGTTTGAATGTAAACGATTAGACCTTCAATCATCATGATTCCGATATTACCACCAACTAGCACAGCATAGCCACCTCCATGGGCGAATGAATCATTTACAGTTACTAGTAAGGCAGCATGTACTAACAACATTATGCCTAGTCTAGAATAACTAATTGTGTTAGAAAGCATTTCAATTATCCTCACCATAATGACCTCGACAATTATCCCAACCATACCACCACCTTCATCTTTCCCATGCTTGCGTGCGTGTTCCTCCTCTTTCATTCCGCCAATAATCATTACGACAACGCTGCCTATAATCACAAGAGGAGCCGCCTTTGCGACAATTTCGACAGTTACCCAATCACCGAACAGAAATGTCAACCACGGTACAGGTTCAGTATGAGTCACTCCCGTCACGCCAAACATTCCAATTATATCATATCCTGAACCGATAGCCGCCAGTATTATCGCAACCACCGCAAAATATTGCAAGATAGTGGGAACATCCCTTGTCCATATTAGCAACCTATTCCGCCCTTTAATGTCAGCTCGGAGTCTCAGGAAAAATGCCAATAAGAGGTGGACTATACCAATTGCAATTGATATTTCCAGTATTTTAGTCACCTCTTCAAACGTGAGTTCGGATACACTTAGCGCGCCAATGAATGGTAATGCCTGAACCAAGGGGCTCAATATACCGAAATTCTCAAAATGAAAACCAAATAATTCTCCTGTTCCCAGTCCCCCGAACACAGCGGCAGCCCCGCTCGCCGCTAGCAAGGTTCCCCAAGTCCGAATTGAGCCATTTCCCCTATGCCTTAGCAGCATTCCGAGACCAAAAAGTAATATACCATGACCAAAGTCCGCAAACATTAGGCCGTAGAAAAGAGGCCAAACAAAAGCAATGATAGGAGTCGGATCAACTTCATCATACCGTGGCAATCCTTGCGTTTCCGTTATAACCTCGAATGTGTTGATATATCGTTTATTTGTAAGAAGAGAGGGTAAGCTTTCATTTGCCTCCTCAAGGTGATGATCCCCGGCTTCCTCGATAACCGACATGTACTCTTTCGTCAGGTCCTTAAACTTGCCACTCATAGTCTCAGGGATAAAGCCTTGAATAACCGCAAAGTGCCTGGTTCCAGGCGGTTTCCTCGTCGTTTCCAAAATGTCTTTTGCGGACCTCGCGGATTCGTGTAATGAAAGAACCTTTGTCAGAATCTGCTGCTTTGTCCTTTCTATACTCTTGTTCACCTGAGCAAACTTTGAATCCAGTTCCTTAATCCTTGCCTGGGCCTCTTTATAGGCCGCGGTAGGATTCTGCGGCATGTTCAATGAGATAGTCAACGGATGCACGCCAAAGCTTCGAAGGATTTTTGTAATCTTCTCTGAATCTTCCGCTGAGCTGAAGATTATTAATGCTGTTTTGTTCTCGTTAAGCTTTTGTGGGTGAACAAAGATCTGGCCTAGACTCTTTACAATTTCTGTTTCGTCTGCGGTGTTAACTACAAAAATACCTGCAAAGAACATCTGAAGCTTCCTAAAAAGTGAAACATCGATATCTAGACCAGCAGCCATTTCAAGTGCTGCCTCAATATTCTTATATTCCTCGAGTTCTTTTGAAAGCACTGCTCGCTGGTTTAGCAGACTTTTTGGTTCGTCTAGAAGCATATTGCACTTATCTTCTAATTCTGCGATAAAATTCTGCATATCGTCAATGACGTAGTTAGTCCTTTCTTTAGGAGCTCCCTTGAACATAGTTGCCATCACTCCAGTCTCAAGTGGCACTTCTAGTGCACGTACAATCTCATCAATTTCTTGAAATAACCTTTGTGCTTTCAGCAAAAGATCATCATAGTAACTATTTGAGTAATCTGAATTATTCTCAAAGGAATGAAACCATTCGAGTTCTGCCAGTCTGCTTACTGCCTGCTGCGTCTCGGATCTAGGTAAAACCAGAGAGGTTTTTACCAATCTCGCAAGTCCCATTTAATAGTGCTTTGTCTATCTTCAATGTCTTTAAAAGCTTGCGTTTCTTGCATTATATATTTAGGACTAGCTATGTCAGAAATTAAACACGGCTGATTCTCGAAATAAAAACAGAACCGTCGTGCTCAATTATAAATTGTTTAGAAATTGTATACAACAGGAAAGAAGGGGGGCCGCTTCGTATTCTATGGCATATGACTACTGGCCAAGAATAATGAACATCATGACTATACCATAGATGGCTATTGATTCAACCATACCTACGATAATAAACACCCTAGATTGCATTTTTGGAT
>OBLR010000353.1_pt1 | contig 11156 bp, 12 predicted proteins | sample 1519891 | NCBI WGS metagenome assembly OBLR01 (sample SAMEA3113583, study PRJEB22503) | soil metagenome | reverse complement strand
CGTCGTGCGGGCTCGGCGCGATCCAGCGCACGTGGGACGTCCACGGCCGCGGCGGAAAGCTCCAGCTCGGCGCCGACGGAATCGCCCGCAGCGCATCGAGCTCCTCCCACGACTCGCCGTCGTCGCGGCTGACGAAGAGCATGCTCGGCTCACAGCCCGCGTAAACGGCCCCGTCGGCCTGGCTCACGGCGACCGAGAAGACGTCCGGCTGGGGGAAGTCGAGCCTCATCCACGTCTCGCCTCCGTCTGCCGAGCGGAAGAGGCCCTGGCCGCGCGAGCCGGCGTACAACGCTTCTCCCGCGCGGGCGATGCACTGGGCGCCGCTGCCCTCCAGGAAGGCGCGGACGACGCAGGTCTCTCCGTCCACGTCGAGCCGCGCGACGCCGTCTCCCGTCGCCGCGAGCAGGATCACCGCGCGAAGACCACGAGCAGGCTCAGCTGCTCGTACGAGGTGAAGCGGTGCTCGGCGCCAGCCCGCACGAACGCGGCCTCGCCTTCCAGGAGCTCGATCTCCTCGCCCTCGACCTCCAGCGTCCCGGTTCCCGCGAGGACGACATAGACCTCGTCGTCCTCGTGCGGCTGCTGGCGGTCGGGCTCGGGCGCGACGAGGACGTAGACCCCGATCTCCAGTCCGGGCGAGGTGTGGACGACCTCGTAGCCGCCGTTCTCGGCCAGGAGCCGGCGCTCGGCGGCCTCGACCTCGAAGCGGCGCCCGGCGGGCGAAGAGGAGGCGCTCAAACGGCCGCCTTCCTGAACTCGGGGATGATCTCACCGCCGTAGGTGCGCAGGATGTCCTCTTGGCCGTGAGTCATGAGGTAGATGTTGAAGTGGTCGACGCCGACCGACTCGAGCTCACGCAGCTTCTCCCTCACGGCGTCGACGGAGCCGATCACGGAGAAGCGGTCGCAGATCTCGTCGGTTACGAACTCCCCGTGGGCGGCTCCCTCGCGACTGTGGTCCTTGTAGTCGTAGAACTTCCGCGCCTTCACGTACTCGGTCAGCTCCTTCGGGATCTCCGAGTTCTCCCCGTAGCGCTCGATCAGGTCCATCACGTGATTCGAGACCATCGCCGGGAACCAGCGAACGGCCTCGCGCGCCTCCTGCAGGTCGTCCGTGACGATGCTGGGCGCGCAGACGAGGCACTCGAGCGCGTCGGGGTCGCGCCCCGCCTCCTCGGCGGCCGCGCGCGCCTGCTCCATGATCCACTGGACGATGATCGGGTCGGCGAGCTGGATGATGACGCCGTCCCCAATCCGGCCCGCCACCCCCAGCGCCCGCGGGCCGTATGCCGCCACGTACATCGGGATGGGCGCGCGGCCCTGGGCCCAGCCGAGCTCGAGCTCCTTCTCGTTCCAGTCGACCGGGCGCCCGTTCATGAGGTCCTTCATCATCGTAAGGGCGCTCTCGAACTCCGCCATCTTCACGGGCTTCTGCCCGATCACGCGCCGCGCCGAGTCCCCGCGGCCGATGCCCATCACCATCCGGCCGTCGGAGATGTCGTGCAGCGTCGCGTACGCGCTCGCGGTCACCGTCGGCTCGCGCGTGCCCGGATTCGTGACGCAATGGCCAAGTTTCAGCCGCTCGGTGTGCACGGCGAGCAGCGTCAGGAGTGGATACGCCTCCTGCCAGAGGATGTGCGAGTCGTAGGTCCACCCGATCTCGAAGCCGTTCTCCTCGGCGAGCTGCATCAACTCGACGAAGCGCGAGTACGGCGGATCGGGCAGAACGGTGACGCCAAACGTGAGCATCGGGCCTCCTGGCAGACGGTGAAAGCGGGATTCTACGCCGCCGGAGCCGCCGCTCCAACGCGGTGGCGGGCCCAGGCAGCGACGGCATGCACGACCTGCACGAGGTCGGACTTCGGCATCCGGTTCGAGAGCCTCACCCAGTCTTCCCGCGAGGCGCCTGGAGGCTCCACCGTGAGCACCTCGACGACCGGAATGCCGCGCTCCGCCAGCGTGGGGGCCTGGTTGCGCCCGATCAGGCGTCCGCGGAAGACGACGACGACGTCGGCCTCGACGTCGGTGTCGTCCAGCGGCCGGGTGCGCACGTCGACCGCGTAGCCGGCGTCCTCGAGAAGCGCGGTGAACTCGGGCTGCCGCGCCGCGAGAACGAGGACACGCTGGCCGTTCGACCCCATGTCGGAATGTTCCCCGCGCTTCGAGCGTTCAAAGCATCCAGGCATGGGTAGTCTCGGGGGTATGAAGATCGAGACGCTGGATCACGTCGCCCTGTGGGTGGGTGACCGCGACGTCCTCGCGGACTTCCTCACACGCCACCTGGGGATGCACGTCATCGACCGGACGGAGAAGTTCACGCTCGTCGGCGCGGACGCCCGCCGCGGAAAGCTGACGCTCTTCGCGGCCGAGGAGGACCGCGAGCCCGGAGTGCTCGCGCGCGTCGGGCTGCGGGTCCCCGATCTGCAGGAGGCGCTCGCCGACCTTCCGGAAGGGCTGGCCGTGGAGCGGGACCCGAAGGGCACGGCGCGCTTCGACGGTCCCGAGGGACTCTCGCTGGAGCTCGTGGAGACGGACGAGGGCGTTGCCTACGATCTCGACCACGTCGCTTTTCGCGTTCCCGAGCCCGAGGCGACCTTCGCGGCGCTGGCCGAGCTCGGCTTCGGCGCGGAGAACGGCCGGCTGGGCGTCGGCGACGCGCGCGTTCTCCTCGAGCGCGGCGACCCGGCGGAGAGCGAGCGGCCGCTCCTGAACCACCTGGGGCTCCGCGTCGAGTCCGCGGATCAGCACATCGAGGAGGCCAAGCGCCGCGGCCTCGAGATCGCCGACGTCGTCGACGCTGCCAACACCTACGCGGTCTTCGTCTGGGGCCCGGACGGCATCAAGCTCGAGTACGTCGAGCACAAGGCGAGCTTCTCTCTCGCCTGAGCGTCGAGCCTGCGTGATCGCAAGACCTGACCGCACGGGCGGCGTGCGTCGTGCCGAGGCGTGAGCTCGTCGTCGCCGGGGCGGGCATGGCCGGGCTCGTGGCGGCGGCGCGGGCGCGCGAGCTGGGAGCGGACGTCCTCGTCCACGAGAAGGGTGACCGGCCCGGCGGGTCGATGCTCCTCTCGAGCGGCGTCATCTGGCGCTACCGGGAGTGGGAGCGGTTTCGCGCCGAATGCCCGGGGGGTGATCAGGGACTCCAGCGGGTCGTCTGGGAGGGGCTGGACGAGGCGCTCGGGTGGCTCGAGCGGCTGGGCGCGCCCGTCGTCGCGCGCGAGACCGGGAACCCGCTCACGAGCGGGCTCCGCTTCGACCCCCGCGGGCTGACCGAGGCCCTCGTCCGCCGGGTGGGCGACATCCGGCTCCGCGAGCCGCTCTCCGCCCTTCCGGACGGCGTTCCCGCCGTGCTCGCGACGGGCGGCTTCCAGGGCGACCGGGCGCTCGTCCGGGAACGGATCACGTCCCAGGCCGGGAGCCTCGTCCTGCGGGCGAATCCGTGGAGCTCGGGCGACGGGCTCCGTCTCGCCACCGCGCGTGGCGCCGAGCTCTCGGCGGGGATGGACGAGTTCTACGGTCGGAACCTGGCGGCCGCGCCGAGGATCGAGGCCGAGCAGTTCATCACCCTCGCCCAGGTATATGCGAGGCACGCAACTGTCGAGAGCCTGGAGGGAGAGCGGTACGAGCCGCGCACCTGGTCGGAGATCGACGTCGTCCAGTGGACGGCGCGCCGGCCGAAGGCGCGTGCCCGCTACCTCGTGCCGGACGAGGCGCTCGACTGGCCCGTGCGGGAGCGCACCGTCCGCGACGTGATCGCCGCTGCCGAGCGTGCGGGCGCGCCGGTCGAGCGACGCGACGGCCTGACGGTGGTCGAGGTCGTCGCCGGCATCACGACCACGCTCGGCGGCGTCCGCATCGACTCGCGCGCCCGCGCGGCGGAGGGCCTCTACGCCGCCGGAGCCGACGCGGGCGGGATCTCGACGGGTGGGTGGTCGAGCGCGCTCGCCTCCGCGCTCGTCTTCGGCAAAGTCGCTGCTGAGGAGGCTCTTTAGCTGACGCGCTGGAGGAACGCGCAGGAGCGGTCGTCCTGCGGGAGGGGCGAGGGACCGATCTTCGAGACCGTGAAGCGGAGGCCGTCGTCTCCGACTTCCACCTCCGAGCCCGGCTCCGGCGGGTCGCCTTCGCGCTCCACCAGCTCGTAGCCCGTCGGCTTCGAGACGAAGAGGAGGTGCTTTCCCTCGGCCATTTTCGGCCCGCAGTCTAGTGGGGGCCCTCCGCGGCCGCTACGTACGACGGCACGACGACGCGCACGAGCGTCCCTGCCTGCTCGCCGTGGTCGACCGAGAGCCGGCCGTTCAGGATCTTGACGCGCTCGTCGATCGCTTCGATCGAGGCCCGGCGCCGCTCGACGACGCCGTCGTCGGCGATCTCGGTCTCGTAGCCTCCGTCCTCCAACTCGCGCACGGCGACCTCGATCCGCCGCGGCCTTCGCCGCACGGCCTGGTTCACGCTTTCGCGGATGATCTGGTAGAGGGCGACCTGGGCCTTCTCGGCCAGCCGGCCGCCTGCTTCGACGTCGGTCGCGACGGTGATCCGGTAGGTGTCCTCGATCCCGTCGCCGAGCGCGCGCACGGCGGCCCGGAAGCCCTCGTCGCGCAGCACGAGCGGCTCGATCGCGAACGACAGGTCGCGCAGCGTCCGGATCGTGTCGCGCTCCGTCTCGAGCGAGCGCTCGATCACCGTGGCGGCGTCCTCGAAGCGGCCGTCCCGGATCGCGGCGAGAGCTGCGTCGTGCATGAGTGCGATCCCCGACATGTTCTGAAGCGGCCCGTCGTGGAGGAAGAGCGAGAGCCGGCGACGCTCGTCCTGCTCGGCCGTGATGAGGCGCTCCGTGAGGCGCGCCCGCTCCGCCTCGCGCTCGCGCGCCTCCTCGAGGAGGCGCGCGTTCTCGACCGCCCGGGCGGCGAAGTCGGCGAGGACGGTCGCGCGCATGTGATCCCAACGGTGGAACGGCTCCGGCCGGACGAGCTCGAGCGCGCCCAGCCTCTCTCCGCGCACGGCCATCGGCACGAGCAGGCGCTCCCCGGAGCCTCCCCCGAGCGCGACCTCGTCCGGGGGGACGAAGCGCGCCTCACGGGCGTCGAAGAGCCGCTTCGCCTCGTCGCAGGTGCGTTCGAGAATGGCGCCGGCGTCGAGCGTACTCGACACGGCTGCGATCGAGTCGACGAGCGACTCGAGGAACGTCGACTGCGCCTGGAGCTCGTCCTCGGCGAACTCGTGCCGGCGCCGCTCGGTGACGATCAGGTAGACGGCGAAGCCGCCGAAGAAGGCCGTGGAGGCGATGAGGCCGGCCACGGCGATCGCGTAGCTGTCGAAGGCGAGCCCGAAGGCGCCCAGGAGCGCGGCGCCCACCGTGCAGCCGACCAGGAGGCCGCGGGCGTTAGTCGATAATCGAGTCGCGAAGCGCGATGGCGACGGCATGGGTGCGCGTGTCCGCCTCGAGCTTGGCGAGGATGTGGCGGACGTGGCTCTTCACGGTCTCCTGGGAGATGAAGAGCCGCCCGGCGACGTCGGCGTTCGACATGCCGTCCGCGAGCAGCTGGAGGATCTCCCGCTCGCGCTGCGTCAGCATCTCCTCGCGCTCGCGCGTGAGGAGGGCCGGCATGAGCGCCGGGTCGACGTAGCCCTCTCCGCTGGCCACCTTCTCGATCGCCCTGAGGAGCGTCTGGTGGGGCGCCTCCTTGAGGATGTAGCCCTTCGCGCCCGCTTCGAGGCCGCGACCGAGCAGGCTCCGCTCGCCGTATGCCGTGAAGATGAGCACGGCGGTCTGCGGGAGCTTCTCGCTGAGGATCTTCGTCGCTTCGAGCCCGTCCATCCCGGGCATCCGGACGTCCATGATCACGACGTTCGGCCGGCGTCGCTCAGCGACGGCGATCGCGCTCGCGCCGTCCGACGCCTCCCCGACGACGCGGATCTGCGGCGACCGCGAAAGGGAAAGACGGAGCCCCTCGCGCACGACCTCGTGGTCGTCGACGATCAGGCAGGTGATCTCGTTCGTGACGACGGCTGCGGCTCCCAAGGCAGGATGATAATCGGGTGACAAGCCGTCACACTTTAGAGGGACTTCTCGTCGACCCGATCGAGGGGGCCCGGAGCGGGAGGGTGACGTGGGAGGCGGCGGAGATCGTCTCGGTCGATTTCCTCGAGGACGGCCCGGCCGATCCGCTCGTCTTTCCCGGCTTCGTCGACCTCCAGGTCTACGAGCCGGCAACGGTCGCCGGCCAGGGCGTCACGGGCTACCTGCTCGCCACCCGGCGTGTCCAGGAGGCCGCGGATCCGCTCTGCCTCGGGCTCCACCTCGAGGGGCCGTTCCTGAACCCCGACGCGGCCGGCGCGATCCCCGTGGAGGAGCTGACGCCCGTCGATCTCGCCGCGCTCGAGGAGTGGCTGGCGAGCGGGCTCGTCCGGCTCGTGACGCTGGCACCGGAGCTTCCGCGCGCCCTGGCGGCCGTCCACGCCGTCGCGGGCGCCGGCGTGGTCGCTGCGCTGGGCCACACGCGCGCGAACGCGATCACGACGCTCGCGGCCCTGAATGCCGGCGCGCGCTTCGCAACTCACCTGTGGAACGCGATGGCGCCCGTCCGGGCCCGCTCGACCGGCCCGATCCCCACGCTCCTCCTCGACCGCCGGGTGGTCCTCGGCCTGATCGCGGACGGTCGCCACCTGCACCCGCGCACGGAGGAGCTGACCGTTCGGGTCGCCGGGCCCGAGCGCATCGCGCTGACGAGCGACCTCGTCGCCTCGCCGGGACATCGGTCCGACGGCTCGCTTCTCGGTGGCGACCGCTGCGGAGCCGCGCTCGTCGCCCGCATGGCCCGCTTCGGGCTCGCGGAGGCGGCCGCCATGGCGAGCCTGACCCCGGCGCGAGTGCTCGGCCTCACCGACCGGGGACGCCTCGCGGCTGGCTTCCGCGCCGACCTCGCCGTCTTGGCTCGGGACTTCACGCCGCTCCGCACGGTCGTCGCGGGCGTGGACGTCGAACCCGTCCGCTAGTCTTTCGGAGACAGGTGGACGACGTACCGCCGAGTACCCGCGCCCCGGAGAGCGGGGCGTGAGCCTGACACTCTCGATCATCGGGGCTCTCCTCCTCGTGGCCGCGAACGGCTTCTTCGTGGCCACGGAGTTCGCTATCGCGCGGATCCGTACGACGCAGGTCGCGGAGCTCGAGCAGCTGGGTCGCCCCGGCGCGGGTGCGCTCCGGCACGCCGTCGACAACCTCGACGCCTATCTCGCCGCCTGCCAGCTCGGAATCACGATCTCGAGCATCGGACTCGGCATCGTCGGTGAGCCGGCCTTTGCAGCGCTCGTCGAGCCCGTAGTCGGCCCGCTCGGTGAGGGGACTTCCCACGTTGTCTCCTTCGGATTCGCCTTCACCATCATCACGCTCCTCCATGTGGTCATAGGTGAGCTCGCGCCTAAGAGCCTCGCCATCGCGCGAAACACGCGCACCGCGCTCGCGGTGGCGCCGCCCATGCGCTTCTTCTATGTCAGCACGAAGCCGTTCGTCGACTTCTTCAACTGGCTCGGCAACCTCGTGCTCAGGCCGTTCGGCGTCCCGCCGGCCCGCGAGGTCGGTCACGCGCCCCATTCGGAGGACGAGCTGCGCTCGCTGCTCGAGCAGAGCCTTAGCGAGGGCCTCATCGACCCGGAGGAACGCGAGTTTGCCGAGAACGTCTTCACGTTCGGCGATCGTCGCGCACGCCAGATCATGGTGCCGCGCCTCGAGGTGGACTTCCTCGTCGCGAGCGACAGCCTGCGCGGCGCGGCCGAGCGGGTGCTCGAGACCGGCCACACCCGCCTGCCCCTCTGTGAGCCCGAGGGCGGGCTCGACGCCGTGATCGGGATCGTCAACGCCAAGAACCTTCTCCGAGCGTTCGTGGAATCCGGTAATCAGGAGCTCCGCGACCTCGCTCGCCCGCTCAAACGAGTATCCGAGTCGATGCTCGTCGACGAGCTGCTCAGCGAGCTGCGCCGCGACCGCCAGCACGCCGCACTCGTCGTGGACGAGCACGGAACGACCATCGGCCTCGTCACCCTCGAGGACGTCCTCGAGGAGATCGTCGGCGAGATCAGCGACGAGTTCGATGTGGACGAGACCGAGCTGATCACGCGCGAGGACGGCGTCGTCGTCGTACAGGGCTCAGCTCCCATCCATCTCGTCGGCGCGGCGCTCGACACCGAGATCACCGACCCGCACGAGGCCACGATCGGCGGCCACGTGCTCGAGCTGCTCGGCCGCGTGCCCGAGCCAGGCGAGCTTGTGGACATCGACGGCCTCCAGGCTCGGATCGGCACCGTCATCGACACGCGGATCGTCGAGCTCCTGTTCGTCCTGGAACGTCAGGAGCCAGATCGCGAGGCTTGAGCGCCGGACTGCCGATCTATAATGGAACTCGAATCTTGGACGAACCTCCGCCTAGTACGCGCGCCCCGGTGATCGGGGCGTGAACGTCTTACTCGGAACCATCGTCGTTCTCCTGATCGTACTGGCGAACGCTTTCTTCGTCGCGGCCGAGTACTCGCTCGTGACCGCGCGCCGCTCGCGGCTGAACGAGCTCGCCGAGCACGGAAACCGCCGCGCGAAGATCGCGCTCCGGATCATGGACAGCCCGATCCGCTTCATCGGGACGGTGCAGCTCGGGATCACTGCGTTCTCCATCGCGCTCGGCGCGGGCGAGCCGATCGTCGAGCACTGGATCGACGAGCCGCTCCTTTCCACGACCGTCGCCTTCCTCCTCGCCTTTTCGCTCGTGACGTACCTGCATGTAACCGTCGGCGAGCTCGTCCCGAAGGCGATCGCGCTGACCAAGAATGAGTCGACCGCGCTTTGGGTAGCGCTGCCGGTTGAGGCGTTCTATCTGGCCACGTACCCGCTCGTCTGGTTCCTCCAAGAGTCCTCGAACGCGTTCACGCGGCTCTTCGGCATCCAGCCGGCGCCGGTCGGCGTCGTCACGCACACGGAGGAGGAGATCCGTCACATCGTCGCCGCCGCCGAGGAGACCGGCGTGCTCGAGGAGCAGGAGGAGGCGATGGTCTACAAGGTCTTCGACTTCGCGGACAAGGAGGTGCACGAAGTCATGGTCCCGCGCCCGGAGGTCGTTGCCCTGTCGATCACGCTGCCTCCGACCGAGGCGCTCGCGGCCATGATCGACTCCCCGTACACCCGCTACCCGGTGTACCGGGGCTCGCTCGACGACATCGTCGGCATCCTCCACGTGCGCGACCTCTTCTCTGCCCTCTACGACCGGGGCATCGACAACGTCGAGATCGAGGAGCTGGTGCGCGACGGCTACGTCGTGCCCGAGACGAAGGACCTCGCCGCCATGCTGGCCGAGTTCCGGCGCACGAACCAGCACATGGCCCTCGTCATCGACGAGTACGGGTCCTTCCAGGGCATCGTCACGCTCGAGGACCTGCTCGAGGAGATCGTCGGCGAGATCGAGGACGAGTACGACCTGCCGGACGAGTCGCTCGAGCGGCTCGAGAACGGGCGCCTGCGCATCCACGGGACGTTCCCGATCGACGACTTCAACGAGCAGTTCGAGCAGGAGCTTCCTCAGGAGGACTACCACACGGTCGCCGGCTTCGTCTTCGGGCAGCTCGGGAGAGCCGCCGAGCGAGGCGACGAGATCACCTACGACGGCCTCCGCTTCGAGGTCATCGAGGTCGACGGCCCCCGCATCGAGCGGCTCGAGGTGGAGTTTCTTCCCCGCAGCGAGACGGAGGAGAACGAGCCCGCCGGCGGTTGAGTCGGCGTGCGCCCGGGACCCTGTTGAAATCCCCGCGGCCGCGGCCTAACGTTGCCGCTCGGGTTCCAACAAGACGAGGGTCGTTTGCTCCAAGTTCCCGTGGGCCTCGTCAATCCGGATGGAGGAGGAAGAGCGTTGAGGAAACGTCAAGGGGAATTCAGCGGGGGAGCGCGAAGGCTCCTGTGGCTCTTCGTCCTCGCCGTCGCCGTGCTCGCGCTCGCCGCGGCCGGCTGCGGCGGCGACGACGAGGAGGGGGCCGGGGACACGGGCGCGGCCGCAGACGGCGGCGACGGAGGAGACGGAGGCGAGGGGAGCATCTGGGTGCTCCTGCCCGACAGCGCCACGTCGCCCCGCTGGGAGAGCGACGACCGGCGCTTCTTCGAGCAGGCCTTCACCGACGCCGGCGTCGAGCACACGATCGTCAACGCCGAGGGCGACGCCACCCAGCAGCAGGCGCAGGCCGAGCAGGCGATCGCCGACGGGGCCAGCGTGATCCTGCTCGTCAGCATCGACACGGGGTCGGGCGCCACCATCATCGACCTGGCCCAGGAGGCAGGCGTGCAGGTCGTCGAGTACGACCGCTTCAACACGGGCGGCGCGGGTGGAGAGGCCTACGTGAGCTTCGACAACGTCCAGGTGGGCGCGACCATGGCGGAGATCCTGGAGCCCGAGATCGACGCCCTCGGCGTCGATACGCCGCGTGTCGTGATGCTGAACGGCGGCGAGGAGGACAACAACTCCTTCCTCTTCAAGCAGGGCTACGAGGCCACCGTCCAGGAGCGCGTCGACGCCGGCGACTGGGAACTCGTCGCCGACGAGTTCACGCCAGGCTGGGACAACCAAGAGGCCCAGCGGATCATGGAGCAGATCCTCGTCGACGCGAACAACGACGTGAACGCCGTCTTCGCCGCCAACGACGGTCTCGCCAACTCGGCCATCAACGCGCTCGAGGCGGCGGGGCTCGACGCCACCGAGGTGCCGGTGAGCGGCCAGGACGCGACGGCCGCGGGCATGCAGAACATCCTCCTCGGCAAGCAGACGATGAGCGTCTACAAGCCGATCGAGGCGGAGGCGCAGGTCGCTGCCGAGGTCGCTCTAGCGCTCCGCGCGGGCGAGGACCTCTCGACCGTCGAGAGCGAGTTCGAGTTCGAGCTCATCGGCATCGAGGCGGAGAGCGGCCAGCCGGCCGAGTCGGCTGAGGGGGAAGGCGTGGTGCCGTACTTCGCGCTTACTCCGATCGGCGTGACGGCGGACAACATCGCCGACACCGTGATCGCGGACGAGTTCCGCACCGTGGAGGAGATCTGCACGGGCCAGGTGGCCCAGAGCGACTTCTGCCAGGAGAACTCCTGACAAGAGAGATCGGAAGAGCACACGTCTGAACTCCAGTCACGTGAAACGATCTCGT
>OBLR010000352.1_pt1 | contig 11166 bp, 6 predicted proteins | sample 1519891 | NCBI WGS metagenome assembly OBLR01 (sample SAMEA3113583, study PRJEB22503) | soil metagenome | reverse complement strand
TGGTGCCCGGTCTGTTCGCCGCCGGCGAGGTGGCCGGCGGCATGCACGGCTCCAACCGGCTGGGCGGCAACTCGCTCAGCGACCTGCTCGTCTTCGGCCGGCGGGCCGGTCGCGGCGCGGCGCGGTACGTCGATGAGCTGGCCGCTCGTCCCGCGGTGCCCGATGACGTGGTGGCTGCCGCGGTCGAGGAGGCGCTGACTCCGTTCGAGCGGGAGGCCGGCGAGAACCCCTACACCCTGCACGGTGAGCTGCAGCAGACGATGAACGACCTGGTCGGCATCATCCGCAAGGAAGAGGAGCTGGTCCAGGCGCTGGCCGCGCTGGAGAAGCTGCGGGAGCGCGTCGCGACGGTCAGCGTCGACGCGGTGCCCGGCGGGTTGGCCCGGGCCTACCATCCGGCCTGGCATCTCGCGCTCGATCTGCGCAACATGCTGCTGGTCTCCGAGTGCATCGCCAAGGCGGCGCTGGAACGGCAGGAGAGCAGGGGCGGGCACACCCGCGACGAGATCAACCTGATCTGCAGGCTGGCGGCCGAAGACAAAGGCGTCGAGCTCGTCCAGCAGATCGCCGAGCCGATGCGAGACGATCTGATCGGCCTGTTCGAGGTCGACGAACTGCGCAAGTACCTGTCCGAGGCGGAGCTGCCCTCGGGCGTGCGGGAGGCGCAGCCGGAGGAAGGGCAAGGGCAGTGAGTTACCAGGCGAAGTTCCGGGTGTGGCGCGGCGAGGCCGGTGCGGGCGCGCTGCGCGACTACACCGTAGAGGTCAACGAGGGCGAGGTGGTGCTGGACATCATCCATCGGTTGCAGGCCACCCAGGCCCCCGACCTCGCGGTGCGCTGGAACTGCAAGGCGGGCAAGTGCGGCTCGTGTTCCGCGGAGATCAACGGCATGCCGCGGCTGCTGTGCATGACCCGGATGTCGACCTTCGCCGAAGACGAGACGGTGACCGTCACCCCCATCCGTACGTTCCCGGTGATCCGCGATCTGGTGCCCGACGTCAGCTGGAACTACGCGAAGGCCCGCGAGGTCCCCTCCTTCGACCCCGGTGACGTCAAGCCGGGCGAGTTCCGGATGATGCAGCGGGACGTCGCCCGATCCCAAGAGTTCCGCAAATGCATCGAGTGCTTCTTGTGCAACAACGTCTGCCACGTCGTCCGCGACCACGAGGAGAACATGCCGGCCTTCGCCGGGCCGCGTTTCCTCATGCGCGTCGCCGAACTGGAGATGCACCCGGCCGACACCGCCGACCGGCGCAAGATCGCCCAGTCCGACCACGGCCTCGGTTTTTGCAACATCACCAAATGCTGCACCGAGGTCTGCCCCGAGCACATCAAGATCACCGACAATGCCCTGATCCCGATGAAGGAGCGCGTCGCCGGGCGCAGCTACGATCCGCTGGTCTGGCTCGGCAACAAGATCACCCGTCGCAAGCACACTGACACACCCAAGTCCTAAGAGTCCGTGGGTCCGTGGGTCCATGGGTCGAAGCCTGGTCGGTGGGCCGAGCGCGTCACTCGGCCCGGGGCGGCAGGGTGAGGACCCAGTTGGCGACCTGCACCCGCGAGCCGCAGGCCAGCTTGCGCATGATCTTGCGCAGATGGTTGACGGCCGTCCATTCCGCGATGCCGAGTCGGCGCGCGATCTCTCTGTTGGTCATGCCGGCGGCCACCAGTTCGGCGACCTCCATCTCGCGATGGGTCAGCGGGTTGTCGCGGCCGCCGCCCGCCGGCCGGCGGCGGCGCTGGGGCTGGAACGGCGCAAGCGCCTCGGCGATGGCTTCGTGCAGCGGACGCCACGCGGCGGCGGTCCACTCCTCATCGAACAGCTCATCGCCCAGCCGCACCCGCGCCTCGTCGACGACCTCGTCGAGCCGCCTTCGCTCGACCTCCGAGACCGCCAGGCCGTTGCGCTCGCGCAGCTGCGCCCCGACTCCCAGATTCCGCACCGCGCGCCGCCACGACTCGGTCATCCGGCCGTGCCGGACCGTCATCAAGATGCCGAGGATTTCCAGGCCGGTCCCGCACGCCGGCCGGTCGCCGAGGTCGTCCAGCCTGAGCATGGCGGTCCTGGCGAGTTGCTCGGCCTCTTCCAGTCGATCGTCGGCCATCGCGATCTCGGCCAGGACGTACTGGCTGAGCGCGACGTTGCGCGCGTCCCGCCCGTTGGTGAACTCCTGGAGCGCGGACTCGGCCAGCTTTCTGGCGGCGGCGTTGTCGCCGCCGGCCAGACGGACCCGCGCCAGGTCGATCGTCGCCATGGCGTGTTCCCTGGACGCGTCGCCGATCTTCAGCAGCCGGGCCGTGCTTTCCTTGAGCAGCCGCTCGGCGGTGGCGATGTCGCCTTGATGGAAGGCGAGCCGGCCGAGCAGGCCCAGGCAAACGGCGATCCCGCGGGCGTCGCGCGACTCTTCGTAGCGCTGCCTGGCGAAGTTGAGGCGGCGCTCGGCGGCCCGTGTCTCGCCCAGGCCGAGGAGCAACTCGCCAAGCACCTCGTGCACCTCGGGGCTGATGTCGGCGGGCCGGTCGGCGAGGTCGAGTCCTTCTTCGAGCCACGCCACGCCCTCGCGGAGCGCGCCCGCCGCGTGCCAGTGCAGGCGGAGCGCGGCCGCGAACTCGGCCGTCGCCGTGCCGTCGCCCGCGTCGATGAGGAAGCGCAACGCGGCCCGCAGGTCGGCGTGCCAGTCGGCGAGACGGCTGAGCCACCACGACTGGTCGGCGCCGGTCAGGCCCTGCCGCGCGGCGCGCGCCATGGCCTGGAAGTAGTCGGCGTGCGCGCGCATGACCTCGTCGTACTCGCCCCGTTTGCGCAGCGCGGTCAGCAACTGCCGGCGCACCAGGCCGAGCAGGCGAAAGGCGATCTCGCCGTCGGGCCGGTCGCTGGCCAGCAGCAGGTTCTTGTCGACGAGCGACTCGATCAGCTGTGCGGCTTGGCCCGTCCACGGGCGGGCGACGCCCTTGGCCGCCGCCGCCCCGAACTCGCCTTCGAAGGCGGCCAGCCGGTCGAGGAAGGCCCGCTCCACCGAGTTCAGCCGGCCCAGGCCCGCCTCGATCGCCGTGTCCATGTCGGTGTACCGCGACATCGTGTCGGCGCTCGTGCCCGAGATCACACCGAGGTCATCGTCGAGATCGGCCAGCAGGGCCTGAGGCGAGGAAAGCTTGGCGCTCGCCGCGGCCAGTTCGATGGCGAGCGGCAGCCCGTCCAGGCGCCGGCACAAGGTGGCGACCGCCTCGCGGTTGTCCTCGGTGAGCGTGAAGCCCGGCCGGACCGCGCGGGCCCGGTGCACGAACAGCTGTACGGCCGGCACGCGCTCGAGTTCGGCGAGCGACCCGTTGATCGAGCCGTCGAAAGAACCGTTGGGCGACCTGTCCGGCGAGCCGTCGCGCGGGTCGCCGGGCACCGCCAGCGGGCCCAGCCGGACCAGGCTCTCGCCGTACACCCCGAGGGGCTCGGGGGCGGCGACCAGTACGGTCAGCCGCGGGCAGGCGGACACCAGGCCGGCGACCAAGGGCGCCAGCTCGGTCAGCACCCGCTCACCCGCGTCGATGACCAGGAGAAAATCACGGTCGTGCAGATAGGCGAGCAGCAAATCCCGCGCCCTGTCCGGATCCTCGACGAGCTCGGCCGAGTGCAGGCCGAGCGCGGTGGCCAAATGAATGGCGGGGTGGTCCGCGACATGGTTCGGGTTGTACGGCGACTCCGGGTCGTCGAGGTCGGCGAACCGGCCGCCGTGCGGGAAGTCGAAGGCAAGGTCTTCAAAGAGCGCCGCCACCAACCGGCTCTTGCCCACGGCGACCGGTCCGGTCAACGTGATCAGCCGGAACGCCGGGTCGAGCAGCTTGTTGCGCAACTCGGCGAACTCCGCGTCCCGACCCACGAACGTCGTGGGCGCGTGGACCATCGAGGAGCCTGCGGTATAAGCGGCAGACGCATCTGGGCGCGCGGCATTCTGTACGGGGTTACGCCGCAGCAGGTCTTGCTGGGGGAAACGCACCTTAGCTCCTTCGTCGAAACTGGCAAATCCTGGTTGCCGTTCGTAGCTGAGCCTCTGTCAGCCAAGATAAGAAGGCTTTCGTCGTTTCCGGGTGGCCTGTAAATGCAGCCCAGCGGCAACATCCTGTTACGCGGCAGGCATATCGGCAGGTAGATCGGCGATCAGGGCGGCGACGCGACCGCGGCAAGTGCCGCAACCGGTGCCGCTGCGGAGCCGGTCGCGCAGCGCCTCGACGGTGCGGGCCCCGGCGGCGAACTCCCTGACGATGTCCTCGCGCGTCACCCCATTACAACGGCAGACCGTCGCATCCTCGCGTAGGTCCGGCCCGCTGTCGTCCGTTCCCTGGCGTAGCCCCCGGAACAGCAGCACCTTCGGGTCGGGCGGGGCGACGGTGCCCCGGTCGAACAGCTGGGTGACCAGGCCGCTGGTCTCGTCGTCGCCGAGCAGGATGGCGCCGACGAGGCGTTCGTCGCGCAGGACGAGCTTTTTGTACGTGCGGCCGCGGGCGTCGCTGAACACCACGCTGGCCGCGTCGTCGTCGGTGTCTGGGTCGGGATTAACCTCCCCCATGGCGACCAGGTCGAGGTCGGCCGCCTTGAGCCGAGTGACCTCGGCCGAGCCGGTGTACAAGGCCGTGCTCTCTGGATCGGTGATCCGCTCGGCCAGCACTCTCGCCTGCTCCCAGGCGGAGTCGAGCAGTCCGCCCGCGATGGCGGGGTGCTGGGCGCAGTCGCCGATCGCGTGGATCCGCGGGTCGCTGGTGCGCAGTTCGTCGTCAACCACGATCCCGCGTTCGACGCGCAGGCCCGCGTCGGCGGCAAGTGCGGTGCTTGGCCGGATGCCGCACGCGAACACCACGAGATCCGCCGGGATCCGCTCGCCGCTGTCGAGGATCACGCCGTCCGCTCGGTCGGCGCCGCTCACCTCGACCGCGGTGGCGTTCACCCGCACGTCGATTCCCACGTCGCCGTAGGCGGCCCCCAAGATCTTGCCGCCCTCGGCGTCGAGCCGGGCCTCCATCAGCCACGGCGCCATGTGCAGAACGCAGACGTCCAGGCCGCGGCCGGCCAGGCCGCGCGCGGCCTCCAGGCCGAGCACGCCGCCGCCCACCACCACGACCCGGCGGGCGGCGTCCGCGGCGGCCGCCAGCGCACGGCAGTCGGCCAAGGTGCGGAACGCGAAGACGCCGGGGCGCAGCCCGCCGTCCGCCGTACGGACGCCGCCGACCGGTGGGATCAGCGGATCGGCCCCGGTGGCCAGCACGAGGGTGTCGTAACCGATGCCGCCACCGTCCGCGGTGCGCACCTGACGGCGTTCCCTGTCGATGCCCAAGACCGCGGTGCCGAGCCGCACCGCGACCTCATCCTCCGGGACCGGCAGCACGATGTCCTCCTCGGCGGCGGCGCCGGCGAGCACGTTCGTGAGCTGCACCCGGTTGTACGGCCGGTGCGGCTCCGCGCCAAGCAGGGTCACCGCGACCCGTCCGCCGACGTCCCGCTGGGCGATCTCGTCGGCCAGCCGGGTACCGGCCATCCCGGCGCCCACGATGACGACCCTCTGGGGGGTCCAGCGTGCGGCGCGCGCCTGCGGCGCGCTCGTGTCTGCCGCGCTCATGTTGGGCCGGCCGTTCATGCCGCTGAGGGGTGGAGTCGGTCGGCCACGGCGAGCGGCGGCTCCAGCCGCACGGCGCAGACCTTGAACTCAGGCATGCGCGACACCGGGTCCAATGCGGGGTTGGTGACCAGGTTGACCCGCTGGTCGCCCGGCCAGTGGAACGGCATGAACACCGTGTCCAGGCGGATCTCGTCGCTGAGCCGCACTACGGCCCGCGCCGTACCGCGCCGGGACACCACGCGGATCTCCTGCCCGTCGGCGAACCCAAGCCGCTCCGCCAGCTGGGGATGCAGCTCCACGAACGCGCCCGGCTCGGCCTCGCGCAGCGCGTGGATCCGGCGGGTCTGGCTGCCGCTTTGGTACTGCGCCAGCACTCGGCCGGTGATGAGCTGGAGCGGGAAGTCCGCGTCGATGCTCTCGGCGGGCGGCCGGTGGCGTACCGCGGCGAACCGGGCGCGGCCGTCAGCGGTGGGGAAGCGGTCGGCGAACAGCCGCGGCGTGCCGTGCTCACCCGGATGCGGCCAGTAGACCGCGGCGCCGGAATCGAGCGCGTCGGTGGTGATCCCCGAGTAGTCGGCCGGGCCGCCCGCGCTGGCGCGGCGCAGCTCGGCGAAGACCGCCGCCGGATCGGCTTCGAAACCGTCCGGCCGGCCGAGCCGGGCCGCGAGGGCGGCCAGGATCTCCAGGTCGGTGCGCACGCCCGGCGGCGGAGCGACGGCGCGCCGGCGGCGCAGCACCCGGCCTTCCAGATTGGTCATCGTGCCTTCCTCCTCGGCCCACTGGGCCGCCGGCAAGACCACGTCGGCGAGCTTGGCCGTCTCCGACAGGACAAGGTCGCTGACGGCGAGGAAATCGAGCGCGGCCAGCCGGCGTTCGGCAAGCCCGGCCTGCGGCGCCGACACCGCGATGTTGCTGCCGGCCACGAACATCGCCTTCGGCCCGTCCGGGGTGCCGAGCGACTCGATCAGCTCCTGCGCCGAGCGTCCGGGACCGGGCAGGACGTCCGGGTCGACGCCCCACACCCCGGCCACGTGCGCCCTGGCGTCCGGGTCGTCGATGCGGCGGTAGCCGGGCAACTGGTCGGCCTTTTGGCCGTGTTCGCGCCCGCCCTGGCCGTTGCCCTGCCCGGTGATCGAGCCGAACCCGGAGCCGGGCCGGCCCGGCAGGCCGAGGGCCAGCGCCAGGTTGATGAACGCGCGGACCGTGTCCACGCCCTTGCTGTGCTGTTCTGCGCCGCGCGCGGTCAGCACCATGGCGCCGCCGTTCGCCCGCCCGGCGGCCAGCATCCTGACGGCCGCGCGCTGCTCGCTGACCGGCACCCCGGTGATGCGTTCGACGCGCTCCGGCCAGTAGGCCGAGACGTTGCGCCGCACCTCGTCGAACCCGGTGGTCCGCGCCGCGATGTAGTCGGTGTCGATCAGGCCTTCCGCGATCGCGATGTGCAGCAGCCCGTTGGCCAGCGCGAGGTCGGTGCCGGGGGTCACCTGCAGGTGCAGGTCGGCGTCGCGCGCGGTCTGGCTGCGCCGCGGATCGACCACGATGAGCCCGCGGTCATCGCCGGCGCCCGGCAGGTGCCGGACGAACGGCGGCATGGTCTCGGCCACGTTGGCGCCCACCAGCAAGACCGCGCCGGCCGACGCGATGTCGGTGACGGGGAACGGCAGCCCGCGGTCGACGCCGAACGCGGCGTTCGCGGCCGCCGCCGCCGACGACATGCAAAACCGGCCGTTGTAGTCGATGTTGGCGGTGCCCAGCGCGACCCGGGCGAACTTGCCGAGCAGATAGGCCTTCTCGTTGGTCAGGCCGCCGCCGCCGAACACGGCGACCGCGTCCCGGCCATGAGCGTCTTGGATCCGGCGCAGCTCGGCCGCGATCCGGTCGAGCGCGGCGTCCCAGGACACCGGCTCGAGCGGGGCCGTCCGCGTCCGGCGCATCAGCGGCGTGGTCAGCCGGTCGGGGGAGGACAGCAGCTCGGCCGCCGTCCACCCCTTCCGGCACAACCCGCCACCGTTCACGGGGAAGTCGCGCGGTTCGACGTCGGCCCCGCCGCCCGGGCGTGGCCGCAGCGTCATCGCGCATTGAAGAGCGCAGTACGGGCAGTGGGTCGGCACGCCCGCCGTGGCTTCTTCGACAACCTTCAGTGGCATCACGGACCGCCGTTACGCCACCAGCACTTCGGGACCGTCGCCGTCGAGGTTGTCCAGGTCGACCTCGATGCCCCGCTCCTCGGCGATGCGCATGGCCTCTTCGATGAGGGTCTCGACGATCTGGTCCTCGGGAACGGTCTTGACGACTTCGCCCTTGACGAAGATCTGGCCCTTGCCGTTGCCGGAGGCGACGCCGAGGTCGGCCTCGCGCGCCTCGCCGGGGCCGTTGACGACGCAGCCCATGACGGCCACGCGCAGCGGCACGGGGAAGCCCTCCAGACCCGCGGACACCTGGTTGGCCAGCTTGTAGACGTCGACCTGGGCGCGGCCGCAGGACGGGCAGGAGACGATCTCCAGGCTCCGCTCCCGCAGGCCGAGCGACTCCAAGATCGCCGTGCCGACCTTGACCTCTTCGACCGGCGGAGCCGACAGCGAGACGCGGAGCGTGTCGCCGATGCCCTCGGCGAGCAAGGCGCCGAAGGCGACGGCCGACTTGATCGTGCCCTGGAAGGCCGGGCCGGCCTCGGTGACGCCGAGGTGCAGCGGGTAGTCACAGCTGGCGGCCAGCTTGCGGTAGGCCTGCATCATCACGACCGGGTCGTGGTGCTTGACCGAGATCTTGATGTCGCGGAAGTCGTGCTCCTCGAACAGCGAGGCCTCCCACAGCGCCGACTCCACCAGGGCGTCGGCGTTGACCTTGCCGTACTTGGCCAGCAGCCGCTTGTCCAGCGAACCGGCGTTGACGCCGATCCGGATCGGGATGCCCGCGTCCTTGGCGGCCCGGGCGATCTCGCCGATCTTGTCGTCGAACTTCTTGATGTTGCCGGGGTTGACGCGTACGGCCGCGCAGCCGGCGTCGATGGCGGCGAAGACGTACTTGGGCTGGAAGTGGATGTCGGCGATCACGGGGATCTTCGACTTCTTCGCGATCGCGGGCAGCGCGTCGGCGTCGTCCTGGGAGGGCACCGCCACCCGGACGATCTGACAGCCGGACGCGGTCAGCTCGGCGATCTGCTGCAGCGTCGCGTTGACGTCCGAGGTCAGGGTGGTGGTCATCGACTGGACCGATACGGGCGCGTCCCCGCCGACGGGGACCGACCCCACCATGATCTGCCGGGACTTACGCCGCTTCGCCACCGTGGGCGTCTGCGCGCGAACTGTGGGGATACCGAGTTGAACGCTCATCTTTCGTGGTCCTTTCCTGCTTGGCGGCCGCCGTGAGTTCGGCCACCGGCTCGTTCACTTCGTTGCCCTCGGCCAGGTCGGCGATCTGCTCGACCACGGCCCGGGAGATGTCTTGTGCGGTCAGCCCGTACTGGCTGAGCAGGTCGTCGCGCTTGCCGTGCGGGAGGAAGCTGCGGGGCAGCCCGAAGTCGCGCACGGGGGTGTGGACGTCGGCGTCGCGCAGCAGTTGCGCGATGGCCGAGCCCACGCCGGACGCGCGGCTGTTGTCCTCGATCGTCACTACCAGGCGGTGGCGGATGGCCAGGTCGGCCATGCCCGGGTTGACCGGCAGCAGCCAGCGCGGGTCGGCGACGGTCGCGCCGATCCCGTGCGCGGCGAGCCGGTCGGCGACCTCCACCGCCGTGGCGGCCATCGCGCCGGCACCAACGATCAGTACGTCAAGCGGGCCGGAGCGGCGCAGGATGTCGATGCCGTCGATCGTGCCGACGGCCGGCAGGTCGGGGCCGACCGCGCCCTTGGAGTAGCGCAGCAGCGTCGGCCCGTCCGTGATGTCCACCGCCTCGGCGAGCAGCTCGCGCAGCCGGGAGCCGTCGCGCGGCGCGGCGATGCGCAGCCCGGGCACCACCTGCAGGATCGACAGGTCCCACATGCCGTTGTGGCTCGCCCCGTCGTCACCGGTGACGCCGGCCCGGTCCAGGACGAACGTGACCGGGGAGCGGTGCAGCGCGGCGTCCATCAGCACCTGGTCGAAGGCCCGGTTGAGGAACGTGGCGTAGATCGCGACGACCGGGTGCAGGCCGCCGGTCGCGAGCCCGGTGGCCGCGGCGACCGCGTGCTGCTCGGCGATGCCGACGTCGATGAACCGGTCGGGGAACCGCTTGGCGAAGCCGAGCAGCCCGGTCGGCTCGGCCATCGCGGCCGTGATGGCGACGATCTCGGGGTTGGACTCGCCCAGTCGGACGAGCTCCTGCCCGAAGACCGATGTCCATGAGGCGTCGGGGGAAGGCGCCTCCACCGGCCGTGGCGCCGCGGCCTGTGGATCCATCGGCTTGACGGCGTGGAAGGCGTCCAGCTCGTCGCGCTCGGCGGCGTCGAACCCGCGGCCCTTCTGGGTGACCACGTGCACCAGCACGGGGCGCCGCAGCATCCGGGCGCGGCGCAGCGCGGACTCCAGCGAGGGGATGTCGTGCCCGTCGACCGGCCCGAGATAGGTCAGGCCCAGGTTCTCGAAGACGCTGAACCCGCCCCGGCCGTCGCGCAGCGCGGCCAGGTGCGCGGCGAGCCCGCCGATCGTCGGCGCGTACGAGCGGGTGTTGTCGTTCAGCACAACGACCATCGGGCGCTCCGGCGCGCCGCCGATGTTGTTCAGCGCCTCCCACGGCATGCCGCCGGTCAGCGCGCCGTCGCCGACGACGGCCACCACGGACCGGTCGTGCTCGCCGCGCAGCTCGTGGCCGCGGGCCAGCCCGTCGGCGTACGACAGCGCGACCGACGCGTGCGAGTTCTCGATCAGGTCGTGCTCGGACTCGGCCCGCGACGGGTAGCCGGACAGGCCGCCCTGCTTGCGGAGCCGGTCGAAGCCGTCCCGGCGGCCGGTCAGAATCTTGTGGACATAGGCCTGGTGGCCGGTGTCCCACACGATCCGGTCCTTCGGCGAATCGAACACCCGGTGCAGCGCGAGCGTCAGCTCCACCACCCCGAGGTTCGGGCCGAGGTGCCCGCCGGTTTGAAACACCTTCTCCACCAGCAGTCCGCGGATTTCGGTCGCCAGCGCGACCAAGTCGGACTCAGACAGCCGGCGCAGGTCCGCGGGCTGGTCAATCCTCTCCAGCAATGACATCGGTTCCTCCTCTCACCGAGCTGTCGCCGAGGTCCCCGGGGCATCGAGGCCAGAGACGAAGGAGATCTTCGACTCCGGTTTCACCGCCAGCTCCGGTCCGGTCGTTGGCCGGTCGGTCAAGATCAGTACGTTGTAGTGGTTGGGGAAGTGACAGGCGTCGAAGCCGAGCACGATGCCGATCGGGGTGCCGTCGACCAGCACCTGGTCGCCACGGTCGATCACTCCGGCGTTGGCGATCTCGGCGAAGCCGAGGAAGCCCACCCGATCGACGCGCGCGCCCGCCTCGGTGTCCGTGTGGTCCGTGGTGACGAGCTCGTGGACCTCACCGGCGCGCACGCACCGGCTGGTGAACGGCTCGAGCCGCATCCCCCGGTCCTCGCGCCGGTGC
>OBLR010000351.1_pt1 | contig 11167 bp, 5 predicted proteins | sample 1519891 | NCBI WGS metagenome assembly OBLR01 (sample SAMEA3113583, study PRJEB22503) | soil metagenome | reverse complement strand
ATCCAGAACCGGTTTGTCGTCCATGACGTTCCCGGTCAGCACGAGATATACGCCGCCTTGGCCCCGCCCGGCGCCGATGCCGCCACCGGGGGCGAGGTCCGCCGGATCCCAGGAGACCGTCACCGGCCGGCCGGCGCGCGCTGCCAGTGCCGCCGCCAGGCGCCGCACCGCCCGCCCCTGCCCGAGGAACGGATCAGGGTCGAGGTAGGACAAGATCGCGAGGTGGCCGTGCGCCGGGATAGCGGCGAGCAGGTCGTCGAGCAGCTCGGAAACGTTCCCCGGCCCGGCCCCGGCGTCCCGGCCGGCACCCGCGCCGGCGCCGGCTTGCCCGTCATGGTCACCGTCGCCGGGATCGCCCTCGGGGTGTCCGTCGTCGGCGTAGCCGTCGATGTCGCGGTCACGAAACAGCGGCTCCCCGGCCCGTTCCCTGCCCGCGTCCGCCTGGCCGGTCCCGACCGGCGCGAATGGATCGGCTCCCAGCAGGTAGGCGGCGACCGCCGCGGCGTACTCCCACACCACGAACTGCGCGCCGAGCGGACCGGTCACGGTGGCGTCGTCTTGGTGTGGACGCCCGTCGAGCGCGACGAGGAACAGACCGCCGGCCGGTGACAGCGGCAGGCCGCCGCCCTGGACCACGGGCACCACGCCGCCGCTGAACCGGGCGTCGGCCCGCGGCCGGCCGGTGGCGCCGGCGAGCAGTCTGCCGGCCCATTCGTCCAGGCCGGGGTAGCGTGCGCCGAAGCCGGCGATGACCACCTTGTCCCGGCCCTGCCGTGCGCACCCGCCGAGGATGGCGCCGAGGATCAGGCCGGGGTTGTTCTCCGGCCGGGTGAGCGACGGCAGGACGGCAGTGGCCTGGTCGAGGATCTCCGGGACGTCTACCCCGGCCAGCGCCGCCGCCAGCAGCGCGTCGGGCGACAGCGCGCCGAACACCCCGCCGCGCGGGGCGGCCGGCACCCTGTCCCCGGAGTCCTCGGGCACGGGGGCCACCCGGTCAGGCAGATCGTCTGTTCTGGCGTCCGGCCTGTCGTCCGCCGCCGTCACGTGGTCGGACAGCATGACGAAACGCTCGGCCAGTTCGTCGTGAGTCAAGCCGAGATCGCGCAGCAGCCGCCGCAGGATGCCGGCGTGCGCGGCGCTGACGTCGTCGCCGCCGGTCACGACGACGACGGTACGGCGCAGCCGGTCGGGGTCGGCGCCCAGGCGCAGCGTCGGCGCCGGATCGAGGCCGTCGAGCACGGTCAGCGGCGCCTTCGCGTGGCGCGCGACGACCCTGGCCGCGGCGGCGGGGGCGCCCCGGCCCACGAGCACGACGTCGGTGAGCCCGGCGGCACGCGCCCGGGCGGCCAGCTCACCGAAACTCGGCAGCAACGCCCGGGTCATCCCCGGGGCGGCCGGCCAGCACCGCTCGACACCGGGGGGCAGACCCCACAAAGTCGGATCGTCGGAGGCCAGCCGTACCGGCACCTTGTCGATCCACAGCCGGCCGAGGACACGCTGGGCCGCGTCGCGCACCGAGGCGCGTGCGGTGATCCGCACGTTCCCCGAGGTAACGGTCGTCACATCGCTCATCCGCTTCCCCGGTTCCCCCGTCGCCGCCGCCCCTCGGCCGAGCGCCGGGGCGACCGCTTCTCGCCGCCGTGCCGCGCCGGTCCGCCGATCGGTGCCATGCTCCACCCTGTCCCGTGTCGGCAGCCCGCTCATACCGCCTCGGTCAGCCGCGCCGTTCCGCCGGCCGGATCGCGCAGGTGCAGCCACACGACGGGCAGCCGGCGCCGCCGCAACGCCCGTACGTCGGCGAGCGCGCGGGCCAGCCGCAGCGAGCCCAGCGTGTACGACTGGTCGGGCACCGGCGTATCCTCCTCGGCATCGGCGGTGACCACGAGGAACACCCCGGTACGTGGGCCGTCCTTGTGGTAGGAGGCCGTCCCCTGCAGCGCGCCCGGCCCCGACTCGAAGGAGACCGGGCGGCGGATGCGCTCGGCGAGCCGCTGAGTGAACCCCTCGGCGAGCAACTGCCGACCGGACAGGTACGACACCACCGACAGATAGCCGTTCACCGGGACGCTGCGGACGATCCCCTCGATCACGTCGCGCAGGTTGGGCCCGCCGAAATGCCCGATGGCCGGGTCGACGTACACCTCGATCATGTCGTCGACGAAGGTCGGCTCGCCCGACGGCAGCGGCGGGCCGGTGCTGAGCATCCCCGCGGCGTCGTTCTCGACCTCCGTGACGTACTCCTCAGGGCCATCGAAGGGGTTGACGCCGATCAGCCAGGCGGCCGCCGCCGCGGCGTAGTCCCACAGCAGGAACTGCGCGCCCAGCGGGCCGAAGACCGACGTGTCGGCTCCGGCGGTCGCCGGGCTGCGCGGGTTGAGCGCGATGCCGTGCACATCATGCCCGGGGTCGGGCAACCGCCAGCCGGTGTCGTCGAGCGGCAGGATGCCCCGGCCGCGCTTGCCGGTCGCGGCCGCGACCAACTGGCGCAACCAGCCGCCCAGCGGCCGGCTGCTGGTGTGGATGACGAGCTTGTCGCGCGGCACGCCCTGCGGACCGCCCAGGGCACAGCCGCCGAGGATCGCCCCGAGCAGCAGCCCCGGGTTGGCCTCCTCCCTGGCCAGATAGGGCAGAACGCCAGCGGCCTCGTCGAGAAGCGGGCCGACCTCGGCGCCGGCCACGACGGCCGGCACCATGCCGTACGCCGACAGCGCGCCGAAGTGGCCGGGCAGGTACGGGTCAGTGAGGCCCACGCGGTACCCGCGCTCGCGCGCGAACCCGTCCAGCGGGCTGCCGTGATCGGTGATCACCAGGAACCGGTGGGCGATCTCCGGCTCGGACAGGCCGTGGTCGCGCAAGGCCTGCTCGAGGATGCGGCGACAGGCCTCGGTCTCAAGGGCGGCGCCCCGCTTGCTCGACATGACGATGAAGGTGCGGTCCAGCCGCGCCGGATCGAGCACCTCGGTCAGCGGCGGGGTGCCGTCGACGATGGTCAGCGCGGCGCCGCCGCCCACGTCCTCGACGATCGTCTGAGCGGCCAAGGCCTCGGCGCCCATGGCGATGAGGACGACGTTGTCGAGCCCCGAATAGCGGATCTCGCTGACCAACCCATCGACCTGCGACAACAGCTCATTCGACGTGCGCGGCAGGTCGAGCCAGCCGAGCCCGCTGTGATCGACGGCGCGGCCGCCCCACAGCCGAGGATCCTTGGCCGCGAGCCCGGCCGGCACCCCGTTGGCGACCAGGTAGTCCCTGGCCTGCAGGGCGGATTCGAGCACCTCGCCGCGGGTCAGCACGTCCACTCCGGTCAGTTGCGCCGCCTGCATCCGAGTCGCCTCCTCCCTCGTCGCCCTTGTTACCCCACGTCACCCATCGTCCCAGGGGGATGCGGACGATATCCAAGCAACCAACCGATCCGGCCAAATATGGCGTCAAGTGGCAGCGGCATCCATGAGCTGAGCCAGGCCCTCGGACCGGTCGCGCAGGTGCAGGCGGATCGTCGGGCGGCCGCGGGAGCGCAGCGCCCGCAGATCGCCGAACGCCTGGGCGAGCTGCAGTTGCCCGAAGGTGTACGGCTTGCCGGGGACCTCGATGTCCGTGGTGACCGCGCCGGTGATCTGCAGGAACACCCCCGTCGGCGGGCCGCCCTTGTGGTATTGGCCCGTCGAGTGCAAGAACCGCGGCCCCCACCCGAACGTGACCGGCGCCGGCGTCTTGCGGCTCTGGCCGGCGCGGGCCGCGAGGCTCGGCCGCAGCCCGGCGACGTCGGCCTCGCCGACCCGGTCGAGGTAGGCCATGAGGGCGAGGTAACCACGATCGGGCACGGCCTCGAGCAGGATGTCGAACAGGTCGCGCAGATCGCGCAGGTCGCCGGCGCCGCCCAGCAGCTCGGCCGGGCCGTGCACCTCGACCGCCCCCGTCACCAGCGCGGGCTCGCTCGAAACCGCGGACGGCGGCGCGCCCTCTTGCGCGTCGCGCAGCAGGGCGGCGGTGTTGTCCTTCGACTCCTGCACGTTGGGCTGGTCGAACGGGTTGATCCCGATCACCCGGCCGGCCACCGCCGTGGCGTACTCCCACAGCAGGAACTGGGCGCCGAGCGGGCCGGACACGCCGAGCCCCGCCGGATCGCGACCACCGGCCGAGTCCTCTTGGCCGCCGCCGAACTCATCGGGCCGGTGGCCGATGACGACCCTGCGGACGTCGTCTGCGGGCTCGAAGCCCGGCGCGGACACGCCCTCGACCACGACCGGCAGCAGGCCTCTGCCCTGCTTGCCGGTCGACTCGGCGATCAGCTGCTCGGCCCAGTCGCCGAACCCGAAGATGCCCGACTCGTGGTCGGCGATGACCAACTTGTCACGGCCGGCGAGCGCGGAGGCACCGAGCGCCGCGCCCAGCGCCAAACCCGGGTTGTCGTAGGACAGGCGGAGCGCGGCGGACAGACCGGCGGCCTCGTCGAGCAGCCGGGCCACGTCCACGCCGGCCAGCGCGCTCGGCACCAAGCCGAAGGCCGTCAGCGCGCTGTAGCGCCCGCCGACGTCGGGGTCGGCGGGCACGACCGCGTAGCCGGCCTCCCGCGCGGTCGCCTCGAGCGGCGACCCCGGGTCGGTGACGACCACGATGCGCTCGGCGGGATCGATGCCCGCGTCGCGGAAGGCACGTTCAAACACGCGCCGGTGGCTGTCGGTCTCGACGGTGCCCCCGCTCTTGCTCGACACCACGACGATGGTGCGCTCCAGCCGGTCGCCGACGACGCGGGCGACCTGATGGGGGTCGGTCGTGTCCAGAACGGTCAGCGGCGCGCCCGCCGTGCGCGTGATGACCTCGGGCGCCAGCGAGGACCCGCCCATGCCGGCCAGCACGACCCGGTCGAGGCCGGGGGAGCCGAGCCCCGCGAGCCGGGGGAGCAGGGCGCGCGAGGTTTCCGGCAGGTCCAGCCAGCCGAGCCGCTTGCCCGCCTCCTCGGCCGCGTCCGGGCCCCACAACTGGGCGTTCTTGTTCGCCAGGGCTCCGGGGACGCCGTCGGAGACAAGCCGGTCGAGCACGGCCTCGGCGTCCGCGATGACCCCCCAGGTGGTGACGGAAACGCCCCCCGCGGTCACCACTGATGTCATCGTCGCGCTCGCCTTCTCGCTCGCTCCGCGGCCGGTCTCGCCGCCGGACAGGGATTGGCTGTGTGGGGCCGACCGGCCACTCCGCTCGCTCGTCGGCTCGCCGCTCGGGTCATCGTCGCGCTCGCCTTCTCGCTCGCTCCGCGGCCGTCGCTCCGGTCATGCCTTGTCCTCCAGTTCCCGTTTGATCGTCGCGAGCAGCTCGTTCCACGACGTTTCGAACTTCTCGACGCCCTCCTCCTCGAGCACCCTGACCACGTCGTCGTAGTCGACTCCGGTCTGGGCGAGCGCCGCCATGTGCGCGCGGGCGTCGTCGTAGAACGGCTGAACGGTGTTGCCGGCCGGCCGGCCGTGGTCGGCGACGGCGTGCAGCGTCGCCTCCGGCATGGTGTTGACGGTGCCGGGGGCGATCAGGTCATCGACGTACATCGTGTCGGGGTAGGCCGGGTCTTTGACGCCGGTCGAGGCCCACAGCGGCCGCTGCGGGCGGGCGCCGGCCGCCAGCAGCGCGCGCCAGCGCTCGGTGCCGGTCTTTTCCTCGAACAGCGCGTAGGCGAGGCGGGCATTGGCCACCCCCGCCTTGCCGCGCAGGTCTTTGGCCGCCGCCGACCCGATCTTCTCCAGGCGGTTGTCGATCTCGGTGTCCACCCGGCTCACGAAAAACGACGCAACCGACGCGATCGTCGACAGGTCGTGGCCGCCGGCCCGCGCTTGCTCCAGGCCGGCGAAGAACGCGTCGATGACCTCGCCGTACCGCTGCAACGAGAAGATCAATGTGACGTTGACGCTGATGCCTTCCGCCAGCGCCGCCGTGATCGCGGGGAGCCCCGCGGCCGTCGCCGGGATCTTGATGAACAGGTTGGGCCGGTCGACCATCCACCACAGCGCGCGCGCCTCGGCGACCGTCTCTTCAGTGCTGAGCGCCAGCCGCGGATCGACCTCGAGCGACACTCGGCCGTCTTGGCCTTCGGTGCGGTCGTAGACGGGCCGCAGCACGTCGCACGCCCAGCGGATGTCGTACGTCGTGAGCGCGCGGGAGGCCTCCTCGACCCCCACGCCGCGCACCGCGAGGTCGCGGATCTGGCCGTCGTAGGCGTCGCCCTTGCTCATCGCTTTGGAAAAGATCGTCGGGTTGGACGTCACGCCGACGACGTTGTGGTTTTTGACCAGGTCGGCGAGGTTGCCCGTGCGCAGGCGTTCCCTGCTGAGATCGTCAAGCCAAATCGACACGCCTTCGGCGGAAAGCTTAGTGAGTATCTCGCTCATCGGGCTGGTCTCCTCTCGGTTCCCGCAGTCCGGTTTCCGTCCGGTCCGGTTCGGGCCGCTCAGTTGCCGGTCGTCTCGCCCCGGCCCGCGGCGCCGGCCTTGATCAGGCTGGCGCGCGCCGCCGCGACCACGCGCTCGGGCGTGAAGCCGAACTGTTGGAACAACGTTTTGTAGTCGGCGGAGGCTCCGAAGTGCTCCAGGCTCACCGACTCGCCCACGTCGCCGACGTACCCACGCCAGCCGAGGGCGATGCCGGCCTCGACCGATACCCTGGCGCGCACCGCAGGCGGCAGTACCCGCTGCCGGTAGGCCTCATCCTGGGCCTCGAACCACTCCACACACGGCATCGACACGACCCGGGTGGGGGTGCCCTCGGCCTCGAGGATTTCCCGCGCCGCCACCGCGATTCGCACCTCGCTGCCGCTCGCGATGATGATCACCTCCGGCGCGCCGGCCGACGCCTCCACAAGCACGTAGCCGCCCCGCGCCGTCTCCGCGGCCGAGGTCAGCGCGGCGCGGTCGAAGGTCGGCAGCTTCTGCCTGGTCAGGCACAGTCCGGCGGGCCGGTCGGCGTGCTCGAGGATGGTCCGCCAGGCGACCGCCGTCTCGTTGGCGTCGGCGGGCCGTACGACGTCGAGCCCGGGGATCGCGCGCAGCGCCCACAGGTGCTCGACCGGCTGGTGGGTCGGGCCGTCCTCGCCGAGCCCGATCGAATCGTGCGTCCACACGTAGGTGACGGGCAGCTTCATCAGCGCGGCGAGCCGCACCGCCGGGCGCATGTAGTCGCTGAAGACGAGGAAGGTGCCGCCGTAGGGCCGGGTGCCGCCGTGCAGCGCGATGCCCGACAAGATCGCGCCCATCGCGTGCTCGCGGACGCCGAAATGCAGCGTACGGCCGTACCGGTCGCCGCTGAACTCTTTGGTCTGGAACTCGTCGGGGATGAAGGACGGCTCGCCCTTCATCGTGGTGTTGTTGCTTTCGGCCAGGTCGGCCGAGCCGCCCCACAACTCGGGCAGCACCGGCCCGAGCGCGGCGAGGATCTGGCCGGAGGCGGCGCGGGTGGCGATGTCCGTACCGGGCTCGAAGACCGGCAGCTTGTCGGCCCAGCCGGCGGGCAGCCGGCGGGCGGAGATCCGGTCGTATTCGACGGCCCGCTCGGGGTTGGCCGCGCGCCATTTTTCGTAGTGCTCCCGCCAGGCGGCGTGCGCGGCCCGGCCGCGGCCCTGGATCTGCCTGGCGTGCGCCAAGACGTCTTCGGCCACGTCGAACTTCTTCGCCGGATCGAAGCCGAGGATCTTCTTCGTCGCGGCGACCTCGTCCGCGCCCAGCGCGGACCCGTGGATCTTGCCGGTGTTCTGCTTGTTCGGCGCCGGCCAGCCGATGACCGTGCGGAGCGCGATGAACGAGGGCCGTCCCGTCTCCGCGCGCGCGGAGGTCAGCGCCGCGGCCAGCGCCGCGACGTCTTCCTCGTACGCCCCGTCGGCGCCGGTCCAGTCGACCCGCTGCACGTGCCAGCCATAGGCCGCGTAGCGAGCCTCGACGTCTTCGGACTTGGCGATCGCCGTGTCGTCCTCGATCGAGATGTGGTTGTCGTCGTAGAGCAGGATGAGGTTGCCGAGCCGCTGATGCGCGGCCAGCGCGCTGGCCTCGTGGCTGATGCCCTCCTCGATGTCGCCGTCGGAGGCGAACACCCAGACGTGGTGGTCGAAGGGGCTTTCGCCGGTGGCCGCGTCAGGGTCGAACAGGCCGCGCTCGCGGCGGGCCGCCATGGCCATGCCGACGGCGTTGCCGATGCCCTGGCCGAGCGGCCCGGTCGTGGTCTCAACGCCCGCGGTGTGGCCGTACTCCGGGTGGCCCGGGGTCAGGCTGCCCCACCTGCGCAGCGCCTTGAGGTCGTCGAGGCTGAGGCCGTACCCGGACAGATACAGCTGTATATAGAGCGTCAGGCTGGAATGGCCGCACGACAGCACGAACCGGTCGCGTCCCGGCCACACCGGGTCGGTGGGGTCGTGCCGCAGGAAGCGCTGAAAGAGCAGGTAGGCCGCGGGTGCGAGGCTCATGGCCGTCCCGGGGTGCCCGGAGCCCGCCTCCTCGACCGCGTCCATGGCCAGGACGCGGACGGTGTCCACGGCCCGGCGATCGAGTGCGGACCACTCAAGCGTGTTGATCTCGGACTGCGTACTCACCGGAACGCATGGCTCCTCTCGACCGGCTGTCGGCAACCCCGCGTGCGTCGCGCCGAGGCCGCGGCGGCCTGGGCGGACGCGGTACGAACGCATCGAGCCTATCTCGTTCGTCGCTACGTGATCGTGGCGCCCGAACCGCTTGCGCACCCCGGTGTGGGGTTGACCGCGATGGCGCACTACAGTGAGTGCGCGGTCGCAAGGGCACGGCGAGAAACGGATCAGCGGACGGGGTTGTGGAAGAGGCAATGAAGCACGTCGGGCGACAGGCCCCATCGTGACCGTGCTCGGAAACCGGCTCGGGATCCACGGTGGGCCGTGCGACGCCTACGACGGCATCACGGCCGACGCCCCCGCCGGGGCCACCGCCGAGCCCGTGCCGGGGCAGGCGGCCTCGCTGGAGCCAACGTCGCCGGAGTCTGTGCCGTCGCGATCGCAATCCGTGCGCTCGCGATCAGAGTCCGTGCGGTCGCCGGAGTCCGTGCGGTCGTCGGAATGCGCGCGGAACCTGCGCGCACACGTGCGGAGCGCCGGTGCGCGCGTCCGCGCGTACACGGCGCTGACCAAGCCGCGCGTCATCGAACTGCTGCTGATCACCACGCTGCCGGTCATGTTCCTGGCCGCGCGCGGGCTGCCGCCGCTCGGCACCGTGCTGGCCACCCTCGCGTTCGGCACCATGTCGGCCGGCAGCGCGAACGCGATCAACTGCTACATCGACCGTGACATCGACGCCAAGATGCGCCGTACCAGGCGGCGGCCGTTGGCTCGCGCCCAGGTGACCCCGGCAGCGGCACTGACCTTCGGCATCGTGCTCGCCGTCGGGTCCACCGCCGGGTTCGCGCTCGCGGTCGGCCCGCTCGCCGCCGCACTGTCGGCCGCGGCCATCTTGTACTACGTGTTCGTCTACTCGCTGCTGCTCAAGCGGCGGACGGCGCAAAACGTCGTGTGGGGCGGCATCGCCGGCTGTATGCCGGTCCTCATCGGATGGGCGGCGATCACCGGCTCGCTGGCCTGGCCGCCGTTCGTGCTGTTCGGCGTCGTCTTCTTGTGGACCCCGCCGCACACCTGGACGCTGGCGATGCGTTACCGCGAGGACTACGCGGTGGCCAAGGTGCCGATGCTGCCGGTCGTCGCCACCGAACGCCGGGTGATCGCGGAAAGCCTCGTCTACAGCTGGGCGACCGTGCTGTGCTCGCTGGCGCTGTGGCCGGTGGCCGGGATGGGCCCGCTCTACGGCGTCGTCGCGCTGGCGCTCGGCGGCGCCCTGCTCACCGAGGCGCACCGGCTGCGCGGCCGGGTCAGATCCGGGCTGACCGGCGTCCGCCTGCGCCCCATGCGCTTCTTCCATCTGTCGAACACCTACCTGGCGCTGCTGTTCGTGGCGGTGGCGATCGACCCATTGCTGCGCTGACACGTCCGAGTTTGCGTGCACTACGCTCACCGCATGGCAAGCGTTGACCCCAAAGCGGTACTAGAGGGACGCGTCCCCGGCCGGGCCCCGGTCGGGTTGATCGTCGGGCTGGTGATCTCGTCGGCGTGCGCGCTGGCGGCGCTTGGCCTGGACGCGGTCACCGGCGGTGCCGGGTTCGGGGTCGGCTTGATCATGGCGATCCTGCCGGTGCCGCTGTTGATCTCGCTCATTCTGGTGCTTGACCGGCTCGAACCAGAGCCGTGGCGCAACCTGGTGTTCGCCTTCATGTGGGGGGCCGGCGTGGCCGTGCTGGGCGCGCTGATCCTCAACACGGCCGGCCTGGTCTATATCACGGGCCCGTTGTTCGGCGCCGAGAAGGGGCATTTCATCAGCGCCGCCGTCGGCGCTCCGCTGATCGAGGAGACGCTCAAAGGCGCGGTGTTGTTCGGCCTGCTGTGGTTCCGCCGCACCGAGTTCGACGGCCTGACCGACGGCATCGTCTACGCGGCGATGGTCGCGCTCGGCTTCGCGATGATGGAGAACATCACCTACTACATCCGGGCCTTCGATCAGGGCGGCGCGGTGTCGTTGCAGACGGTGTTCATCCTGCGCGGCGTCATCTCGCCGCTGGGGCATCCGCTGTTCACGGCGATGACCGGCATCGGCGTGGCCTACGCGGCGACCCACCGGGGCGCCGCCCGGACCGTGGCGCCGATCGCCGGGTTGCTCGGCGCCATGCTGCTGCACGGCATGTGGAACGGGTCGACCCGGTACGGGCTCAGCGGGCTTGGCCTGGTCTATCTCATCGATCTGGGCATCCTCATCGGTCTTGTCGTGCTCGTGGTGCGCGAACGCAAGCGCACCGTTCAGCTGATCGGCCGGTTCCTGCCGCTGTATGCGCCGACCGGACTGGTGACGCCACAGGACGTGGACATGCTGGGCCGGCTGTCCACCCGGCGGGGAGCGCGCCGCTGGGCCCGGCTGGTCGGCGGCATCACCGCCGGCCGGGCTATGGGCGACTACCAGCTCGCGGCCACTGAGCTGGCGTTGCTGCACCAGCGGGCCGAGCGCGGCGTCGCCGACCCCGTGTGGTTCGAGCAGCGGCGGCGCGCGCTGTTGCAGTTGATGCAGCTGGCCAGGCAGGCGTTCATCCGCGATAAGCCGCTCATCCCGCCGTGGGCGGGGATGGGCCAATCCGGCCT
>OBLR010000350.1_pt1 | contig 11167 bp, 9 predicted proteins | sample 1519891 | NCBI WGS metagenome assembly OBLR01 (sample SAMEA3113583, study PRJEB22503) | soil metagenome | reverse complement strand
TGACCTTTTTTCTTGATGGTGTCAAGTGTATCAGAAGTCGATACCTTGAACGATTCTTGATGAATTATTGGACCTTTGTCAAGGTCTTCAGTTACAAAGTGCGCGGTGCACCCTATTATCTTGGCGCCCCGCTCATATGCTTGAACATATGCATATGCCCCAGGAAATGCAGGCAAAAGTGACGGATGTATATTGATTATCCTGTTTGGATAACGCCAAACAAAGTTTGGTGTCAGTATGCGCATATATCTTGCGAGCACTATTAGATCAATGTTGTACTGCTCGATTAGTTGCAGGATTCTATTTTCAGCGTCTGCCTGATCTCTATGAACTACTGCGTGAAAGGGTAGTCCTATATCGTCTGCAAGTGACTTCAGCGTGGAGTCACTTGCAATGATAACGGGAATATTGGCTCTTATTTGTCCCTCTTTCTTAGCTTGCAGTAGCCTCATAAGACATTGAGGTTCATTGCTTACAAATATTGCAACATTTTGGAGTCGGTTAGGCTCTTGGTAATGAACTTTTATCTCCATTGAGAGCTTTTTAGCAAGCCGTTTTAGACCAAGGTCAAGCTGCTCCCTGCCGATTTCCTCTGCAAATGACGCTTCAAGCTGCATGCCAAAGAGGCCACGGAGCACGTTCTGGTTTATCTTTTCGATGTTGCCTCCGCTTTTAAAGATAAAGTTGGTAATATCGGCTACTACGCCTTTCCTATCGGGCCCAACTACAGTTACTTCAATGAGAGTCTTGCCCTTTGGTGCAGGCATGGGAACTCATAACATATTTGAAACATATTAAATGTTCAGATGCGCCGTCAATACTTAAATAATAGGATTGTTAACTCAAACTGTTGAGTTACAGCGTTAACAATGGTTATAATTTTTGAGGGCTATGAAGTAAATGCACTATCCTGATAGTTCTCTAGCCCCCTGAGGCATATGATATATGAAGGCACAGCCAAAGCAACAAAAAACATCTGCTACAAAACAAAGAAAAAACTACGACTACAACAAACCGATAGGCAAGTGTATAGTCTGTTACACCATTTCCGGTTGGCATTGCTACGACTGTAACAACGACTTTTGCCAGATGCATTTTCAGGAACACAAGGAAAAGAACCTATGCAGGATAAGCTGATGCATAGGGTTAGCGAATACTTTAGTGGCATGCAATAAGTCGAGCGTTGCAAGTATGACGTATGCTAGTATAATTGGCATAATGTGTTGTACCGTTATTTCTTATATTGAGGATGTATATACTGATTGCATGGCTCTTTTTGCGTACATTCCACATAGCAAGCGAATTCAAATGCTTTTTGCGAACTCTATCCTAAGATGAGGATAGTTAAATAATAGAAGAAGCATAATAATGTCACGTACAAAGACAGTTCTGAAGCCTAGTGCCTTTTATCTGAAATCCTTGAGTAAGAGAGATAAGTAGGAAGAGACCCGTCCTAATCGAAGTGAGTAAGCATAAGACTTGCAACCATCTAGCTCAAGCCTCTGAGAATATTTCAACCATATCTAAAGAGTGTGAAGAATGCAAGAAAGAGGGAACTAACTGGGTTGCCCTGCGACAGTGCCTGTCCTGTGGTCATGTTGGTTGCTGTGATTCCTCCCCTGGAAGACATGCGACTCGACATTTTGTAGATACATACCATCCTGTAATGGTAGAATTACCCAACAAGGCATGGAGATGGTGCTATATTCACAAAGCTTATGGATAAGGGGTATAGAGAGATATAGCAAAAAATGACGCTTCAGCAAAATAATACAGAGTTTGAAGAGTTTGCAAATGATGTTGCAAGGTGCCTATCAAGCAAGAACAAGTACATCAGTCCCAAGTATTTGTACGACAAGGTAGGCTCACAACTGTTTGAGCAGATATGCCTTCAGCCGGAGTACTATCTTACAAGGACGGAGGCATCATTACTAAACAAGTATGCACCAGTTATTTCAAAATTGGTGGGCAGCAACATCAAGATAATAGAGCTTGGAAGTGGAAGCAGCTCCAAGACAGCTATTCTGCTCAGCTACTTATCATCACAGAAAAAGAGAATCTACTACTTTCCAATCGATATATCAAGCAGCATATTGATAGAGACCGAGAGAAAATTGAAATCACAATTTCCAAATGCCAGCATCATTGGAATTAGGTCAGATTATGAGACTGGTATTGATAGGGCGGCTGCTGAATGCATGGCTATTGGGAACAACAAGAACATTCCTTACACAAAGCTCGTTCTTTTTCTAGGCTCAAGCATTGGCAATTTTGAACTTATAGAGGCGCAATCTCTACTTCGATCAGTAAGGGAAAAACTCCATACAAACGATTTTCTGCTTATCGGCTTTGACTTGCAAAAGGACAAGTCGGTGTTAAACGCAGCCTATAATGACAAAGCTGCGATGACAGCCAAATTCAATTTGAACTTGCTGGCAAGGATAAATAGGGAGCTTGGTGGAAATTTTGAGCTAGGAAAATTTAATCATTGTGCGTTCTACAGCCATGAGCGACATAGAATAGAAATGCATCTAGTTTCAAAAACCGACCAACAACTGTACATAGGTGCGTTAGGCAAAACTTTTGCCATTAGGAAAGGCGAGAGTATCCATACAGAAAATTCTTACAAGTACAGTTTGAGTCAAATTGCTGCTCTTGCTGAGGATTGTGGCTTTACGGTAGAGAAGAACTTTACAGATGAAAAAAGATGGTTTGATCTGGCTCTCTTTTCTCCGTCTTAAATAATGTCTTCCGCGCAACGGAAACCTGCAAACAGTATCCTTTCGTGAGGCTTGAAATAGTTTCGATAGGAGTTACGTATTTGCGCGGTCGGTGTTGCAAAGCAGCCTCCTCGCAGTACTTTTTGGTTTATCGTCCACTTATCAGTGTATTCAGAAAATTTTGACCTAAAGCCTGGATACAGCACATATTCTGATGATGTCCATTCCCAGACATCCCCTATCATCTGGTGGCAGCCATAATAACTCTTGCCAGCAGGATAAGCCCCCACTTTGGATGGAGCCCATAGATAGGATTCAAGGAGGTTGGCATGTTTGGGTGTTGGCCTATGATCACCCCATGGGTATAACGTTTTTCTCTGCAATTCATCATTCCAGCTTGCGGCTTTTTCCCATTCTGATTCGGTTGGAAGCCTTTTACCGGCCCAGCGTGCATATGCATCTGCTTCATAGTAACTGACATTGACGACCGGCTCGTCAGGGTCAATTCTGCGAAGCCCATGAAAATCTTTCTTTTTCCAAACATTATTTTCATCTTTTACCCAATATAGCGGCGCGTTCCATTGCTGCTCCTTTACCAGTTCCCATCCATCGGCTAGCCAGTATCTGTAATCTTCATAGCCAGCCCCCTCTATGAATTTCATATATTCGCCGTTGGTTACAGGAGCCACGTCCATTCTGAAGGGTTGCAGGTATACTTTGTGCTCTGGAAGCTCATTATCGTAGCAAAAGGAATTGCCGTTGTATCCAACCTCAAAAATTCCTCCGGGGACATCTACCATCTTTGAAGATACTCCTAGTGTTTCTGATTCTTTTGGAGGCTCATTAATGATTAGTGGCTCGTAGTTGTCAGAGGGGTCAGGGAAGCGCTCAAAAAAGTGCTGAAAATCATATATCATAAGCTCTTGATGCTGCATCTCATGTTGCATTCCGAGTATCATGTCATACTGCAGCTCATCAGTCATTGCGTTTGCATTTTCAGAAGATGTTGTTGTTGTTGTTGTTGTTGACGAACACCTCTCTTTCAAAAATTTGGTTACCTTTTTGTCTATAAATGACCTGTAATCTAGGGTCTGCTTTACAGTAGGTCGCGGGAATTTCCCTCTCTCTTGCTTGGACAAAATTTTTCCAAACCTCTGGTAGTATGAATTGAGATATTCTAGATTAAAACTACTACTAATACTGCTTTCTGATTCCAGCATGGCTCCATGCTTTTCCAAGAGCTTTTGAAAGAACCACGTGACATGTGCGATATGCCAATTGGCGGGGCTTCCAAAAGAGTCAGATTGCATTACTGCATCCTCTATTCTTAACGGTTTGAAAAGCTGCATAGTCTTCTTTCTGACCTGTGTAAATTCAGATAACAACTGATCAACAGATTCTTGATAGAGTAGTTTTGACACAAAGGAAAAAAGATTTTGGTATTTATAAGCTATATCCCTTTTACTATTCTTCCAGTTTGCCTACACAGTTGATTGAGGAAGTGGTGTGCGGGGGGTGGGATTTGAACCCACGGACCCCTGAGGGACGGGATTACCCATTTATGTGATCTTAAGTCCCGCGTCTCCAATCATGTTAGCCTATTTGGCCAGGCTCTACAACCCCCGCAGGCTTGAGTTGCCTTAATAGGCGTGCATAATTAAATCTTGATCCAAGCATCTCCCAATAATTATTATATGGTTTATTGACTCGATTGTTCGTCAAGTTGCCTTGGTAGCTCAGCCTGGTAGAGCGTTACCTTGGTAAGGTAGAGGTCTTGCTATAACCATAATGATAACAAGACTTCTCTACTCCAATGAGGTAGAGGTCACGGGTTCGAATCCCGTCCAAGGCTTGTACTTGTAAGGTAACGCTCTACCAGGCTGAGCTATCCCTACTACTGCTTGAGCGTTGCAGAATTGTGAAGCGGCGTTGTTGCTAGGCTGCAACGCTGCGTTGCAGCTTTGAATCTCTTCACCTGCAAACCTGAGCTTCTTCTTTAATCTACATTTAATATAGTGTTTCTGAGCTTTAGTGAACTCCCTAGACCATGAAAGGTAAATAACAGGAAAGGATTGAAACTCCTTACTCTTGCTTTAGCAGCTAGCTCTCTCTTTTTCTTTCCTTCACCATTCTGTAAAGATTGGGTCTTTTACATCTTTTCGCTCTTCTTCCCGCTGCATCAAGATAAACGCCGCTTCAGCTTCTCTAGTGTCTCCAGCACTCTTAAACCTCGACCACATAACACTAAGTGTAAAGCTTACCGACCAGTTTCGCTGGCGTGCTAACCCTTGAGCTTCTTCATAGATTACTCGCTCTAGAAGCTGCTGCTGCTTCTTATGTGTCATCTCTTATTTCATCATCTCATCAGCTTCTTCTCAACATGGTCGAGCCTATTTACCACTGCTAGAAGCTGTGCCTTAATAGTCATAATCTCTTTTGATAAGTCAAAATGTTGTTGCTGTTTATCTTAACTGCTAGAAGAAAGGATGAGATAGATCTATTGCCATCACACTGCCAGCTACTCATAATGAGCGCACAAAGAGGATGCGGTCAAGGCAGAGACCCACAAACACGCCTCTTTAATTTTACTGCTACTATTATCACAATAGCTTCTTACGTTTCAAGTCTTCCACCATAGAATAGAACTCTTCCTTTGGTTCATCAGGTGAGTGATTCGCCAGCCTAAACATCTCATAGAATTGAGCATCATCTATCATCTTGTTCGCACCGCCACTGCAGTATAACTTTCTTACCCGTTTGATATGCGCCGCTAAAGCCCTATCAACCCTCCTGACGTGAGGTCTCAGTTCTTCATTGGTTGGTGGAACTAAGCCGATATCGGGCTCCTCTTCTGCTAGTTTTTGAACTGTTTTGGGATACTTCTCTCGAGCTTCGTCTTTTAGCTCCTTCATCGCCTGCTCTGTCGTCTTCATTCCACCAGCCGCCTTTATCTTTTCTTCAGCCCTTATGTATAACTCAGTTAATGGAATCCTCTCAACCTCTATTTCAGAATCGGATGCTGTATTTACAGCCTTTCCAGAAGAATTATAATTGATATTAGTATCAGCTGTCAATAACTAGACTTTATTACTGAAGTTAATAGGTTTTTCCTGTCTCTTAGTTACTGCTTACCTAGGAAGCACTCTACTACTACTATCCACCATAATCTTCAAGTAGAAACAAAAGAGTACGTGGTGTTCTTTCCAACTCCTTATCGTGTTACTTCGATCTTCCTATATCTTTTCTTCGAGAGATTTTGGATTTGCTGTGCTCAACTTTTGAAGAACTCTATCGTTCGTTCAGAACCGTCTGATGTAGTAACAACATATTCAGCTCTTGGGACTTTTCTACCCTCTCCGACATCTCCGAAGTCACAAAACTGATGTAAGCTTTCTTTGTATGCCGCAGAAACACTCCGGGAAATCTAAAGTGTTCCAGATATTGACGTTCTGGATTGTAGTAGACTCTATTTTCATTTGGAGACAGAGTATTACCCTACCGAGTAATATTCGGTAGGGTATTATTTAGCAACTTACAGACTCGACAACTTCAGAAGGTCTAAGCCCAACAAGTGTGCCAAATTTAATAATTCGACCCTTTGGGTTGGGAGTTTATCGACCATGTCTTTAATGCGTGAAAACATCACATCTAGGGAAAGTTCAGTATTAAAAGACCAGTGCATGGCTAGCAATGACTCATTACCATCAGTCCACTTCAAGTTATGAAGTTTACGTACTTGCTGCCATGTGTCATAACATTCTAAATAGAAAGATAATATGGTGAGAGATTTCATGACGCTTAGCCTCTTTTGTTTGCTTTCAATTGCAAGTAAGTCGTGGGCATCTTCTTCAAAGAGTACATGATAGAATTTCTTTGCATAACACATTCTAACCTGGGCAGTGTTGCTGTTATTACATGTCTTTGATAGATAGTCTTGAAAGGCTAGCCAGTTAACGAAGAAAGAAGAGGAGCCATGGCTGGGCTTTGAGCCCAGGACGTTCGTCCCTATTCTTGGACTGGTGGCGATGATGATGGCGGCAGTGGCAGTACTTTCGAGCCTGCGACCTCGTTATATGACGTATTTGATAATGATGTTTAATCCTCCTGTCGGTACCTTGGTAAGGTAGAGGTCTCGGGATCAAAGCCGGACCAAGGCTTCCTACTTCTTCTTTCTTTTTCTTCTTTCTCATTTTTCGGAACGTGATCACCCACGAAGAAAAGTTTAAAGCATAACTTACTCTATTGTCTCGATGGGATGGTGGCAGCAATCGCTGCGAAAGCAACCGCTAAGGAAATCGACAATACTGTCATAATAAAGAAAACATGCGCTTTCTGTGATAGACGAGCAATCGACATTATATCTATGGATGACTTGAATTTTGTGTCAATTAAAAGAGACATTCCAAAGTATGCACGCAAACTTGTATCTCTCCCTATATGCGATATGCATTTTTGGAAGTACGTAACGCATCCACACACAAGGAAGTCCTAAAGAGCTAAAGCGTATATACACGGGAAGAAACAACCTCGTACCTGGAAGATTAGAGCACAACCAGGAACATATCAGGAAATTGCAAAAGAACTAGAAGAAACTTATATTATTTAGGCCAAATTGATAAGATAGCAAAGCACATAGAAGGCAGAGATATGAATTTTTTCTAACTAAGAAAAGATAATCTGCCATGCGCTAAAGGTCTATGCTGCTGCTTTGGAATATTTCGACAGCTAGAGAAGAGAACCCCTCTCTCCAACACCCCTTAATAAACAATACTTGTATCTGTCTCTTGTGTCTGTCTCTCGAAAAACGTCCTCATAATAGGTAATAATTGTCTGTTCTTGCTAAGTATTGGTGAAATTTGAATAGAATCCCTTATAATGGATAAATCTGCATTATTTACACACCCAAATGACACCAACAATAAGGACGACATCTCTCATCCTAGCGACATTTGCTCTTGTAGGTCTTATGACTACTGGAGCAGTAGCACCACCAGCATTTGCACAAACTGCCGAGTGGCTCAACAGCATAGCAGACGCAACAGAAACAGAACAAGAAACAACAGAACAAACCCTAAATCAGAGTGAGACTAGCGACCAATCCAACGCGATAGACCAAGATAACACTGCAGCAATTAATCAAGAAGTAGCCTCAGGCGAGGGCTCTGAAGTAGCTTCAGCCGCAAATTCAGAATCAGAGTCAACATATAAGCCAAAGTACAAGTCAAAGGATGGTAGCTCGAGCAGCTCCACTCCAGGCGAAAGCACAGCCGTCAGTGATAGTACAAGCGATGTCTCCAATACTGGAACTATAGAACAAGAACAATTGCTTAGTAGCCCCGTACAAGTTAACGACAATGACTTTGGAAATGACCAATCAAGAAGTGCTGTAGTCGGCTTTGACCTCGGGTTCGAGCAGTTTACAGAACAAACAGAATCTGCAGAACCGGACATTGGGACCCGTGTCCCGATAACGGTACCCTAACTGACTGCTATAAAACCAAGGCAAAAAACAATGACCCACAATATGGGATAATAATCCCCTCTTTTTCTTTTTCTTTTATTGCTCCTACTATGAACTATTATTTTGTTGCTCAAGCGCTATGGAGTAATCACGCGCATGCGCAAGAATAATTCATACAAATGAATACTACACATAGGCAGACGCATAAAAATATACAATACCTATCTCATCCATATCTCTGGCGCTGCTGCTAGACTAGAAGTTGAACAAGCTGTAAACAGAGAGCGATAGAGTCATAGACTAAAAATTAAAAAACCATTATCTATTAAGAAGTGTAGCTCCTTAGTCGGTTATCCTCTATCCTCCAAGTCACTGTTTCCACACCTTTGAGAGTTACACCGAGAGATAGCGAGGAGAAATTTCGAACACCCCTTAATAAACAATACTTGTATCTGTCTCTTGTGTCTGTCTCTCGAAAAACGTCCTCATAATAGGTAATAATTGTCTGTTCTTGCTAAGTATTGGTGAAATTTGAATAGAATCCCTTATAATGGATAAATCTGCATTATTTACACACCCAAATGACACCAACAAAAACTACACCTCTGGTCCTAGCGATGTTTACTCTTCTATGTGCTAGTATACCTGCCGCAGTAGCGATACCATCAGCGATTACGCAAGAAGAGATCACCTCATTAGATAAAGACCTTGCCCGCGGCATCGTATCTGCTGTTTTAGATAGCGGCGATAATGGCGAAGAAGTAAGCGTCCGCGCTGCTGGCGACAAGATCCTAGATCAAGACTCAATGGACGCTGCAATCGTAAGTCCGAACCAAGAAGATAAGACTGTAGATCAAACTGACTTCAATGAATTTGGAGATAACACTGTCACCAACCTTGATGCTGATCAGACCGAATCCAATGTAGCTGTATCAATTGATGTAGACGAAGAAGAAGATGGTGAAAATGGAGCCGTCTGGTGTTACCAAAGACAGGGAGATCAAACTGTTTGCTTTAACACCCACGAGCAGTGTGAACTAGCTCTATCAGAGAATGACTTGTCAACTACTTCAGATTGCGAAAGGTTTGAAACACTTTCCCCTGATGCTTTTCTTTGTGTAGCTAAGGAGGGAGGAATTAGCTGCATAAGAGAATAGAAGAAAGTTGAAAGTTGAAAGTTGAATACGTAGAGTTAATTAACAATAAGCGGAAAGGTATCACCTCTGGTCCTAGCGATGTTTACTCTTCTATGTGCTATATTATACCTGTAGCAGCAGGAGTGATGCCATCAGCGATTACGCAAGAAAAGATCACCTCATTAGATAAACCCTCGGCATCATATCTGGTGATTTCGACATCGCTGGAGATGGTTCCAGCACCGCCTCTAGTTCCTCCTGCGATGAGACGATAGTAGAGCCGCACCAAGAGGCTAACGACAATAACCAACATTGAATTCGGAGATGACGAAGTAGCAAGTCTAATAAGACAAGGTGCAGACTAAAGAGCCAGTAACCTTGACCTAGACCTTGATTTGATTCCGCGACCTGTCTCCACCGACCCGGCCACACCAGACGAGGAGCCAATATCAGAATGTCCAATGGGATTTACACTAAATGATAATAATAATAATGATCAATGTGAGGGAATGGTAAGTCAACCTCCAAAATGTTCAGCAGAATTCATGTTTAATGTTGCGACAGATGATGATTATTGAGAATATAGACAAACTCAAGCTTCAATATAAACATGTCCACCATGATACATGTTCAGTGCTGGAGTATGTGAATCAAGTCCAGTACGTATCAGGATTCATCATCATTTTTTCATGGGTGACAAATAAGAGCGTATACTGGGAGTGAAATAATAGCATGCAGCGCTTGACATCCAGAGACCATTGAAAAATTGCTTATGCCAGACTGCTGCTATTTTTTCACCCATATTAGAGGTGAAACGCTTACATATCGCAACAACAAGAACATCCAAAGTTACCGGGGTAAAAGAATATGAACATGACTTTAGAGTTTGAGGAGGCGGTAAGAGCACTAGATGAGCACATAGCAATTCTAAAACAAAATCTGATTTTCTTGATGGCGGAGCGCAAACCTGAAAGTATTATGATGTCTCAAAAAATCATCACAATCAAGAGAGAACTCGATAAAGCCGTACAGGAAAGAATGAAGTTAAGTCAGATTTATTCTCGTCATAATAGTAGTGGTGTTGTTATTTCTGCTGTTAGTTCTTATTGTAATGAAAAATAGTTCTTATGATATACAGCAAAGTTAGTTATCTCTTTTGTGTCTTCTCTATAACTCTCTAAAGAAAGGACCCTGTTTTGATTTCACTTAGCCAAAGGACCTGCTCTGAGTTTGGTAGCAACTCATATTAAGGTGGCATTGGACGGCATTCTGGCTTTCCAGCCTTTGATATTCTTGTTTTTCTTCTTTTCGCCTGTGCTCTGTTCCTTGATTCTCTCTGTTGGTCTAGCTCTTGTCTGCTCAAACTTTGTTTGTCATTTACTGATGTTGGCAGATGCTCTTCAGATTTGATTTAAGTCCCACCGATTTTTTCTAACATTGGTAGTATGTCATCTGAACCAGGAAACTCCCTTTGTCTCATGCGGTCTGCTAGTTCTTGTGTGCGAGTCTTCCAGACTGGCATGATAAAAACCTCATCATCAGGATTTTTGTTAATCTTTTCCTTTTCCTTTTTCTCTTTAGTAGCTAAGTATGGTCTAGGCTAAGGATAAACTTGGTTATATTAGAAGTCGGAGTATAGCTGCTATTGTCATTCTTATTACCTTCATTCCCACATAGCTGAAGTTTTCAGTGGATAGTATATGTCCGACAGATAATTTTCGTATCCACGAGAAGACCAACCGTTGGAGTCGATTAGCATTATTGTGTCTCTTTTAGTAGGTCATGCAGCAGATGGAGATGGGCTTACTCCTTTGCCAAAATACGCCTTGACATGCGGTCTGTATAGGTAG
>OBLR010000349.1_pt1 | contig 11171 bp, 12 predicted proteins | sample 1519891 | NCBI WGS metagenome assembly OBLR01 (sample SAMEA3113583, study PRJEB22503) | soil metagenome | reverse complement strand
TCGGCAGCTTCGGCTCCGCCGTGCTCCTGCTCGGCTCGGCGCTCGTCTACGGCGCGACCGGCGAGCTCGGCTTCGAGCAGATCGCAGCCGCGACGGAAGCGCAGGGTCTCGCCGACGACGCGCTGCTCGTGGCGGGTCTCGCCATGGTGATCGCCGGGCTCGGGTTCAAGGCTTCGGCGGCCCCGTTCCACATGTGGACGCCGGACGTCTACGAGGGTGCCCCGACTCCGGTGACGGCGTTCATGTCCGCCGCCACGAAGGCGGTCGCCCTCGTGCTGACCCTGCGCCTGCTCGTGACCGCGTTCCCGGCGGAGGACGAGCTCTGGACCGTGACGGTGGCCGTGATCTCGTGCGCCTCGCTCGCGATCGGAAACTTCGCCGCCATCGTCCAGCGAAACGTGAAGCGCATGCTTGCCTACTCGTCGATCTCCCACTCGGGCTTCATGCTGATCGCCGTCGCCGCTGACAACGAGCTCGGCGGGCGGGCACTGCTCTTCTACCTCGTTCCGTACGCCGCCATGTCGATCGGCGCGTTCGCCGTCGTCGCGGCGCGCGAGCGGGAGCTTGGCGAGTCGGTGACGCTCGACTCGATGAGCGGTTTCGGCTGGGAGCGGCCGTTTCTCGGCGTGGCAATGTTCGCCTTCATGCTCGGCTTCGCAGGCTTCCCGCTCACGGGAGGATTCTTCGGGAAGTTCTACGTCTTTGCCGCCGCCTACGACGCCGGCTGGGCGTGGCTGATGATCGTCGGAGTCGCGGCGACCGTGCTCAGCCTCTACTACTACCTGGCCGTGATCCGGGCGATGTTCATGCGCCCGTCGGCCGAGCTCCAGTTCCTCCCCGCCGGCGGGTCGCCGCCCCGGGAGCGCATGCTGAGCGTCGCGGTCGCCGGAGCCCTGGTCGTCACGATCGGATCCTTCTTCGCTGTGCAACCGATAATCGACCTCACGCGCGACGCCGCTGAGACGCTCCCGTTCTGACGTCGTCGTCCTCGGAGGCGGCTCCACAGGGATGGCGGTGGCAGCGGCGCTGAGGCGTCTCGACTCCCGCGTCGGGATCACCGTGGTCGAGCGCGAGCTCGTCGGAGGAGAATGCTCCTACTGGGCGTGCATGCCCTCGAAGGCTCTGCTGCGGCCGCTGGAGGCGGTGGCGGCAGCGCGACTCGTACCGGGGGCCGCGGAGGCGGTGGCGGGAGACGTCGCGCTCGACCGCGTCTTCTGGCATCGCGATCAGACGACAGACGGCTGGGACGACTCGCGCCACGCTGCGTCGCTCGAAGAGAGAAGCATCGAGCTCGTACGCGGCGAGGGGCACGTGGCCGAGCCCGGCCTCGTGCGCGTCTACGACGTCGAGCTTCCCTACGACAAGCTCGTGATCGCGACAGGCTCCGTCCCGGCGATCCCGCCCATCGAGGGACTCGCCGAGACGAACTACTGGACGAGCCGACAGGCGACGGAGACACGCGAGATTCCCGGCTCGATCGCCGTGATCGGGGCGGGCCCCGTCGGCTGCGAGCTGGCGCAGTTCTTCAGGCGTGGAGGCTCCCGCGTCGTCCTCGTCGACGTTGCCGACCACCTGCTTCCCAGCGACGACCCCGTCGCCGGCGACCTGCTGCAGAGGGCGCTCGAGGACGAGGGGGTAGAGCTACGGCTGGGCGCCACGATCGAACGCGTCGAGCCGGGGTTCCGGGTCCATCTGGCCGGCCAACCGGGGATCCGGACCGAGCGGCTGCTCGTCGCGACCGGGCGACGCGCGAACACGCAGGGGTTTGGCTTCGAGCAGCTCGGTCTCCAGATCTCGCAACGCGGAATCGAGGTTGACGATCGGATGCGCGCCGCGAAGGGAGTCTGGGCATGCGGAGACGTAACGGGAATCGCCATGTTCACACACGTCGGCAAGTACCACGGCCGCGTCGCCGCCGCCGACATCGCGGGGAAGCGGGTCCGTGCCGATCATCGGGCGATCCCTGCGGTGACCTTCACGGACCCGCAGGTCGCTTCGGTCGGCGAGACCTCGGGCGACGACCTCTCCACCGCGGCCTGGGATGTCGACCGTCTCCCTCGCTCTTCGACCTACGAGCGACCGAGGCGGCCGGGACTGCTCAAGCTCTACGCACGAGGCGGCGTGCTCGTCGGCGCGCTCGCAGTCGGCCCAGAGGCCGGCGAGTGGCTGGGACAGCTGACCTTGGCGGTCAGGACTCGCGTTTCGGTCGATGTCCTGCAGGACACCATTCAGCCGTATCCGACGTTCTCTGAGGCGATCTTCTTCGCCGCGCGGCGGCTTGCAGACGGCTAGGCTCAAAACCTCCGAACGAAAGGAGCCCACATGGCAACCGCTTCACTGACGTGGCTCGGCCACTCGGCCTTCAGACTCGACTCCCCGGGCGGCAAGCGGATCTACATCGATCCCTTCCTCGAGAACCCGAAGTGCCCGGACTCGGAGAAGCAGCCCGAGCGCTGTGATCTGATCGCGCTGACTCACGCGCACGGCGACCACTTCGGTTCGACGCTCGAGCTCAACAAGAAGTTCGGCTGTCCCGTGGTCGCGATCACAGAGCTCGGCGACTGGCTCAACAACCATGGCGTGAAGGCGTACGACCCGAACAAGGGAGGAACCGTCGAGGTCGACGGGATCAAGTTCACCATTACGACCGCGAATCACACTTCGAGCGCCGACTTCGACGAAGGGAAGTACGTGGGCGACCCGGCCGGCGTCGTGATCGAGCTCGAGGACGGCGTGAAGCTCTACTTCGCGGGCGACACGAACGCGTTCATGGACATGCAGCTGATCGGGCGCATCTACGAGCCCGACTTCGCGATCCTGCCGATCGGCGACCACTACACGATGGGCCCCCGCGAGGCCGCGGTCGCGCTCGAGCTGCTGGGCGTGAAGCGGTGCATCCCCTGCCACTACGGCACGTTCCCGGTGCTGCACGGGACCCCCGAGCAGCTGCGCGAGCATGTCGAGGGCGACGTCCAGGTGATCGCCCCGGCGCCGGGCGAGCCGGTCGAGCTCGCGGCCGTTACTGCATGAGGGAACGCTGGTTCGGAGCGACCGGGCTGCAGATCCCGGAGATCGTCGTCGAAGGCGAGGATCTCGAGCTTCCGGACGAGCACCATGCACGGCTCGGCGACCGGACGTTCGAGATCGTGCTGGCAAACCTGTCGGAGAACGGAGAGCTGCTCGCGCGTGCGCACGAGCGGGGTACACCGGTCGTGGTTCGCGGCGAGACACCCGACGAAATCAGGACCGCACTCGCGCGGCCGGAGGTGTCGTGCGTAGCCGTTCCCCCGGCCGCGCGCCACCTGCAACAGCTCGACCTGACCGAGCTGACGTACGGGTGATCTCGACCTATTCCATCGTCGGCTGCGACCTGGCCGCAAACCAGTGGGGCGTCGGAGTGCAGTCGAAGTTCCTCTCGGTAGGGTCGATCGTCCCGTGGGCCGAGCCCTACGTCGGCGCCGTCGCGACACAGGCGTTTGCCAACCCGCGTTACGGCCCCGAGGGCCTCGCCCTCCTGCGTGAAGGGCTCGCAGCCGGCGAGGTCGTAGAGCGTCTGACCGCCGCAGACGAGAGTCGCGACCACCGCCAGCTCGGGGTGGTGGACCGCGACGGCGGCAGCGCCAGCTTCACGGGCAGCGAGTGCAACGCGTGGGCAGGCGGCCGTACCGGGGCCTGCTACGCGGCGCAGGGGAACATCCTCGTCTCGGGCGACACCGTCGAGGCGCTCGCCGACACCTTCGAATCGAGCGCGGGGCACCCACTCGCGGAACGATTGCTCGACTGCCTGGACGCGGCCGAGGCGGCCGGGGGCGACAGCCGCGGCCGACAGTCGGCGGCGCTCATGGTCGTCGAGAAGGATGCGGGCTACGCGAACCTCTCCAACTCAGTCGTCGACCTGCGAGTGGACGACCACGAACAGCCTCTTGGCGAGCTCAGGCGCCTGTACGGCCTGCACCAAGAGCTCTACGGCATCACGCCGCCCGCCGAATGGCTGCCGCTCGACGAGGCGCTGCGCGAGGAACTCGGGCTGCGGCTCGCCCGGCTCGGCTACGACGGTGAGCTCGAGACGGCATTCACGACCTGGGCCGGAGCCGAGAACCTGGAGTCCCGTGTCGACGGTATCGAGCGGCTCGATCCGGTCGTACTCGCGCGTCTCCGCGCGCAGTCGTGAGCGAGCGGCCCTACGAGATCGCCCGACTCGACGATCTCGATCGGATTCCCGTCGGGGAACACGGGCTCTACTGGCGCCCGGTGCGCCGCCGGCTCGGGATCGAGGCCTTCGGCATCAACGCCTACTCCGCGGACGAGGCAGGACACGAGGTGATCGAGCACCACGACGAGACGGGTAGCGGGGCCGGTAAGCACGAGGAGCTCTACGTCGTCGTCCAGGGGCGAGCCACGTTCACGCTCGACGACGAGAAGGTCGACGCTCCCGTCGGCACCTTCGTCTTCGTCCGCGACCGAGCAGTCAGGCGAGGCGCCCACGCGGAGGAGCCCGGGACGACCGTGCTCGCCCTCGGCGGCAAGCCGGGCGAGGTGTTCCAGGTCTCGCCGTGGGAGTACTACTTTGCCGCGATCCCCGCCTTCCGCGACAAGGACTACGCGGGCGGGATCGAGATCGTCCGCGAGGGCCTCGATCGGTATCCCGACAATCCCAGCGTCCTCTACACGTTGGCTTGTCTCGAGAGCCTGAACGGCGACACCGACTCTGCACTCGAGCACCTGAGGCAGTCCGTCGCCGGCGAGCCGCGGATCGCGAAGTGGGCCGAGACCGACACGGACCTCGACCCGATCCGCGGCGATCCCCGCTTCCCGTCAGCGGTCGCCGGGAAGGCGCACCCCGGGGGCGAGCCGGCGTAGGTCGGGAACGGGGTCGGCTTCCGGCCGCGCCACGAGCAGCACCGCGCCGTACGCGTCCTCGGCAAGCGAATCGACCAGGAGCTGCAGGCCGACGGCAAGGGCGAACGCCTTGTGGGCGTGCTCGCCGCCAAACGGGACGAGCTCTTCCTCGGAGGCGAGCCCGGCGATCACCTCGCCGTAGGTGACCCTACCCATCGAGACGTCGGCTACGAGGGGTCGACCGTCCGAGCTCGGAACCGCGATCGCGAGCGGGTTGGTGCCGGCCAGTGGCGGTCCGCCGTCCGGATGTGCGAGTCGCGCCGGCGAGGTCGCCGTCAGAACAGCGACGAGCCCGCGCTCGGCAAGGCTCCGCACCCAGTACCCGAGCGCGCCCGTGGGAAAGCAGTCCGACGCGACCACGAGTCGCGCCCGATCGGGCGGATTCGCGACCTGCGCCTTGCACACCGCGGCCAGCGTCAGGTAGCCGAGCGCGCCACCGCTGCTCCAGCGCTCGAAGCAGGCCTCGGCCACGAGGCGGCGCGGCCGCGCAGACGGGTCGAGGTCGGCGCCCTCGAGCCACTTGATCCGAGCCAGCCCGTGGCCCGTCTTTCCGCGCCGCTCGGCGTCGAGAAAGTGGTCGGCCAGAACGACCGCATCTGACTGGGTAAATCCAAGCGCGCGAAGCCGCGGAAGTGCTTCCTCAGGGTTCATGCGCGGAATTCCACTCGTTCGAGGGGCGGATCTTCACAAATGGCTAACGAGAAAAACCGAAGACCTTGACACGTTCCGGGAAGCATTTGGCTGGGGAACGGGACAACCAAATAGGAGGCACTCGATGCGCAGAAAGACGATCCTTTCGATTCTCGCCGGTTCCCTGGCACTCATGATCGCCGGTATGGCGGTGGCCAGGGAGCACGGAGCCCAGACCGAGCCCGCGAGTGCGACGTTCAGCGCCACCGATGTGAAGCGGCTCAAGACCCGCACGTGCGAAGGCGCCGACGGCACGTACAAGATCACGCATGCGGTCGTGTTCGGCGAAGTCGTAAGCGCGGAGGATCCAGTGCTCGCCGGCAGGCTGAAGTTGCATTTCAAGAGCGTGTACAACGACACCGAAAATCTCGGCTGGGTCGCCGGCGTCGCGCATGTCCGGAATGAAGCGGCCGGTACACGTGCCCGAGCATCGTTCAGGGCCGTGAACGTCGACGGCACGATCGAGGGCATGTTCCATGGAGGCGCCGGCCATCCACATTGGAAGCTACTGGCGAACTTTTCCGCGAGCCTGGCCGACACCGGCGCGGTCACGAGCGGCACGATCGGCGCCCCGAGCTCGAACAACTCGGCGCTGCTCTACCGCGGCGGGTGCAGGCACGGGAAGAACGATTCCGTGACCGCGACGGAGCGCGAAGGGAAAAAACTTCGCGGCGAGGGGCGAGGCAAGGACAAGCCTTAGCTCGAGACTCCACTGGTTTCCACGAAGGGCGCCCTCCGGGCGCCCTTCCGCTTGTGAGCTAGAGAACGGGGAGCGGCTTGAAGCCCCGCTTCGCCCCGGCAATCCCCGCCGCGATCTCGTGGATCGCCCGCGACGTCTCCGACTCCGGATCGGTCGCGACGAGCGGCTCGCCCTCGTCCGCACACTCGCGCAGGCGGGGATCGAGCGGCACCCGTCCGAGCAGAGGCACACCGATCTCCTCCGCCAGTGCCTCGCCGCCGCCCGAGCCGAACAGCTCCTCGCCGGAGTCGACGAGATAAGACATGTTCTCTACGGCGCCGACCAGCCGCATGCCCGTCTTCTGCGCCATCTGCGCCGCGCGCACCGCCACCTGTTGCGCGGCGGGCTGCGGAGTCGTCACGACGACCGCCTCCGCACGTGGCAGCAGCTGGCCGAGCGAGATCGCCACGTCCCCGGTCCCGGGCGGCATGTCGACGAGCAGCGTCTCGAGGTCGCCCCAGTGCACATCCGAGAGAAACTGCTCGAGCGCGCGGTGAAGCATCGGGCCGCGCCACATGACGGGCGAGTTCTCGTCGAGGAAGAAGCCGATCGACATCAGCTTCAGCGAGGCGTCGCTTGCGACGCCGCTTTCAGGAGGTGCGGACTGGTACGTGCCTCCGTCTGAACCGACCGGTCGAGCGGCGGAGGTCAACCTAGCCGACCTTAGGGACTTCACCGGCGGCACGATCATCTTGTCGACGACGACGGGTCGTTGGCTCACACCGAGCATGTGCGGGATCGAGTGGCCGTAGACGTCGGCATCGAGCACGCCGGTGCGGTGACCGAGCTCGACGAACGCGGCGGCGAGGTTCACGGTCAGCGTCGACTTTCCGACCCCGCCCTTGCCGCTCGCGACCGCAATCACCCGCGTCTGCCGGTCGACGGAGATCCCTTTGCTGCGCCCCTCGACTCCGCCGCGCAGCTTTGCGGTCAGCGCAGAGCGCTCGTCGGGGGTCATGACGTCGAAGTCGAGCGTCACGTCCTCGACTCCCGCCAGGGGCGAGACCGCACGCTGAACTTGCTCCACGAAGCTCTCCCGCAAGGGGCAGCCCGGCACCGTCAGAGCGATCGTGACCGCCACGCGGCCGCCTTCGATGCGCACCTCGCGCACCATGTCCAGCTCGGTGACCGGCTTCTTCAGCTCCGGGTCGACCACGTTCCCGAGCGCGGCGATGATCTCGTCCCGCTGTGGCTGCATCTCCCGGTTGAGACTAGCTCTTGGAGAGCCGCCCGCGGAGCCAGAGGGCGTTCTTCACCGCGTAGCCCTCCCAATCGTTGTTGAAGTAGGCGTACACGTCGACCTCCGACCGCCAGGCTGCGATGCGCCGCTTCCACTCCTCGAGCTCCGTGGCCGAGTAGTTCCCGTTGCGGCCGCGGCGGCCCCGGTGGAAGCGCACGAACGTCCAGTCGGCGGTCAGCTCGTGACTCTGAAAGGGGCGCTCCGGGTCGTCTCCGATCACGAGAGCGGCCCCGCGGCGTTCCAAGAGCTCGTACACCTCGCGGGTAAACCAGCTCTGATGGCGGAACTCGAAGCAATGCCGTCCCGGCGGCAGGCGCTCGAGCGCCGAGCCGAGGCGCTCGTCGTTCCGATGGAAGTTTCCCGGCAGCTGCCACAGCACCGGTCCGAGCTTGCCGGACCGGACGAGCGGCTCGATGCCCTCGTAGAAGCGCTCGACGCCGCGCTCCAGGTCCGCGAGACGCTTGATGTGCGTCAGATACCGGCTCGCCTTGACGGTGAAGACGAACGTCTCCGGCGTCCGCTCGACCCAGCCCGCGACCGCTGACGGCGAAGGAAGGCGGTAGAAGGTGTTGTTCACCTCGACGGTGTCGAACAGCGTCGCGTAATGCTCGAGCCAGCGGCGTGGCGGCAAGCCCTTCGGATAGACACGTTCGCGCCAGTGCGGGTAGTTCCACCCGGAGCAGCCGATCAGGACCGGCCTCACGTTTGGAGCGCGGCGGCGAGGCGCTCGCACACCTCGAGCGAGGCGCCCGCCACCAGGCGCGAGCGGGCCTGGACGTCGAGTGGTGCCTCGAGGAGCGGCGGCGTCTCGAACAGCTCGACCGCGAAGCCGCACTCACGGACCAGCAGCTGCGCGGCGGCGATGTCGACCGCACGCGCCGCCTTGAGCGAGCAGACGGCGTCCACGCGTCCGGCTGCGAGGTGACAGAGAGTGAGGGCGAGCGAGCCCATCACACGCAGCCGAGGAGCCACACCGACGAATGCACCGGCCCGCTCGGCGATCAACGAGGTCAGCGTCGCCTCGAACGAAAGAATCTCGATCGTCTCTGCGGGCTCCGCCTCCCCAAGCCTGATCCCATTCAGCCAGGCGCCCTCGCCTCGTACGGCCGTCCACTCCTCTCCGGAGCCGAAGTCGTAGACGAAACCGAACGCGACGTCGCTCATGTGCGGGCCGTCCGCGACGGCGAGCGAGAGCGAGAAGAACGGAATGTCGCGCTTCGCGTTCACGGACCCGTCGATCGGGTCGAGCACGATCCAGAGGTCCCGGTCCTCGCCGAACGTCCGCTCCCCGAGCTCCTCGGAGACGAGCGTGAAGTCGAATCCCTGCCGGTGCAGCCGCTCGAGGCGCGCCACCACCGCGCCCTCCGCGGCAGCGTCGATCGCGGTCGTCTCGTCGCCGCCGAGCCCCATGCCGATTACCGGCTCGCGCTCGGCGCGGGTCGGCAGCTCCGCGAGGAGCCGTTGCACGTCCCCGACTGCCTCGCGGCACAGCTCGAGCCAGGGGATCAAGCCTGGTGGAAGAGCAGGCCGGACAGCAGCTTTGGGTAGAAGTAGGTGCTCTTCTGCGGCATCGTCTCGCCCGCGCGAGCGACCGCGGTCACCTGCTCGATCGTGGGTGCGCGCAGCAGACACGCAGCCTGCGCCTCGCCGGAGTCGACCAGGCCGACGGCGTCCTCCGCACGTGGCGTGTACCGGACGCCGTCGGCGGCGAGACGATCGACGACCGCCGCGTCGACGACGCGCTCGCCCGGCGCCTCGATGATCCACGTCGCTCCGCGCTCGTAGAGCACGAACGCAGGATGGTCCCGCGGCAGCTGCTCGAGCTCCTCGAGCGCGGCGAGTGGGGCCGGGAAGGGTCGCTTCACCGCGAAGTCACCGTTCGGCGACAGCTCCCGGTAGACGCGATGGGTCGGGAAGATCGTCAACCCCTCGCCGTGCGTGTTCGCAAGCACCGCCATCGTGTAGGCGCTCGACTCGGAGCCCTCCTCCTCGTGGAATGCGAGGGCGGTCTCATAGCGATGGTGGCCGTCCGCGATCACGAGGCTTTGGCCGCGCAGGGCGTCGACCGCGGAGCGAATCGCCTGCTCGTCGGTGACGCGCCAGATTCGGTTGACGGAGGAGCCGTCGACCGCCTCGAACACCGGCGTGCCGACGGCGTGCGGCTCCAGTGCCTTGCGGGGCCGGCAATCGGGATCGTCGTAGAGGAGGAGGATGGGGGAGAGACTCGCGCGAACGGCGCGAAGAAGCTGGAGCTGGGACCGCTTCGGCTCCGGATACGTGCGCTCATGAGGCCGCACAACCCCGGACTCGTACGGCTCGACACGCAGGGAGGCGACGAGTCCCTGCCGCGTCCGCCGCGCGCCGTCGGGGCCTTCGTAGTCCTGCCGAAGCCACCAGACGGCTTCCTCGTCCTCCTGCACGAGCACCCCCTGGCGCTGCCACTCCGAGAACAGCCGCGCGGCCTCGTCGGCGGAGTCGGGGACGATCAGACGGACGACGTTGTACGGGCTCGCCGCGAGGTAGCGCTCTCGCTCGACCGGCCCGATCACGTCGTACGGAAGGGCGAGCAAGGAGCCGATCGGCCCCGCGCGCGCCTCGTCGTAGCGCACCGCCCGAAAAGGTCGGATCTCGGCCACCGGGGCTGGACGCTAGCACTGTCTCCGGGATGTCCGTCCGCCTTCATAGAGTGACCTCGTGAGCGCGATCGCGGAGCTCGAGCACGATCGAGTCGTCGAGGGCGTCTACGCGGTCGCACGCAAGGAGCGGCGCCGCACGAAGGCGGGCGCGCCCTACCTCGCCCTGGAGCTCGTCGACACCAGCGGGCGCATCGATGCCCGCGTCTGGAGCGACGTGGAGCTGCTCGAGGCGCGGTTCGGCGAAGGCGACGCGGTCCGCGTCCTCGGACGAGTAGAGCGCTTCCGGGAGCGCCTTCAGCTCGACGTGCGCTCACTGGAGCCGACCGCCGAGCTCGATCCGGCCTCCCTCACGCCGGGTCTTCGACGAGACCCGGATGAGCTCGACGGCTTCCTCGACTTCCTCGCAGAAGAGATTTCGCACTCCGGGCTCAAGGAGGCAGTGCGCCGGTTCCTCGCCGACGCCGCCGTCCGGGAGCGACTGCGTGAGCTCCCGGCCTCGCCCGAGGCGCACCACGCCTATGCGGGCGGGCTGCTCGAGCACACAGTGGGCGTGGCGACGCTTTGCCGCGAGACAGCCCAGTTGCACCCGCGCCTGCGCGCGGATCTTCTGATCGCCGCCGCTCTCCTACACGACACCGGACGCACCCTCGAGCTCGAGCGCGGCCCTGCCTTCCGGCAGACCGACGAGGGCCGCCTGCTGGGACACGTTCATCTCGGCCTGCGCCTGATCGAGGAGCGTGCCGTCCTGCTCGACCCGGCCGTACGCGCGGAGCTCCTCCACGCGGTCGCTTCGCACCACGACGCCCGAGGCGCGCGAACGGCCGAGGCCGCGGTCCTGTACCACGCGAATCAACTCGACGCGATTGCCGCAACCCGGCCTGTGGGAGACTGATTCACTGTCGTCCGTGACGGACGCTGCCCGCTCGTTTCACTTCTGTCATCGGCGGGCAGTAAGCACGCATGGCGG
>OBLR010000348.1_pt1 | contig 11173 bp, 10 predicted proteins | sample 1519891 | NCBI WGS metagenome assembly OBLR01 (sample SAMEA3113583, study PRJEB22503) | soil metagenome | reverse complement strand
CGCCAGGGACACGGGCCTGATCTCGCGCGCCGCGAAGTCGCGGCAGACGCGCTGGATCTCCCGCTGCTCGGGGGTTATCTCGAAGGGCGCCCGGGGCGGGGCGACGGCCGGGGTCATGGCGTCGCGACGATAGCGAGCGCGTACTTATGCCGGGAAGCTGTCCGGCTCCTCGACCGCCCGCCGGTGAAGCTCGTCGTCGATGTTGCGGCCTATGCCGATGAGCACCACGGGCCCGCCCGGAAGGTCGTCGAGCTGCTCGAGCGCCGCGAGCGCCGCCGCCCCCGAGGCCTCCACCCGGATGCCGGCCGCGCCGAAGGCGCCGATCGCCCGGGCGAGCGAGCGCTCCGAGACCTCGACCATGCGCACCGCGAGCGACGCCAGCTCGGCGACCGCCAGCGGGACGGCCACCCGCACCGCCATCCCGTCGGCGATGGTGGCGCAGCGGTCGCACTCGACCGGACGTCCGGCCGCCGCGCTCAGCGCCATCACCGGCGCCTCCTTGGCGACGACCCCGATCGGCTCGCCCTCGCGCAGCGCCCGAAGCGGGTAACTATCGTCAGCGGTCATGGACGCCACCCTCGAAACCGCCTCCTGGGATCTCGAGCCGCTCGTGGGCGGGCGCGGCGCCGATGGGGTCGTGGAGATGCTGACCGAGGCGCGCGACCGCGCCGAGGCGTTCGCGCAGCGGCACCGCGACGGCGTGGCCGAGCTGGGTGCCGACGGTCTCGCCGACGCCATGCACGAGCTCGCCGCGATCCAAGACCTCGTCGGCCGCGCCGGCTCCTATGCCGTTCTGCGGTTCTCGCTCGATACCACCGACCCGGAGCGCGGAGCTCTGATGCAGCGCGCCCACGAGCTGAGCGCCGCGATCGAGACGGCGCTCGTGTTCTTCGAGCTCGAGTGGAACCAGGTCCCCGACGAGCGGGCGGACGAGCTGCTCGCGGCCGACGAGCTCGACTTCTGCCGCCACCATCTGCGCACGATCCGCCGCTACCGCCCGCACCAGCTCTCCGAGCCCGAGGAGCGGATCCTCACGGAGACGAGCGTGACCGGCCCCTCGGCCTTCCAGCGACTGTTCACCGAGCAGACCTCGGTGATCGAGATAAGCGTCCCCGACAGCGCCGAGCCCGTGTCGCTCGAGGAAGCCCTGAGCCGCCTCCAGCAACCGGACCGCCGGCGCCGGGCCGAGGCCGCCGCCGGGCTGACCGAGGCGCTGCGCGAGGGCCTGCGGACGCGCGCCTTCGTCTTCAACACGTTGTTTCAGGACAAGGCCACCAAGGACCGGCTGCGTTCCTTCCCCCACTGGCTGGCCTCGCGAAACCTGGCGAACGAGGTGAGCGACGAGTCGGTGGAGGCCCTGATCGAGGCCGTGCGGTCGCGCTACGAGCTGGCGCGGCGCTGGTACCGGCTCAAGGCCTCTCTGTTGGAACTCGACCGTCTCTCCCACTGGGACCGCATGGCCCCGGTGAGCGACAGCGACGAGGAGATCCCCTACGGCGACGCCCGCGAGATCGTGCTCGACTGCTACTCGGGCTTCTCCCCCGAGCTCGGCGAGGCCGCCGGCGCCTTCTTCGAGAACGGGTACGTCGACGGCCCGCCGCGTCCCGGCAAGCGGGGCGGCGCGTTCTGCTCGTACACGGTGCCGTCGGCGCACCCGTACGTGCTGCTCAACTACACCTCGCGCCCGCACGACGTGCTGGTGATGGCGCACGAGCTCGGCCACGGCGTGCACGCCTCGCTCGCACGCCCGCAGGGCATCTTCCACTTCACGACACCCCTCACGGTGGCGGAGACCGCCTCGATCTTCGGCGAGACGATCGTGCTCGAGCGACTCCTGGAGCGCGCCCCGGGACCGGCCGAGCGCCTGAACCTCTTGGCGGGCTCCCTCGACGGCGCGGTGGCCGCGGTGTTCCGCCAGGTCGCGATGAACCGCTTCGAGCACGCGGCGCACGTGGAGCGCCGCGAGTCCGGCGAGCTGTCGGTCGAGCGCTTCGGCGAGCTGTGGCTCGAGACACAGTCCGACCTGCTCGCGGACAGCGTGGAGGTGGGCGACGACTACGGCGTGTGGTGGTCGTACATCTGGCACTTCGTCGATGCGCCGGGCTACGTCTACGCCTATGCCTACGGCCACCTGCTCGCCCTGTCGGTCTATCGTCGCTACGAGGAGCAGGGCGAGGCCTTCGTCCCCTCCTACCTGGAGCTGCTGCGCGCCGGCGGCTCGCGGCCGCCCGAGGAGCTCGGCGCGATCGTCGGCGTGGACCTTTCCGACCCGGACTTCTGGAGCTCCGGGCTCGACCTCGTGGAGCGCCAGCTGGAGGCGGCGGAGGGCGCGGCCCGCGAGGCGGGGAGGCTGTAGTGGCGCCGGAGGCCGGCACTGTGTCACCTAGGGGGTCGTATACGCCCCCTATGTGCCACAGCGGCTGTCGAGAGGACCACCGATGATCGACGCCGTCAGCGAGCGCATCGCGCTGCCCGGCGGCGAGGTCGAGGTCACGCGGCCGCGCGACGCCGAGGCGTTCCTCAGCGACGACTCGTTCGAGCGCGAGGAGTTCCTCCCCTACTGGGCCGAGCTCTGGTCGAGCGCCGTCGCGCTCGCTCACGACGTGTCGATGCGCTCGCTCCGGGGCCGGCGCACGCTCGAGCTCGGCTGCGGCCTCGGGCTGCCGAGCATCGCCGCGGCGCGGGCCGGCGGGCGCGTGGTGGCGAGCGACTGGTCGCCCGAGGCGATCGCCGCCACCGCCACGAACGCCGAGCGCAACGGCGTCGCCGTCGAGACCCTGCTCTGCTCCTGGGGCGCGCCCGCCCCGCTCGTGGACCGCGCCCCCTGGGACCTCGTGCTCGCCTCGGACGTACTCTACGAACGCCGCAACGCCGATCAGCTGCTGGCGCTCCTCCCCCGCCTCGTCGACGTGCGCGGTCGGGTGCTGATCGCCGACCCGGGCCGCCCGCCGGCCGAGAGCTTCCTCGAGCGCGCCGCGCACGATTGGCACGTGGCGACCACGGCCACCCGCCGCGCGCCGCGGATTTCGATTCACCGCCTGCGCCGACGCGGCTAGCCGGCGCGCGAATCAGCCCGGCTTCAACTCCGCGAGCGCCAGGTACAACTCCCGCGCGGAGCGCTCCCCCAGGCGCAGGCTCTCGAGCCGAAAGCTCTCGTTTGGGGCGTGGATCGCGTCCGCGTCGAGCACGAAGCCGCTGACCACGGTGGGGACGCCGCGCTCCGCCAGGATCGCCAGCAGCGGCAGAGTGCCACCCAGCCTCATCAGGACCGGCGCCGGGCCACAGGCCCGCTCGAACGCACCGGCCGCGAGCCGGAGCGCGGGATGCTCGGGATCGAAGAGCGCCGGGTCGGCCAGCTCCAGCTCGATCGCGACCTCCGCCCCATCCGGCGCCGCGGAGCGCAGCAGGCGCTCCAGCTCGGCCCCCATCTCCGCCGCCCGCTGGCCGGGGGCCAGCCTCAGGGTCACGTGGCCGCGTGCCAGGGCGGGAACGATCGTCCGTGGCTCGCCGACGGCGATCATGTTCACGTCGAGCGCGGGCGCGGCGCCGATTCGCTCGTACAGCTCCTCCGCGGCGCCCGTGGCCACCGCGCGCGCGCCCACGGCCGCCAGCACGTCGGCGCCGGGACGTAGGCGCCGCCACGACTCGCGCTCGAGCTCCCCCACCGGCGCCACCCCGCCGCGCAGCTCCTCCCGCACCCGCCCATCGGCCCCGGGCGCCACCTCCCGCAGCATGTCGAGCAGCACGTGCGCGGCATTCAGGACGGCGCCGCCGTAGAGGCCCGAATGGAGGTCTCGCTGCCCCGTCCGCACCGCCACGCCCGCGCTCACCATCCCGCGCGCCCCCAGCGATATGGCCGGGGTGCGCTCGTCGGCCATCAGCGAGTCGAACACGACGGCGCAGTCGGCGCCGGGCTCCTCCTCGCGCAGCCTGCGCAGCACCGAGGCACTGCCGATCTCCTCCTCGCCCTCCACGAGGAACCGCACGTTGACCGGCAGCTCGCCCGCCCGCGCGAGCTCGCAGGCCACGTGCAGGAGCGGCAGGAAGTTGCCCTTGTCGTCCGCGGCGCCGCGCGCGTACAGCCGGCCCCCGCGCTCGGTGGGCTCGAACGGCGGGCTTTCCCAGGCCTCGAGCGGCCCCGGGTCCTGCACGTCGTAGTGCCCGTAGGCGAGCACCGTCGGCGCCCCGGGCTCCGCGGCCGGCAGCTCCCCCACGGCCATCGGATTGCCGCCGTCGACGGCCACCGCGTCGGCCGCGCCGCCCGCGGCCTCGATCCGCTCGCAAACCCAGTCGCACGCGCGGCGCAGCGCGTCGGGGTCCCCGCCGCCGGTGGAGACGGACGGGATGCGCAGCCAGTCGATCAGGTCCTCGAGCAGGGTGGGCACGCCGGCCCGCCATTCTCGCCTATTGCCCTCCCACGTAGCATCGGGGCATGCGCCGCCTGTTCCTGCTGGTCGCGGCGGTGGTGCTCGTCGACACCATGTTCTTCGCCGCGGTCGCCCCGCTCTTGCCGCACTACGCGGACGAGTTCGAGCTGTCGAAGACCGGCGCCGGCGTCCTCGCCGGCGCCTACCCGGCGGGCACGTTCGCCGGCTCGCTTCCGTCGGGTTGGCTGGCCGCGCGCTGGGGCGTGAAGCCCACGCTGCTCCTCGGCTTGACGCTTCTAGGGGTCACGAGCCTCGTCTTTGCGTTCGCCGAGAGCATCGTGCTGCTCGACGCCGCCCGCTTCGTGCAGGGCGTCGGCGGGGCGTGCATGTGGGCGGCCGGTATGGCCTGGCTCGTGTCGGCCTCGCCGGCCGAACGACGCGGCGAGTTGATCGGCTCCGCGCTCGCCGCCGCGATCGTCGGGGTGCTGCTCGGGCCGGTGCTGGGCGGGGCGGCCAGCGTGCTGAGCCCCGAGGCGGTCTTCAGCGCGGTCGCCGTCGTGGCGGCGACACTCGCCGCCTGGGCCTGGACGATCCCGGGTGTGCCGCCGGAGCCGGGCCCCGGACTGGGCGGACTCGGCCGTGCCCTCCGGCGCCCCGCAGTGCTGGCCGGCTTCTGGCTCTTCACCCTGCCCGCGATCTTCGCCGGGGTGATCGAGGTGCTCGCGCCGTTGCGGCTCGACGAGCTCGGCGCGAGCGGCGCGGCGATCGGAGCGATCTTCCTCGTAACCGCGGCGGTCGAGGCCGCGCTGAGCCCGGTGGCGGGGAGGGCCTCCGACCGTCAGGGGCGGCTCGTACCGATCCGCGCCGGCCTGGCCGGCGCCGTCGTGATGGCGGTGCTGCTGCCGCTGCCCGGAACCGTTCTGCTGCTGGCGGGCGCCGTGCTGCTGGCAATCGGCGCCCTTGGGGTCTTCTGGGCGCCGGCGATGGCCATGCTGTCGGACGCATCCGAGGAGGTCGGTCTCGAGCAGGGCCTCGCGTTCGCCCTCTCGAACCTGGCCTGGGCGATCGGCCACCTCATCGGCGCCGGAGGCGGCGGCGCACTCGCCGAGGCCACCGCCGACGCGGTCCCGTATGCGTTGCTGGGGCTGGCGTGCGCCGCGACCCTCGCCGGTGTCCTCGCGCTGGGCCGGCGGCGCGTAACCGCCCGCTCGCCGGCGGCGCCTTGACCAGCCTCAGGCGCAGCTGGGCCAGGGCCCCGTACCGCTCTGGCGGTAGAGCTTCAAAGCCATCTGGTCCTGCAGCCACTCGGGCGCATCGGCCGGATCGCCCTCTCCGCCCAGCCGCCGCCAGGTCTCGCGGGTGAACTGGTACTTGCCCCGATAGGTGCCGTCCGACGAGACGGCGCTCGGGTTGCCGCCCGACTCGCAGACGGCGATTCGCTGCAGCACGCCCGGGACGCTGACGCTGCGGCTATGCACCGAGCTGCCGGAGAACGGGGCGAGCCCGAGCGCGCTCCGAGTCTGGGGGCCAACGACGCCGTCGACCACGAGACCCTTCCGGCGCTGGAACCGGCGCACGGCTCTCTCGGTCTGGGGGCCGAATACGCCGTCGGCCGGAATGCCGAGCGCGCTCTGGATGCTGCGCACAGCCGGTCCACGATCCCCGCGTTCCACGACTGCCTCGCTCGCCGCGCTCGCCGGCACGTTGCCCCGGTCGGCGGTGGCCACCGCGGCCGCGAACAACAGCACTGCGGCGACCAGAGCGGCCGCCCACAGCGGACGGCGCGCGCACCCCACGATTCCTTGCACCTTGTCGCTCCCCTTTCCATGCGCCTACGAGGTGAGCTGACGGGCTCGCGCCGGAAAGTGCGCTACGCGGCAGGGTCGCCGCGATTCGCCCCTGCGGCCATCTGGCCGCCGATGGGTCCCCCGCTCCCCGCCGTCGGGACGGCGAGGACTCGGCATGTCGACGTCTGAGGACGGGTATCCAATCAGATTTGCGCGCGAACCTGTGCAGTCACAGTGCGGTGGTCCGCCGGGCCGGCCCGGTTTACGCTCCCGGAGATGGATCTCGGGCTGGAAGGACGGGTCGCGCTCGTGACGGGCGCCTCGCGCGGCATCGGCCTCGGGATCGCCCGAGAGCTGGCGGCCGAGGGTGCGCTCGTCGCGATCGGCTCGCGCTCGGCCGAGCGGATCGGGGCGGCCGCCTCGGAGATCGGCGCGCGGCCCTACGTCCACGACTCCGCCGACCTCGACGCCGCCGCGGCGCTGGTCCAGCGCGTGGAGGCCGAGCTCGGACCGCTCGAGGTGCTGGTGACGAACACGGGCGGACCGCCCGCGGGCGCACCGCTGGACCTGAGTCGCGACGCCTGGGAGGCCGCCCACCGCAATCTCGTGCTCGCGCCGATGGCCCTGATACGGGAGGCGGTTCCCGCAATGCGCGAGCGAGGCTTTGGCCGCATCCTGAACGTGGCCTCGTCCGCCGTGCGCGAGCCGATGGCGGCGCTCATACTGTCGAACGCTCACCGGAGCGCGGCACTCGCGGCGTTCAAGACGCTCGCCCGCGAGCTGGCCGGCCAGGGCATCACACTCAACACCCTGCTGCCGGGCCGCATCGCCACCGACCGGCTCGCCGAGCTCTACGGCTCGCTCGCGAAGGCCGAGGAGGTGGCCGCGGATGAGGTGCCGGCGGGCAGGCTGGGGAGCGTCGAGGAGATGGCCGCCGCGGCCGCCTTCCTCTGCTCGGAGCGAGCCGGGTACATCACCGGCGTCGCGCTGCTCGTGGACGGGGGACTCACCAGGAGCGTCTGAGCTCTCCGCGCCGACGCGACGCACGGTGCCACTAGGCTCTCCCAATGCTCGGCCTGCCGGACGGCGTGCGCGCCTGCCTCTTCGACCTGGACGGCGTGCTCACGCAGACGGCCAAGGTCCATGCGGCGGCCTGGAAGGAGATGTTCGACGCCTACCTGAAGGCTCGGGCGGCCGCGAGCGGGGAGCGGTTCGTGCCCTTCGACGACGGCGACGACTACGAGGAGTACGTGGACGGCAAGCCGCGCGAGGCGGGCGTTCGCTCGTTCCTGGCCTCGCGCGGAATCGAGCTGCCGCCGGGTTCGCCGGACGACCCGCCCGACCGCGAGACGGTGGCCGGGCTCGGGAACCGCAAGAACGGGATCGTCCTGCGCCTCATCCGCGAACGGGGTGTCCAGGCCTACGACGGCTCCGTCCGCTACGTGAAGGCCGCTCGCGAGGCCGGACTGCGGCGGGCGGTCGTGTCCTCGAGCACGAATTGCCGCGACGTCCTGCGTGCCGCGTCGATCGATGATCTGTTCGAAGCGCGAATCGACGGCGTCGTCGCCGAGCGAGAGCACCTGCGCGGCAAGCCGGCGCCCGACACGTTTCTGGCGGGGGCGCGCGCCCTGAGCATGTCGGCGCCCGAGGCCGCGGTCTTCGAGGACGCCCTGGCCGGCGTCGCCGCGGGTCGCGCCGGCGGCTTCGGCTGCGTCGTGGGCGTCGACCGCGTCGGCCACGCCGACGAGCTGCGGGAGCACGGCGCCGGCGTCGTGGTGAAAGACCTTGCCGACCTTCTCGCGCAGCCATGATTCGCCAGTCCATCTGCGAGATCCATCCATGGGAGATCCGCGAGGTGGACCTGGACCTCGACGTGCTCGCTCAGATGGAGTCCGTGCTCGCGCTCTCGAACGGGCACGTCGGTCTGCGTGCGAACTTGGACGAGGGCGAGCCGCACGGGATGCCGGGCACCTACCTGAACGGCGTCTACGAGGCCCGCCCGCTCCCGTACGCGGAGGCGGGCTACGGATATCCGGAGGCCGGCCAGACGGTCGTCAACGTCACGGACGGGAAGCTCATCCGGCTACTCGTCGACGACGAGCCCTTCGATATCCGCTACGGCCAGCTGCTCTCGCACAGGCGGGTGCTGGACATGCGCGCGGGCACGCTCTCACGGGAGGTCGAGTGGCGCTCGCCCGCCGGTCAGGCAGTCCGCGTGAGGTCGGTGCGCCTCGTCTCGCTCGTACAGCGAGCGGTGGCGGCGATCCAATACGAGGTGCAGCCGCTGGAAACGTCGGCGCGGCTAGTCGTCCAGTCGGAGCTCGTGGCCAACGCGCAGCTGCCTGGACCCCAGGACGAGGATCCGCGCGCCGCCGCCGCGCTCCGCTCTCCGCTGGTCGCCGAGCACGCCGCCGTGCATGCCGAGCGCGTCTCGCTCGTCCACCGGACTCGAGCCAGCGGCCTGCGAGTGGCAGCGGCCATGGACCACCTGGTCGAGGGTTCGGAGGGCACGGAGGCATCGGCCGAGGCGGCCGGCGACCTCGGCCGGTTGACGGTCACTTGCGACGTCCCGGCCGACGCCACGCTGCGGGTCACCAAGTTCCTGGCCTACGGCTGGTCCGCGGCGCGCTCGCTGCCCGCCATGATCGACCAGGTGGAGGCGGCATTGGCCGAGGCGCGCCACACGCGCTGGGACGGGCTCTGTGCCTCCCAACGAGAAGCGCTCGACGACTTCTGGAGCCGCTCCGACGTCGAGCTAGACGGTGACCCCGAGCTCCAGCAGGCCGTGCGTTTCGGACTCTTCCATGCGCTTCAGGCGAGCGCCCGCGCGGAGCAGAGAGCCATCCCGGCGAAGGGCCTTACCGGCCCGGGCTACGACGGTCACGCGTTCTGGGACAGCGAGACCTTCGTTCTGCCGATGCTCACCTACACCGCGCCGCGCGCGGCGCGGGACGCGCTCCTGTGGCGCCATTCGACGCTCCCGCTCGCGCGGGCTCGCGCCGCCCTGCTGGGGCTCCGCGGCGCGGCGTTTCCCTGGCGCACGATCCACGGCGAGGAGTGCTCCGGATATTGGCCGGCGGGCACGGCCGCCTTCCACGTGTCCGCAGACGTGGCCGACGCGGTGGTGCGCTACGTCGAGGCCACGGAGGACCGCGCGTTCGAGCGCGAGGCGGGTGTCGAGATGCTCGTGGAGACCGCTCGCCTCTGGCGCTCGCTCGGCCATCACGACCCGGTCGACGGCTTTCGCATCGACGGCGTCACGGGGCCCGACGAGTACGGCGCGCTCGCCGACAACAACGTGTACACGAACCTGATGGCGCAACGGAACCTGTCCGCCGCAGCCGACGCCGCGGAGCGGCACGCGGAGTCGGCCGGCCGGCTCGGCGTGGACGATGCGGAGATCGCGGCTTGGCGCACCGCGGCCGAGGCGATGGTCGTGCCCTGGGACGAGCAGCTACGGGTCCACCCGCAGGCCGAGGGCTTCACCCGTCACCAGGAGTGGGACTTCGCGGCCACGGGGCCGGAGTCCTACCCGCTCCTTCTCCACTACCCCTACTTCGACCTCTACCGCAAGCAGGTCATCAAGCAGGCCGACCTGGTCCTGGCCCTGCATATGCGCGGCGACGCATTCACGGACGAGGAGAAGGCCCGGGCCTTCGAGTACTGCGAGCGCCGGACCGTCCGTGACTCCTCCCTCTCGGCCTGCACCCAGGCCGTGATTGCCGCCGAGGTCGGCCACGTCGAGCTCGCCTACGACTACTTCGCCGAGGCCGCCCTGATGGACCTCCACGACCTGCAGCACAACGCCCGCAACGGCGTCCACATCGCCTCGCTCGCCGGGGCGTGGATCGCCGCGGTGGCGGGCCTCGGCGGCATGCGCGACTATGGCGGCGCCCTGACCTTCGCCCCGCGGCTGCCCGAGGACCTCGGGCGCCTCGCCTTCCGGCTCTGCCACCGCGGCAGGCGCCTGAAGGTGGAGGTCGAGAACGAGTCGGCGTCGTACACCCTCCTCAGCGGCGATCCACTCGAGGTGAGGCACCACGGCGAACCGGTGCGCCTGACCGGCGACGCCCCGGTCACGCGACCGGTCCCCGCTCCCCCCGACCGCGAGCGACCGTCACAGCCGCCGGGCCGCGAGCCGACCGAGCGGCGACTGGTTTGGGAGCCGACCGCCACCGAATAGCAAAGGGGACGTCGAACGCGTCAGCTTGGCGGGGCGAAATCGCCCTCGTATCCCCCACCGGGAGCAGCGCTCCTGCCGACGGAGACCTCCGGCGGCCGCAACAAGGCCCAACCGCGAGCGGGAGGAGGGCGCGGACTACGGCACCGGCCCGAGCAGCGCCCGGTTGCGCCGCCAGCGCTCGATCTCGCAGGCGTCGGTGAGCTTGAAACGCGCCGCGACGGGCTCGCCGCGGAGCGTCCCCTCCACCGTTGCCACCGCCGGGCCGCCGTAGACCTGGGCGCAGACCATGTCCGCCGGCACCGGCGCCAGGTCCGAGCGCGACAGCCGCCCGAGCCCCCCGCAGGCCGCGGTCGACGCGTCGGCGCCGAGCACGTCGCATGCGACCTGCACGCGGCGTACCGGCGCCTCTCCTTCCGCCGGGCGCACGACGACCTCGAGCCGCGTCGCGGCGTCAGCGGCGCGCTCCGGCTCGTCGTCCTCGTCGCTACAGCCCGCGGCCGCGAGTGTCAGTGTGCACATCGCGACCGCGGGGAGGAGCTTCATGCCCCCCGTTGTAGCGGAGAGGCGGTCCTACGCGGCGAGCGCGTGAACCGGGGCCGACTCGAGCGACAGCCCGAGCACCTCGTCGACGGTCATGACCGGGTGGAAGGTCATCGCCTCGCGCACGTCCTCGGGCACGTCGTCGAGGTCGCCCCGGTTGCGCTCGGGGAGGATGACGTCCGTGAGCCCGGCCGCGTGGGCGGCGAGCACCTTCTGCTTCAGACCGCCGATCGGCAGCACCCGGCCCTGGAGCGTGACCTCGCCGGTCATGCCCACCGTGTGCTTCACCGGGCGGC
>OBLR010000347.1_pt1 | contig 11195 bp, 5 predicted proteins | sample 1519891 | NCBI WGS metagenome assembly OBLR01 (sample SAMEA3113583, study PRJEB22503) | soil metagenome | reverse complement strand
TCGGGATGCACCGTCAAGTGGTCGAGTATCGGCTGCCAGCGCTCGGGATGCGGGTCCGCCCCGCCGAGAAAGCCCATCGCGTCCTCGATGGAGACCGGCTGGATCTCCAGCACCGCCGCATGCGCCAAGAATCGTCCATTCCGGTCGACGGCGTCGCGATATTCGGCGCTGCGGCAGGTCACCACCAGCGGATACTGATCGAGGACCGCCCGATCAATGGCATCGAGGGCCACCGGTTGCAGCGCGTCAGACATCTCATCCAGGCCATCCAGCACCGGCACCACCCGCCCGTCATCGACCAGCCGCCGCGCCGCGTCCGGCCCGTACCGGCCAGAGTTCGCCAGCGCCGGATATTCCTCGACGATTCTGCGGGCCACCCAGCTATGGAGGTCCTCGCGATGCGGATTCCACGAGGAGATCGCCAACAACACCGGCACCGGCTCGTCCGGCGACAAACTGAGCGTGAGCAACAACGCCAGTACACTCTTGCCCGCAGCCGGTGCGCCCAGGATCACCAGTTGCCGGGCCTGGACCTGGCGGAAGACGTCGGCCACCTGCCGGACGTCGCCGCGCAACCGCAACGGCCGACCGGCGATGGCATCGGGGGTGAGCACCTTCGACAACTCGGCCGCCACCGGCCGGCCGGTGCTCGACCATCGGACGCGGATCGGCTCAGGGCTATGCAGCGACCTCAGCCCTGCTTCCTTCGTCCACTGACGGCGCGCCGCATCGGCAAGATCATGAGCGGCTCGGTCCAGTCGCTCCTCCGCGGTAACCGTTCCGGGGTGGTATTCCTCCGATTGACGCCATCCCCGCACCTCGAGGGAGATCATCGGCGCGGCCAGCAACATCCCGATCGGCCATGCCAGCCATAAATACGGCTGCCACGCGTCGGGCAACGTACCGGCCGCCACGTTGCTCGTGGCGGGAAGCAAAAGCGTCCCGATCACGGCCAATGTGACGACCGCGATCAACGAGCGGCGCATGTGGCACCCCCACCGCCTGCACGCCGCCGACCGACCTGGTTAACGCGCCTGAGGAGCATGGCGGACGGAGGCCTCCAGCAACCGGACGTTGACAATGAACGATAGCCAACCCAGGGTCGGCGATTGATCACCACAAGTGACACTACTCGGTTACTGGGTCGGGCAACCCGTCCCTCGGCCTATTCGTCATCCACGCCCGGGCACGTCACGAGCATGGGGGCCTACCGCGCGAGCTCGGCCGGTTCATCCAGGCGGGTCAGCTTTCGCGGGTTGCGCATCGCGTAGATCCGGGTGACCCGCCCGTTCTCCGAGGCGAGGCATATCGCACCGCGCTCGCCGTCGATCTCGATCCGGCCCGCAGGCGCGCCGTTGAGCCACACGGTCGTTATCTCGAACGCGGTCACCTTTTCGTTCAGGCGCACGAGCAACTTCGCCACTCGTTCGGCTCCGTGGATCGGCGCCCGAACGGAAGGCGCAATCCCGCCACCATCGGCGATAAAGATTACGTCCGGCGCCATGATCTCCATCAGCTCCTGCAACCGCCCCGTCCGCAACGCCCCCAAGAACCGCTCCACCACGGCCTGCTGCTCCGACCGGCTCACCTGCACCCGCGGCCGCCGAGCCGCCACATGCTCGCGTGCTCGCCGCGCGATCTGCCGAACCGTGGCCGCCGACTTCCCGATGGCCTCGGCGATCTCGCCGTACGGCATCTCGAACACCTCGCGGAGCACGAACACCGCCCGCTCCGCCGGCCCGAGCGTTTCCAGCACGGTCAGCATCGCGATCGAGACGCTCTCCGCGAGCTCGACGTCATCGGCGACATCGGGGCTGGTCAGCAACGGTTCCGGCAGCCACTCGCCGACGTATTCCTCGCGGCGGCGCGACAACGTTCGCAGGCGGTTGAGCGCCTGCCGCGAGACGACCCGGATGAGGTAGGACCGCGGGTCACGCACCCGTGAGTGGTCGACATCAGCCCACCGCAGCCAGGCCTCTTGCAACACGTCCTCCGCGTCGGCCGCCGACCCGAGCAGTTCGTAGGCGACCGTGAACAGCAGGCTGCGATGGGCGATGAACGGGTCGTCGGTCATGGCGTCGGCACTACGCCGGAACTCTTAGGGTCCGTGGCCAGTGGAATCTCGCACGCGGCGGAGAAGCCTTGCGACTCGATGCCGAGCGCCGTGTTGCTCCTGGTCGCGAAGTTGGAAAACGCGATGAACGCGGTGAGCTCGACCAGCGCCGCCGGGCCGAGCTGCTCCAGCAGACTCGCCGACAGCTCGTCGGTGACGGTCGGCGGCGTGTTGGTCATGGCCTCGGCGTACTCCAGCACGTCCCGCTCCAACGGCGTGAACACGTCCGACTCCCGCCAGCGCGTTACCTGGCTCGCCTTGGTCATGTCCAGGTTCTCGTCGTGCGCCTGGAAGTAGCCGAGATCGAGGCACCAGCTACAGCCAACTTGCGCCGCGACGGCCATGTGCGCGAACGACTTGAGGGTCATGTCGACCGCATCCCACTTGTTGGCCTTGGCCCCGAGCCGTGTGGTGTCCTTGACGACCTTGCGGTTGTGCCACATCACCTCGACGGGTTCGGGCACGTCGCCGATCAACTTGCGGCTGAACCGCTTGATCATGCTTCCAGTGAACCCGGTGAGCTCCGTCTTCGGGACGCGTGGTGCCATGTCGTCCTCCCCGCATATGCGACTTCGGCATGAAGACACCGCCGGGCGCGCGAACGTGACAACCAACAGCGCGAGATGCTTGTCAGAAGCCCGCGGATCCACGTCACATGCCGCCCACTCGTGCGCCAGTGACCGGATGCGGGATGTGCTGGATGAGGCCGCCCAGGGGCGGCTCGCTCCCCGACCGGCGACCGGGTCGCGCCAGGATGGCGCGACCCGACACGTCGGAGCCGCGATCGTCAGCCGGCGCTACACGACAGCGCGGGGACGCCATTGGTGCCGTTCCACGTCCCGAGGAAGCCGAATGTCGTGCCGGCGCCCGCGGCGAGACCGCCGTTGTAGCTCACGTTCCGGGCGGTCACGGCCGATCCGCTGCTGGTCATCGTGGCGTTCCACGCCTGGGTGACGGTCTGGCCGCCCTGGTAAGCCCAGGCGACCGTCCAGCCGTTGATGGCCGAACTCCCAGCGGTGACCCGGACCTCGCCCTGGAAGCCGCCCTGCCACTGGCCGACGATCGCGTACGTGGCGGTGCAGCCGCGGCTGCCGCCGGTCGGCGTGGGCGTGGGCGTGGGCGTGGGCGTGGGCGTCGGCGTCACGGTGCGTGTTGGCGACGGTGTGGGGGTGCTGCCGCCGTAGATGGTGGCCTCCTTGGCGGTGGCCTTGATGCCGTTCGCGCCGTTGAAGATCCGCTGACCCCAGGTGGTGAGCCGGGTGGCGTCGAAGCCGGTCGCCATGTCCAGGATCGGGTCGGTGTTGCCGCTCCATGACCAGCCGAGGTAGCCGAGGCCGCGCGACGCCGCCTCCGCCAGGATCGTCTCGTGGTCCACTTGGCCGGCGTCGAAACGCCAGCCGAACTCGCCGATGACCAACGGCCATCCATTGGCCTGGAACCGGTTGAGGTAGTCGGTGATCGACGCCGCGGTGTTGAACACCCCGTACATGTGGATCGACAGAACGGTGTTGCGCTGGGCGTCGGCGTCCAGGATCGTCTGGGCGTTGTCCCGCATGACGAACTGCCAGTCCTGCCCCCAGTTCGGCCCGTCGATCATGAGCAGGTGCTGGAAGCCGTTGGCGCGCATCTTCTGGATGGCGGCGGTGGTCGCACCGGTCCACTGGGCGGCGTTGTTGTTGCCGATCGGCTCGTTGCCGATGTTGATGACGACGTGGTTCTCCTGGCCGACCAGGGCGCTCTTTTGGCTGATCCAGTAATTGACCGCCTCGTCCAGCGAGGCGGCCGCGCCCTCCTCACCGAACCCGGTGGTGTCGTGCACCTCCAAGACGCAGATCAGCCGGTTCTGCTTGCACAGCGAGATCACGGCGGCGACGTCGGTGGACGGGCCCCACCGCTTGCCGCTGCCAAGCACCACCCGCACGGTGTTCGCGCCGAGCGCCTTGATGTCGGCGAACGAGCCTGTCTGGTTGGTGAACCACACGTGCGGGTGATTGATCCCGCGCATGATGAACGTCTGCCCGTTGGCCTCGACGATGTTGCGGCCGCTCACATGCAGCCCGACCGCGGCGGACGTGGGCTGTACGTACAGCAGAACCGACGCGACGACCACGCACACGGCGGCACCGACGGCGAGCAATTGCCTTTTCATTGACGACCTACCTCCAAAGGGGGTGGGTGCGCCTGCCACCAACACACGTGCTTATCAGCTCGTGCGCGACGCGATTGTGAGCCATGTCCGCCAAGCACCTCACCAGGGCGCTCACTGCGGTGCCCACAAATTACTGGCGGCCAAGTTCAAGGACAATGCTTCTTTCATGAACTCACAAACCGCAATCAGGCATCTCGCACGATGAGCGACCGCATGGTCGTTGTCTTCGTTTCGTCGCGGGCGGTCAGACCCAGCCGCGGCGGGCGGCCTGAACGCCGGCCTGGAACCGGTTGTCGGCCGACAGCGCGTCCAGCAACGCGCGGATGCGCCGCCGCATCGTCCGGGTGGAGATGCCGAGCTGGCGAGCGATCGCATCGTCTTTGAAGCCGGCGACCAGCAGCGTCAGCAGCTCTATGTCCGTGTCCTGCTCGGCCGCGTCGCCGATCCGGTCGAGCGGCACGGCGCGGGCCCAATAGATCTCGAACAACTCGACCAGGCAGTCAAGCAACACCGACTCGCGGACGAGCACGGCCCGCATGTTGTCGAGGTCGAAGGTAAGCGGCATCAGGGCGATCCGGCGGTCGGCGATGGCGAGCTTGGCGCGCAGCCCCGGCAGCACTCGGCCCTGTTCACCGCGCTCGCCGAGCTTGCGGATCTCGGCGAGCGCGCCGTGCGCCTCGAGCGCCTCCGGCGAGTAGATCGCCCGCCACCGTACGCCGCCGGCCAGGCTGACCGGCTCGACCGGGTTGGTGGCCGCGAGCGCGTACGGCGGCCGGTCGAGGACCAGCATCTCCGCGCTCGCCTGGTGCTCGAGTCGGACGAACCAGCGGCCCAGCTCGCTCGCGCCGTCGAGGACTTCGACGATGCCGGAACGCCCGGACCGCGCCACGCTGTGGAAGAGCGAGTCGAGCTCGGCGGCGACCGACCTGACCTGCTCCAGGCGGGCGAGCTGGCCGCGGACGAGCGTCTCAAGCGCGGTCTCGGGGGAGGCCGCCGTGTAGCGGGGCCGGCGGCCGGACAGGCGGCTGACCAGTCCGAGCTCCCGGAGCCTGTCGAGCGACCGGCGCACCCGGCCGGTGTTGGTCCCGAGCCGCCGGGCGAGGTCGGGTGGGCTGATCTCTCTGCTCGCGACGACCGCGCGATAGACATCCTCATCGAATCCACGCACGCCGATGACGCCGAGCCCGGAGCTCGCGCCGGGATCGTCGGGGGCGGTGGGATCGGTGGGGGACTGTCCAGGCATCGCGTTCGCCGGCTCCATCAGGGGGTGGCCTCATTGTGCCATCGTCTCCAAGCGGCCACGCTTAACCATTGCTCGCCACAAGCCCGACAAGTACCCATATATGTCAGCAAGCGTGCCGCCGAGCGGGCGCATCGCCGGTGGTCACCCGTACGGGGCGCGCGCCGGTGAAACGCCGCAACGCCGTGATCACCCGGCGGAACGCTCCTGCCGATAGCGGACCGCCAGAGGAGATGAGCGTACGGTGCAGCACCACATTCGGGTCGTCGGGCGCCGGCGCGGACGCGGGGTCGCGGTCCTGGGCGTCTTCACCCTCCTCGCCGTGGCGCTGGTGGCGCCGCCGCGGCCGGCGAACGCGGCGGACGGCGGAGACCGGCAGGTCATCATCGAACTCGACGCGCCCCCGGTGACCGCCGCGCCGTCAGCGGCCGCCGGCGCCGCCCGTACGAAGCAGGAGATCGCGCAGGCCAGGAGCCGGGCGGCGGCCGCGCAGCGCGATGTGGCTGATCGCGCCGCGGCCGCCGACATCCGGCTCGGGAAGCGGCGCTCGATCACCGACCTCGTGAACGCCATCGCCGCGACCGTGCCGGCCGCGGACGTCGCCCGGCTCGCCCGGCTCCCCGGAGTCCGCGCCGTGCACCCCGACCGCCTCGTACGGGCCAGTACGGACGTGAGCGCGCCCCTGATCGGCGCGCCCGACGTGTGGAAGCGCACCGACGACCAAGGCCGGCCGGCCAAGGGTGCGGGCGTCACCGTGGCCGTCGTGGACACGGGCGTCGACTACACAAACCCCTCGCTCGGGGGCGGGTTCGGGCCCGGGCATCGGGTAGTGGCCGGAAACGACTTCGTGAACGGCGACAACGACCCCGCCGACGACAACGGGCACGGCACCCATGTCGCCGGGATCGTGGCCGGCAACGGCCCGGTGACCGGCGTCGCTCCGGATGCCACGATCACCGCGTACAAGGTGCTTGACCGCAGGGGCGCCGGCCTGGAGTCGAACGTGATCGCCGCCTTGCAGGAGGCCGCCGACCCGGCGAACCCGTACCGCGCCGACGTCGTCAACATGAGCCTCGGCATAGCCGGCGACGGGACCGACCCGCTGGGCCGGGCCGCGACGGCCGCGACCGAGGCCGGCGTCGTGGTGGTCGGCTCCGCCGGCAACAGCGGACCGGCCACCCAATCCGTGGGCACACCGGCCGCCGCGGACGGGGTGATCGCGGTTGGCGCCTCGACGAGCGGCGTACGAATCCCGGCCGCCACCATGGTCGCCCCGGTGCGGCAGCGCCTGCAGACCTTCCGGGCGCCCCACAGCGCGAACCCGCCGGCCGACCCCCTCACCGGGGACCTGGTCGACGTGGGAGCCGGCAATCCCGCCGACTACGACCGCGTCGGCGACGTCCGCGGCAAGGTCGTCGCCTACCGGGCCGCGCTGCCGACCAACCTCGCCGACGTGTCGCCGCGGTTGATCGAGCAGGCGCGGCTGGCCGAAGACCGGGGCGCGATTGGGCTGCTCGCCTACGTCACAGGCGGCGGCCCGGTCGTGGGCACGGGCGCGGATCCGGCGGAGGGCCTGGCGCAGGACCCCGCGGCGACCGCGGCGACCGCGGCGACCGCGAACTCCGCTGAGCCGGGCGTCGCCGACGTGCCGCTGCGCGCAGCGGCCTCGGGCGACAGCTTCCGCATGGACCGCATCATCGTGTTGGGCATGGATGCGCTGCAGTGGCAGGAGATCGCCCGTCACCTCGCGAACGGTAAGGTCAGCATCCGGCTCAGCGGTGAGGACATCACCGACAACCTCGCCGCGTTCAGCTCCCGCGGGCCCACCTCGCGATTCACCCTCAAACCCGACATCGCCGCGCCCGGCGTGGAGATCCGTTCGGCCTGGCCGCGAGCGCAGTGGGGCCCGGGCGTCTACCGGCTCTCCGGCACCAGCATGGCGGCGCCGCACGTCGCCGGGGCGGCCGCGCTGGTCCGCCAGTTGCACCCCGCGGCGTCGGGCGCGTGGGTCCGTGCCGCGCTGATCGGTTCGGCCAAGGGACTCGCCGGGACTGGGCCGACGGACCAGGGGGCGGGCAGGCTGTCGGTCGACGCCGCGGCCCGCGCCACGGTCACGGCCGCGCCGTCCACCCTTTCCCTCGGCCTGGCCGACCTCTCACGCCCGACGATCTCGGCCACGGGCAAGGTGACGCTGCGCAACGACGGCTCCACGGCCGTCGACGTGACGCTGCGCGCGGAGCGGGCCCCGAACAGTCCCGGCACCGCGACCCCGTCCACCAAGGACGCGCGGATCCCCGCCGGCGGGTCGGTCGAGGTGGCGCTGACGGTGTCCGCCCCGCGTCCCGCCCAGAACGCCGACGTCTCCGGCTGGATCGTCGCGGACGTACGGGCGGATGGCGCGCCGGACGTCCGCGTGCCGTACCTGCTGGCCGCCCGCCCGCTCACGGTGCAGACCTCACCGGACCCGAGCGACGGCACCGGCGATGTCTTCGTCCACGGCCCGACCGCCCTCGCCAGGCCTCCGGTGGTTCAGGTCATCCCGCCGAGCGGCCCGGCGACGACGGTACGGACGACACCGGACCACGACACCTGGTACCGCGCCGCCATCACCGGACGCAAGCCCGGCGTGTATCGGCTGGTCGCGAGCGCGACCGCGCAGACGGGACAGCGACTCGTGGGCACGACGACCTGGGAGGTCGCCGCCGAGCGGGCCGGGCGTGCCGCCTGGACCCCGGTCGGGCCGAACAGCCAGGCCGGCTTTATCGCCACCACGCCCGCCGACCCCGCGGTCGCGGTGATCAACCAGCAGGGCAAGGCCGGGCCCTGGCTCAGCCGGGACCACGGCCGTACATGGACGCAGCGCAACCACCTGCCGATCGCCGGCGGCAGCGGCCGGGCGATCATCGACGCCCGGCATCCGAACCGCATGTGGTACGCGGTCAACGGCACCACCAAGGGCATCCCGCCGACGACATTCGATCCGACCTACCAGGGCAAGATCCTGCGGTCCGACGACTACGGCCGCACCTGGCGGACGCTCGACACGCCCGACCTGAGCATGACCGCCTTCGTCAGCGACAAGAACACTCATGCGCTCGTCGCCGTCACCACGGACGGTTTGCTCGTCAGCCGGGACGCCGGCGACAGCTGGACCACCTATCCCACCGACCTCGGCGCGGACGTCGTCACGGCGGCGTTCGGCGGCCCGGACCTGTTCCTCAGCACGCGCACGGGCGTGTGGGCGCTGCGCGGCTTCGTCAACGGGCCGCCGTCCCGTATCGATCGGGTGTACGACGCCGGCACGGGCCGGCTCGACACCATGGTCGCGGACGACGAACTCGTGGCGATCCTCGACGAGAAGGACCGGGTGCGCGGATCGCGCGACGGCGGCGCCACCTGGCAGGATTTGGTCGTCTCGCCCGGCCTTTTGTCGCTGGCGCTGCACGACGGGGTGTTCATGGGCATCACCTTCAAGCCGGACAACCTCATCAGCCGCGACCACGGCCGTACCTGGACGGCGTACCCGGCGCCGATCAACGGCGCCTCCGAGTTCGACGTGGTGCCGTGGGGCGGTGACTCCCTGCTGTTCGCGTCGAGCCAGGCCGGGCTGTTCCGGACCACCGCGGGCGCCCCGGCCCAGCGGATCGGGGTGCCGGGAATGACCGTGTACTCCCTCGTCGCGACGGCCGATTCCACCGGACGGCCGATGCTGCTCGCCGGCACCGATTCCGACGCGTACCGCACCGCGCTGCCCGCCGGAGACGTCACGCCGGGGACCTCAGAGTGGGGGCTGACGGGCAGTGAGGCCCACATCGGCACCCGGATCGGTCAACTGGCCGTCTCGCCGTCGCAGCCAGGCACCTTGTGGAAGATCCGCAAGGCGGCGACCTCGACGTTCTACTTCTACCGAAGCACAGACGGCGGCGCCACGTGGACGGGCAGGGGGACCGGCGCCGAGACCGCCTTCGACCTCGTCGTCGGGCCCACCGACCCCGACCGCGTCGTCGTGCCCTCCTGGAGCCTGAACGGAGCCGGACTCTACGTGACCCGTGACGGCGGAGCCACCTGGAAGAAGCTCTTCCACAAGGAGAACTTCACGACGGTCGCGGCGGATCCGGCCGACCCGGACCGGCTGTGGCTGGGCAGCGCCAAGGGGCTGTACCGCTCGGACGACTTCGGCACCACCGTCACCCAGGTACTGTCCGGCCCGGTCACCGCGATCAGCGTCACCGGACGCCGCGTCATCGCCGGCGGTGAGACGCTCCGGTGGAGCGATGACGGCGGGCGTACGTTCCGCGACGCCGACAGCGGTGCGCTTCAGATGAAGGTGAGCAGGATCGTGGTCTCCCCCGTGGAGCCGAACACCGTCTACGCCGCGACGACGACGCACGTGGCGAACGGGCTGATCAAGGGCGGCCGTGGCGTGCTGCGCAGCACGGACGGCGGCCGTACGTGGGAGAACATCTCCGCTGGGCTGGAAAACCTCGCCGTCGAGTCGCTCACGATCAGTCAGGACGGACGCGCATTGTTCGCGGGCACCGTGAACGGAGGAGTCCACCGCCTCGACCTGCCCGACCGCTGACCCCGGACGCCTGGCCGCCGGACGCCTGGCCGCCGGACGCCGGATCCCCGGGGGCGGACGCCCCCGGGGCTGGGACACCCGGGCACGCGACCGCCCGGGCGGGACGCTGGGTCTTCGCCATCGGCGGTTCGGCTCCTCGGCCGGATCTCGCTGGGATCCGCAGTGGCCGAGTTCACCGAGGCAACCGGAAGAAGCGCCACAATTCGGACACGCGACCCGGAGCCCCCCGCGGAGAAGGCAGCCATTTCCTCAACCGGCGGGTACGGGCCGCCCTATGAAGCTTCTCGAAAAGGTCGAAAACGCGACCGCGATTCCGCTACCACGGGAAGTTCGTACAAAAGCATGGATAAAACCCCCGAAACCGCAGCGCCGTCGCATTCCGGAGCGTACCCGCCCGCCAATAGTCTCGAGTTATGTCAGCCACTACCGCGTCGGTCACCACCGCTACGGCTTCGGTCCGGACGGTCGTGTGTCGCCGGCGCTGGCGGCGATTGGCCGCGATCGTTCTCGTCGCGGTGTTCCTGGGCGGCGGTCTGTGGCTGCTGCGGTGGTCGGGCGGCGAGTCGCGGGCGACTCCGGACACGTTCTGGTACGCCCGCGACGCGTTTCGCCGCGCCGGATACCCCGCGCGCGACGCGGACGCGATCGCGGCGCGGCTCACCTGCCGCAACTATCAACGTTCCGAACTCAGTTATGCGGGCTGCCTGCGCTATCGGACCGATCTGCCACGCTCGGCACCGGTTCGCTTCCAGCGCATCTTTGCCTCGCGCCCCGGTTATGCGCTGTCGACCGTACCGTTCGTGTGGGTCTTCGGCAGGATCGGATTCGTCATCGGCTCGGCCGCGCTGGGAGTGGCCTGCGGGGTCGCGATCGTGGTGCTCGCGCTGGCCGCCGGGATGCGGCTCACCCAGGCCCTGCTCGCCGAGACCTTGTTCTATCTGCTGCCGACCGGTCTGTGGGCCAGCCGGCTGCTCGCCGAGGCACCCATGATGCTGTGCCTGCTCGTCTCGCTGATCGGCGCGGTCCTGCTGCTCCGCGGGCGCGGCGGACCCGGCCGCCCGAGCGATCGTGGCGGGCGGAGCGATCGCGGCGGGCGGAGCGATCGCGGCGG
>OBLR010000346.1_pt1 | contig 11196 bp, 9 predicted proteins | sample 1519891 | NCBI WGS metagenome assembly OBLR01 (sample SAMEA3113583, study PRJEB22503) | soil metagenome | reverse complement strand
ACGATTTGAAAATGCAGATGGCTCAAGAGAAGAACATTCACTTGGAATCGAGGAATTAAACTTTCTTTTGAAAAGAACAGACGATGGAAAGAAAATAGCAAAGGCTTTAGAAATATACAATGATAATAATGATAATAATTTGATTACTAGCAGTGATAATACAACAACTTAACCTACGGAGTAGACAACACTAACAGAAATGACAGTTTCGGCAAATTTGAAGCTATTTTTCAAATTGTCTCCATCTCTAGTTTATTGTAATATTCCAGCCATCATGCTAGTTAATATTTTATAACTTGTTGTCTAACACACGCCCTGTATCAAGAGAATCTGAGAGTTTTAAGTCAACTCAGAATATACCACAAGAAGCAACGCAACAAAAAAAGCTGCCGAAGATTGCTGCACGCTATATAGAAGTAGAAGAGTTTAAAGACTCTGACCCTCATAAAGGGTACTTCTGTTATAACTGTATATATTTTGTCAAACCACACCATTGTGCTATGGTAACAGATGAAGGTAGGGATATACTGGGACACTCATCAGGGGTTATAGCTCCTCATGGATTATGTTCGCTATGGATGCCAAATAAAAAAGAGATGCATGGTGATTCTTCTGATAGAGGAGCTGGTACTGGAGCCTCTCTCAAAAGTGAGTCTGAGGAATCAACTCCTGGTGTATCTGCTAGCTTTTCATGCGAAATCTAACAAGTCCTTTGCATCTAGAGGAGAACTTAGACAGCATACAATAAACAATCACAGCAAAACAACGTAAAGACAAATAAAGTGATGCACCTACAAAGATAGCTGGTGCATTTCATTTTTGAAAAATGAGCATTATTGATGTCGCTAATATGTTAACCTAGCTTGATGACTACGTATGGATTAGCTTGCTTAAAGTCACATCATCTACTCTGCTTGTATCCAGTCCACAGCATTAGATGCATCAATAATAATGCCTTTGTCTGCACTTTTATATGCTCTTTTGTCTAGCTGATGTATCTTCATACGTATTTCGGATCTGCTCTTGCCGCTTAATGGGTTCCTTATGATTGATGGGTGACGGCTAATTGTAATGGTTTTCTCTTTAGAGCCACACTATTTGTTATGTTGCTATTATGAGAAATTATTTAGAAGAAGTTTCTCGCATCACCTTGTAAAGAGGTGTTGTAGTATAAGTTAGAGATACGTCTTAAAATTGTAAGTTGTCCGTAAAAAGTTTACAGCAACAACCAAATATGCTCACTATCATTATCTCCTATCAGATGCAACGCATAGAAATAATGTCCAATAGAGATACATACTCATTACAACATTAGCAGTTCCTCTTTGACAAATGCCATCACTGAAAGATATTGTAAAGGGGCTTTACATATGATGACATTCTTTGGAACTATTTTAGTTTGTTCTTGTGTTAAAAACAATAGAGTGAGGCGTTTAAATTTATAAACCTTATACACGCACCAAAAAGAAGCACATCATGATGAGTATTCCTAAACTATCTTTTGCCACCGCAGCATTGGCAGCTCTCTTTTTCTCTATGACCAGCTCATCCTATCAACAACCCCCCTTCTTTGACTTTGAAGAAGGGACACAATGTATAGACTATGACGCAGTAGAAAACACCATTAATGTAGACTGCGACTACGCATCTTTTGGAGATGTTATTCGCACCATAAATGATCAATCTGTGCTTGAAAAGCTTGAAGAAGATGGAGAATATATTCTAAAGGCTAACTTGCGAGTAGTTGATGGTGGGACCTTTGAAATGAATTCAAATGAGGATGATAATCTACAATACCTCAAGATTGCTGGTGAAAACGGGATAATAGTTCATGGGAGAATACTAATAAATAGTGTAAAAATAACATCTTGGGATGCTTCTTCTAACGATGTTATTCAACAAGATAGCGAGGGTTCAGTTCGCCGTGGGTACATCCAGTTTGATGCAAGTGAAGATTCTGAAATAGTAAATTCAGAATTTGCATACCTTGGATATAATAAACACGGAAAAAGAGGGTTTGATCTTCATGGAGAGGGAGCTTCCCGTTTTGGCTATGGACCTTCTAGGGATATGGTGATAAGAGACAGTGAATTTCATCATATGTGGAGAGCATTTTATTCTACAGGCGCGTACAACATCACAATTGATGGAAATGAATTTCATCATAACTTGAACTACGCTGTCGATCCTCATAGTGGAACTCATGATATGAATATTACAAATAATTGGGTTCATCACAATCCAATAGGGATAATCTGTTCAGTTAATTGCACCAATATGCTCATTGAGGGAAACAAGATAGAGAACAACATACGGGCAGGCATATTCTTCTCAAGAAACATGACTGATTCAATTGCAAGAAATAATCAAATTTATAATGCAACTAGCGGAATAATAGTATCAGAATCATCAAATAACCAGATCCATGACAATACAGTTCAAGCAGCAACATCGGAAGGAATACTGTTGTTTAATCCCTCAGAACCACCATACGATGGTTTGACAGAGGACAACTTGGTCTATAACAATACTATAATTAGCTCTGCTACCGGCATTAGCACAACAAGAAGTCACGATAACATTATAGGTAATAGCTTGTTTTCCAATATAACATCAAGCGAATATCTTTTGACTCGAAATTCAAGTATAATAATAGTGGACCGAGATTTTGATAATGCCTCAATAGCAGAAGAGGGCACTGCGACAGACAATCTTGTAGAAATTGTAGATTCAGGAACAATAGAAGTGACGGAGATAAACGATCAAGGTATTCGTGAAAGGAACTTATACAATACAGACAGTGAACCGTATAGGAAGAGATTGAGTAATGGTGACCATATTATAGTCAACTCATGAAAAAATATATTATATATTTTTCAGCCTTTCTTCTCCCAATCCTTCTCCTTGTCTTCCTGTTCAATCACATAATTGGTTGTGCTTGAACTATTGACCCTTTGTAGGATAGAAATACCTATCTTCCTTGGGTTACCCCAGCTAGATATGTTACTTTTGACAGCAAAATCTCCATTAGCACGAGAATATCTCCACGAAAAGACCCCAAATGATGCACAAGTTTCCTGTGGCGGAGTAGTAGAGATATCAGATACGTTGGTCTAGCTCAAAAAGAGCTTTTTCTGCCTTATGAAACAGCAAATTTGTCAAGACATAAATAACATTTTGCTATCTTAGCGGCTTGGTGGAAGATTGGTTTTTGAGAGTATACCTACAGGATACGAACTACGGTTCCTAATAGACATTGCCATCGCACTTGCAGCAGGCTTTGCCATCGGTGCAGAAAGGGAATTAAGGAACAAGCCTGCTGGAATCAGTACACACTGCCTTGTCATTGGAGGTACAGCAATATTCACATTCCTGTCTTCAGTGGTCGATCCTAACTCTTCATCTAGAATTGCAGCGCAGATAGTTTCGGGTATTGGGTTTCTTGGAGCCGGGATCATCCTTAAGAGCGAGATAGACAAGAAAATTACAAACCTGACTACAGCCGCTGCTATATGGTTTGCAGCATCGATTGGAATGGCTATAGGTTACGAATACTATTTTCTAGTAGCTGTAGCAACAGCATTTGCAGTTGGGGTGCCAAGGATTCCTCATATCTCAAAGATGATAAAGAAAGGGGAAGAGGAATAGTGAACTAGCCCCTGCCCTGCACCTAATACTCCTAATACTCCTCCCCTCTCTATGCAGTGCCGGCTACCTTTTATCAATCATCGCTGCGAGCTTGGCGGACCTACCAATTTGGTTCCATGTAGGAATCTGTGTGAAAGAATAGCTGTTCGAGGCCATAATGGCAGCCTCTATGATAAAGGTATGAAATACTGTCCAAAATGTGCTATTTTCTTCCGTTCTGATGAGAAAACCCACTTTTTTGCTGTGGTAAAAAGCTTAGAGTTAGAACCCGTAATAGCAGGACAAGGAATTGAAATAGATGTTCAAAGTGTAATAGAAAACTAATAAACTTCAGTTTGCATGATAATGATGAACGATATTCGTTGATATGCCGTACCTGTGCAACGGCCTAGAAAAGCAAAGGAGCGCAGGTTTCTCTTTTGGTAGCATAGCATTGCCTTTTTGATATTCCAATCTTCTGGTACTTCTGGCAATAGATGCAAAATATCCCTCTTTCCTACAATTCAAAGAATCATTTCTAATATTTACTCTACACCATTTTTCACTCAGCTCCTTTCAAGAGCAGTATCTATTTCAGCTATGCATTTTTTAAATAGTGTAAAGGATCTATAAGGCATGACATAATGACGCTTTCACTTTAATTTTTTCTCATTAGCCTTCTTTTGAAGGTCTACCACATGCAATATCGTCGTCGTCATCATCATCGACATCTAATTAGTCGAAACCATCATGATTGTGTTTCACCCAAAAACATTCAATTTCTGATAAAAGGTTTCTATTATTTAGGAACATTTAATGATTCCAATATATTCATTCAATTCTTCAAAGATGAAGTGGCTACGAGGGTAGAATTTCCCTATTAATACTCTAGAGTAAATACAAAGTAGAAGCGTTGTTTCTGGATCAATATTGGAATGAATAGACTATTTTATGATTCACTATATCTTAGCCAATATCAACTCTTTTCTCCTGTCTATTCTTTACCCTGCTGTCGCTTAATCCGCATTCTGTACATTTGTATATTAGCGAGTTGCCAATATCCTTCTCAAGAAACATGTCTCCTCCACAGCATGCACACTTCATGGCTAGCTAATACCATAAAGATGAAAGACTATTTCTTTGCTTTGGTCTTCTTGGCCTTTGACAATTAGGCATTTTATCTTTCATTTTCTAATGCTATTTGATGATGGCACAATGTATATCTGGTGCGGCTGTTTCAAACTATACCTATTAGCATCTTGTATATGAGCGGGAGTGATATGCATCTATGCAAAATAATTCATAAATAAGCTATAGGGGCAGCATTACAAGTGACGAGCATCACTATTGTTATTGGAAGAACTGGTGGCTTCGGTTACAATTAAAAGGTTAATATGTTTTGGGAGTAGGAGTAATATATTATGGGCATCTTAGAATATGCTGCTCAGGGATTATTGGGCGAGTTAGACAAAACAACACAGGAATTTTATGGGTTTGTTATGCCTGCTATCGACATATACGAAGATGGAAATGACTTGGTTATTGAAATTGACCTTCCTGGTTTTAGGAAAGATGATATCAATATTAGAATTATAGATAAAAATATACTGTCAATTAAGGCAACAAGAGGCCGAATATCAGAACAACAACAATCATTATCACGTATACACCTGAGACAGAGACCAGTAAGAATAGACAAAAAGATAGTGTTGCCTATCTCCATTAACGAGGTTGAAAGAATAACAGGAGCAGCCAAGCATATGGATGGAGTTGTTACATTAAGAATTCCAATTCCAGAAGCAAGAACTGTTCCTATAACATAGCATATGTCCTGCTGCTTCTTTGAGAGAAGCACCAATAGTAGTGGTTATATGAAGGCAAAGTTTTGTGACTTCTTCCGAATGATTATTGCCACATTTTTATCTTTCTATCCCTTATCCCTAAAGGATCAATTTTTCTTGTATGGTTGGAAGCCTTCAGTTTTCATTGGCAATTAGCTGAAAACTTGTACGCCTTAGTGCATGGCATAAATGTCTGCTTTGATAACAGTATAATGCTGTGATGATGGCAGGAGAGTAGCTCCAATACTTGTCGTTAATTATCTAAAAAGGTGCAATATAAACTTCAGCCGACTCAGCCATTATTTATGCTAGCTAACATTATTTTAAATGAAGAATCCGAAATAACCTTGCTCAAATGCAATAATACATAAGTATCACATTCTTTAGTCTACTAAAGAAGACTGTGTTAGCGGGCATAGAAGAATTATGTGGGCCTACAGGGAGAAGGGGAGTAGTAACCCACTGCTAGCCGCTAACACAGTCTGTTTTAGTCTTTACTTTTTGTCACGTATAGCAATCACGTCTATAAAAAAGGGAATGAAATAATAACCTAGAACTTTATTATAATGCTTCGAGGCCTTATAGGTTGTTTATCAATAGTTTAGAATATTCTAGAGAAGAAGAGTCAGTTTAGCCCATTTTACATCTACAGTACGTTTAACTTATTTCATAAAGACTCGGATGGTTCATCGGCTATGATGCTTACGATATCCACAGCTTAAGATTGATTGCAGAGATTTTTTGTAAAATTTGTTTCCAAACCCGGGATTTATACAGGAATTGAGCATTCTAAAAGGGTTGTCAAGCCTATCTGGTCGTTATTAGGACTAACAAGAATTCAACCAGAGTGGCATTGCTTTTTACCTTGCCGCTTTTTCTAACAGTAGCCAAAAAGTCCAAAAGATACTACCAAACTACTGTCTAAGCTTCAAAGTAGATCAAACCTTTGAAAGGGGATGGACAGGCGATTATAAACCGATTTGTGATGCCGAGAACCTAAAACATAAAAACTCTCTCATTTCTTCTCTGTACACTCATGCGTAGTTTGATTTCACTGCTTTATATACTGCTCAACCTTTACCATCGTGAGATGTACTCCAGATGTACCTCGTGCTGAAGCAATATTCCGCTTCGATGACAATATTGCTTATCATTGCTATTTTTTCTTCTTCTATCACTATTGTATATGGCCATGGCCTTGGAACTGACAGGTCACTGCCAGTCACAATCTCGGGTAAACAGCTTTCAGTAGAAGCATCATTAAATCCGACCTTTCTTGATGAAGTTTCCGGTAGCAAGCCTGTCTTTATAGTAAGAACGGTTGACGATACCACGAATTCTACCATTTCCAGTATTGACATGAGAATAGTTGTTGAACTGAACAATCAAATTTTGGTTGACCAGCGCTTCAGGTCATCTGACGGTGTTGTTAAGGCAAACCTGATCCCAGATAGCGACATAGAAGGCTGGCAGATAAACGGTCAAGCCAGGCCAAGCGACCCGATAGAAGTGAGCCAGAGCAGCCCTGTTGAATTGCGCAGCAGGATCCTTACAGCAGGAGGACTCTATCACATCGTAGTGATTATTGAGAAGAGCAGCCCTGGACTTGCAATAGAGTCCGACCAAAAGTTCGATCTCTATGTCAGCATTGGCACGTCATACATCTTTGGTGTGCAAGTGCCGCAGGGCGAGGAGCAAATGGTGGTTAAGACGTATTATGACGAGATTACCAATTTCGACTATTCTAACAAGACGATCAAGTTTGAAATGCCCTTTACGTGGGAACAAACTTATATAGATCAAGTGCCTGTGCTCCATACCGAAGTTCAGTTCCCAAAGACTATTGAAGAGTTGCAGACGAACAGCTATCGTGGAACACTGAACGGCAGAGAGCTGGAGGCGCAAGCGGTGGTTATTGACGATTACACCTCCGATAGGAACCGCATAGTACATTTCGTAATTAATAACCCCATGCTGAGCCGCTTTGCTCAAACAATAAATGACAGCAATGTTGCAGTGTTTACTCTAGTGCCAGTGGAGAAACCGAAATTCCCACTGGACATATTATCATTGCCAGACGAAAAATTTCTCTTCCAGCTGTCATGGGGTCCTGACATAATTGAAACCGGTATTCCAACAACTTTTGTCATGAACATCCAAGATCCGGCCACAGGTGACCTCCTCAGAGGATCATCATTCGATTTTGTATTGATACAAGATGGCAATGAAATTCATAATGAACACATGTTATCTGAGTTCGGTACCTATTCTTATGAATACACCTTCTCAAAGGCAGGAAGGGTAACGCTAGCCGCAAACAACATCAATAGTCAAGGCGAAAGCGCGAAGATAGACCTTGTTGTACAACAAGGAACTGGCAATCCAAATCCACAACCACAGCCAACTCAATCCCAATGCTTCATCGTGACAGCTGCATTTGGCTCTGAGCTGACACCTCAAGTGCAATACTTGCGCCACTTCCGTGATAACTACATCTTGTCAACAGCATCCGGCACAGCCTTCATGAAGATATTTGACTCAGTCTATTATTCATTCAGTCCGCAGATCGCAGAATATGAGAGAGAGCAACCTTGGATGCAGTCAACTATCAAGGTAGCATTGTATCCCCTATTTGGGATACTAATGGCTGCAGAGCGTGTTCATGTAGCAGTAGGAGGCGGCGAGGTTGGATCAATATTGGCAGGTGCAGTATCAAGCGTGCTTATAGGTGCTGTTTATCTTGCGCCTGTGGGCTATGCCGTAAGCAGATATAGAAGAGTCGCCAATAAATTATTGGCAATTATTGTCTGTGCAGCAACGGCAATTCTGGCAATTACAGTACTTGCACTGGATGTCTTTCTCCCATTAAGCGCTGTCATATTTGTATTAGCTGTAACTGGAGCTTCGGCAATAGCAGTGGCTAGGGTAATCAAATACCTAGTGCATAAGCAGTAAGAAATTCCTGCAGGCTTGCATTCATATCTTCTTTTATACTAAGTTGCGATAATTGCTTTTGTATGAAAAACTGCTGCTGCCGCCTGCTAGAGTTTTTCATCATCAATTTCGTGAGCAGTCATCTTTTCCATCGTTACGCTCTAGGGGGAAGAAAAAGCAGGTAGATTATTCAGCAGAGCACATATGGCAAATGCTCATTTCTTCTCTCTTCTTCACCCGAATCAGTTATTGACGCCAAGCTGATTGCTTTTTAATAATTTTTCTTTTAGCCAATTATCTGTCAATGACAGTTTTGCAAAATTTCCTAAACTTGGTTAGCGTATGTCATCTATTTCTTTTAATAAATACCATATATTGCAGACAAATTTTGCAACATACTGCAGGTTAGCCGGTTGGTCATGAATATAGAATAAGAACAGCGGAGGCTAGAAAACCGCAAAAATAAGGTTAATAATGTGGAGACCGCCATGCGACCAATGTTAAAACTTCATACAAATAGCTTTTGAAAGTGATTCATAAATGGAAAACTTTTGATGTTCCATGAAAAATTGGGGGTGGAATTGCTTCCATATCACTCAATCATTTGTGTCTGTGATGTATTGTCCTGTATGTGTGTGTATGTCTATGCTGCCGCTATTGCATCACGCCAGTCATGTTCATCATTCCACCCATGTCACTATATCTCATCATACTCTGTTCTATCATTTCCGGAGAGGCCACTATTCCATAGATTGGTGTATTTCCAAAATGGTTTTCGAGTGCAGCCGGGTCAGGTGTTATCGCTATCACTTTGTCCTGTGCTATCTCTATTGTAGTTTGCACACCTTGAACTGGACCTTCTCGCATTGTAATTGTGGCTGTGCCGGTTATTGTAGTAGAATTCGTACTGCTATCAAATGTTGCGTCTCCGGTCTGAGTGAAGTTGGATATTTCATGAGTGTGCATAGCCGAGCCATTGAGCATTACCATATGAAGCATTGCATGGAAGCCTCCAATATTGCTGATGCCACCAGTCGTGTCAGACGTGGCAGTATCATTCTGCGAAGCCATCTCCATCATCCAATGGCCTGCAACAATCCACGCTGGTTGCCCTTGCTCGTCATTTTGGATACTAGAAATCATACCCCACTTGTGGTTCGCGCCCATTTGATGCAACATAGTCATCATGTCGCGTCCTCCCATATCCATCGACATGCCAGAAGTTGTAGTGTCTGCACTAGTGGTCTCATGCGATATTGCGGCTGCCGGTGCTGCAATGCCAAATGTTCCGCCAATGATTGCAAAAGCCGCAACGAATGCTGCTATAATGCTAGTATTAATCGAGCAACGTGAGAATACTATAGATTTAAAGGATCTATGTGAAAATTCACTTATTTCCTTCGCTGCATGTTATACACTGTTGTTGCATGGGAACTTGTAGGTTCCCATCCTTCTTCTGTTAGAACCTGCTAGATTATAGGATAGATAACTGGGCGGGGGTCTTGTCAAGCTAATGTAGCATATGTGGCATCAAAATGATGTAACAAGTGATTCTTGTTGTCAATAGATGCAAAAGTGTTAAAGGCTCTCTACTACAATCTTATGCTAGATACACCTTGTCACATATAGATGATGTTTATAATAAACTAAAAAGAGATATCGGAAATGACTTTCACGAAAGTAAAGAAGGAAAGATCATAGAACTTTATTCATTTCATTGTAGTAATTGCGGCTATCGAAATATACATGACATTAAGATACTTACATGTGGTTGCGGCAAAGAGCTGCAGGGCATACTGGTTTATCGCAAGATTGGAGACACAGTAATTTACGATGCAAGACAGAAGAGAAAGAGACATAGATAGTAGGTATACTTACATGCATAACTTATCATTTTGGTCAACCTTTCAAATTCAGAGAATTCACGGCTAGTTGAGAGTGTTATCCATGATAACTGAAGCTTGAAAAATGTGTCTTAAATTCTTATACTGGTGATGTCTACATCTCTATATTCCACTAACACCACGAATGGATCCACTTTTGCAGCTTTGTATTTAAATTGAGCATGTATGATACATCATTGAGCGTGGAGGATTAAAAGAGAGAGGAGCTGCTAAGGAGAGGATGACTATGACGGCAAAGAAAAAGCTATTTGTTAATTTTGATGGTTTATGTGAACCAGCAAATCCAGCCGGTATACCATGCTATGGTTTTGTAGTAAAAAACGAGAGTGCTACAGTATCACATAGGGGATATGGCTTAGTTAATTCAGTTAAACCTTTTTCTCCTCAAGCTACTAGTAATGCTGCTGAATATGGTAGTGCAATAAAGGCTATGGAATGGCTAGTAGAAAACAGCTACGCTAATGATAATAATAATAATAATGATGATTATGAAATTCTTGTGAGAGGAGACTGTCAATTGATAATGAGAAAACTGAAGAGCAGAGATTACAGTCCAAGGGCTGCAAGAATGAGTCCAATGTATAATAAAGCTATTATGCTGCGTTCTAAGTTTGCCCCGGATAGTATAAGGTTTGAATGGGTAAAGCGTGATGAAAATAGAGAAGCTGACGAGCTCGCAAAGGAGGCATACTATTGGGCTTTGAGGAAGTATCCGGACCTACGAAGGAGAGTAAGAAAGCATTGGGCAACAATGCTGTGGTTAGAACAAATGATACATAGGGAACAATAAGATTGTCGATCTAAAATAAAATCACTTCAAAGAACATATGTATTAAGGCGTGGAATCTCATTACTTTTTACGTATACGTGCAACATCTATGGGATGAGTA
>OBLR010000345.1_pt1 | contig 11218 bp, 9 predicted proteins | sample 1519891 | NCBI WGS metagenome assembly OBLR01 (sample SAMEA3113583, study PRJEB22503) | soil metagenome | reverse complement strand
TCTTGGCCTTATCGCCCTTGTACTCGAAGTCGATCCCGGACAACTTCATGTAGATCGTGCCGTGGGTTCCGGGCGGCACCTCGTTGCCGTCCTCGTCGACGACCAGCAGCTCGCTGATCGGCCACGCCTTGCCCACCGTGCCGGGATGCGCCCGCCAGTCCTGCGGGCTCGCGATGGCGCCGCCGCCCTCGGTGGCCGCGTAGTACTCCCAGACGCAGTCGCCCCACCAGTCGAGCATCGCCCGCTTGATCGGGATCGGGCAGGGCGCGGCCGCGTGGATCGCCCACTTCATCGAGCTCACGTCGTAGGCCCGCCGGACCTCGTCCGGGAGCGCGAGCAGCCGTTTGAAGTGCGTGGGCACCATATGGGTGCTGGTGATGCGATGGCGCTCGATCAGGCGCAGGCTCGCCTCGGCGTCCCACTTGTCCATGAAGACCAGCGTGTGACCCATGTGTAGATGAGCGCCGCCGAACTGGCTGACCGCGGTGTGGTAGCTGGGCGACGTCACCAGATGCGCGTTGGGGCGTCCCGGCGTGACGCCGAACATCGCCGGCAGCAATGTGTTGAGCTCGCCGCTGTCGTCGGGGTCGAGGCCGGCGAGCGACCGCCGGACGCCCTTGGGCCGGCCGGTGGTGCCCGACGTGTAATGCATGGTGATGCCGCTGGTGCGGCCGTCCGGCGGGGTGTCGGGGTGGCCGGCGACGAGCTCTTCGTACGGCCGGAAGCCCTGGACACCCGCCCGGCCGACGAAGAAGCGGCGCCGCTGGTCGAGCCCCGCCTCGTCGGCGCCTCGTGCTCCCTCGACGGCGTACCGCTCGTGCAAGAAGAACGCCTTGGCGTCGCTGTCGGCCACGATGTAGCCGATCTCTGGGCCGGTCAGGTGCCAGTTGATCGGCGTGTAGTACCAGCCTCCCTGCAACGCCGCCAGGTGGATGACGAGGCCGTCCACCCCGTTCGGCAGCATCCCGCAGATCCCGTCGCCCACCTCGAGGCCCAGCCCGCGCAGCGCGTGCACGAGCCGGTTGGACCGGGCCGCCACCTCCGCCGCCGGGTATTCGGTGCCGTCCGGGTCGACGGCCGCGATCCAGTCCGGGTCCTTGTGCGCGAGCCGCCAAAACCCCAGCGAGCCCATGGTTCTCCCTCGCCCGTCGATCGTACGGTGTCGGTCATCAGCGTGACAGAACGCCCGGACCCGCAGTAGATCACGTTCTCGTTTTGCTCGGCAAGACCTGCCCAGCCCCAAGGCTACTAACTAGAATCTGTTCTCATTTGTCGGCTCGGAACCGGGAGGACACGATGGCGGAGCGGCTGCCCATCAGCACCCCGCACTGCGACGTCGAGCGGGACGGGCAGGTGCTCATCGTCACGATGAACCGCCCGGCGGCGCGCAACGCCCTGAGCACGGAGATGCTCGTCGGGCTCGCCGAGGCGTGGGCGTACCTGTCCGCCGAGCCCGGGCTGCGCGTCGGCGTCCTGACCGGGGCCGCGGGGCATTTTTGCGCCGGCGCCGACCTCAAGGCGATGGGCCGGCCGGCAGCGGACGAGCGGGTGAGGCGGCGGGCGGCCGAGATTCCCGACTACCACTGGAAGGGTTTGCTGCGCGACGCTCGTCCCACCAAGCCGCTGATCGCCGCCGTCGAGGGGTACGCGGTCGCCGGCGGCACCGAGTTGCTGGTCGGCACCGACCTTCGTGTGGTGGCGGCGACGGCGACGCTCGGGCTGTATGAGGCCAGGCGCGGACTTTTCCCCATGGGCGGGTCGGCGATCCGGCTGCCCCGCCAGATCCCGTATGCGTTCGCCATGGAGATCTTGCTGACCGGGCGGTCGGTGACCCCGGAGGAGGCGCTGCGCATGGGCCTCGTGAACCGGATCGTGCCCGATGGCTCGGCGCTGACGGCGGCACGTGAGCTCGCCGGCGAGATCGCGGCCTGCGGGCCGCTGGCCGTGCGGGCCATCCTGCGGGCCTACCGGGAGACCGAACACCTGCCCGAGGACGAGGCGCTGCGGATCTCCGACGAGATCGGCTGGCCGGTGATCGGATCCGCGGACGCGAAGGAGGGCGCCCGCGCCTTCAAGGAAAAACGCCCCGCCGTCTTCACCGGCGAATGATCCCGTCGGCCCCATCATGCTCACGCACCCGCATGCTCCCGTGACCGTACGCAGTCGGGCCAGGTAGGCCGCCCAAACGGTTTAAGTCGCCGTCCCGGTGGGAGGAGGCGGGCAGCGATTCGTCATGGGAGGACCGACGATGGTCACGCAAATATGGCGGCGGCGCCGTGCCGAGGCGAGGCCGGAGGAGACCCCACCGGCCGGACCCCCGGCCGAGGCGACTGAGCCGGCCGGGCCGGCCGAGCCCGGCACACCCGGCGGCCCGGCGAGACCGCGCCGTATCGTCACCCGGCGGCGCCCGGTTGAAGCGGTGCCCCAGACCGTGCTCGTCGACCGGCGGACGGCCCGCCGCTGGCGCGGGGCCCGCAAACACAACCTCGTCAGCGCCACGATCTGGCTGGCGGCCTGGATCGCTGCCGCGATCCTCTTGCTGGGCATCCTGCTGACCTGGGCCAACGCCAATCCGGCCAACGACATCATGAGTCCCGTCCTGCGCGCCGCCGAGTGGCTGGGCTCGCCGTTCCGCGACGCCTTCATGAACCCCGACCCCGAGCATCGGCTGTACGCCAGCTGGGGTCTCGCCGCCGGCGTCTACCTCGTGATCGGGCGCGTGCTCTCCTGGCTCACTCGCTGGTAACCGCCTCCATGGGCCGTCCCGGACCCTGTCGGACCCGGGTGCCGGCGGAGTGAGACAGGCGCCGCCTCAGCCCTCGGTGATGGCGGCCAGGCGCTCGACCGCCTCGACGTACTCCTCGATCAGGTCGTAGACCACCTGCGCCGCCGGCTTGACCTGGTTCATGGAGCCGACGATCTGCCCGACGGGGTAGGTCGTCAGCTCACCGTCGCCGGACCGGCCGATCCTGCGCAGGGCGTCCGAGATCAGCATGAACTGCATCGGCATCGGCAAGGTGCCGGGCGACCGCTCGCTTTCCCAGGCCTCGGTCCACGCGGTCTTGAGCAGCCGGGCCGGCTTGCCCGTCCAGGAACGGGAACGCACGGTGTCTCGCGACGACGCGGCGAGAAGTTTGCCGCGGGCGGGCAGCGGGGTGTCGGCCTCGTCAACGGTGAGCCAGATCGAGCCGGTCCAGACGCCTTCAGCACCGAGGGCGAGCCCGGCGGCGATCTGGCGGCCGCGGCCGATGCCGCCGGCGGCGAGCACGATGGTGGACTCCCCCACCGCGTCGACCACCTCGGGGATCAGCACCATGGTCGACACGTCGCCGGTGTGCCCGCCGGCCTCGGTGCCCTGCGCCACTATGACGTCGACTCCGACGTCGACCTGTTTGCGCGCGTGCCGCGCGTTGGACGCGAGCCCGGCCATGGTGACGCCGTGCTCGTGCGCCTGCTCGACCACGTCGGCGGGCGGCGGGCCGAGCGCGTTGGCCAGCAGCGCGATCGGGTGTTTCAGCGCCACCTCCACCTGCGGCCGGGCCGTGGCGTCCGTCCAGCCGAGCAGGTAGCGTCCCGCGCCTTCGTCGGACAGCGGCTCGACGCCGTGTTCGGCGAGCAACTCGTCGACGAACCGCCGATGCGCCTCGGGGATCATGCTCTGCAGCTTCGTCATGAGCGCTTGGGCGTCGCCGAGCTCGGCCCCCTCGTACTTGGCCGGCATCACGACGTCGACGCCGTACGGCCGGCCGCCGACGTGCTCGTCGATCCACTTGAGCTCCAGCTCGAGCTCTTCGGGAGTGAAGTAGAGCGCGCCGAGGACGCCCATGCCGCCGGCGCGGCTCACCGCGGCGACCACGTCGCGGCAGTGGCTGAACGCGAAGATCGGATACTCGATGCCGAACTTTTCGGTTACGCGGGTTCGCACACCTCGACTGTAGGCGGCCGGGCGGCAAAACTGCAACACGTTCTAGTTTGGGCGCGGGACCGAGTTACTCTGCGGTAGGCTCGCGACGTCCGGCGGGGAATCCCAAGACGGCGAAACGCCAGGACGACGAGGAGGACGCGCGCGGATGGGCGAGCAGGCGACCAGGCCGAACGCTCCAATCCGCACCCTGCCGCGCCCGCACCGCGCGACGATCGGCCGCTCCGTTCGGCTGCTGCGCGCCTTCCGGCTCGAACAGTCCGACCCCGAGCACTTCTACGGGCTGCTCGCCGCCGACACCGTCTCCCAGCTCGCCGCCTACATCCCGATGGCCGGCGCCACGGTCGCCGACGTGGGCAGCGGCGCCGGCTACTTCACCGCGGCGCTCGGCGCGGCCGGCGCCCGCTGCGTGGGCGTGGAGTGCGACACCGGGGAGCTGACCGCGCACGGCCCGCCGCCGCCGGGCAGCGTGCTCGGCAGCGCGCTGGCGTTGCCCTTCGGTACCGGCACGATCGACGTGTGCTTCTCGTCGAACGTACTGGAACACGTATCAAACCCGTGGCTGATGGCAGACGAAATGGTGCGGGTGACCCGCCCCGGCGGCATCGTGTTCTTGTCGTTCACCAACTGGTTGTCGCCATGGGGCGGGCACGAGACCTCGCCCTGGCACTACCTCGGGGGGGACCGGGCCGCCGGCCGCTACGCCCGGCGCCATGGCAAGGAGCCGAAGAACCGATTCGGCCAGAGCCTGTTCGCCGTCTCGGTGCGCGACGCCCTGGCCTGGGCGACGGCGTGCGCGGACGCCGACCTGATCGACGCGCTGCCGCGCTACCACCCCGGCTGGGCCAAGGGGGTGGTACGGGTCCCCGTGCTGCGCGAGTTCGTCACCTGGAATCTCGTCCTCGTGCTGCGCAAACGGCGGGCGGGCCGAACGCGCCCGGATCGCCCGGCGTGACCCCGCGGGCGCGCCGAAGTCGGCGCCGGCTCCGGGAACGGGACCGGGACGGTACGGCCGCCGAGTCAGTCGACCTGCCAGGTGGTGTCGATGGGCGGCGGTGACGTCAGCGTCCGCATCACCACGCAGTAGCGTTCGGCGCGTTCCTTGAGCTGTTCGAGCCGGTCCATGGACACGCCGGGCGCTTCGAGGTCGAACGACACGCGGATCGCGCTGAACCCGACCTCGGCGTCCTGGCTCACCCCGAGCGTCCCGCGCAGGTCCAGGTCCCCCTCGACGGTCACTTCCACCTTGTCGAGTTCGATGCCCATCGCGGTGGCGACCATCTGGCAGGTGATCTGGGCGCAGGCGGCGAGCGCGCCGAGCAGCAGGTCGCCCGAGCAGGCGGCGGTGCCGGCGCCGCCGACGCCGGTGTGCGCCTGCGCGGCATAGATCGCCCGGCCGATGTCCACCGAACAGGCCATGGGCGTGTCTTCCTGCGCGCCCCGCGCGGTCAGCGTGATGCGGGCCGTCTCCGGATCATCTCGGTAGCCTTGTTTGAGCGGGCGCTGAATCTCCCGCAGGTTCACCCTGATCACCGCCCAATCGCCTGCGTACGGCCGGTCGCCGGGGCAACCGGCCGCGCGGTTCGAAGATCAGTTGATGAGGTTGTCGAAGTCCCCATCCTTGGCGCCCATAATGAGCGCCTCGATCTCCATGCGAGTGTAGATGAGAGCGGGTCCGTCGGGATGGCGCGAGTTCCGTACCGCGATCCATCCGTCCGGAAGTTCGGCCAACTCGACGCAATTCCCTTGCGAATTGCTTCGGTCCGCCTTCTGCCAGGTGACTCCATGTAGCTTCGCGGCAGAAATTCCATTATAGGATTGGTACATCTATATCTCTCTGAGAAATCCACCGATAATCTCGAGGGTGCCGTCCGGGGTCGCGCTGTCGACACACAGGCGCTCCATGGCCTGCATATACGTGTCGACATCGTCACGCTTGTCCAGATAGAGCGCGCCAGTGAGATTCTCGACGTACACCACATCCGGCAAATCCGGTTCCGGAAATCGCAGGATGCTGAACGCTCCACCTTCGGCGGCATGTCCGCCGAATTGGAATGGCATCACTTGGAGAGTGACGTTGGACATCTTGGACACTGTGATCAGATGCTCCAACTGACCGCGCATCACCTCGGGGCCGCCGATGGGACGGCGCAGTGCCGCCTCATCGAGCACCGCCCACAGCCGGGGAGCGTCCGGACCCTTGAGCCGCTGCTGCCGATGCATGCGGAGTTCGACCCGTTGTTCGATCTCGGCTTCCGGCGCGTCGGCGTTGCCCAGCCGGTAGACGGCTCTGGCGTAGTCCTCGGTCTGCAGCAAACCGGGCACGAACTGAAGTTCGTACGTCCGGATCAGCCCGGCGGCCTCCTCCAGCCCCACATATGTCTGGAACCAGCTGGGCAGTACCTCGCTGTAGCGATGCCACCAACCAGGAGTATTGGCCTCCCGGGCCAACTGGAGCAACGCTTCCCGCTCCTGCTCGTCGGCCACGCCGTACAACGTGAGCAGATCGGCGACGTCTCGCTCCTTGAAGCTGACCCGGCCCAACTCCAGGCGGCTGATCTTCGACTCTGAGGCACGGATCACGTACCCGGCGTCCTGCCTGCTCACTCCCCGTTCTTCGCGTAGCCGACGGAGCTGAGAGCCCAGCAGGATACGCCGCACCGTCGAGCCGCTACCCGGCGGTTCCAGAGCCACGTCTCCTCCCAAGGCGATGGGTGGTCAGCGCACAGTGTGCCACTCCCCCTCCTACTTGCGTCTACCTCCATTCGCCTAGTTCTTCCAGCCCTTCCGGTCCCTCGCGTCGCCTCCGTAACGTCACCGGACGCGCGCTGGGAGATCTGGGGCCGAGCCCCAAGAGCTATGCACGCTTCAGATGCACGTGCATCGGGCCTTGCATTCGCACGCTACGATGCGCAGGATAACGCACGAGACCTTTGCGCCACGGCAACACAACCGAGATCTTCAGCGGGAGTGGGCATGACATCACGCCGTGTAAGCGACGACACGCTGGACAACGCCGTGTCCGACGTGTCCTCTGCCGACGGCGAGCCCATGGACCCGTTCCTCGCGGCAGCGCTGCGGCGGCTCGCGACCGTCGGCGGACCCGTCGCCGGCTTCACGGTCGAGCCCGATCCCGAGTCGGTCACCGCGGCCCGCCATTTCGCCGTGGCGACGCTCAGGGCGTGGAACCTGGCCGAGCTATGCGACGACGTCGCTCTGGTCGCCTCCGAGCTTGTCACAAACGCGCTGCGACATAGCCTGCCGGCCTGCCCCGACGAGCGCGCCGCCGCCACCATCCGGCTGCGCCTACTACGGGCGGCGCCGTACGTCCTTTGCGGCGTCGTGGACTCCGGGGCGGCCCTCCCCCTGCGCCGTGAGCCCGACTATATCGCCGAGTCGGGGCGTGGCCTGCACATCGTCGAGTCGTTCAGCGCCCGGTGGGGCTGGACCAGGCTCGATCCCGTCGGCAAGATCGTCTGGGCGATCTTCCGGCTCCCGCGCTGAGATTTCCGTGAGGGACGCGCAAGTCGGCCGCTGGTTGTCAGAAATTTCGAAGCCTGGCCGGATGTGGCACAACTGGTGGCCAACTCGTTGACACCCCGATGCGGCAAGGCAACGCTGACTCGGTCTCTGTCCATTTGCCCTTTTTGACCGTGCGGTTTTGCCAGGAGGCGCGATGAAACGCGGGTCCCTATCCATCCTCGCCGTGGGGGCGCTCCTAATCGGAGTGCTCGGCGCGGCGCCCGCTCATGCGAGTCCGGCCCCACCGGGCCCGGCGCGCGACCTCCCCGATGTCTATGTCGGCGATCTCACCGCCGAGCAGATGAAGCTGCTCAACGGCGTGGGCATCGACCAAGAGGAGGACGTCTCCCCCGGCCGGACGACGGGGGGCAAGACCCACGTCGAGGTGGTCATGGGCGGCGTAGAGGCGCGAGCGCTCACCGCTCGCGGCGTGCCGCTGAAGCTCAAGAAGATCGATGGCAAGTCGGCGGCACAGCTCGCCGCCGAGGCCACGTTCGACGTCTTCCGGCCCTACAGCGGCCCGGGGAACATCCGCGAGGAGATCGTCAAGGCCGCCGCCGACCACGCCGACATCGCCAAGGTCGTCGACTTCGGCACGACGGTCCAGGGCAAGCCGATGACCGCCATCCGGGTCAGTAAGGGCGCCGCCACCCTGCCGCTGGGCGCGCGGCCGGTCGTCGTCTACCAGGCGACCCAGCACGCACGGGAGTGGATCACCCCGGAGATGGTGCGCCGGCTGCTCCACCACTTCCTCGACGGCTACGGCAAAGACGCCGACATCACCAAGTTGATCGACACGACGGAGTTCTGGTTCATCCCCGTCATCAACGTCGATGGCTACGACCTGACCTTCCAAGACGGGTTCCGGCTGTGGCGCAAGAACGTCCGCGACAACAACGGCGACGGGCGGATCACCGGTGGTGACGGCGTCGACCCGAACCGCAACTTCTCCTACAAGTGGGGCTATGACAACGAGGGCTCGTCGAACAACCCGGCAAGTGAGACCTACCGGGGGACCGGTCCGGCCTCCGAGCCGGAGACCCGCGCCCAGATGGCGCTCTACCAGAAGATCAAGCCCAAGTATCTGATCAACTACCACTCCGCGGCGCAGTTGCTGCTCCACGGCGTGGGCTGGCAGACGCTCACCCGCAGCCCAGACGACATCATCCACAACGCGCTGGTCGGCGACGTCGACCACCCGGCCGTTCCCGGCTCGACCCCTCAGCTGGGCGCTCAGCTGTACACGACCAACGGCGAGACCGACGGGCACGTCGACAACACCTACGGCGCGCTGTCCATCACGCCGGAGATGGCGACCTGCGAGGCCGCCGCCGGCTACGACCCCGACGACGAGGTCTTCCCCGAGGACTGCGGCAGCGTCTTTGAGTTCCCGGACGACGAGCCGCTGGTCCAGCGGGAGTTCACCCAGAACATTTCCTTCGCGCTGTCCGTGGCCAAGTCCGCGCACACCCCCGACCACCCGGTCTCATCGGTCGGCCGCACCACCGCCGACTTCGAGACCGACGCGTTCACCACGTCCTTCGGCGGCAGCCAGCAGGTGGCGTCGGTGATACGCAGGTCGATCTCCGGTAAGCGGCTCAACTACAAGATCAACAATGGCCGTACCCGGACCGCCGAGGTGTCCGAGTGGCGCGGCGGCGAGCGGTACGGCAACGAGAACCACACCTACTACGCCGAATACCGCGGCAGGATCACCGGCCAGCGCGCCGGCGACAAGGTCGAGGTATGGTTCAGCGGCAAGAAGGGCCGCACCACCGTCAGCGGCGAGCACTTCACCTACACGGTGCGCGACCAGCGCGGCGCCAGGGTGCTCGTGGTCGCCGACGAGGACTACAAGGGCGTCAACCCGACCTACCCGGCCGGGACCAACGCGCCCAAGTACGCCCAGCAGTACATCGACGCGCTCGCGGCCAACGGCGTCAGGTCCCTGGTATGGGACATCGACAAGGACGGCGTCCCGCACGACCTCGGGGTGCTCGGCCACTTCGGCGGCGTCGTGTGGTACCTGGGCGACAACCGGCTCACCCAGGACGCGGCGGACGAGCCGACCAAGGTCGGCAGCGGCGCCTTCCCCGACTCCCAGGTCGCCGACCGGGAGAAGGACCTCGTGCTGAACGTCCGGGCCTACCTCAATGAGGGCGGCAAGCTGCTCTACACCGGCGAGACGGCCGACTACTTCGGTCCGCTCTACCAGGCCAACGGCGGCGGCATCTACTACGGGCTCAAGGGACACCCGGACAGGCCGTGCCACATCACCACCAGCTTCCGGGACGACTGCGAGCTGTTGTCGGACGACTTCAACCAGTACTGGCTGGGCGCGTTCGACCGGACCGCGATCAACACGCCGACCGGGTTCACCGGAGCCGGGCCGTTCGGCGGCCAAAACGCCGGCCTGAGCGGCACGGGGAGCAACCCGCTCAACGAGGCCGGTGGCCTGCAGGTCACCAGCACGGTGCTCCCGCCCGCGCAGTTCCCGCAGTTCACCAGCGTCAAGGCGGGCGACTACACGGGCGCGACCTCGGCGTTCGAGCCGATCGAAGGCGCTGTCTACGTGGCCGGCACACATCAGGACAACCTGTACCGACGGCTGACCCGTACCGTCGACCTGTCCGGCGTGACGGCGGCGCAGGCGCCGAAGCTGCAGGCCCAGCTGTCCTACAGCACCGAGACCGGATTCGATCACGTGATCGTCGAGGCGCACACCGCCGGTGCCGAGGACTGGACCACGCTGCCGGAGGCGGGCGGCCGAACCCGCACCACGGTGCCGACCGAGTGCGAGCAGGGCTACCTGCTGGCCGGGCACCCGTTCCTGCTGCACTACCTCACCGGCGGCAACCCGTGCACCAACACCGGCTCGAGCGGGCAGTGGAACTCGCTCACCGGCAGCTCCAACGGCTGGGTCCCAGTGACGTACGACCTGTCGGCCTACGCGGGCAAGCAGGTCTCGGTGTCGATCACGTACGTGAGCGACCCGGGCTCTGGCGGCACCGGACTGTTCGTCGACGACACCAAGGTCACCACGGCCGGCGGCACCCTCGACGCCGAGGGATTCGAGTCCGGGCTCGGCCCGTGGACCATCCAAGGCGCGCCGGCGGGCAGCCCGCCCAACAGTGCCGAGTTCGTGCGTTCGCAGGCACTGATCGACTCGGTGTCGGCGATCGCCACGAACGACACGCTGATCTGGGGCTTCGGCCTCGAACAAGTGGGCACGGCGGGCGAGCGCAACGCGCTCATGCGCAGGGCGGTCACCCACATGTTCGGCTCGTCACGCTGAGTCGGCGCTGATCCCTCCGCCCCTCTCCGGCATCACGCCGGGGAGGGGCGCAGGTGTTGCATCAGCTGCCGGTAACGCTGCCAGCCGTCCTGAGAGCGACCGTCGCCCAGGTCGTACCACAGCGTCGGGGACTGCAGGTCGCCGATCTGCTGGCCGGGAATGCCCGGCGCCCCGCGGCCCATGTCGCCGCCGACGGCCATGCCGATGGGCGCGGGCGAGCCCACCCACCGCGGCTCGGTAGTGAGATCGGGGCGCCCGGGGGTCAGCTGGGCGAACAACGACAGCAACCGCTGCTCGACCGCGAGCACGCCGATCACCGTCGGCAGCGCCGCCACCGGCGGCCGATCATCCGGCTGATAGCCGACCACCAGCGTCACCGTCTCCTCGGCGCCGACCTGCGCCGGGGCCAGCAGCATCGTGCCGAGCGCGGCGCGGCGGCCGCCGCCGACGACGGTCAGCCAGGTGGCCCGCGGCGCCCG